>FUWD013232572.1_pt1 | contig 29901 bp, 22 predicted proteins | sample 1063281 | NCBI WGS metagenome assembly FUWD01 (sample SAMEA79048168, study PRJEB19326) | metagenome | biome: marine | reverse complement strand
AGTACAAGAAGATGGAACGTACACCTACACCGACTACATGGTGGTGCAGTACGCCGACGGCGAGTACAACTCAATTGTTTCGCAGAGCACCACTCTCGCATCTTCTATGCCTTTTGGGCCTTCTACGCCCCCCGCCGGGGCCCCCGAAGGGACTCCTGCAGGGCTCTCCCCGGGCACTCTCATGTCAGCCCCCCAGGCTATGAGCTCCCTACCCGAGGGGGCCATTGTCAAATTACCCAACGGTAAGACAGCCCGGAAGTCAAGCACCGGTACCTTTAAGGATTATTTACCAGGGTGGGGAACCGTTGGCAATGTCGTTGCGCTCCCCCTGGACTCAAAAGTGACGTTGGTTTCAGTCGCCGGGGACCCCAGCGAGGATGAAATTGACGCTATCCCCAAGCCTTTCGGTCCCACAGCAGCCAGCCCAGCTACCATTGCAGTCCCCAAAGGAACTGGTCCCATGGGGGCTAAGTCCAACCCAGACGGCAGTCCGCTCAGTGGCGTAGTGTCTGCTAGCGGTGATGCCGAAATCATAGACCGCCCTTTCCAGGAAATGATAAAGCTTTTAAATGAAAAAGTACAAACCATGGCCGCATCAAAAGGGTTCACCATACATTTCGACGGCGCCGCTAACCCCGAGGAACTCGCTACGTGGGTAGGAGCGGGACTCCAAGAGAAAGAAGGTCTAGTTGACTTGACCCTGCCCAAGGCCAGAAATGGTATAACACTAATTCCAGGTTCTGTCGTCTACGTAGGCGGAGGCAAGGGAATTATTTCTGAGGTAGTTAAGTACCCAAGGATAGGAGATAACAACGGGGCGGTTGATATTGTTATGTTGACTGGCGCCCTCAAAGGTAAAAAGTTCCTCGAGGTTGATGCTACAGATGTCACAGCAGAGCAAGAGTTTCTTACGCCGATGGACGCCAAGCTTACATTTGGTATTCAGTTGGACCCTGCCTTTGGGACCTACTATAAATCCGGTAAGGAGCAGCTACTGACTCTTGCCACGTACAGTGGTCCCGATATGGAGCAGGGTCCTGGAGTTGAGTTGACTGAGTACAGCGAGCTTCCTAATTGGCAGGCAGCCCCCGAAAACACAAAAAGCACCCTAGACATCTTAGACGAGCTGCGCAACAGCCAAAAGCCTGAAGTCGCCGCTGGATACTACGCACTAATAGATGGCGCTTCGATAGAAGACCTACGGGTTCGGTTCCAGAAAGTCATTGATAAGGACGGGAATCCTCGCCTTAGGCTAACTGGCAAACTTACAGATTGGGCCGGGAAAGAGCTAATGAAAACCCTCGGCGCAGAAGGTGGCCCAGGGTTTACGGGTGAAAACACTATTCAGTTGGATGAGTACACCGCTAACGCAGATGGAGCCCTTGTCTACAGCGGAGTGTCCTCAACCGATGAAACTGACATGAGGGGAAAGGGGGGTACGTGGTCTGGCGCCGTTGGGGACAACTTGTTCACGTTCTTCCGAGCTATGCTGCCTAGTCAAGAGGGGGGAAATAGCTCCGCCACAAAAGTGGACTTCTATGAGCCTACCCACTCATCTACTGCTCCAAAGTCTTTTCACAATATGTTCGACATTACCCTCCCTCTCGCCGCCTCGCCCGCTGATATTGAGCAGGCACTAAGCGATGCTGGTGTCCAATCCTCACGTCCTGCAACAGCTGTCGACGTCAAAATGGTAGCGGAGAATAAGCTTCTCTCGCTGTTTGCAAACCTTACCGACGGTAAGGAAAATCTCGGTGGGCTTGCCCGGCAGCAGGAGCTACAAAAAATTCAGAAAGAGTGGGGGGTAACCGGGGACGATGTTGAGCTAGTTGCTGATAGCAACTCTCAGGGGCAACCAGTCTTCTTGTTGCCTAGAGCAGTCGCTGAGAGGATAGTAGCCGAGAATAACATGGGAATGTTGCACCACAGTATAACTGCAAAAACCAGCATAACCGACTCTCCGGACGTAACCATGAAGAAGTCTCTAGCCGCCTTTGTCAGAGTCTTTTCTTCTGGTCGACTGGACCCCACCGTGTCAAGGCACATCTCGGGCGACTTTATCAAGGGTTCCTCCTCAAAAGATGACATCAAGGGTATAGGTGCCCAATACACGTTTATGTACATGAATCAGTATTTCGATAAAAATACGGGCCACGTGCCCACGGCACAAATTGTCTTTGACCCTGTAGATGTTATTAGACGACTAGGGTTCACGGCAAATCGCTCAGACGGTTACGGGGTTAAGCACGCTCAAACCACATCCACTTTCCGGCAGATTAACACTCGCACCTCAACAGGAGAGCTTATGATAAAGCATGGCTTGTCTATCAATTCCTCGGTCGGGGTTGCTGTCGACAAGAAGGTGGTACCTCTTCTTATAGACGCACTGAGGGCCAAAGGAATAGATAGGATAGCAGGTATGTCTTTAGAAGACTACTTTGCGGTAGACGTAAATAGTCTGAAAATGAAAATGAAACCTTTGAAGGCGATATAACAATGAGAGATAAAGAATTATTCAACGAACCTATAGTTCTGAATAAGTACGGAACTATAACGAAGACAGAAGACCCTGAAAATCCTTTTGTGGGGTACACAATAATCGTTTACGGTGCGACCTACCGAACCTTTAGTTTTGGCGGCGGGGAAGTTGCGGTCGCTACCGGGGGTGAAAAAAGTAGAGGGTTCCCTATTGATTCCGGGACAGAGATAGTGCGGAACGGCCCCGGGTACGATTTTCAATCAGGTGGCGGGCTTTACACAATTGGTCCGATTATGGCATTCCACAACCTGGAGTTTTTCTTCGGGATGCCCATCACTCCAGCTCTGATGAGAGAATTACTTGACGAAAGTTATTCCTTTTTGATTCCGACCCCCAGCGCTCCGGAAGAGCTTGTCAGGAATATTTACATCAAAAAGATGGACAAAAGCTACCTGACAAGGACAGGTCTGCGCTGGGTTGAGACACCCGGTCCGGGCGCACAGGCTACAGTAATGCAAGTTACCACCGAAACTGCAGCTTACATTACTAAAAGAATAGACCGAAAATCCTACCCTGCCGCTGATACTTTAGACATACGCGTCAACTTTGACGCGGTATAATTACAGAAGGAGATAAATATGCTTTCACATGGAGTTCCCGTAATTGACTACGTCCAACTTTGGGTTGACAACAAGACTGGCAAGCCGTCTGAGCTAGTGTACGTGGTAGAAAAATTTGGGGTATTCCGACGTGAGGAGGAGCTCTGGGTGGTGTTTGACTCAGAAGAAACTGCTGGGATGTACGACGACACAAGAATTATCACTGTGGAAAAAGAAGACGCCAAAGAGCTTATGTTGGTCGAAGATTTTGACAGCGGTAAAAAAATTGATATTGCCGCAGTAGCCGAATATGAAACTGGGAAATACTATGACTAATGCAGTTGAGTGCGTAGGTAGAGTTGGCACCCAGTTCTTTTTTAGTAAAGACGGCATGGGTGTTGTTGTCGACGAGCTCAGCAACACGGTTGTGTCGGTCAGCACCCTTACGGCGATTACCGCCTCGCTCACGTGGAAGAGGACCCTCAAGAAGCCCGCCAAGTCCACCCTGGAGCTCGCTAACGCGGCCCTGACTGAGCTCGACATCACCGTCCTCTCTGCCAACGACCGCATGTACACAGTGCCCAAGTCTGTAACATCCGAGGCTAGACGCGGTGTCAAGTGGCTTGAGGAGATGGGGCGCGGTGGCTCTCAGGTTGGTCTCAGTACTGCTCGTACCTTAGTTGCGGGTGGGCAGATTAATATTGACCAAGTTCGGCACATTGCTGATTACTTCCCCCGGCACGAGGTGGACAAGAAAAGCACAGGCTATACCCCTTCTGATGAGGGTTACCCTAGCAACGGGCGCATATCTTCAGCCCTCCGCGGGGGCGAGGCTGCACAACGCTGGGCCTCCGGAATTGCTGAATCTATTACAGCTGCGATGTACGATGACTCCCTATACGCTGAGCGCACCGATGTCAGCTCGTTTTCCCACGAAGAGCCCCTCACAGAGTTCTTCATCCGAATCAGCCTGAACAAGGGCGCGGTGGACCGTCTTTACCGTCTTGAAGAAGACGGCAAGTGCCAGGTTTGGGATGACGGCTACTGGGACGACATGGGGAACATCGACCACGACTTTGACACCTTCGACAAAGTCCTAGATGACCCATACGACATGAGTGAAAAGATTTATGTTCCCATAGACCCCGAGACGGCTGTCACTATCTCGGCGATGTTTGACGGTGCACCCTTCAAGTCAGTCACCCTTAAAGAAGTAAATTTTGACGAAACAGATATGTTCGAGCACGCAATTCCAGAAATGGATTGGGACACGTACGACCGATTTAGCACTGAGGCAGTCCCTGAGCTGACGGACTACCGCCCCGGATACGGCATGAGAGCCGCCGGTGAGGACCAGACCCCCGGTGTGTACACAGACGAAGAGCGCTCCGAGAACGCTGCAGCCCAGGTCCGAGATAAGTTTGGTCGATTCACTCAGACAGGCTCCACCGTTATTATTGGCGGTGACGCTAATTACTCTGGTGTTGTTACTGCGCAGAACCCCGAAGCCGGGTCTGTCAGCGTCCAACTAGCCGATGGGAACACAGTTGAGGTTCCTGGTGCGACTGTCCAAGAGTCCAGCACATTTGAGCCTGTCTCCCAGGTACCCGCTAGCAATCTAGATTTTAGTGGGATTCTTGGGGAGCCTCGTACACCTATTGACCAACCTCAAGCCAACCTCCCTGGGCGTCTGCCTGCACTCAATGCAAACGACCTGGGACAGCTTGTTACTGACTGGGGCACTTGGGCATCGGACCAACGTCTCGCCCCTGAGTACGAGCCAGGTCCCGCTGAGCCTTTTATCCCCAAAGCCGTTCCAGACTACAACACAGCAATGGGTCGCTACTACCAGGGCGCCTTCAACCCCAACGGAAGCCCCAGGGCGGGCTGGAACCCCGCAATTGCACCCAACGTTGCCAACGACCCCCTCCTTCGGGACTGGCTAGACAACAGTCTTGGCGGGGCTTCAGGCTCTTACCAGGCTGGGTGGTACAACCCAATAGTCCCCACGGATGCTAAGAAATCTCGCGGTGAGGTGTACAGCAAAAAGAATGAAGATGAGATTGGTCGGAAGTACAACATCTACGCTTCTGCCCTTGTTGCTGCAGGTGCAGAAAAGCTCACCCCCGAAACTTCTGACGTAGCTCCTATCTACATGGCCATTGTTGCCCCTGACGACCCCCAAGCTGTCATGACGTTGCTTTCTCTTGTGCCCGCTAACACAAAGAGCACAACACCCTCCACCTACCGGCGCGACCCGGGCGAGTGGGTCAAAGACGACAAACTTATGGCGGACCTCAACAGTCCTACACCCCCTCCGGTAGTGGTGCTAGATAACATGTCTCTCTCTGCTGTCATCGAACAGATTGACGGCAAAGAGGTCACCCCTGTAGCTGCCTCAGCTGCTTTGAGCAATAATTTCCTGCTTCGTAGCATCATGGCTGCTGGTGGCGCTGACCGCAACAGGGGCAACGCTGAGACTTTGCGTCGCTACTGGACCGTAGGTAAGGGTGGTGTCAAGATTCGCTGGGGCACTGGTGGTGACTGGACCCGCTGTAACCGCTATCTCAAGAAGTACATGGGACCAAGGGCGAAGGGCTATTGCGCCCTCCGGCACAAAGAGATGACCGGTGTGTGGCCCGGGGACAAGCGAAACGCTGGCAAGAAAAAGTCCGTACGCGCCTCCGCTGAGCCTCAGATGGTGTCCCCGGAGATTGAGACACTAAAAACTACTGAAACTATTATCAGCGAGTTCACTCTGCGTGCCAGAGCCTACTCAGCAAAGTCTCGTCTTGTAGGTCGCTCAGGACCTACACCAGAGCTTGGGCAACGCGGCGCTCAGTTTGTCATCCCTCTCGTCATCCCCGAAGGTGTAGAAACCGGAGACGGTCGAATTTTCTACAAAGACTCTATCGACCTCCGGGTAATGCCTGTGCCCTTGCTATGGCAGATTAAGACTGGTCCCGGTCATGACGGCTCGGTTGTTGTTGGGCAGATTGTTCACATGGAGCGAGTGGCGGCTGGTATCGGAAATGGCTACGGCTACTTCGACACAGGGGATTACGGCGTAGAGGCTGAGCGTTTGGTCCGGTATGGGTTTATCCGCGGGGTCTCTGCCGACATGGACATGTTTGAAGAGGACGAGCCCGACGAGCCAGAAATTCCTGAAATTGACGCGGAGCTGTCTGAATCTGAAGTAACAGAAGAAGAAAAGTCCGATAAAATATATATTAGACAAGCCAGAGTTATGGCTGTCACGATTGTACCCAAACCAGCATTCCAAGAATGCTACATCCAGGTGGTCGAAGAGACCGATGGACTAGAGGAGGAACCAATGCAAGCAGACGGTATCTATGTCGACGGAGTCAATCCTTTGGACGCATCTGCGCTGGTCGCTTGCGGTGTGGTTGCGGGTGCTATCCCCGTGGCTCCCCCAAAGGCTTGGTTTGCCAACCCCAAGCTGAACAGACCCTCCCCTGTTGTTATCGACGATGAGGGACGAGTCTTCGGACACATTGCCTCCTGGGGAATTGACCACATCGGTATGACTGCCGGTACACGCCCCCCGCGTTCTCGTAGTCAGTACGCTTACTTCCACACCGGCTCGTTGCAGACCATGGAGGGGACTAACGTCTCTGTGGGTCAGCTGACGCTTGCTGGTGGCCACGCTGGCATGCAGGCGGACGCAGCTCAGGCTGTCCGTCACTATGATGACACAGCCTCCGCATTTGCCGATGTATTCGCTGGCGAGGACGCATACGGAATCTGGGTTGCTGGTGCTCTGCGCCCCGGTACTAGCCCCGAACAAATCCGTGCTGCCCGTGCATCGGCCCCCTCTGGTGACTGGAGGCCCATCAAAGGCCGCCTTGAGCTGGTAGCTGTGTGCCAAGTAAATGTCCCTGGGTTCCCCATTGCTCGTGCCCGTGTTGCGTCTGGTCAGATTATGGCCTTGGTTGCAGCCGGGGCTAGCACTTTGGCCCAGTTGAAGTACGACCCCCTGGCTGAGCTGACCGCAAAGGTCACCAGCCTCGAGACCGCTCGCTACGCCCCGGGTGCAGAAGCGGCCAAGTCCCGCTTCTCCGCCATGCGCCAGGAAGTTCTTGCTGCTCGCGCAGGCGAGCTATCAAACCGTGTGAAGGAAGCCAAAGAGTCTAAGAAGGGTGAGGAGGACGGCGACTGGGAATACATGATTCAGATGATGGATGGTGACCCTGAAGATGAATTAGCTGTTGTTTCCCGCCGTGTCCGTGAGCGTCTTGCTAAAGAAGGCAAGGCACTCCCTGATGGCTCGTTCCCCATTCGTAACGCAAACGATTTGCGCAACGCGGTCAAAGCATACGGCAAAGCTAAGTCCGGAGCCAAGGGTGCCGTTCGCAAGCACATCATGGTTCGCGCTAAGGATTTGAAAAAAGAGGACTTGCTCCCTCCCAGATGGAGTACTGCGTACTCTGCCGACGGCGAGGAAATTTCTTTGCGCGACCGGGCACTCACTGCTGCATCTACATTTGAGGCGCCGGTATCAGACATTGTCACTGATTTTCGTAAAAGAGCCGAATTAGCACTCAATTCTCTAAATTCGAAAGCACTTTTTTCAAAACAGAGTTTGACCGCTGCAGCCGAGGATGATGTGCTTGAGGACCTCACTCGTGAGGAAATTAAAGCTCTCAAGCAGGAAAAGCAGTCCCAGGACAACGAGGACGACGGCATAGTCAAATTTACCCCCGACACACAGCCCCGGGACGACTCTGGGAAGTTCCGAAAGGTGCTTGCCAGGCTGAAACAAGACCTTGGTGCGGTTGGTTTGCAACGTGTTGTTGAGAAAGTTCAAGAGGCAGAGAACCTCGACAACGCTGGGAACTACACCGCTGCGTCGCAAGCTGCCGATGATTTGATTGGAATTATCGACAGATTGGACACAAAAGCCCTAAATCCTGACTCTTTGGAGAATGTCCGAGAGAGCTCGGCGGAACTTGGCAGAGTTATTGCGAACTTGCCTTTTGACTTCGGAGCAGACGCTTCCAAGATTAGATTCAGCGATGTCCCTCCTGCACTCCGCAGTTTGATGGAAGACATGATTGACAAGGTCGAGCAGAAAATTGGTAAGGAAGATGCAGACATTGCGACCTCCGACCTGAAGAGTTTTATGTCCGGTGCCGACTATTACAGCCAGTCAGAGATATCATCTCAAATGTCTAAGTTGCTACGACTCCTAACATAATGTCCGTAAGGCATTAAAAATTGTACAATCACGCACACACTGAACCTGTAATATATAAATAGGTAGAGTGCCTCTGCGCCTTGCGCGTCCTTGAGTCCCTCAGCCTCGACTAATCATCAAGTAGAGCATTCCGCTTTACTGTAACTGCCCTAAGGAGGGACAGTGGACCCAATTAAAGAGTCGATGAATCAGCTCTCTGAATTAGAAGACTCCCAAGTCAACGAACTTCAGAGCTCAATCATCGCCGCATTTGAAGCGGTCGAATCAGAGGAACCTTCCTCACAAACAGTAGATGACATGACAGCTCTTGCCGACATGCTTGATGGTGTTCGAGGAGAACTCAAGCAACGCGAAGCTGCAGTTGTGGAGCTCGCAGCGCGAGCCACTGACGCAGCAGCACGTGTGCATGGTGAGACCGCTAAGTCAGAAGAGGGCATGCCCTCTGACGAGTCAGAAACAGCGCCCATCCCCGAGTCTGAAGCAGCAATGCAGAAAGACAAAGTAGATGAGCCTGTAGCAGCAGAAGCAGCGCCAGTCACGCCAGAGGCCCCAGCGGCTGAGGCAGACGCACCTGCAACTCCTGCACCCGAGGAAGCTCCCGCTTCTGAGGATGAAGACGAGAAAGAGAAAAAGGCTATGTCCGAAGCATCAACTGAAGTGAAGAAAACCTCTGAACTTTCGACCGAAGAAGTAACCGCCCCTGTTGAAGCAGAAGTAGAAGAAGTGGTAGCCGAAGAGGCTGTTGCGGAAGTTGCTGAAGCAGAGGCAGAACCCGAAGGTGAAGCTGCCGAAGAGGGAGCATCCGATGAGGACGCATCCGTAGATGAGGATGCAGAAGCTGAAGCTTCTGTTGAGCCAGCTGCGACTGCTGAAGCATCTGCGGATGTGCCCGCTGAAGCTGAAGCTTCTACCAAGGAATCAACCGAAGAAATAACACAACCTGCAGCTGAACTTTCAGCTCAAGAAACTATGGAGGCACCTGTGACCGCTTCTGCAAACGCAGAAAACCTCGACATCGAGGTCCCAGCGGACCGCCGTCCGGTAACAAAGGAGTCCTACGCTCCCGTGGCAATCACGGCGGGTGCAGACATTCCTGGTTACACGGCTGGTAGTACTCTGGATAGCATGTCAACCGTCGCTGAGGCGATGGCAAAACGAATCCACTCGCTTCGGCGTGTGAATGGTGGAGATGGCGAACAGCACATTGTTGCTTCCGTCACGACTACTTTCCCCGAAAACCGGACTCTCGACAGCGATGCTGAGAGCAACTGGGCCAAAATCAATGAAGTAGTTTCCCCGGAAGCAATTACCGCCGCTGGTGGTCACGTTGCTCCCTTCGAAGCTCGCTACGAAATCTTCGGATTCGGCACAACCGCTCGCCCTGTGCGTGACGCGTTGCCTCGTTTCCAGGCTGACCGTGGTGGTATCCGCTTCATCACACCGCCCATTCTGGAAGACTACGAAGATGCGACTGGCGTCTGGACTGCTGCGAACGATGCTGCAGGTAGCCCCAGCCCCGCAACAAAGGCTAGCCTGACAGTAACTGCTGCCGGAGAGATTTCCGTCGCAACTGACGCGATTACCCTTCAGATGCAGTTCGGTAACCTCGCAACTCGTGCGTACCCTGAACTGATTGTTCGTCACAACGAACTTGGTCTGATTCAGCACGCCCGTGAAGCTGAAGTACAGATTCTCTCGAGAATCGGTACCCTGTCCACAGCCGTCACAACTTCGAGCCTCCTGGGCTTCGGTCGTGACTTCTTGGTCCAGCTCGGTCGCGCCGCGACTGCCTACCGGTCTCGCCACCGTTTGGAAGTTGACACTTCCCTTCGCGTCATCATGCCTTCATGGGTGAAAGATGCGATGGCAGCCGACCTCGCTCTCTCGATGCCTGGTGACAGCACTCTCAACGCTTACGCGGAGATTGATGGCTACATCGCGGCTCGTGGGCTCCAGGTCAGCTATACCCTTGACGGAAGCGTCTTCGGGGCTCAGGGTGCAGCCGCACTTCTCGAGTTCTCTGACACGTTCGTCTGGTACCTCTTCGCTGAAGGAACATTCTTGCTCCTTGACGGCGGAACCCTGGACCTCGGAATCATCCGGGACTCCACCCTGGTCGGAACTAACGACTACAAAATGTTCATTGAAACATTTGAGGGTGTTGCCAAGGTCGGTATCGAGTCGCTCGCTATCACTTCCACCATCAACGTGAACGGTGCAGCTGCGGCTCTCCGCGACACGCTCGGTGGGGTTGCTGCGGCGGTAATCGAGTACTAAACCCTAAGTAGCAACAGCTACTTCGTAACAACACAGCAACGCTCAGGACAAGCAAGGAGATATAGGAAATGGCACAATTCAGAGGAGTTTACCCCGCTGGAGAGCTATACCCTGCTCCTTGTGGCATCCTGAGCGTTGCACGTGTTGAAGAGCACAAAGGGAACGAGTACAACGAAGAGTGGGTCCGGGGGCTGGACCAAGAGTTTGACACCATGCCCTCGTACGTGCGCCTTCTCACCATAAACGACGCCGTGATAGCTGACGGCGAAATGTCTGATAACCAGGCTGACGCCAGGTACCTCAGGTATGTACCTTTCTATATTGATGTCGAGGACTTCGCTTCTACCTTTGGTCTTCCTGGACAGGACAGGTTCGAGAGAGTCCTCAAGGAACTTGAAGCTGTCACACAAAAAGCCCTTGAGTTTGAGTATTGGACCGGCACAGCCGCTCGGGGACTAATTAGTACTGGGCCAGACGTCTTCGACACCAACGAAGACAACATGTACTTGAGCAAGACCGGATCATCTACTGTCCCCGCAACGGGTGCCTTTGCCCCGCACATCGCACTTATGTACCTAGAACAAGCAATCTCTGAGTCTCCCACCGGTGAGTGTGGTGTTATCCACATAACTCGTGATATTGCTTCTTATCTGGGTAGCCGCCTTATCTATAAAAGAGGCGAGGATTCTTATTCGGGTCAGGTTATGACCCGCCTTGGGACCAAAGTTGTTATTGGCTCTGGCTATACAGGAGGCGGGCCTATCGGCACTGCCGGTGCTGCGCCGAGTGCCACTAACAAGTGGATGTACGCAACCGGAAAAGTTGAAGTCCACCTCGGTAAATCTGAAATTGTAAACACAACACCAGAAGGTGTAGATGCTACAATTAATAATATGACAATCAAAGCATTCCGCCCCGCGGCGGTGTTCTCTGAGCCCTCAATGCACTTTGCGGTGCGAGCGACAATCCCAACCACCTAACCAACAGAACTAAATTTAAGGAGCAATATAAATATGGCTACACAAGATTACGCAGCCAGCGTTCAAGGTGTGGTGATTCGTGTCACTCGTCTAGATACCGCTGGAAACCTTCTCAACGAGCCCGGTGACTCTTACACCACTTCCGCATTTATGCGTGCATCGTTCACCCCCGAGTACGAAGAGGGCGACGAAATTGTCGAAAAGGGCGCCGACGGAACAATTTGTGTTTCGTATAAAGCCCCGGACACACTGAAGCGCATCACCATGGAAATCGCTATTTGTGAGCCCGACCCTGAGCTTACAGCGCTGATTTCCGGTGGTCTTCTTCTCCGCAAGAACTCCGGGACTTTCGGGTCCCCGGTCAACCAGAGCATTGGTTGGGCAGCCCCTAACGTCGGGGATGACCCTGCCGGTAACGGTGTCTCCATCGAGGTTTGGTCCTTCGCGGTGAAAGACGGCAAGCGTGCTTCGACACTCCCCTTCTTCTACTGGATTTTTCCCTATGCCAAGCTTCGTCAGTCTGGTGACCGCGTCATTGAGAACGGTCTTCTGGCTAACACGTTTGAAGGCTATGGCCTCGGTAACGCTGAGTTTGGGACCGGTCCTGCTGGCAACTGGGAATTCCCCATTGCAACAGAGCGCCCCTACAGCTACGCACGTGGCTCTACGGCACCCCAGGGTCTCAGAGGATTCTACACGTGGCACAAGGAAGCAACTAACACAATCAGCAACAAGACCTTGACCTCTAACGTTGCAACTCTGACCACAGGCTCCGCCCATGGGTTTGCTGTTGGTCAATCGGCAGTTGTCACCGGTGTTGACGCAGATTTCAATGGAACCTACCTCATCACAGCCACCCCTTCGACAACAACCTTCCGGTACGCCAAAGTATCTGCAGATGTTGCCTCGACCCCCGTGTCCCCCGCCGGTACAGTTATTCGCCAGCGTGGTTACATCGCAGTCTCCGACTTCGGTGGGCAGGGTTCGACAAGCACCTACAACGTGCCTGGTGAGGACGGCTACAACCCAGACCTTCCGATTGACTTCATTATCGCATCGTCTGAGGACCCTACTTCCTAAGTAGTTGAGGCGGGCAGTAGGTGAGTGCTTAGTACTCATCAACTGCCCGCCTTTCCTCACAAATAAGGAGAATTATGAGTAATCTGTGGGTTGACACCGCCGAGCTTGGCGAATTTGCCGAATCAGAATACGCGTACGATGCGGTCAAAACCGCGTCATATCTTCTGTGGGGTCTCTCTGGTCGCAAGTTCAGCGGGACAACCACTGTTACTGAGAGATATGTTTCCACGCTAGAGCCTCTTCTTTCGAGCAGCTCTAGTGTTGCAGCCACTCCCGTGCTCATCAACGGACGTGTGGAGAACATTGCTGGAAGCCGTGGCAGCAACGCACGTCAGGATTTGATGGGCGACGGAAGTTCCTCTTCTCGGAGAGTTCGACTGCGAGGTCGAAAAGTTGTTGAAGTCCACAACCTCCGTGACATCTACGGGGAAATTATTGACCCCAGTACCTACTACATGGGGGACCACTCTACGATATACGGTACCCCCAATGCCAAGTGGACTTCAGCCAGCATTGAGGTAACTTACACCTACGGCAGCCCTCCCCCGACCGCGGGACGCGCTGCTGCTCGAATTCTGGCCACCGAACTTGTCAAGCTCTTTGAGGGCGACGACACTTGCGCTCTCCCCCAACGTGTCACTTCCGTTGCCAGGCAGGGCGTGTCCTACACCGTCCTCGATAACCAGGACTTCATTGACGAACTGAAGACTGGAATGTACGCGGTTGACCTCTTTCTCAGGACAGCCAACCCCGACAAAGCTCGGGCCCGTTCACGTGTCTTCAGCCCAGACATCCCCAGAGCTCGCCGTATAACCGGGAAAAACCCCGCCTTTGAACTCAGTGCTTTTGATTTGTACTTCAATCAAGAAGGTGGCACAAACATTTATTACACTAATGAGCTCGGCGCAGACTTTCTTGCCGACGACTCCGCCTGGGTTGTGTCTGCTGTTGTCTCTAACTGGGCCAACACAGTTACAAAGACTTTCCCAAACGCTGCCCTGTACGACAACGTAGAGGGGACTATTCGCCTCAACGTCAGCTATGCGAATCTTTTATCTGTTTTAGGTCCACGTGACCCAGGTACAATTGACTTGTATGCAACTCGTCCAAGTTTAGGTAATCCTTCAGTTGATGAGATTATCAATATTTTGACAAGCAATATTATTTATCAATTAGGAAACAGACTAAAGCCGATAGCTATCGCTTAGCAGTTAGGAAAATGACATGCCAATAACAGACGTAAGCTCCGTGAATGACGAAGCAAAAAACCTTGTCAATTTCCTTCAAGAAGTTCTTGACCGAATTGTTGTTGTCTACGACTCGTACAACATGCCCGTGCCTAGCAGACAGTACTTCACAATGGGCAACCCCGTTGTTGACTGTGAACAGATTTCTGTCTCCTTCACCCAAATGTATATCGGCACCCCCGGGGACGAAGCCACTGAGCCTCGCCGGTGTGCTGACCCACGTACTGCCACTATCCAAGTCCAGGTAGCCCGTGGGGTCCCTGTTGCCCAACCAAACGGCAACCCACCCACGGCAGCAGACATCCAAGCCGGAGCGACTCTTGGGGCCCTAGATGCCTGGATTCTGATAGAGAGCGCAAGTGAACTAGACACCTGGGGAGAGACCGGTGGCTACGGCTTGGGAGTTATTGCAACTGTAGATTCTGACCCCCCTGAAGGTGGCTACCAAACCACTCGGCTGACTCTCACGATGTCGATTCCCTAATGGCTCGAGTTACTTTCTACGAGCCAATGATGGACTTCTACTTGGACCAGCCCCTTGGTCAAGTTGGTAGATACATGAAATATCAGGGCAGAAAAATCATGGTTCGCGCCAAGGCACAAGTGGGAGTAAAGAGCGGTGCGTTGCGGGCAAACATTCACATGCGACACGTTCGTATCAAACGTGGGCAATACATCAAAATAATTGCCTCCCTGAGATACGCACGTATGCACCACGATGGCACACGTCCCCACGTGATTCTCCCAAGAAAGCGTCAGGTCCTTAGATTCATGTCTAAGGGGCAGATAATCAACACGCATATGGTGCTACACCCCGGTACAAAGCCAAATAGGTTCCTTACAGACCAACTCAAGATGATAGACTAAACAAGACAGTTCAACCCCATCCAATAATCAATACACAAACAGTAGGAGATAGTATGACATCCAGATTCAAAGATTTCGGCGCAGACACCGGAGCCTCGACTGAGCCACTTTCTTTCATGATTCATGGAGAAACTTTTGAGTGCTACCCAGCTATGCAGGGCAAAAAGCTTCTTTCCCTGGTTGCAACGACTGAGGGCGGGGACACCGCAGCAGTGGTAGCAACCATCAACAGTTTCTTCGAGACCACGCTCAAGCCGGAAAGCTATGCAAGATTTGACTTGCTTATGGAGGACCCGGAAAGAATTATCTCCGTGGAAGCGCTCGGGGACATCACAGCTTGGTTGGTGGAAGAGTACACGAACCGCCCTACGAAGGAGTCCTCGGACTCCTAGACTGGGCAAAGGAGTTGTGGCCCTACGTCAATGGAAAAGCTTTGATGAGCGGAGTCCGGCTCCTAGAGCTGGACTCTGTTGACATGCTTGACATTGTTCACTATCTCTTTGAAGAAGATAACACGTACAGCACCCCCGAGGGTGTCGAGAGTCGTTCTAAAATGAGGACTCTCCTGTACAGCAAACTGTACGATAAAGAGTATAAATTCCCATACACCTCTTCGGAAACAGGATACAATTATAGTACAGATATTGGCGAGCCCGAGTTAGCCCCACCGGGCAATAGCTCCGATACTGAGGATGCCCCGCCAAAACCAGACAAAGGACCGACAAAACCTTTTGTACCCACTACAGATTCAAATTCCGACAGCCCCTTGCCTTTCGGAAAACTTGTCGACCCCCCCGCTGAAAACTGGGGGAGGTGGTAGCACATGGCAGTAATCGGCGAAGCCTCAATAATTGTCCGTGCCCTCACTGGTTCCGTAAGAAAAGATATTGAGAGGGCCTTTGAGGGCGCGGATAGAATTGCGGAAAAAGGAGGCAAGAGCGCTGCCGATGGGTTCCGTAGAGGTTTTGGCGACGGAGGCGCCAGCAGTTTTGACGCTTTCGCAGAAAAAGCTGAAGCTTCCAGAGTAAGGCTGAGACAACTGGCTAACGCCGGTCGTATCCTCGTTCCGGCTATTGCCGGGGTGATTGGTATTATCGGCGCGGCGGTTACAGGGCTGGTCGTCTTCACTTCCGCTCTCGGGAATGCTGCTCGCACCTCTATAGTCTTGGGTGCGGCGCTTATGTCTCTTGCCCAGGCAGGCATTACCGCAAAGCTAGCGTTCAAGGGAGTGGGAGAGGCTATATCGGCGGGTAACAAGGCAAACGAGGCGGGCACCGGGGCAGCAGACAACCAAACTGCAGCTCTCAGGAGACTGAGGGACGCACGTATCGCCCTGAAGAGACTGGTCGAGGACGAGGCACCTTTGGTCCTCGCTGAGGCCCGGGAACGTGCAGCGGAGGCCGCAACTGCAGCAGCAGACGCAGTTCGGAACTCTGAGAAAGCTACCCGGTCGTATAACGACTCCCAGCTGGAATCAATTAATGCCATCAATGACCTCAACAATGCACGGGACCGCGCCCGGGAGAAAATCCAACAGCTTAGGTTCGCGCTTGAGGGTGGTGCTATCTCCGAGAAGAAAGCACGCCTTGAGTTTGAGAAGGCCCGTGACTCTCTTGCAGGCCGTCCAGGACCTGCCCCCCAACTCTCGAGCACGCCAGGAAGCGGAACTTGCTTTCGCTCAGGCAGAGCTCAACTTGCGCAAGGCTATTGACAGTAACTCTGACCTTAGGAAAGAGGAGGACGCTGCAACCCAGGCCGGGGTCGAGGGGTCCAAGGATGTTGTAGACGCAAAAGACAGAATTGCCCGGGCTAGCCGGGCTGAGTCAGATGCTGCGATTGCCGCGGCAAGGGCTATGAAGCAGGCCGCCGAAGCGCAAATGGCGGCACAGAAAGCCGCAACGGCAGCTTCCGCCGGGGGTGCTGTAGAAAAGGAACTAAACCGCAGAATAGCGGACACACGGCAAGCAGTCAAGGACGCAGAGGATGCCCTAAAGCAGGGAGCCGGTGCTGTCGATGCGTACAGGCAGGCACTAGAAAAGCTTTCCCCGGAGGCAAGAAAATTTGTTGAGTTCATCACTAAAAAGGAAATCCAGGAGTCCTTCAAAGAACTGAGAGCTTCAGCGGGGCGGCAGCTTTTTGGTCCGCTAGAAGAAGCCATTCAAAATCTTGTTGATAATTTGTTCCCCGTACTAAACCCCCTGCTGGAGGAAACAGGTGGGGTTCTCGGCGGGATGGCAAAACAATTCTCTGCGACAGTCACAGAGGGGGAAAATTTACGGAGACTGGAGAGCGTCTGGAGGACCAACAACGGCCTCCTCACCAGCTTTGGTATCGCAGTCTCCAATCTTTACCAGGGATTCTTGATACTCCTCCAAGCTGCTTCGCCTCTCACCGATGCCCTGGGGAAATGGGCCGTCCGAGTAAGCGACGCGTGGGTCGCAACCCTTCTACTCAACGAAGAGAACGGTAACCTGGAAAGAGACTTTGCAGGTGCAAAGGGCACCTTCGACAGTTTCGCTACTATCCTCGGGAATGTGTCCAGAGCCTTTGGATTCATAGGGGACGCAATCAACGCTCCAGGCGGGGCATCAGAGTCTCTCCTTGCATTCCTGGAATTAGTGACTGGAAACTTTGCGACTTCTATGGAAGAGGGATTCAAAGACGGAACTCTCCAAACATTCTTCCTAGACTCCACCAAGAACTTTGAGAAGCTTCTGGAGCTGCTGGGTGACATAGTTACGGCTTTTCTGTTATTTGGAGCAACCGAAGGCGTGGGACAACTTCTCGACGGCCTAATTGCTGCCGTGAAATACTTCACGGAAATCGGGCCCGAGCTGGGGGCAAAGGACGGCCCCGTCGCAGCCTTCGGCGACTTCATCGACAAGTTCTCCGAGTTCAGTGCTTTGCTGCTAGAGAGCGGGGGGATTACTGCGTTCTTCGAGACCCTTAGCAGTGCCCTCGGGAGTATGAATGAGATTTTGAAGGACGAAAACGTTTCAGCTTTCCTAGAGGCTTTTGCCCCAATCATTGGTACAATAGCTGCCTTTGGTCTCCTTTACCGGGCTGTCAAGTTTTTCTTCGAAGTATTCTTTGGGTACTTGCTACTAGGCGCCGGGGTGACAAAATTCTTTAAAGGATTCACTCAGGGGTTTAAAGGTACTGAGAAGGCCGCAAAAAAAGGCAAAAGCGTCGCAAAAAACTTTGGTAGGGCCTGGGGAACTGCTGCTGCGGCGGCAGGCAAGAAGATAAAATCACTAGGGCAGAGACTTGCTAATAGTTTCTTAAAAAATGGTTCTAAGGCTGTTGAGGCATTTAAAAAGGTGCCCGGAAAAATTGGAAAGGCTCTTCAACCTATTTTAGGGGTTGTTGGTCGTTTACTTTCGTCAGTTGGAACTTACCTTTTTAAGACCGTCCCGAAGTTTTACCTTGAGGCTTTTACAAAAGCGGTGGGGGCTGCTAGAACGGCGCTTGCTCCGATTTTTAATGTTGTTAAGAATCTATTTGTGGCGGTTCGTACATATCTTTTTACGACTGTTCCCAAGTATTGGGGAGCTGCTTTTGGGAGGGCGTTCACTATTGTCAAAACAGCTCTCAGCACTTTCTTCACCAGCATAGGCGCCAGACTTGGGGGGTTCTTCGCTAAATTGCCGGGACTGTTCATGACCCTCCTAAAGTCAATCCCTGGAAAGCTTATGGGGTTCTTAGCTCGCTTAGGGCCCATTATTTTGCAAGCTCTTTTGCGACTAGGACCAATTATTTTGCGAGCTGTCGCGGGCGCTGTATTCGGTATCCCGGGTGCAGTTATTGCCGCTTTTATATTAGTCGGTTATTTAATCTACAAGTACTGGGATGAAATTGTAGCTTTCTTTAAAGGTCTTGGCGAGTGGTTTGCCAAGTGGGGGTCCAAGTTTTGGGACTGGCTTAAGGACGCTTGGGCTAATTACATCGACTATCAAAAGGCCAGATTTGCTGCATTTGTTGACTTTTTCAGGGAGCTCCCCGCTACGTTGGCTAGGGTTGCTAGCAATGTGTGGACCTGGATTAAGGACGCTTGGGATGCGTACATGGAATATCAAAAGACTAGACTTGCTGCATTTGTTGACTTTTTTAAGGAGCTTCCCGCTACGTTGGCTAGGGTTGGTAGGGATATGTGGACCTGGCTGAAGGATAGTTTTAAGACTGCTCTTAACTGGATTATTAGTAGGTGGAACAACTTCCGCTTGAGTGTCAGAATCCCAACAAACGCATTTACCCTGGGCACAGGATTAGCTGGGAAAGGGTTCGACATTGATACCCCGGACATCCCTTTGTTCGCTAAGGGTGGGGTTGTCCAGCCCAGCCGTGGGGGCACAATAGCCAGAATTGGTGAGGCAGGGCGCCCAGAGCGTGTTGAGCCTCTTGACCCTAGTGGGCTATCTAAGAGGGACAGAGCTATGATTGCCGAGCTATCCGGCGGTGGCGCTGGCAATACGTTCAACATCTACCCATCTGAGGGTATGGATGAGCGCGAACTTGCTGAAATGATTTCGGAGAAGCTTGCCGGTATGGTTAGAAAGGGCGGTGTCTAGTGGTATTTACTCAAGGCGAAAAGAATTATGCTGTTGACCGAGGACTGCAGGCCCTAGAAACAGACTACATTGAGAAACTAAAACTGCAAGCCGATGTGGTACTTGGCAGTTTCATTCTCAACACTCTCGATGAGTTTGGTGTCGTGTGGGTAATGACCGACATAATAAATTGGTGGATGCCCCCGAACGCAGACATGCCTATTATCGAGCGTGGTTTTGGCGACGGTGGGTACGAAGTTGCCGGGCGCTACACCTCCAGAAGTCTCACACTGGAAGGGGCCTTCCTGGTCCCAGACCCAGCTATGGTTGAAGCTGCCAGGGACCGCCTTATCTCCGCTTGCAACTTGGCCACAACTGGAGCTTGGTTGCGCACAGGAGTTGGTCCAATCAGGGCGTCCTTTGTCTACCTCAGCGGCTCTATCGACATTACTACGGTTAACACCCGGGGGCGAACTAATTTCTCTATCGGTCTTCGGGCTCCTGACCCTATCAAATATTCGTGGAATGATGAAGAGCCTGATGGGTACAACTTCTTTGAGCTTCCTGTCAAAAATACGAGCACAGGAACAACCGGCTCAAGAGTCCTAGAAAACATTGGCACGTACCCATCTCCTGCCATTTTTGAGATTACTGGGCCCTTTCAAGCCCCAGGGTCCCTGTTCAACAGAAACACGCAAGAGCTTATTATTATTACTCAAAGTTTGAAGGGCAGAATTGCCAAGGTTCTTGTCAACAAAGAGCTGAGCTTTGACGTGATTTCTCTAACCGACACTGCCACATTGACAACTACAGAAGCCCACAGCTACTCCATTGGCGACAGTGTTTTTATCTCTGGGGTTGGTGCGCCATTCGACGGTGACCACTTTATTGTGTCCGTCCCAACCAGCACAACCTTCACCTACACAGTCTCAGCTGCTGAGGTGCTCCCTGTAGCATTCAAAGCGTTCAGCACGGACACAGCCACACTTACGACCACGGTGGACCACGGGTTCTCGCCAGGGGATGCCCTGACCGTTGCCGAAGTAGACCGCCTGTTCAACACCCCCTCTGCTGTCATACTAAGTGTGCCCACCCCCACGTCATTCACCTACTCTGCGAATCGCTCTACCCCCCTGGGGCTCTCCGCGACACTGCTAACATCAAACATTGCGACACTGTCCACAACTCAGCCCCACGGGTTCATCGTGGGTGAGGACGTAACAATATCCGGTGCCGGGGTGAACTTCAATGGAGCATATGAAATTACCGCTATACCCTCTGCAACTACTTTCACCTACGCTGCCACCCGCACCAACTCTCGTGAAGTTATCCAGAAGTCAATGTTAGATGACATTGTCACCCTGCAAACCTCTGCACCCCACGGATTTGTCACAGACGAGGCCACTAACGTCACAGGAGTAGACCTGTCTCTAAACGGCGGGTACACAATCTCTGATACCACAGCGGATACCTTTAGCTACAAAAGACGTAGGGCTACAGAAATATCTGTGCTTATTAAAGCAAGAACTAATAATGTGGCAACTCTCACAACAGACGGCGCTCACGGATTTGTTGTGGGCGAACAAGTTGTGGTTGAGAATGTCACCGTGGGTATTACTCTAGCCTCTAGCTACAATGGGCTCCACACCATCACAAGTCTTCCAAGCAACACAAGCTTCACTTACGCAAGTATTGACAGCGAGGATAGGGTGTCTACAGCGGTCGCTAACGGCACCGTGCGTGCGTACAGCAGAAAGATTCAGAACCGCGAGCTTATTGGTAACGTAGCAACCCTAATCACAGACGCAAACCACGGAGCAATCTTTGGTGAGCAAATCACTGTCAGTGGATTAGGGGCTCCTTTTGATGGCACCCACACGGTCACAGGCATTCCTTTCACCAACGTCATAAATTTCTCCCAGACCAGTGCGAACGTGGACCTGGAGCCCCCCTATGTTTTGTCCTTTGTCGCACGCACACCCGCCGGGGTGGTGACACTGACTACTCAAGTTGCCCACGGGTACACCGCTGGGCAGAGTGTCCGGGTCACGGGGTTTGACGACGAGTCCTTCAATGGAACTTTCACCGTAGCAAACACTCCGTCTAGTACAAAGTTTAGATTCACAATTCCAGGCGGCGGAGAAGTTGTTCAGGTAGACGCCCCTAGCGCCTCGCAAGTTGTCAAAGACTTTGGTTTTATGGAGATGTCAGGAGCAGTAGACAGCACTGTCGTGTCCGGGGGGCTAGCCACGGTAAGCGGAAGTCTCCCCTTCACTTCATCCTCTGGGTCAGCTGCTGTCAGCCTAGAAATCTCTAATCGCCCTGCAGCTGGCAATGCTGTTAGACCGGAGAATGTCGAGTTTACCCCTGGGCTCACGGGGGCAACCTCAGTAACTAACGCAGACATTCTTGAGATTGACACCAAAGACCATGTTGTGTCTTTCAATGGGTCTGTACAGAATGCTCGAGGTCGTGTCGATGTTTTGGCTGACTTCATCAAATTAGCACCTGGACCCAATACAATTGAATTTGAAGACACAGGAAACCCTGAGGGAGAGGCGACATTAAGAATTTATTACCGCTCAGGGTGGCTTGGCTAAACCTTTGAAACAACGACAGGACAAACGATGGCAATAGTGAAGAATATTAAGTACAGGTACTTCCTGACTGATTTGCTGACGAATCAAATTATTTCAGAAGTCCCTTTTACAGGAGTTAGCTACGGGCGTGCAAATCGCCGGGCTGGGGACTTTACTGGGGACATTGCATATATTGATGCTACTAAAGATTTGAACTTATACGAGGCCACTATGCCCGGGCGCACGGGGCTCTACGTCACTCGCAACGGTGTCTGTGTGTGGGGAGGGATGATTTGGGGACGAAGCTACGGTGTTAAAGATAGAAAGCTAAATGTTCGGGGCGCGGAGTTTACTAGCTACTTCTACCACCGAAATATCTGGCAGACAATTCAGTACGGGTCGAATTTTATTGGGGTTGCCGCTTTTGAGGTTCTTGACGGTCAAGCGACAATAACGACTGAGCTCCCGCATGGATTCCAGGTAGGTCAGCAAGTCAGTGTTACCTTTACCAGTCCCATTGTCGACGGCACCCGGGCAGTAGCTGACGTGCCCTCCGCAACCACCTACACATTCCCCACAACCTCTGCCAACGGTTCTGGGTTCAGCACCAGCGGGGCGTGCAGACGGCTGGTCGACAGCTACGATTTGGCAAGAGATTTAGTCTCTAAAGTGTCAACAGACCTGGGTGGAATAGAGTTTGCTAACGAGTTTATCAAGCCCGCAAAAGAGTTTGAGACGTCTGTAGTGGCTCGCCAACGCTCTGCCAACGTGGTAACTCTCCGCACATCGACTGACCACAGTATTATTCCTGGGCAAGAAGTAGAAGTTATTGAGGTGGACGCAGAGTTTGATGGGCTCTATGTGGTCATAGAGACCCCAGACTCTCGAACAATACGGTACTCCCAATTTGGTCCAGATGTCTCTAGAACAGGGTCCCCGGGTATTCGCTCTCTAAACGTTGTCAGCAAGGCTCTTGCTTCCAATGTGGCGACCATCATTACCGATGAAAGTCACGGCGCCTCTGTAGGCGACACCGTGTTCTTGACCGGTGTGGACTCCTTCTTCACGGGGAAGCTTGACCAGGCGTTCAATGGGCGATTTGTTATTACAAATGTCCCTGACCCCTTCAGTTTCACTTACAGCTCTGGGGGGATTCTGGACATCCTCCCCGTTGCGGTGGCTGGTGGTCTTGTCAGCTTTGGTGCCAAAGTTGTGTACGGAGACTTTGGAAGCTATACATATAATGGAAACATTGGAATTAATTTTGAGAACTTAGATAAAAGTGGCTTCTATCAGGACACGCAAGTGTATCGAGGATTTGAGCAGCGCACCGTGGGGGAGATTCTCGAGGAGTACTCGAACACCGCTAACGGTGGGTTTGAGTACCGCATCGACTGTGACTACGACTATGACACTGCGTCATTCACTAGGACATTTAAGTTGATGCCCATAGACTTTGCAGAGCCGCCCCCTCCGGGTGATGTCTACCCGGTGACTGCCTTCGGTGCCGAGAAGTTTGTTTTTGAGTATCCAGGGAATATTGAGACTTTTGAGATTGAAGAGACAGCAGAGGACGCAGCAACTAGGTTTTTTGTTGTTGGGACCATTTCAGACTTAGCAGATGAAGCGAGCCAGCCATACGCCGGAGCAGCTGAGAGAACCTACCTAGACAACCCAAGGGGACGTAGCTGGCCCCTCCTAGACCAATCGGAGAAGCTTGATGAGATTGAGAATGAACAGACTCTTCACACATACGCTAAGGATTATCTTTACGAGTCACTCCCTCCGGTCGGCACTTACAAGCTTACAGTTAATGGCTCCCTGACCCCCGAGGTAGGCACGTTTCTCCCCGGGGACTGGTGTTCACTTGTTATTGACGACCCGTTTCTAAGAGAGAGACTGGCGAGTGACCAAGAGCCTCGTGACGACATAATTATTAGAAAATTAATTCATTCAAAGTAAAAGTCCCAGACTCCTCCGCGTTTCCCGAAATGGTAGACCTAGAGGTAATCACTGATTGGAAGGTGGACCGCATTGGCGACTAGAAGAAGGTCTTCACGAAGTTCCCTTATAGGGGCTCTTACTGACTTGCAGAGACGCGTCAAGTTCCTGCAACACAGCCCAACTCCCACCCGGCTTGCCAGTCAGGTTGTCACTCGAAATAATGTTCAACCCCGGGCTGTTGGTACTGACCAACTAGACTTAAACGCAGTCACCAACGACCAGATTGCTGCCGATGCCATTGAGCGTGAGCAACTTGCGGAGGGGGCAGTTGGGCCTGACGAACTTGACAATAGTTCGGTGACCAACTCAAAGCTTGGGGACCTCTCGGTCACCAATGCCAAGCTCAGCGACGCTGCTATTGAGCTCCGTAACATGACCCCCAACTCTGTTGCGGAAGTGTCCCTCACAAACAGCTCTGTCAGCGCAAGGACTGTCGCTGTTGACGCTATCGGTAACAGCGCCATGCAAAGCAACTCGGTGGGGACAAATGAGGTCCAGAATAACTCAATCACAAATTCAAAAAATGGGCGAAAACTCTGTAGGTAACTTCAATATGCAGGACAACTCAGTCGGCTTCGGGCAGCTACAGGGGGACTCGGTGGGGAACGCTAGTTTGCAAACTGGCTCCGTTACCCGGGCAAAGATTGGGTCGGGGTCTGTGGGGACGACCCAGTTGGCAACCGGTGCGGTTACTGGAGACAGAATTGCGGACAACACAATTCTTTTACGGAACCTAAACGGACTAACACCCATCGGAATTGTGAACAACGGGCTGCAAGCAGGTTTGGGTATGCAAAAGGGTGGTGGAGGTAATCAAGATATAACTCTTTCTGTTAACTTCGGCGGTGGCAGTACTCAGGTGCCTAGAGGGAACCACTTCCACAATCTAAACATGAACAATGCCTTGACCGGGAGCAACGAGCACAGGCACACAGGGCGAACCTACGGGGCCGTCTCTACTGTTGCATCGAAAAAAGACATAACCACGTACTCCCCTCAGAACATAAAAAATCTACTGGAACTGCAGCCCAAACAGTACAAATACAAAAGAGCCAACCGGGCCGCCCAAGAAGACCAAAACAGGGAGTGGATGCACGGGTACCTGATTGAGGACCTTGAAACCCTTGGGTTTACCGAGCCTATTGCTTACAACTCCAAGGGGGAGCCAGAGAGGCTGGACTACAGTCTCATGTCTGTGCTCGTGTTGGAGCTCGTAAAAACACAACAGACTGAGATAGACTCTCTTAGAGAAGAAATAAACAAAATGAAGGACAAAAAATGAGCTACGCATTCGAGTACACCGGTCCCGACAAGAGGCCCCAGTGGGTAAGAGTTGTTGCTATCCCCGGCGCGGAGGACCAGAGAATAGTTCTAAATTTTGACAATTGGCAAGAGCGAGAAGGGCTCACGACCGATGAGGTCTATGTCCACCTAGAAAACCTTGTGCAGTACATGAAAGACATTAGCCAGACTATCTCCCCTATTGGGCTGGGAGATGTTCCCACAGATGGATGGCACTTTAGCGGTAAGTGGGGCGAAGTGGAGTGGGCAAAAGATGAGTCGTACAAGTGGTGGGAATCTGTCTACTACAGAGACGAAGAAGAAGAGGATGAAGACTAATGTACGAAGTAAAAGACGGCTCCCGCACTCTCAAGTTCAGTGGACAGCTCCTGGGGGAATCCTCTTCATACCGAGGGGATTCCTACCGCTGGATTGAGTTCAAACTGTACCGCACCGAGACCGGAAAGTACATTCTCTCCCGTATCGGTGTCTCTAGAGTTTTTCACAGCTCAACTTGCCTCCTGGTAAAAAAGTATGGACTCTCTGAGGTGCACCCCACAGAACTTAGAGATGAAGCAATCCCGTGTAACGAGTGCAACCCCAGTGAGGACCTGCCACTTCTTTTTCCGGAGAAAGACCGAACCTGGGCGCAAGTCAGCGACCACGCCGGTCCGGTACTTGACGCGCTGCACAAACAGGACCACAATGGGGCAAGGTACCTGACACATGTTGCTCAGAGACTTCTGGAACAGGCGTCAGCGGAGGACGCAAATATTGACTTGGTCTATAGAGTCGAAATGATTCCGTAGTAGGCTATACTAAGTTCTCCAACGATAAGGACGCTAATGACACAAGAAATTTCAGCACTCTCCCAAATCAAGTTGCACCTCGTAGACGACTACAAGACTGCCGGGGAGTTCCTCAGTTGGCTCGGCGAGCGACGCCCACTAGACGCTGTCGCTGTAGACATCGAAACAGGTGAGCTCGACGGTAACGACAGAAAAGACGCACTGTCCCCGTGGCTCGGGCGTATCCGCCTTGTGCAGGTTGGAGACGCCGAGCAAGCGTGGGCACTCCCCTGGGATAGCTGGAAGGGTGTCTTCTACCAAGGAATGAAAAGCTACACCGGTTCCGTGATTTTCCACAACATTGCTTTTGAAGCCAAGTGGTTTGCTCTTCAGTCAGAGTGGGAAATCCCCTGGGACCGCGCCCATGACACAATGCTTATGGCAAAGATTCTTGACCCTGTGTCCCCTGCAGGGCTTAAGCCCCTCGCTGAGAAACTTATCGACGGCAGAGCTGCTCGGATGCAGGTCCAACTGGATGAAGAGATGTCTAGGAATGGTTGGTCGTGGGGTACAGTGCCTATCGACTTTCAGCCCTACTGGGCCTACGGAGCTCTCGACACAATTCTTACCACCAGACTATTCCACTTGTTCTACGACAAATGTGGTCCCGGTGGGATATACCACCAAGCTTACGAACTTGAAATGGCTACTCGTCGGATTTCCACTCGCATGGAGCTCAATGGAGCAAAAGTAGATATTGAGTACTCCAAGAGGAAGTACGAAGAATTAATTGACTATACGGAGCGGACAAAAGGCTGGGCGTACACTAAGTACAACTCTCTGATTACGAGCAATGTACAGTTGGTGCGGACCCTTGAGAGCCTGGGCGCTGTCATTGAGGACCACACCCCCACAGGGCAGAAGTCCGCTAGCAAGGAGCAAATCGAAAAGCTCCTCATCCAAGGCAACCCTGAGGTGCAAGAGCTGGCTAAAGCAGTCCTGCAACAGCGCAAAGCAGCCAAGCTAGCCAACACGTACTTCAAAAACTTTATCGAGCAGAGTCACAACGGGTTCCTGCATCCATCCATCAACACTATGGCAGCTCGGACTTCAAGGATGTCCATCACAAACCCGGCGCTACAGACTCTCCCCAAGGGCGATGACCTTGTCCGGCGGGCGTTTATCCCCAAAGACGAAGACCACGTAATCATCACTTCGGACCTTGACCAGGTTGAGTTCCGTATGTTTGCCTCAATGTCGGGGGACGCTAACCTCATCAACCTTTTCAACCGTGCCGACGCTGAGGGGTCTGACCCGTTCACTGAGATTGGCCGTCAGGTCTACGAGGACCCCACAATGCAAAAAGCCGATAAAAGGCGGGGTCTTATTAAGGGCGTTGTCTACGGACGGCTGTACGGGGCTGGTGTGGCTAAACAGGCCGAGACTGCGGGCGTATCGAAGGAGCAGATGCAGGCTGTGTCCGATTCCTTTGACGAGAACTACCCGGGTATGACTCGATTCCAAAATAAAGTTTCCGACGTGGGGGAAGACCGACTAAAAAATGAAGGTCAGGGCTATGTAAACACATGGACCGGGCGACGTGTGCCTTGCGACGACGACCGCACATACTCCCTGGTGAACTACCTTATCCAGGGCGGTGCCGCGGAGGTTTTCAAATCTAGTTTGGTACGACTCGACCAGGCGGACCTTACTGAGTTTCTTATTGTCCCTGTGCACGATGAAATTGTGCTCCAGGCCCCCCGGGGGGAAGCTGAAGAGATAAAAAGAATTGTACAAGAATGTATGACAACAACCGAAGGGTGGGCTGTTCCGCTAACTGCGGGTGTAGACGGTCCTCTCGAAACGTGGGGAGACAAGTACTAATGGGAATAAAAAAAGCTATTTTAGCGGTAGACCCTGGCTTAGAAAGCGGTGTTGCTTTTATGGTGTGGTCGGGTGTGAAGGGGGAAGACCCAGTCATTCAGTACTCGGACGAACTCGGACCAGACGACTACGCAACACCTCTCAGAGACTTTCTCTGTGAGTGGGAGTCCTACGACCAGTTTGAGGTGGCCTGTGAGAGATTTACCATCACCATCGACACAGCGAAGAAAGCTCAGGCTCCCTACAGTTTGGAGCAGATTGGGGTTCTTAAGCAGATTTGCCGAGACTACGGCTTCCCAGTTGAGAATATCAAATTGCAGACCCCAGCGGACGCAAAGAACATGTTCCCCAATAAAGCGCTACATACCCTGAATCAGTGGCATGTTGGTGGCGCTGGGCACGCTCTGGATGCAATTCGACACGGATTACTACTGGCCGTAAAGGTCTATAGGTGGCAGCCCCTGGCGCTTCTAGAGGGTATCGAAGAATAACTAACAAGAAATTCTTACTAACAGGAAATAATCCTGACGTGTGCTACAGTAATGACATAGAGAGGTCCACCCCATGGTTACAGTCGAGCTTGACAGCAACAACACGCACATTACTATCAACGCCGAGTGGCGATATAAAGAGCTGTGCAAGAGCATTCCAGGCTCCGCCTGGTCTACTAAAGAGTCCATATGGCGTGTCCCCCTGAGCTGGACAAGCTGCCTTGCTCTTCGGTCCACTTTTCTCACTGATTTGACGCTTGGCCCCTTGCTTACAGCATGGGCACAGGACCACGTAAACACCCGTGTACAGCCCGCTATGACCCTCAGAGAGCTCGAGGATTACCCTGGGGACTCAGACCTCTATCCCCATCAAAAGGCGGGAGTCGCCTTCCTGGCGGTTGCCAGACGTGCTTTATTGGCTGATGAGCCAGGACTGGGCAAAACTGCTCAAGCCATCCGTGCCCTAAAACTTATGAAAGACCAGGGCGAGGACGTGTTCCCCGCGATGATTGTCTGCCCGAGCACTCTGAAGAAAAACTGGCAACGTGAGTTTGAGCAATGGTGGCCCGAAGTCACCACTCAAATTATTAGAGGCACTGCAGCTCAGCGGAAGAAACAGTTCCAAATTGCTACTGAAAGCAATCTCGACGTCATTATCATCAACTGGGAGGGCCTACGAGGGCACTCCCGCTTGGCCCCGTATGGCTCGGTCGGGCTGGTTAGGTGCGCAGAGTGCGGCGGGCACGACGAAAGCACCACCGTCACACGATGCGAGGTCCACTTGCGCGAGCTGAATCACATAGATTTCAAAGCTGTTGTCGCCGACGAGATTCACCGCTCCAAAGACCCCAAGTCCAAGCAGTCTCGGGCGTTGTGGGCTGCCACAGGGAACGCTGACATCAGGTTCGCCCTGACAGGTACACCCATTGCCAACAATGTTGTGGACCTCTGGAGCATTTTGCACTGGATTTCCCCCGAGAACTGGCCCAGCAAACCAAATGGATTGACCGCATGGTGGATGTAATGCTCAATGCTTTCGGTGGGATGATTGTTCTCGGTGTGAAGCCACAGATGCAAAAAGAGTTCTACGCAACTGTCAATCCGTACATGCGTCGTATGCTGAAAAGATAGTTCTCCCTTGGCTGCCAGAAATGGTATTCGAGCGTCGTGACGTAGAGATGTCCACGAAACAAAAAAGACTTACGTCCAGATGCGGGACACGATGATAGCCGAGGTCGAAGGGGGCGACATAGTCACCGCGCCCAGTGTGCTCACACAGACAACAAGGCTTTTGCAGTTCGCCAGCTCCTTTGCGGAATTGTCCTTCAACCCGGCAACAGGGAGGGACAAAGTTCTTCTGTCTGGCCCCTCTTGCAAAGTTGATGCGGTCATGGCGGACATCAAAGCTAATGACTTCGGGGAGGACTCAGTTGCAGTGTGTGCTGTCTCCCGGCAACTTATTTACCTCCTCAGTGCTGCCTTGACAAAAGCTGATATCAAGCATGGACTCATCACTGGAATGCAAAATGAATACGAGCGTCAAAAGGCAGTGGATGATTTCCAGAGCGGTCTCACTAAGT
>FUWD013429781.1_pt2 | contig 29913 bp, 29 predicted proteins | sample 1063281 | NCBI WGS metagenome assembly FUWD01 (sample SAMEA79048168, study PRJEB19326) | metagenome | biome: marine | reverse complement strand
TCAGTCCCGTTTATAATTGCTGATAAAACTTCACCAGGAATTTTACTTTTATTACGACCTATTGTAGAAGACAGCATAATATTATCCGTTGCACCAACACATAATAAGTCATCAATATTCATAATTAACGCATCTTGTGCAATGCCTTTCCAAACAGAAATGTCTCCTGTTTCTTTCCAATACATATAAGCTAAAGAAGATTTTGTTCCAGCACCATCTGCATGCATAATCAAACAATAATCTGCATCATTTGTTAAATAATCTGGCACAATTTTACAGAATGCCTTCGGAAACAAACCTTTATCTATATTTTTGATTGCATTGTGTACATCTTCTTTTGATGCAGAAACACCTCTTTGTGCGTATCTTTTAGAAACTTCTTGACTCATTTATTCATTTTACCGTTGCACAAATATATTTATATTTAAAAAAAAACACCCTATTAATATTAAATATTATGATTTATTTTCTCTATATTTGATACAATATAAACCCCTAACCCTATTTAAAATGAAAAGATTCAAAATTCTTTCACTTTTATTCCTATTGCCTTTTTTTAATTTATACGCCCAGTTTCCAGCGATAAAATACATAGATTTCATTCCAATTCCTCCCATTCAAGTAAAATCTTTAATTCTTAGTACTTCATCAGAAAATAAAATACTCAATTTATCCACAACAGAAATGTCTTTGGATAAAGAATCTGTTATAAATTTTATTCCAAATGAATCTATGGAAACTACCATTCAAAAATTTAATGAAAATGGAGATATTGAATATTATTATTCTGGTAGATCTGTGAAAAAAGGCACTTATAGATTGATTATTGATTATAATAAGTACATTATACAAACAATAAGTAGTACTTCAGAAGAAAGCTGTAATGGTTATGCTAAAATAGGTATTGGTCTAAGGATTATTGCGAACATTAATGCTTTTAAGAATAATATTGATATTAGTAGTTTAATTTCTATCGGTAATGCTGCCAAAAATGGTCATATTTCTGGAACTGTTGGATACGAAATTATAGGCATAGAGTCTAAAGAGATAACGGCAATGTTACCAGTTAATTCCGAAATCACCTCTTCCTTAAATCAAGTATTCCTGCAAGCAGTTGGTGCAGTAAAAGGCAAAATTTACGACGATACGACTAGGTTACATCCTCAAATTATTGCTATAAAACATACTGGCTGCGAAGTTAATGTTGTTATTAATAATTTAATGAGACAATATTCTAGCAAGCAACCAAATCAAGATTTTATTGTTAGAGATTAAAATATTTATCATTTTAATAAAGAGCCTATTTTTTTTAAAATTAGGCTCTTTTATATTTATATTATGAAGTAAACAATAATTCTCTATATTTTGTTAGCGGCCACAAATTATCATCAACCATCGTTTCTAGCTTATCGCAATGATATCTAATTTGCTCAAAAAATGGTTTTACTTTGCTACAATATTCTTCCGCAGATTTTAAACCACTATGCTTGTTCGCTTTTGCTCGCTGCGCTTCCATTTTAATTACTAATGAATTAATTTCTGTAATATGATTGGAAATTATCATAATTAATTCTATTTGCTCTTTGGCAATGTTCTTGTATTCTCCGCCAAAAATTTCCTTTAAATTCTTAGTGTTTTCTAATAGTGTATTTTGATAAATAATTGCAGTTGGAACTACATGATTTCTAGAAATATCTCCTAAAACTCTGCTTTCTATTTGCAAACGCTTTGTATATTCTTCTAATTTAATTTCGTAACGAGCTTCAATCTCTATCTTATTCATTACACCCATTTCTTGATATAAGGCTATCCCTTTTTTCGAAATCAAAGCCTTTAAAGCTTCTGGCGCAGTTTTATTATTACTTAAACCTCTTTTCTTAGCTTCTTTTTCCCAAGCTTCGGTATAACCATCTCCATCAAATCTAATTTTCTTAGATGCTTTAATGTACTCTCTTAATACATTAAAAACAGCTTCATCTTTTTTAAGGTTGTTGCTATCTATCAGTTTATCTACATCTACTTTAAACTCTTTTAATTGTTTTGCAACAATAGTATTTAATACCGTCATTGGTCCTGCACAATTTGCAGAAGAACCAACTGCTCTAAATTCAAATTTATTACCTGTAAATGCAAAGGGAGAAGTTCTATTAATGTCTGTATTGTCTAGTAATATTTCAGGAATTTTACCAATGATATTTAGTTTTAAATCTGTTTTTTCTTTTGGTGACAATTTTCCTTTAGTTACATTTTCTAGTTCATCTAAAACCTCAGAAAGTTGATTACCAATAAAGACTGAAATAATTGCCGGTGGCGCTTCATTTGCACCCAATCTATAATCATTACTTGCAGAAACAATAGACGCCCTTAATAGTTCTTCATTTTCATAAACTGCTTTTATGGTATTCACAAAAAAGGTTAAGAATTGCAAGTTCTTCATTGGAGTTTTACCAGGACTTAATAAATTAGTACCATTCTCTAAAGACAAAGACCAATTGTTATGTTTCGCAGAACCATTTATACTTGCAAATGGCTTTTCATGGAATAACACTTTAAAACTATGTCTTTTAGCTACTTTATGCATCACATCCATCAATAAAGAATTATGATCTACAGCTAAGTTTACCTCTTCAAAAATAGGCGCAACTTCAAATTGATTTGGTGCAACTTCATTATGTCTTGTTTTGACAGGAATTCCTAAAAGCATACATTCTTCTTCTAACTCTTGCATAAAACTCATTGCTCTTGCAGGGATTATTCCAAAATAATGATCATCTAATTGTTGCCCTTTTGCTGAAGAATGCCCTAATAAAGTTCTACCTGTTAACTGAATATCTGGCCTAGAAATTGCCAATGCATCGTCTATTAAAAAGAATTCTTGCTCCCAACCTAAAGTAGCATTTACTTTACTTATGTTTTTATCAAAATACTTACATACTGCCGTGGCATGGGTATCTATTGCTTGTAATGCCTTTAACAATGGTGTTTTATTATCTAAAGCTTCTCCCGTATACGCAACAAAAATTGTTGGAATACAAAGTGTTCTCTCATAAATAAACGCTGGTGACGTTGGGTCCCAAGCCGTAAAGCCTCTTGCCTCAAATGTATTCCTAATACCTCCACTAGGAAAACTAGATGCATCTGGTTCTTGCTGTACAAGTTGCTCACCATCAAATTTCTCCATGGCTAAACTACCATTAATAGACTCAAAAAAAGCATCATGCTTTTCTGCTGTTGCTCCTGTTAATGGCTGAAACCAATGTGTATAATGCGTGGCACCTTTAGATAAGGCCCAATCTTTCATACTTACTGCTACCTGATCTGCAATTTTACGATCTATCCTCGTGCCGTGTTCAATTGCATTCATTACACTTTCAAAAGCTGTACGTGTTAAATACTGCTGCATGGCGTACTTATTAAATACATTTTGTCCAAAAAGTGTTGACCTTTTTTCGGTCTGATTCACCACAACTGGTTTTCTTTGTAATGCTTCTTGTAAAGCATTGAATCTAATAATTGACATATTGTTAGTTTTATGTGTATTTTTTTTACTTTTAAATAAATCACCCCTACTAAAATTAGGGATAAAATTATTTTCTTGTAAAATTAAACATTTTACCCCTATATTTTTTGATATGTAGGTATTTTATTTCATTTTTGCATTATTAAAATCATAGAAACAATTATTATGGCAAAAATCAAGTTAGAATACATTTGGTTAGATGGATACAAACCAACTCAAAACTTAAGAAGTAAAACAAAAGTTGAAGAACACGAAAACTTCCAAGGAACTGTTGAAGAGTTAGGACTTTGGTCTTTTGATGGTTCTTCTACGAAACAAGCTTCTGGAGGAGCATCTGACTGTATTTTAAAGCCAGTAGCTGTTTATCCAGACCCTAAAAGAATAAATGGGTATTTAGTAATGACTGAGGTTATGAATGCTGACGGAACTCCGCACATTTCTAATGCAAGAGCTACTATTGAAGACGATGATAATGATTTCTGGTTCGGATTTGAACAAGAATACTTTATTATGGATACAGAAACAGATTTACCTTTAGGATTTCCAAGAGGCGGTTACCCGGCTCCACAAGGAATGTATTACTGTTCAGTTGGTGGAAAAAATACACATGGCCGAGCTTTCGTTGAAGAGCATGCTGATTTATGTATTGATGCTGGTTTGAATTTTGAAGGAATTAACCAAGAGGTTGCATCTGGACAATGGGAATACCAATTGTTTGCAAAAGGCGCGAAGAAAGCTGGAGATGAGATCTGGATCTCTAGATATTTATTAGATCGTTTAACTGAAGGGAAAGGAATGTACATTGAGTACCACCCAAAACCATTAGGAAATACAGATTGGAATGGATCTGGAATGCATGCAAATTTCTCTAACACCATCTTAAGAACTTGTGGTTCTAAAGATAAGTATATTGAAATATGTGAAGCTTTCCGTCCGCTTGTTAAGGAACACATTGCAGTGTATGGTGAGCACAATGATCTGCGCTTAACCGGTGATCACGAAACTGCATCTATTCATGATTTCTCTTGGGGAGTTTCAGATAGAGGCGCATCTATTCGTATTCCAATTATCGCTGTAGAAAAAGGATACAAAGGTTGGTTAGAAGACCGTCGTCCGTCTTCAAACGGAGATCCGTATAAAATTGCATCAAGAATTATTAAAACTGTAAAGCCAGTTAAATAGTTTAAATATAATTATTACAAAAAAAACGCTAACAATTAATTGTTAGCGTTTTTTTATGCGGTAGTTTTAAAAAACTAAATAAATAAAAATTGCATACGCTAAGAACAAAAATCCTCCTTTAAGCCTGCTTAAAACAAACTTCTTTTTTATAAAAACTAAAGGAATCAATATCGCAGAAAAACCAAGCATCCAAAAAATATCTCTTGACAAGATTTGAGGTTCGTTTAAAGGAATTGGGATTTCTTTTATAATTGCTGTGACCCCAAGAACAGAACCAATATTAAAAATATTAGACCCAATCAAATTTCCCAAAGAAATTGCTTTTTCACCTTTTATTGCCGCAATTACAGAAGCTGCTAATTCTGGTACACTTGTACCAATAGCAATCATTGTAATTGAGATAACCCCCTCACTAACACCCATACTTTTTGCAATATCTTTTGCCCCATCTACTAAAAAACCAGCACCATAATACAAAGCAAGGCCCCCTATTAATAACCAAATAAATATTTTACCATACCCAATTTCTGCTAAAGCATCATCAATATCATCTATAACAACCTCTTCTTTTCTTGCATTTCTTATCAACACAAATAGAAAAATAGCCAATCCTGCTAAAAGTAAAACACCTTCTATTTGGGTTAAAACAGCATCATTTGTTAAAAAGTAATACAAAATAAGCGAGAAAAACATCATTACAGGCCAATTAAACTTGTAAAAATCTCTCTGCACCGAAATAGGACCTATAATTGCTGTAATCCCTAATACAAGGCCAATATTAGCAATATTAGAACCAATAACATTATTTATTGCGATTGCAGGAGAACCGTCTAATGCGGCTTGTAAGCTAACTAATAATTCTGGTAAAGAAGTGGCAAATGAAACTACGGTCATACCAATCACCATTTTAGAAATTTCTAATTTAAAAGACAAACTAATAGCTGCTTTTACTAAAAAATCACCTCCAATGACTAATAATATAAATCCAATAATCACAAAAAAAATACTCATACATCTTATTTTTTACGAAGATACATTTTTATCACTTTAAGGAGAAAATAAAAAACAAAAGCAAATTATATTATTTTTTTTTAAAAACTATTTAGCATTAAACTATTCTTTTAATTAAGAGTTATTTATTTTTAGTAAATTTGAGATAGAATTGAATACTGATGAAAAAACAAGTTTTTAAAATTATTGCAAAAGTTAACAAAGTTATTTTACCTTCTTTTACAAAAAAAAGGTTAGATATTTCAAAAGCCTCGAAAAGCCAATTAGCTCTTATTGGATGGAGAGCTTTCATTACTAAAAACTCATTAAACTAAAAAAACATGGAAACATCACACATCACAATATTTTCAGGTTCTACTATCATTGTAAAAGGACTTCAAAACAGATTAGAAGACAATCATATAAACTGTATTATTAAAGATAGAGTTGAATCTGCAAGACTTGGAGGCTTCGGCGAACAAAGAAGCGCCATTGAAGTTCTCATTCTAAAAACTGATCTTGAAAAAGCACAACCCATTGTAGATATTTATAAAAAAGAAATTAATTCATAAAAAGATAGAATAGCCTTTCTATATTGAAAAAACTCTATTATATTTGCACCCACAAAAATGGCCCTGTGGCGCAACTGGATAGCGCATCTGACTACGAATCAGAAGGTTACAGGTTCGAATCTTGTCAGGGTCACAATTTTAAAAAGCAACTTACTCACTACGAGTTAGTTGCTTTTTTAATTATTGGTATTGTGTTATTTCGTAAAGTTATTTATAATGGAAATAAGACATGCAAACCAAAGCTATTACTAATATTTCAAAAAATTAGAAATTAGAGATTTGTGTCTGATTTTAGAATTCACTCAATAAGAAATTTTAAACCTTAAAAGACATCTAAATAGCAACACTTTTCATTTAATTTATTTTAAAAAAAGTATTGTTTATTAGGTCGGCTACTTATCAAAAAAAATAGCACCTAAAAAAACTAGTTAACCTAAATATTGTCGAATAGCAATGCGGTGCTCTGGAAGACTTTTATCGTAATTCTCTATTAATAGCTCTAAAATAAGAGCAGGCTCTACCCCCACCTCCGCTTTGTTATTGTATTTAGAAACGTATAGATTATAGGTTTCATTTATTTTTTCAAAAATTAAAAAATGAGTTTCATTCAAAACTGTAAAACAAATTTCATTTCCTGAAAAACTATCAGAAGCGTCTTTAAAGAAATTTGAAAACTCGAAATACTTAAATACGTTTTCCATAAGTTATATTAATTCTGCAGATAAACCCAATTGTAGTAACTTAGAGCACCTTGGTTCTAAATCTTTAAATTCTCCAGACTTTACTGTACATTTCCCTTTATAATGCACTAAAGTTGCACATTGCTCTGCTTGCTCTAGCGTATGATCACAAACATCAATTAAAGAATTAATTACATGATCGAAAGTGTTTACATCATCATTATGTAAAACAATTTCATGCTGAAAAACTTCTTTTTCTAAAACATCTACTTCCTCTTGAATTTTTTCCTTTGTACTCATGGTCTAAAAATAAAAAATACTTTTTAATTATTATATTTTAAGGCAACCCAATTATTTCTTTGAATAAATTTCTCTAACTTTAAGCCGTATTTAATTACTTCAGCGTCTATTACTGGAATATCTTGCTCGTAAAAACCACTTAACAATAAGATACCGCCTTCTTGTAAACAGTTTGTATACACTTTCATGTCCATTAAAAGTATATTCCTATTAATATTAGCGATAATAACATCATACTTTTTATCTACTAAAAGTGCTGCATCTCCTTCATAAACAGAAATATTTTCACAATTATTACGTGTAACGTTCTCTACAGAATTCTCATAACACCAATTATCAATATCTATAGCATCTAAAGGTTTTGCTCCTTTCATTTCAGCAAAAATTGCTAAAATTCCAGTTCCGCAACCCATATCTAATACCTTTTTATTTTCTAAATCTAACTGCAATAAATGCTGCACCATCATGTGTGTAGTTTCATGATGCCCTGTGCCAAAACTCATTTTTGGCTCTATTACAATATCATATTTTAAATTAGGGTTTTCATGAAATGGTGCCCGTATACTTACCAAATCATCTACCTGAATTGGAGAAAAATTCTTTTCCCACTCTGCATTCCAATTTGTTTGAGGAACTTCATTCTGATTGTATTCAATCAAGAATTCATCTGAATTTAACACAAAAACATCAGCCAAAATCTCCGCATTCCAATCTGTTTTCTGAATATAAGCAGTTACCCCATTTTCAGTTTCTACAAAACTTTCAAAACCTACACTTCCTAATTCTGCTATTAGAATTTCAGAAATTGGCTCTTTTGGTGAAAATGTAAAATTATATTCTATATAAATATTATCCATAGTTATTAAATCAAAAAAAATGCATCAAGATTAAAAAAATCTTAATGCAAATTTATTAGTTTTCTTTGAAACTATACTACTTAGATAGCATTAATAATTCCTGTAAAATCATTTACACTTAAAGCTGCACCACCAATTAAGCCACCATCTACATCTGGCTTTGAAAAAATTTCTTCTGCATTCGCAGGTTTTACACTTCCTCCGTATAAGATAGATACATTATCTGCTACTTTTTTATCGTATTGCTTTTCTATAATACCTCTTATAAAAGCGTGCATTTCTTGCGCTTGTTCTGGACTTGCAGTTTCTCCTGTACCAATTGCCCAAACAGGCTCATATGCCAAAATAATACTTTTCCAATCTTTAGACTCTATATGAAATAAACCATTTTTTAACTGGCTTTCTACAACAGCAAAATGATTTTCTGATTTTCTATCTTCTAACAACTCTCCAAAACAGAAAATTGCTTCCATTCCTTTTTCTAATACAGTAGTTACTTTTTCAGCCAAAGCAGCATCTGTTTCATTAAAATATGTTCTTCTTTCTGAGTGTCCTAAAATTACAGTTTGCACACCAATAGCTTTTAACATATCTGCAGAAATCTCTCCAGTATAAGCTCCGTTTGCAGCTTGGTGCATGTTTTGTGCAACTACCTCTATTTTAGATCTTCTTGCAGCCTTTACAGCATAGGATAAATTAACAAAAGTTGGCGCAACAATTACACGCGTATTTTTAAGCTCGTTTGCTTTGATTGCTTTTTTTAAATCTTTTATTAAGTTTTTACTTTCTTCTTTATCATTATTCAACTTCCAGTTACCTGCAACAATCTTTGTTCTCATAATTATAATTTTAGAAGCTTCTAAAAGCTTTTTTTCAACATTAGTTTAAGTTGTAAATTTAAGAAATGGAAAGGTAACTTATAGTTGCAAATGAAAATAGTTACTAAAACGATTTATATAACTAATTTTAAAGCTTCTACTATCGCAGAATCGGATGCACTTGTTGCTTTAAAGAGACTAATTTTTCCTTGCTCATCAATTACCATATATCTAGGTATCCAACCTAAATTAATAAAATCTACAAATTCGCCAGACTTCATTCCTTTTGGCAAGTTGTAATGGGCTCCTTTTATTTGAAATCTTTCAATGCCTTTTCTCCAGGCATCCTTGTTTTTATCTACAGATAAAAATAAAAAAACAACTTCTGGATATTCTTTTTGAAGGTTTCTAACACTTGGCAAACCTTTTATACAATCTCCACACCAGGAGGCCCAAACATCAATAAGCACCTTCTTTCCTTTGTGTTTTTGTAATATTTCTTCTATGGTAAAAATTGTATTGTTTAGACTATAAACAGTATCACTTAAAGCCGCTTCAGAAAAATGAATAGGCTTCTCTGTATTACAACTTGCAAACATTATTATTAAAACTAGGTATATTTTTTTCATGAGTACTTGGCATTTTCTAAAATTTTTGTCTTCTTTCCTTTTTAAAACTTACAAAATAAAGACTAAATTAAGTATTTTTGTAGAACTTTATAAAAATTATGACAACACAAGAATTAGTAGCACAAATAAAAAAGAAGAAATCTTTTTTATGTATTGGATTAGATGTTGATATAGATAAGATTCCTTCGCATTTATTAAAAGACGAAGATCCTATTTTTGCATTTAACAAGGCTATTATAGATGCTACCCACCATTTTTGCGTTGCCTACAAACCAAACACTGCTTTTTACGAAGCTTATGGTTTAAAAGGATGGAAATCTTTAGAAAAAACAATTAACTATCTAAACCAAACCTATCCTGAAATTTTTACAATTGCAGATGCTAAACGCGGAGATATTGGAAATACCTCGGCAATGTATGCCAAAGCTTTTTTTGAAGATTTAGCTTTTGACTCGGTTACCGTTGCACCTTACATGGGTAAAGATTCTATTGAACCCTTCTTAGCTTTTAAAGATAAGCATACCATTATGCTAGCGCTTACTTCGAATGAAGGTGCTTTTGATTTTCAAACAAAGAAAATAGATGCAAAAGAGGTATACAAACATGTTTTAGAAACCTCGAAAGACTGGAAAAATTCAGAAAACTTAATGTATGTAGTGGGTGCTACAAAGGCGGAGTACTTCAAAGAAATTAGAAAAATAGTACCAAACTCTTTTTTATTAGTTCCTGGTGTGGGGGCACAAGGTGGAAGTTTACAAGATGTTTGTAAATATGGTTTGACTAAAAATATAGGATTACTAATAAACTCTTCTAGAGGAATTATTTATGCTTCTAAGGATTTAAATTTTGCGAAAGATGCCGCTTTAAGGGCAGAAGAATTGCAGATTCAAATGCAGTTATTTTTATAAAGCACTTATTATTATTTAAAAGTATCTGTTTTTTTATCATACCCATATGGGCAGTGCTTACATCCACTTTTACAACAAGAACCTCTTTTTAAATGGAATTGTGCTGTAAAAACGCGATAACCTTGCTCGTTTTCATAATAATCTCCTTCTTCTAGCGGTATTCTTTTATTGTACATTTTGCAAAAATAATATATTTGAACATAAAAAAAGCGTTCAAAAGAACGCTTTTTTTTTATATAATCTACTTATTTTTCTTGGGAGGAAATTTCGAAACAATTTCTTTTACAAATTCTTTTACTCTCGCTTCTTTTTTTTCTAAATTTTGAGTTTTCAAAGCACCAGTTCCAACACCTTGCCAAACCAACTCTTTCTTTTGTTTATCTATAAAATCTATAAAAAGTGTTCCCTCTGTATATTGAGAAATATTTACATTATTATTCATGCCATTTCCCATCCAAGGATTCCAACCCCAGCCAAAACCGTAACCATAACCATTATTATTTTGATTGACATCTACTTTTTCTCTAGATTTTGTAAAAATACTTACCAACATATCTGGATTTTCTGATTTCACCAAACCTAAAAGAGAAAGTTCTGACTCAATTGCTCTTAAAATTCTTTTTTTATCTAAGTCAGAAATTTCAGCCTTATCTATTCCTGTTTTATAAAAAGCAAATGTCTTATACTTTTTAAAATCTACTTTACTATCATAATCAACAGCTACTTTTATAGCACTGCACGAAGAAAATAAAATTACTAGTGTTAATAATAATGGTTTTATAAATTTCATTAGAAAGTATTTAAGAATTAATTTCACTTAAATATGACAAAAACTATGCCAAATACAATACATCTAATGCACAAAAAATGAATTCAATAAACTGAATTAATAAAATGTTAAAGATTGGGGTAATATTTTATGATTTTCGTAAATTGCAACTCTAAAAACAAACGTTTATTACGAATGGAACAAATTACAACATATAAACCTACTCATAAAGTTCGAATTGTAACTGCTGCTGCCCTTTTTGACGGCCATGATGCTGCTATTAATATCATGCGTAGAATTATTCAGTCTACTGGAGTTGAGGTCATTCATTTAGGACATGATAGAAGTGTAGAAGAGGTCGTAAATTGCGCCATTCAAGAAGATGTAAATGCAATTGCAATTACATCTTACCAAGGAGGACACAATGAGTATTTTAAATATATGTACGATTTACTGCAAGAAAAAGGTGCAGGACATATCAAAATTTTTGGAGGTGGCGGTGGCGTAATTCTTCCTAAAGAGATTAAAGACCTAATGGATTATGGAATTACTAGAATTTATGCTCCAGATGACGGTCGCGCGCTAGGCTTGCAAGGAATGATTAACGATTTAGTAAAAACTTCTGATTTTGCTCTTGGAGACGTATTAGATGTTTCTATGGAAAGCCTAGCGAATAAAGAAATTGGAAGTATTGCGAGAGTAATTTCTTCTGCAGAGAATTTCCCAGAAATTGCAAAGGCAACTTTAGACAAAATACACAATAAAAACAAAAATTCTAAAACTCCTGTTTTAGGAATTACAGGAACTGGTGGTTCAGGAAAATCTTCATTAGTAGATGAATTAGTTCGAAGGTTTTTAGTAGATTTCCCAGAAAAAACAGTTGGTTTAATTTCTGTAGATCCATCAAAAAGGAAAACAGGTGGTGCACTTTTAGGAGACAGAATTCGCATGAATGCTATTAATAATTCGCGCGTTTACATGCGTTCTTTAGCTACAAGACAGTCTAATTTAGCGTTGTCTAAATATGTAAATGAAGCTGTACAAGTTTTAAAAGCGGCAGAATTCGATTTAATTATTTTAGAAACTTCTGGCATTGGACAATCGGATACCGAAATTATAGAACATTCTGACACTTCTTTATACGTCATGACACCTGAATTTGGCGCTGCAACGCAATTAGAAAAAATTGACATGCTTGATTTTGCTGATTTAGTTGCCCTAAACAAATTCGATAAAAGAGGTGCTTTAGATGCGGTTAGAGATGTGAAGAAACAATACATGCGCAACAATAATTTGTGGCATATTCATATGGATGACATGCCGGTTTACGGAACCATTGCTTCTCAATTTAATGATCCAGGAATGAATACTTTGTACAAGGGTATAATGGATAAATTGGTTGAGAAAACAGGTGTAAATTTAAAATCTACGTTAGAAATCACCAAAGAAATGTCTGAAAAAATCTTTGTAATTCCACCGGCAAGAGTTCGTTATTTGTCTGAAATTGCAGAGAGTAATAGAGGATATGATAAAAAAGTAGATGAACAAGTTCTCGTTGCTCAAAAATTATATGGTATCCTTCAAACAATTGAATCCATCACAAATTCATCTGCAGAAATTGTTAAAACGGGTTTAAATGAAGATGAAATTATTTCTCTTGAACTTCCCGAAGACGACAAAGCATTTTTAAAACTACTTTTTGCACAGTTCGAAAAAGTAAAATTAAATTTTGATCCTTACAATTGGGAAATCATTTTAAACTGGCAAGAAAAGGTTCAAAAATATAAAAACCCTTTATACACCTTTAAAGTTCGTGATAAAGAAATAAATATCGAAACACACAGCGAGTCGCTGTCACACACAAAAATACCTAAAATAAGTTTACCGAAGTATCAAGCTTGGGGAGACTTATTACGTTGGAATTTGCAAGAAAATGTTCCTGGAGAATTTCCGTATACAGCAGGATTATATCCCTTTAAAAGAACGGGTGAAGACCCAACAAGAATGTTTGCTGGCGAAGGTGGCCCAGAAAGAACGAATCGAAGATTTCATTATGTAAGTTTAGGTATGGATGCAAAACGTCTTTCTACGGCTTTTGATTCTGTTACTTTATACGGAAATGACCCTGGACGCAGACCAGATGTGTATGGTAAAATTGGAAATGCAGGGGTTTCAATTTGTTGTTTAGATGATGCTAAAAAATTATATTCTGGGTTTGATTTGAGTCATCATATGACCTCAGTTTCTATGACCATAAACGGCCCTGCACCGATGCTGTTAGGATTCTTTATGAATGCTGCCATTGATCAGAATTGTGAAAAATATATTACAGAGAATAAACTAGAGAAACAAGTTGAAGCAAAATTTCAAGAAACTTATAACTCAAAAGGCTTAGAGAGACCCGTTTACCAGGGTGAATTACCTGAAGGAAATAATGGTTTAGGATTAATGCTGCTGGGATTAACAGGAGACTTGGTTTTACCGTCAGAAATATATAAACAAATAAAAACAAGCACTTTAACGCAAGTTAGAGGAACGGTACAAGCTGATATATTAAAAGAAGATCAAGCACAAAATACCTGTATTTTTTCTACAGAATTTGCCTTAAGATTAATGGGTGATGTTCAAGAATATTTCATCGAAAAACAAGTAAGAAATTTTTATTCGGTTTCTATTTCAGGATATCATATTGCAGAGGCGGGCGCCAACCCAATTACACAATTGGCATTGACCTTGTCTAACGGTTTTACCTATGTTGAATATTATCTAAGTCGTGGAATGGATATTAATAAATTCGGACCTAACTTATCTTTTTTCTTTTCAAACGGAATTGATCCGGAATATTCTGTAATAGGACGTGTTGCTCGTAAAATTTGGGCAAAAGCGATGAAGATTAAGTACGGTGCAAACCCAAGAGCACAAATGTTAAAGTATCACATTCAAACTTCTGGACGCTCTTTACACGCGCAAGAAATTGACTTTAATGACATTAGAACTACGTTGCAAGCTTTATATGCGATAAACGATAACTGTAACTCTTTACATACAAATGCCTATGACGAGGCGATCACGACTCCAACGGAAGAATCTGTAAGAAGAGCTATGGCCATTCAGTTAATTATTAATAAAGAATTAGGGTTAACAAAAAATGAAAATCCGATTCAAGGTGCTTTTATAATTGAAGAATTAACTGATTTAGTTGAAGAAGCTGTTTTATTAGAATTCGATAGAATTACAGAACGTGGTGGTGTTTTAGGTGCTATGGAAACAATGTATCAACGTTCTAAAATACAGGAAGAAAGCATGTATTATGAAACATTAAAACACAACGGAGAGTTTCCTATTATTGGTGTAAATACTTTTTTAAGTTCTAAAGGATCTCCAACGGTGCAGCCCGAAGAAGTAATTCGTGCAACAGAGAAAGAAAAACAATATCAGATTCAAACGAAAGAGAAGCTAAACAAGGCAAACCTTAAAAACGTGGAACAGCAAATTGTAATTTTACAAGAAGCTGCTATTCAGAATGAAAATTTATTTGATAAATTAATGGAAGCGACCAAGGTCTGTTCTCTAGGACAAATTACAGAAGCTTTATTTAAAGTTGGGGGACAATACAGAAGAAATATGTAAACAACTAATAAACAATTATTTGAACGTTACTGTTAAAATATGCAACACAAACTCATAGTAGTTTCTTTAAATAAATAAAATGATTTCTGAAATAAAAACTTTGAAGTAGGAATAAAAAGGTGAAATTTCATCGAACAATCTGCACAGTTTTTGCGAATTATTCCATTAAATTTTAATTTCAAAGCTTAAAACAACTACTTTTGGGGGCTAAAACAGATAAAAAAGTATTTTTGTTGACTTTTTTGATACATTCTTTAAACATTTTTTATAAATTCGCATATTAGCTTTAATAGTATAGTAGTCTATGAAAAATAATTTAGTGAACATGATGTGTTTAGATTTTTTTATATCATCTCAAGATGAGCAAGATTATAGCACTACTAAAAACCTAATAAAACCTTCAAACGAGATTCAAACTCCTATAATTAGTTTCGATTTTTACATTAATTCTTTTACTACAGAAGTAAATAAATTAAATAGAAAGAGAGATATTAATTCTATAAAAGAATTTAGCAATAAATTTCAATGGAATGATAATCTTGATGAAATTTTTAAAGATGTAGAATTTGAAACAATTGTTCTTACCAATGAGAAACAAGAAATCTTATGGGTAAATGACGGGTTTAAGGAAATGACAGGCTACACAAAAACCTTCGCCTTAAAAAAAACACCGTCTTTTCTGCAAGGAAAGAATACATGTGCAGTAACTAGAAAAAGAATTCGAAATAAAATATTAGCGAACGAGCCTTTTAAAGAAATTGTCTTAAACTACAAACAAGACAAAACTCCTTACAAGTGCGAAATAAATGTATTTCCACTATCTCACAAAAATACTACACATTACATTGCTTTAGAAAGAGCTATCTAAACTAAATCTTATCATTCTTAACAAAGCAGGAATCTATTTCACTATAATTTAATTACTTTTATCTTTTAAATATTTAAGGTGAAAAATAAAAAATTAATTAGCAAAGAATTAGAAGACTTTTACAACAAAGCATCTGAAGAAACCCGCTTAGAAAAAGGAATGGGTATTTTTGAGTTTGAACGTATTAAAGATTTAATAGCACAACATATTTCTATATCAAATACGACTATTATTGATATTGGTGGTGGGACCGGAAAGTATTCTGAATGGTTAGCTAAAAAAGGACATACAGTTCATTTGATAGAACCTGTTTTAAAGCATATAAAACTTGCTGAAAAAAGAGCAAAAAAACTTCAAAATCCTTTTACTGTTGCCATAGGCGAAGCTCAAAACTTACCCTATAAAGACAATACTGCAGACTTAGTGATTTTACACGGACCTTTATATCATTTGCAAAAAAGAGAAGATAGAGTTGCTGCAATTATAGAAGCAAAAAGAGTTCTTAAAAAAGGAGGAATTATTCTAGGGTTCGCAATTAATGCGACAGCTTCTACAGTTGTTGGTTTAATGAATGGTATGATTCACGCAAACACATTCTTTGACATGTGTAAAGAGGAACTAACTACCGGGATTCATAACGTACCAAAAGATTTTCCTTTTTTATTGGCAGACGCTTTTTACCACAAACCACAAGATTTAAAATTAGAGTTTTCAGAACAAGACCTCAACTTTATAAACCTTTATGCAGTAGAAGGAATGATTTGGTTAGATAACGAATACTTTGCAAATATGATTGATAAGAAAAAATCAAAAACATTAAAAGCGTTGCAAAACCTTACGCAGAATGATGAGTATTTGTTACCTTTTAGTCCGCATATGATGATTGCTGTTAAAAAATAAAGTAGTTGGAAAACAAAAAAAAGCATTGGAATATTTGTAAGAAATGCAACGGTACTGGAAAAATAACAAAACGTCTTTCTAAGAAAGTACAAGAGCAATATAAAATAACCATAGCACAATTTGAAAAATTAAACCCAAAAAAAACACCTCCTGAGCGCCCGAAAGGACAACTAGATACTTGCTTAAACTGCAAAGGATCTGGTATCATTACAGCAGTTAACTTTCCGTTAGTCGCAGAAGAAAAATACCCACATGTTGCTATTATTGGGGGCGGAATTGGAGGCGTTGCTTTAGCTGTAGCGTGTCTGCACCGCGGAATACCTTTTACCTTGTATGAACGAGATGCTAATTTTAATGCGAGGTCTCAAGGTTACGGACTTACTTTACAGCAAGGAAGTAAGGCTATCGCGGGATTAGGCATCTGCTCTTTAGAAGCCGGAATAACCTCAACCCGACATGTAGTGCACACAACAAACGGAAAAATAATTGGGGAATGGGGCGTTAGAAAATGGGGGAGATCTGATTTAAAAAAAGCACCAAAACGAAAAAACATACACATTGCGAGACAATCTTTGCGCCTAGCTTTGTTAAAACAATTAGGTACGGAAAAAGCTATAAAATGGGGACATCAGTTATTAGATTTAAAAGAAGCTGAAAATGGTAATGTTGCACTAAAATTTCAAGTAAAAGGAGAAATAAAAAATATAAATACAAATCTCGTGGTTGGTGCTGATGGTATTCGAAGCACCGTAAGAAAAGAAGTTATTGGCAACACTATTGCGCCACTAAAATATTTAGGTTGTATTGTTATTTTAGGTATTTGCGCATTAGAAAAGTTAAAAAACATTGACTCTTCTTTGCTAGATTCAGCTACTGTATTCCAAACCGCAAATGGTAATGAACGTATTTATATGATGCCATATAGCAAAGATGCGGTAATGTGGCAACTTAGCTTCCCTATGCCAGAAAAAGAAGCAAAAGCTCTAAGCGCAAGAGGATCAAAGGCATTAAAAGAAGAAGCCTGCCGCAGGGCACAATGGCACGACCCTGTTCCTCAAATTTTAAAAGCTACTCCAGAAGTACAAGTTTCTGGATACCCTGTTTATGACCGAACACTGCTTACATCAATATTCTTAGAAAAAGCAACGAATGTTACACTTATTGGAGATGCTGCGCATCCTATGAGTCCGTTTAAAGGGCAAGGTGCAAACCAGGCATTGCTCGATGCACTGTCATTAGCCAGAATGATTACAAAAAAATGTAACCCAGGAACTAATTGGAGAACAATCAACATCAAAAAAAACATCTTAAACTCTTTTGAAGCTGAAATGATAACACGAAGTGCATCTAAAGTAGTAGATTCTAGACAAGCTGCAAAGTTATTGCATTCTGAAATTGTACTGAACGAAGGCAATGGCCCAAGAGGAAAACATCGAGCGGAATAATAGTACTGTTAAAATAAAATACTAAAAATGATTGAAAAACTAAAAAATAGCGACTTAGAAATAGCTAAAAAAATGCGACTTATTTTTCAAGCATCCTATAAAGTAGAAGCTAAGTTATTAAACGCTACAAATTTCCCTCCATTAAAAAGACCTTTAGAAAATTACACAGAGAGTAATACAGAATTTTACGGATATACAACAAATGGAGTACTCGCTGCGGTTGTTGAAATTGACACAAACAACAACTATACCCTAATAAGAAGTTTAGTAGTGCATCCAGATTATTTTAGACAAGGTATTGCAGGAGAATTAATGAAATTTGTTTTAAAAACCTTTAAATCGAATTTATTTGTAGTTGAAACAGGCCTTGAAAACGGCCCAGCAACTAAATTATATGAGAAATTTGGTTTTATAGAAGTGCATCAATGGGATACTAACCACGGAATAAGAAAAATAAAATTTGAGAAGCATACAAAAAACGAATCAACTACATAAGAAGTGTACGTTTTAGCGGACTGCCTTTTGATTATTAAAATAAAGTGTTTAAAATAAATAACAGTGCTGGAAAACCCTTATTACCTCCACTTAATACCACAGCCAACACTCGGTTTCTGGTTTTCTAAAACCTCTTTATTTTCGAGCAAATTATCCATCACATTTCGAATATCTTGGCCTGATACTGGTTTTCCATTTCCAGGTCTAGCAGCATCTAATTGTCCATGATACACCGATTTTAAATCGGCATCAAAAACATAAAAATCTGGCGTGCAAGCTGCATCGTATGCTTTTGCAACCTCTTGACTTTCATCATATAAATATGGAAAAGGATAGTTTAACTCTTTTGCAACCTGCTGCATCAATTCCGGTCCGTCTTCTGGGTAGTTCTCAATTTCATTACTACTAATAGCTATAAATTGTATGCCTTTTGCTTGGTATTCATTTGCCATTTGCACCAATGCTGTATTTACATGAATTACAAAAGGACAATGATTACAGATAAACATAATTACAGTTCCTTTTTCTCCTTTTGCCTCCGCTAAAGAGAGAAATGTGTTATTTACCGTGTTTATTAAAGTAAAATCTGGTGCGATTGTACCTGTTTTAAATTCGTTGGATTCTGTTAGCGCCATCTGTTGATTATTAGTTATTAATGATAATAAAATCCTACACTTCTTCTGCCAATGCCTTTGCACAAATATAACCACCTGTCCAAGCATTCTGAAAGTTAAAGCCACCTGTTACGGCGTCTATATTTAAAACTTCACCCACAAAGAAAAGGTTGTTGTGCTTTCTGCTTTCAAAACGTTTAAAGTTAATTTCTTTTAAATCTACACCTCCAGCGGTTACAAATTCTTCTTTAAAAGTAGTTCTACCGTTTGCATTGTAGATTCCTTTTGTAAGCTGATTTGCTAATTTTTCTAATTGTGCATTGTTTAAATCTGCCCAATTTTGCGTTTTAGAAATATCAGAAAACAAGACAAAACGCTCCCATAATCTTCTAGAAACTTCTGTAAAAGGAGATTTTAAAATAACTGTTTTACGAGGTTCTTTCTTTTTTAAATTCAATAAAACATTTAAAACTTTGTCTGTTGGTCTAGACAACCAATTTACTTCTACATTATATTGGTAGTGCTTGTCTGCCAAAATTCTTGCACCAAAAGCAGATAATTTTAACACTGCCGGGCCACTCATACCCCAATGTGTAATTAACAGCGGACCGGAAGCTTCTAATTTTGTTCCAGAAATAGTTACCGTAGCATTTGGTACAGAGGTTCCTAATAAATCTACCAATCTTTTATCGTTAATATTAAAGGTAAACAAAGAGGGCACTGGAGCTACAACTGCATGGTCTAAAGTTTCGCACAATTCCCAAACTTTTTTAGAACTTCCTGCAGCAATTACCAATTGATCTGCTTCGAATACTTGCTCTTTTGTATGGATACTCCAAGTATCATCTTTCTTTGTTACCGTATTTACTCCGTGATTTCTTAATACTTTAATCCCTAAAGTATCTACTGATTTTTGAAAACAATCTATAATTGCCTGACTTGTGTTTGCTTCTGGAAAAACACGGTTATCTCCTTCAATTTTTAACGGCACCCCACGATCATCAAACCACTCAAACGTATCGCCTGTCATAAATTGATGAAAAGGCCCTAATAATTCTTTTTCTCCTCTTGGATAAAATTTTACCAATTCCTTTGGTTCAAAACACGCATGTGTAACGTTGCATCTTCCACCGCCAGATATCTTTACTTTCTGCAAGACTTCTTTTCCTTTTTCAAGAATAGTAACGTCCAAATTAGGATTACTTTCTTTGGCATTAATAGCCGTAAAATATCCTGCTGCTCCACCTCCAATAATTACTATTTTCTTCATTTTTTATGTTTTAGACTGCCATTTTTATTCTAACGTTAGAAAATTGTGCCGTCTTCTTAATTTATAAAATCATTTCTGAATAAGAAAGAATTGTTTCAAATCCTTTATTCTTAAAATACGTTGGAGTTTGCTCATTTCCTGTAACCATTATAAAATCGCCACCCCAAGCACCCAAACTTTTTATTTCTCCGAAATAATTAGAGAATAGTCTTTCTTTTACTGGTTTTAATTTGATAATTGAGCTAATAATTTGCTCATGCGCTATTATCAATTTATTGAATTCTACAATGGTACTTACTTTTAAAAACTGCTCTGAAATAGCTGAAACTGCTGTAATTTCTTTCTGAAAATCAAGACCACTTTCTCTAAACTTTGCAATACCCTCTTTAGAATCTTGCTTCTGATTTAAATGCACAAAGAACAAGTTCTCCTTAAAACTAGGATTGAATACCACCTGCTCTACTACTGGTTTTTTATGTTCAATTTGATAAAATATAGGTGTATCGTTCTGTGCACATGCAATATCATACCCACTTCCTTTAAAGGAATTCCACAGCAATTGAAAGGCATCTACTTGTGCCCACTTAGCAATAGAATTTATTAAGGTTGATGAAGTTCCTAATCCCCATTCTCTTGAAAATGTTAGGTTTGTTTTTACAACAAAGCCCGATGCCGTATTTAAAAAATCTGGATTTGCTTTTTTAGCTTCTTTTAGAATATCTAATAAGGTCTCTGCAATTACCTCTGCATTGCCTTCTTTGTTGGAATTAAAATTACAACTTACCAAACGTAATTTCTTTAAATCGAAAACTGCTTCAAACCAACAATCTCCCGAATGCGTAAAACTTCCCCAGATAATTTGTGGCTCCGGTATGCTTTCTACTACCAAATCTTGTCCAAATTTTGTTGGCAAGGCTAAAGACTTTGCCCCGTCTAACACCAAGTATTCACCTGTTAATAAGAGCTTACCGTTTGAATAATAATTTTTCAAGATTTTTATATTTTTTCTTGCTACAACAAGAACCTTTACGGTTCTTTTTTAGCACTTAAACGCCCTAATTAATTGTTTTCCTTATTGCCTCAAACTTAGAAACTACGGCAGCATGAGAAACTGTTTTTCCTTCGAAATATTTTGTAATTTCCTCTTTCTCTAAATTGTTTACACCCAACTGATTTAAGATATTCTGCAAGTGCATCTTCATATGACCGTGCTGAATCCCTTTGGTTGTTAAAGCTCTTAAGGCAGCAAAATTCTGAGCCAAACCGGCAGTTGCCATAATTTGCATTAAATCTTTTGCAGAGGGCTTTTGCAACATTTCTAAAGACAACTTTGCTAAAGGATGCAATGCGGTAATGCCTCCTACAGTTCCAACGGCCAAAGGCAACTCTAACCAAAACTTAAAAACACCGTTATCTATGCTACAATGAGAAAGACTTGTATAACTTCCTGATCGTGCCGCGTAAGCATGCACTCCAGCTTCCACAGCTCTAAAATCATTTCCTGTTGCAATAACTACAGCATCTATTCCGTTCATAATTCCTTTATTATGGGTTACTGCTCTGTATGGTTCTACTTCCGCAATTTTAACTGCCTGGTAAAATTTCTCTGCAAATTTCTGTGGATCCTCACCACCCAAATCTTCAATATTGCAACTTACTTCTGCTCTCACCAAACATTCTGGAATGTAATTGGATAAAATACTCATTACTATTTCAATTTCATCAGTGCTAAATTTAGCAGCTATTGCTTCTAAACAAGAATTGATAAAATTGGCCCCCATAGAGTCTTTGGTTTCAAAGGTGACGTGCAACTGATAATAATTTTTTAATGTATCGGTTTTGTCAACCAATTGTATGTCTAAAATTCCACCGCCACGTTTTTCCATATTTTTAGTAATGGATGCCGTTGCAGTATATAATTCAGTCTTATTTTTATTAAAATAGATTTCTAAATCGGCTTTTTTACCTTCAAAAATAAAGTGTACCTGTCCAATTTTAGTAGTTCCTAAAACAGTTGTTTTAAAACCACCCTTTGTACTCCAAAATTTAGCAACCAAAGATGCTGCAGCAACCACAGAACTTTCTTCTGTAACCATCGGTATTGCATACTCCTTATTATTTATCAAGAAATTTGGGGCAACACCCATTGGTAAATAAAAATTAGAAATAGTGTTTTCTATGAAATCGTCATGCAATTGTTGCAAGTTTTCAGCATCGTTCCAATATTGCTTAATGGTAGCAATTGTAATTGAACTATTCTTAAAATAGTTTTCTGCCAACCATTTTATTTTTTCCTCTTTTGTAAACTTAGAAAAACCCGATATTTTCTTACTCATTTCTTGCGCTATAATCTATCTAGAACAAATATAAATCAATCCGCTAAAACATTACACAATATTCAAGATTTCTCGTTTTTTAAAACATTTTTTGCGAATTTTTACGTAAACTTGACGAACCTTTATTAAAATCAATGTACTTAATGAATAGAATCTTCATTTTAGCAACTATTATTTTACTTGCTAGCTGTAAAACAAGCACAATAGTAATCAACAATACTGCAGAATTAAAAGAAATTACATTAAATGAAATTTGGGATGGCACTTTTTCTCCAGAAAGAATGAATGCCTTAAATGCAATGAACGGGGATTTCTATTCGTTATTAAATTGGAGTAGTTACGGAAATACAACGGTAGACAAATACAGTTATAAAACTTTAGAAAAAGTTGAAACAATTGTAAGTAGCTCAAATTTAGAGGGCTTAAATAATTTTTCATCGTATACTTTTAACGAAGAAGAATCTTCATTAATTTTAGGAACAAACTTTAAAAAAATATATAGACGTTCTTTCACTGGTACTTTTTATTACTACCACATCCCTTCTAAAAAACTAACCTTAATAGGAGAAGATATTCAAGAGCCTAGTTTTTCTCCGGATAGCAAAAAAATAGCCTATGCTAAAAGTAATAATATTTATATTTTAAACTTAAGCAACGGCAATACGGTTACACAAATTACCAAAGACGGCAAGTTTAATGAAGTTATTAACGGAATTACAGACTGGGTGTATGAAGAAGAGTTTGGCTTTGTTAGTGCTTTTGAATGGAGTAAAAATAGCAACTATTTAGCTTTTTTACGCTTTGATGAAAGCAAAGTTCCTACTTTTTCTATGGATCTAGTTGGGAACGGTAATTACCCAAACCAACAAGTTTTTAAATATCCAAAGGCAGGAGAAAAAAATGCAGATGTAACCTTGCATATGTATGTGCTTTCTTCTCAAGAAACCAAAAATATTGATTTAGGAGCATATGAATATATTCCTAGAATTAAATGGTCTCATGATGCAAATGTTTTAGTAGCCACTACTTTAAATCGTCATCAAAACAATCTAAAGCTTCATAAAGTAAATGCTTTTAACAATAGTGCAACTTTATTATTAGAAGAAACAGACAAAGCCTACATTGACATTACAGACAACCTTACTTTTTTAAATGACAACAGTTTTATTTGGACAAGCGAAAAAGATGGTTTCAATCATATATATCATTATGATTTTTCTGGAAGTTTAATCAAACAAATTACCAAAGGGAATTGGGAAGTAACCAATTATTACGGGTATAACAAAGAAAAAAAGACCATTTACTATCAGTCTGTAGAAAACGGTTCTATAAATAGAGGCGTGTACTCTATTGATATAGAGGGCCTCAATAAAAAACTATTAACTAGCATTGCAGGAACTAGTGTGGCTTCTTTCAGTAAAAACTTAAACTACTTTATCAATACCTTTTCTACTTCAGAAATTCCGCCAATTTACTCTTTAATAACTGCGGAAGGTAACATGCTAAAAGTAATAAAAGACAATGCTACTTTAAAAGAAAAAATTTCTAAATACGAAATGGGTAAGAAAGAATTCTCTACCATTTCTATTAATGGCAACGAATTAAATATGTGGATGCTAAAACCTACAAACTTTAATGCCACTAAAAAATATCCGGTTTTAATGTTTCAATATTCTGGTCCAGGATCTCAGCAAGTTGCAAATAAATGGAATGCTAGTAACGATTATTGGCACAACATGCTAGCGCAAAAAGGAATGATTGTAATTTGTGTAGACGGACGTGGAACTGGTTTTAAAGGTAGTGATTTTAAAAAGTCTACGTATTTAAACTTGGTGAAATATGAAACGGAAGATCAAATAGCAGCTGCAAAAAAATTAGCAGAGCGCGCTTATATCGACGAAAACAATATGGGTATTTGGGGTTGGTCTTTTGGAGGCCACATGAGTACCAATTCACTTTTAAAAGGAAGCGATATCTTTACCACAGCAATTGCAGTAGCGCCAGTTACTTCTTGGCGTTTTTATGATACAGTGTATACAGAACGTTTTTTAAGAACTCCGCAAGAAAATCCGGGTGGCTATGATGATAATTCTCCTGTAAATTACGCAGAAAAATTAAAAGGTAATTATTTATTAGTACACGGAACTGGAGACGATAATGTGCACGTGCAGAATTCTTATAGAATGATAAATGCCTTAATTGAAGCCAACAAACAATTTGATATGTTTATTGTGCCAGATAGAACACATGGAATTTACAAAGGAAAAAATATGCGTTTAAATTTATATACTAAAATGACAAATTTTGTAGAAACGCATTTAATTAATAATTCAACTAAAAACTAAAAGATAAATATGAACAATTTAGTAAAACAACCACATGAAAAAGAGCTTTTTGGCCATCCAGTAGGCTTGTATGTATTATTTTTTGTTGAAATGTGGGAACGCTTTTCCTATTATGGAATGCGTGCCATCTTAACATTATATCTTGCTGCACCTATTATTCTTGGAGATCCACAATCTGGTTTTGGCTGGTCTAACGGAGAGACTCTTTCATTTTATGGAACCTATACGATGTTTGTTTACCTTACCTCTATTCCAGGAGGTTGGATAGCAGATAAATTTATAGGTCAGAAAAAAGCAGTAATGTTAGGAGGTATTTTGCTTTGTATTGGTCATAGTATTTTAGCTATTAATGCACAATGGGCATTTTTTACGGGACTTTTATTTATCGTCACTGGTGTTGGATTTCTAAAACCAAATATTTCTACAATGGTGGGTGGATTATACAAACAAGGGGATGATAGAAGAGACAAAGGTTTTTATGTTTTTTATATCGGAATTAATTTAGGTGCCTTTTTAGGTGCTATCATCGTTGGCGCTGTTGCGGCTAAATATGGTTGGCATTACGGATTTGGTCTGGCCGGTATTGGAATGGCGATAGGGCAAGTTGTATACATGTACGGTATAAAGTATTTAGGAAAGGTTGGAGAGTTTCTTGGAAGTGCAGATTCACCGGATAAAGACCTGTTGAAAAAACCTTTAAACAAGATTGAAAAAGATAGAATGTTAGTAATGTTTTTATCTTTCTTGATTATCATTGTATTTTGGGGCGCATTTGAGCAAGCTGGTGGTTTAATGAGTTTGTATACAGAACAGAAGACCGATAGAATGTTATCGTTCTCTTTACCTTTTATTGGAAATGAAATTCCTGCAGCTGTTTTTCAGTCTATCAATGCTTTTTTTATTATTGTATTAGGAACAGCTGTTGGTGCTTTTTGGCATAAACGAAAAAATAAAGGAAAAGAATCTTCATCTATATTTAAGATGGCTATCGGTGTAATTATTATGGCATTTGGTTTTTTCTTTATGAGTAAAGCTGCATCTGAAGTTCTTATGAATGGCGATGTTGTTGCAGAGAAATCAGCAATGATTTGGTTGGTATTGGCTTATTTATTTCACACCATAGGAGAACTATGTGCATCTCCGGTAGCATTGTCTTTTATAACGAAACTAGCACCTGTAAAGTATGCTTCTTTTATGATGGGCGCCTATTTTGCAGCTACTGGATTAGGAAACAAATTAGCAGGTTTAATTGGAGGACTTTCTGAAAACGCAGGGGATTTTGAAGTGTTTACGGGTATTGCGGTTACATGTAGCATTTTTGGTGTCTTAGTTATTGCAATTTTAAAACCTATAAAACGATTAACGCATGGAGCTGAAGATAGCAAAGGAACTAGAAACGAAGAAGCTGAAGGTTTCGAGTTAGCAGATAGCTAGATATAAAAGTTTTAAAAAAACCTCATAAACTAAAATTTGTGAGGTTTTTTTTATGTCCAAAAACGAAACCTTCGGTAAACAAAAAGATTTTCGTAAATTTGAATTGTACTTTCCACCTAGTAAAGTACAAGAAATAAGGAAAATTAAAATAATGAAAAAGATACTACTTATACTCCTACTTGCTTTCTTAACTTCCATCAATAGTTTTTCACAAGAAAGGATTACATGGCATACCGATGCCAATGCAGCTTTGAAACTAGCTATAAAAGAAAATAAAAAAGTAATGTTCTTTTTTACCGGATCTGATTGGTGTGGTTGGTGTATTAAATTACAAAAAGAAGTGTTTAATACCGATGATTTTAAAGAGTGGTCTAACGAGGTTATTTTAATAGAATTAGACTACCCGAGAAGAACAGCCCAAACTGATGAAATAAAGGCACAAAACAATGAATTAAAGCAGATGTTTGGTGTAAGAGGTTATCCTGCAGTACATTTTGTTAATGTGGAAAAATTAGATAACGGAAAGATGAACCTATATAACCTTGGTCAAACAGGTTATGTTCGTGGTGGGCCAAACAAATGGTTAGAAGTTGCAAACTCAATTCTTAAAAAAGCGATTTAATATTCTAATTTAAAGGCCCCTTTCTTGCGAGTATCGTGAAATGGAATTTTGTTTTTTATCGAAATATTTTCCCAGTTGTTTGCATAACTTTTATAATTAGAACCATCTGCAATGATAAGGCTTGGTTTTAATCTGTGAATTAATCTTTCTAAATTTATTTTTGGCGAATATTGTAAAATCACAATGGGATGAGCCAATTTATTTAGTTGATATACACCTAAGCTATCTACTATTAAAATATTTTTCTTTTTAAATTTAATAAAGTTTTTAAAGTTTACGTTCTCTATATATTCAATATATTCAGCTGCAATATATGATTTGATAATATTAATTTGATTTGATTTTAGCGTATCAATATTATGCTGAATTTTCACCTTCAACCCTATTCTTTTCATTACTATAGAATACTTGCTTTTATGAAAAATAATAAGAGATTCTTTCTCTATTGCTTTTCTCTTCTCAAAAAAATAGAGACTTTGAATTAACAAAACCACTACTAAAAAGTATATTAATTTTCTTGGATTTTTCTTAATTAAATATAAAGCTCCAGAAAAAATTAAGAGATAATAGCCCAACATCATTGCAAAAGAAATAGAAATTTCTTGAAACAGAAACTGTTCTTGTGCGGCCACCCAACTTACAAAGTCATTCATTAAAGAAATTACATAGCCATACATAAGCGCAAAAAAGGTTGGTAATATATTTAGTAAAGACATAAATATCACTAAAATTCCGCCGATTAAAATAGCCCCTAAAAATGGAATAATAATTAAATTAGACAACACAAATAGCCCAGGAAATTGCTGAAAATAATAAATACTTAAAGGCAAAATACCAACCTGTGCAGCAATAGAGACTGTAATTAGTTGCCAGACTTTTTTATCTATTAAAAACATTGGATTATACAAAGTAACTAATTTTGGTTGCACCCAAATAATACCAAAAACCGCCAAATAACTTAACTGAAAACCAACATCAAATAAAAACATAGGTTTCAGAATTAATAAAAATAACATCGAAGAAATTAAAGAGAACTCCACCACTTTCTTTCGCTGTAAAGATTGGCCAATTGCTAAAAAAGTAAACATGGTTACTGCTCTTACTACAGATGCTGAAAGTCCTGCGATAAATGCGAACATCCATAATAATAAAACAATACACAATGCCTTTAAATAATTACCGTTTTTGAACTTTTCTACAGGTTTGAATAGAAAGGATAGAATTAATAAAATAATACCAACGTGCAAGCCAGAAACGGCCAAAATATGAATGGCACCTGCACTTGCATAGTCTGTTAATAATTCTTTAGAGATGTCTTGTCTTTGCCCTAATAATAGCGCAGTAATTACAGCAAGTTCATCTCTTTTAAAGTTATGTTTTAATAACGATTGCTGAATTTTATTTCTGAATTTTCCCGAAACACCCAACAAAGAACTGGCTGCATTCGAAAGTTGCAAAAACTGTGTGCTTTTTATAAATAACTGGTGGTAAATTCCTTGCTTTGCTAAATATTCTTTGTAATTAAACTGATTGGGATTTAAAGGCGGAGAAATTACCCTAAATTCGGTATTCACTGAAATTTGATCATCAATGGCAAGTAATTCTTGCAGACTGTCTTTTTGAATATTTAATAAGACAGCTCCTCTAGTTTTAGCTGTATGCATCTGAACAACCTCTGCAACATACTTATCTTGGTAAAATCCTGGTTTTAGAACCTTAGAAATTCTTAAAACAACTTTTGTTTCTTCCTCATAAAAATGACTGTAATGATTTTTAAAATTCCTAGCATCTTGAATATAAACGGCTGAAACACCAATTGAAAAAAACAATATGATAGCAATGATTGTGCTCCCTTTTTTTTTCCGAAATACAAATAAAGATATTGCTAAAAATAACAACACCAAGAATAATTTCAGAAAGCCGAACGTCCAAATTTGTGTATAAAATTGAATTCCGATTCCTAAAATTAAAAACACCAAGAAGTGCAAAGGCACATATTTCAACAACCTTTTCATAGCAATGGAAAGTTACTGAAAATAAATTACAGTAAGCTATTTTAAAGCTGCTACAATTTGAGATGCTACATTTTTTGAAGCACCCTTTCCTCCTAATTGCTTTTCTAATTCGAAATAATTTAAGAACATATCTTCCCTATTAGAAATCTCTAAAATATTTATTAAAGCTACTTTTAGGTTTTGTTTGTTAAAATCTTCCTGAATTAACTCTTTTACTACTTCTTTATCTAAAATTAGATTTACCAAAGAGATGAATTTTAAAGTGATAATTCTTTTTGCTATTTGATATGAAATATACCCTCCTTTATAACAAACAACTTGTGGTACTTTAAATAAAGCCGTTTCTAAAGTTGCAGTTCCTGAAGCAACTAATGCAGCATAAGAAACACTTAATAAATCGTACGTTTTATTATTGATAAATGCCACTTCTCTTTCTCCAATAATCTGCTTATAAAAAGAAAAATCTTGACTAGGTGCGCCGGCTATTACAAATTGATATTCAGAAAAATCAGTTATTAAAGACAACATTACAGAAGCATTTCAGTAATTTCTTGTTTTCTACTCCCAGGTAATAAAGCAATAATTTTTTTAGTACTTAATGCATGTTCTTTTCTGAAATCGTTCTCAGAAATCTGAATTCTATCTGCAATTGCGTCTATTAAAGATGCCCAACAAAGTACTTCACAATCGTGCTTTTTATAGAAATCTTTCTCA
>FUWD013229672.1_pt1 | contig 29916 bp, 49 predicted proteins | sample 1063281 | NCBI WGS metagenome assembly FUWD01 (sample SAMEA79048168, study PRJEB19326) | metagenome | biome: marine | reverse complement strand
TACTAAAGTATCAGCTTTATCTAATCTTAATTCTATTTCTTTTTTTAATTCTGTGTAAAAATCTAAAGTCATAATGTTTGTTTTTAATCTCACTACAAATATAAGTATAAACTTACATAAAAACCTAATTATTACGCATTTTATTTTTAAATAAAAATAATGGCCTTTTAAAAAAAACGTTAAATAACAACGTATATAAATAAAAGCTACTAATTATTTACTTATGAATCAATTGTTTAACTAATTTTATTTATTGTTTATTTATTTATTATTTTTTTTTAGACACGCTTCAATTTATATACAAATACGTTAGCATTAATTTACAAATCAATTTCGTGGTTCATAAAGAAATGCCAAACCAACCCTCCTTGCTGTACTGTTGCTAAATAATCATCTTTTATCATATTATTACTATGTGTTTCCCATCCAGTTCCGTACATATTTATTTTAACTTCAATTTCTTTCGTGTCAGGGTCGCATAATGCCCACATAGTAATTCCATCTTCTTGCATTTGAATATCCATTATTTCAGATTTTAATGGCATTTTAACAATTTGTGTTCTTTCGTGTTCTAACTTAAATTTCCATATTTTCATAATAAAAAATAATGCTAACAATGGCTATAAATAAAAGCCGTCATTAAGGTTATTTCTTTGAATCAATCATTTGTTACACGGCTTCAATTCATAGCCGAGACGTTAGCAGTAATTAATCAGTCACTTTAACTTTCTTGCTTGTAACACAGTCATCTCTATATCCGCAATCGTCATTGTGTCCAGCGCAATTATAGCAACCACACCACTCTATCCATTCATATTTTTTTAATTCCTCCATTTTATTTATTTTTAATTATTAACTAATCCCAACAACGTGTATAATTTACAATTGCTAATCGCTTTACTTAATCTTTTTGTAAATCTATAACATTATTCTCAATCTACCAAAACTTTAACATTTAAAAATTGCAAACCATACACTAGCACGTTGTACACAATATTGCTATTTAAGCGGTTTAAACCATTGTTCACAATTACCACATCTACTAACACTTTTACCTAAAGTTGGCTTTGTGCATTCGCAATACTGTTCGCTTTGCTGTACAACATCGGTTAAAGTTAATTGCTCGTTAACTTCTTTTTTATAAAATTCTTGGAAATCCTTGTGTGCTTTATCTCCTAAATTATTATACATTAATGAAGTGTTATAACCAGCATCAAATGCTTTTTTTAATATTTTTTTTAAGTCCATATTTAATTTATTAATTATTCACGCAACTAACCTTAACCGCATACGTTATGTGTAATATAGCGCTGTTGGTCGCCTACCATCCAACATCGTGTTTGTTGGCAATTTCACTCTCGTTTATAAGGTCTGTGATTTGCGCTATACTACAAGCCTAAAAAGGCACATAACACTGTGTATATCAAAGTTTTATATTAAAATATTGTCGCATATTTATACTATATTTGCGACAAAACCTTGCCATACACAAATAAGTTGTAAACAATTAAAAATCACTTATATCTTGTTTACTATGTTTTAGCTTTACAAAATATTTAAGTCTTAGCCATTCTATATAGTCAGTACCTACACAAAGATAACAACCACATAAATTTATATTCGATTTATTTTGTTGTGTATGCCATTTCTTTTTTACGTGCTTATTTCTTCCCATAATTTTTAAAAGTTAACAACACCGTATATTAAAAATATGTGCTTTAGTTACATAGACAAAGTCCGTATTCACTACGGTTTAACCGCTTATTTATAGGCTTAGCTACATAACCTTCACATACTTTTAATATACATGCACGTTGGCAAAAATAACAAACTATACACGCATAAGTTGTAAATAATGTTTTTGTTTTTAATCGATTACTAATTTACTTATTAAAGAAGCCATTATAATATCTACAGTTACTAGACCAACTAAAGCTATCCTACCTGTTTTTTCACTTAAATCTATCCAATTAAAGTCATCTTGTATAAACCAAATTATACCATAGTGCATCACAAAAACACCTACAGACAACAATGTGTATAAAAAACACTTACCAATTGTACTATTAAAAAACTTTTTCATATCTATCTGTTTAAATTATTATTTATATTAACAAATCTATAATCTTTTTTTGTAACTACCAAAACTTTAACATTTAAAAAGGGCAATCTTCAATATCAAACGCTTCTTTTACAGTTATAACCGGCAATATTTCTTTTTCTTTCATATACTCTTCGCTAATATCAATTAAACTAAATAAAGGTTCATCGGTATCTTTCTCGTAATAACGCCCGTTAACCTCAGAGTAATTAAATTCCACGCTCGAACCTATATCCCCTTGAAAATTATACTTTGTTTTCATATTATAAAACGTGGTAGTATTCTCTATATTATTTTCCACGTCCGCCCATGTTCGGTAAATCGAGAATCCGTTATGAGTTTGATTTCTAAAATCAGCCGAACCGCTAACACTGTACAAATCTGGAACGTTATAAATTCCTGCTTCGTTTTTTTGCATTTTAGTAGGATGAGCTACTAATATAATTAAAACATTATTTGATTGTGCAAAGTGTGTGAGTTTAGTTAACACAATGTTAATCTGGTCAATCTTGTTTCCATTTGGCAAAAGTACTTTATTAAACGCATCAATCACAAATATATCAATGCCAAAAGAAATCATTTGCTCTTTAAACTTTTCAAGCAACCAATCCCAGGTAGGTAAGGTGTCGCCTTCAGCACCTGTTAAGTATATTTTTTCATTTGCCCATTCCTCATATTTATCTATTTCATCACGTGTAATTCTTGGTGCAGTTCCTTGCGTTGTTTCTTTGTCTTTCCAAAAGTTACGACCTATCACTTTCTCCATTAAATTAGTCTGGTAAAGTGCCATAGGAGAATGTTCTGGCGAAAACCAAGATCCTTTTAAATCATAATCATTTATTAAATTTAGTGCGAGCCAGTCTGTAAAGTTTGATTTTCCATGTGAAGGAATACCAGTTCCCGTAGTCAATTGCCCACGCATAACTGAAAAGCATTCTTTAAATTGTCTAAAATAATATGCCTTAGGTTTTAAGGTATCTGGCAAACCATTGTCATAGAGTTCTAATATGCCTTTTTTTAGTTCAGAAACGCTAAATGTTCCACTTACTGGAAATCGTTTACGCTTTTTAACTGTATCATGCAAAATTTGCCCTATTAGGTCGCCGTTAGCGTCTTTATTTACAAATTCTATATACTCACACCTATAACGTCCTAAACGTTGCGCAATCTTCTCTTTTAAGTCATTTCCTTTTTCATCATTATCTACCGCAATAATGAATTTTTTTACGTCTTTTAAATATTCCTTAGAATTTAACCAGTAATCATCGTTATCATTTGCACCATTTGGAACTGATATTGCATTTTTAATCCCTATTTGATGTAAGGCTAAAACGTCAAATTCTCCTTCGCAAATCCAAACTTCTTTCTCACCAATAACAGAATTTATGTTATAAAATATAGAACGAGTGCCAGCAGATTGCATAAAGTTTTTAGCACCATCTCTATACTTTTTGTTAACTAAAACGTCTTTTTCAAAATAGTTAAAAACAATATTATTTACCTCCTTACCTTGTTTTGGTTGGTAAAATAATTCCTCAGTAACATTTAAAGCCTTTAAAGTATTTTGGTTTATCTTTCTAGTATCCTCTATAAATCTCACCATTTTGTCAGATAAATTAGTGTAATTTTTCCAAGTTTGAACAGGTAATTTATATTCTTTATCCTTTACTTTTTTACTTTCACTTTCTCTAAAGGTTAAACTTTCGCATCTAAAGCATTTACCAAACCCCTCTGAATGGTTTATTTGTATTGAAGTATCGCCTTTTCTATGTTTACTAGTTTCGCACGTTGGGCAAGATATCTTTTCTTTACCACTTGTTTTTTTAAGTTCTAACGAACTCCATTCTATGAAGTTATTCATAATTAAAATGTTGGCTTAGCTGGTTTATAATTTAATGTTTTATTGTTTTTTAATTCATCGTTCCAATGTTTACCATTTAACCAAGTTAACGGCATTTTTCTATATTTTGTTTCGGGTGTTAAAATTACATAATCTTTTACAACTAATAAAATTTTATTTATATCTTCATCACTTAACCTACAAAAGTTTTTTAAACAATTTTCTCTACCTTGTTTTTTATCGTATAAATTCCAAAACAAATCAAACTGTATTTCTTTTTTATTTTCATTATTTTCATTGTTTACATTATTATCATTATTGTTTGGTGTCGCCTGCGTTTCACTTGCGTTTCGTTTGTGTTTCACTTGCGTTTCGTCTGCGTTTCCAGTTGTTTGATAACTGTTATAGTGTAAGACAGTTAGGCGTGTCGTTTTTATCTCGTTTTTTGTAATTATCATCTTGTCGTTTTCTAGCAAACTTAAAAACCTTCTAACCTTAGATTTGTTCCAATTCCATCTTTTTGCCCAGCTATCTAAAGACATTATACTGTCGCCTCTTTTAACGTCAAAAAGAACACCTCCTATTAAAACTTTCTTATCAGAATGGTTAACTGTTAACAATATGTCCATCCATGCTTCTAAGTTGCTAAAAACACGTTTCTCTGTATAAAGCCAATGAGCCTTTATTTTTCGGTGTATACTTATCCATCCTTTATCCATTTTTTTAAATTTATTTTAAATACAAAAATCCTTTATAAATCCCTTGAGTCCTACGTCAAGTTCATTATAAAGGACTATGTTATTTTTTAAGTTACCTATAATGTAGGACTGTAACCGGTTACAAATATAATCAATTTTATTTAATAATCAAACTTTTTTATATAAAATTCAATAAATTCTTCCCCTTTTTTTACGTCAACTTTTTGGATTATACCTCTATAAATTCGCCTATCATCAAAATTATACTTCTTACATAGTATGTCTTGAAAGGCTTTTAAAGGGTTGTCATAGTCTGCAAGTTTAGAAGATAGTCCAAAGGTTACTAGTATCTCTAGTTTGCCCTCTGGAATCTTTATTTTAGATAATTTTAATAAAACCTCCTTCTCATAAGATTTATATTTTGGTGTTTTAAATCTACGACCTGCCCAGCATTGATTAACAGATAAAGGTTTTACGTTTATTCTCATTATTTAACTTTAAAATGTATGTGAAAATGCCTGTTAAAAGTGTAGTCAAAACTTTTCATAACGTCGCTATAAAATAATGTTTTTCTTACTTTTTTGTTTTGGTAAAACTTGTCAAGAATTGGTAAAAGTATTTCGTTTACCTCTTCTAGTTTATTCTTTAGATTTAAAGTGGTTTCTTTAAGTTCTAATCCGTCTTCGTCTATTTCTTGTATAAACATATCAGTTAGCAATAATAGTCTATTTAGCTTCTTTTGCTCTTTTATTTCCTGTGGTATTAATTGCATTTTTTATATTTTTTGTTTTTCTGAGTATTTTTGTTGCGTCCAGTATCTAATTAGATTTAAAGCGTAATTAAAAGAGTTTTCAATTTCTTGTATACTTTCTGCGTCTTTTATATTGTTTGATTTTAAACATAGTTTTTTGCTGTGTACAATTTCTTCTAAATAATCTTTAAGTATTTTTTCTGGGGTCATTTTGTTTTATTATTAAATATATTCGCTTTAATCTGTCAAAGTACGGTAAATAAATACGTTTTCCGCTATTTGCATTTAAAATTGATATATGTGTATAGACAAATGTTTTTAAGTCGTCTATGGTTTCGTAATTACTTAATGTTAAAACGTTCTCTTCAAATTTGTAATCCGAAAAGAACGTTTTTATTTCTTCAAAAGTTGACAATTAAAAAGGTAAATTATCATCAAGTTCTTCTTCAAGTTCCGCAGATGTAACAGGTGCGTATTCTTGTACAGGTGCAGTCGCTAGTTTTTCAATTCTCCAAGCACTTAGGGAGGTAAAGTATTGCAATCCTTTAGTAGGGTTGTTATACTCGTTTGTACCTATGTTGAATTGTACTGTAACCTCATCCCCTACTTTTTGAAACTTAGTTAGATTTTCTACTTTTTCAGTTCCAAATACTTCAAAACAAAATATTTGTTCTTTACTTTCATAACCGCCATCATTAGCAACTATGAAGGATTGTTTTTGCCATTCCTTACCTGCTTTAGAAGTTCCGCTTTCTACTTTCGTGAAAGACTTAATTTTTCCGTTAATCGTTAATTCGCTCATAATTTCTATTTATTTAATTTATTAATTTTACTTTGTAATTTCGTGATATATAAACACGCATCCATTAATTCTTCTTTTAAATGCTGTAAAAAATCATCATTATTATTTTCCTCTAAGGTAGTGTTATATTTTTTAATACCAATCTTACTTCTTATGTCAAATTCTTTTTTTAAATTTTCTACAATTGCATCCTTTTTTTTATAGTCAAAATCATAATGCAATCCATCGTTTCCATTTTGAAAGATTGCTTTTTGTCTTTCATAAGCTTCTTCTTCTTGCATATCTTCAAATTTCTTCTTACTACATCCCATATTTAAAAACTTAATTGTGATTTATTTTCACTAATTTTTATTAATAACTCATCTGCAAACTCAATAGAATAATCTTTTACTGCTTCTATTGTCATTTTTTGAGGCTTAGCTTTAGTGCCTACATTTACTATGCTTTCTAATGTTAATTCTTTTACAAAACTATTTATACTTTCTGGTCTAAAGGCACAAAAATATAGTTTTTCTAACTTTGGGTTAACAGTAAAATAATGACAAAGTTGGTGTATAAATTCTAATGGTATTTCATTTTCTAAAAGTATTTGTGTATGCTTTTTTCTAGATAAACATTTTGTTTCACAAGCAATTTTTAAATCGGCTGTTAATCCATCTGGAGAAATACCAAGTAAATCATTGTCTTCACTTTGCAACCATCCAAAAGATTCAAACTTATAACCTGTATACTTTTCTAAATACTCTATTGCAAATGGTTCTAAATCTTTACCTCTTTGAGTATGTTCATTTTCAAAACTATCAGAGGGTTCAAATTCTTCTATTTGCTGACTAAGAATATCAATGAATAAAGTATCACTTTTAATATGTAAACCTTTAGCCAAAGTGCCTCCTATTTTACCCCATTTTAAATCAAACCATTCAATAGTTCCTTGATTAATTTCTTTATAAGCTATCATTATTTAAGGCTGGTTTTAAGTGATTCTTTTAAAGCATTTACAGTCGGTAAACTTTTTTCTTCTAAACTTAACTTATTCCAATTACCAACAAGTTCTTTTAAGTTTTTTGAATTATTTAAAATTAACTTTGCATTTTTATCTGATAAAGTAGAAATAGGACTTATTGGCGAAATTCTAATTCCTCCTGTTTTTTTACCCATCATTTTTACATCAGCGTCAAAAATTAAATCAATTTTTAAACCTTTCCAATTACCAATGTTTCGGCTTTCTGCACCCGTACATTTGTTTTTTATTTTAATAATTGATGCAATTACTTTTCTGTTTGTAGAGTTTGCCACCATTGGCTTTACACCTTCTACAAATTCTAAAAAATAGCCATCTGTATTATTCCCGCTAACATCTACACTTGTATTGTAATATGCTTCTTTTATTGTTAATATGCAGTTACCTTTTTCTGCTGTAATCATTTCTACATCAACTCCCGCTAGGTGTGTAGACTTACGGTACTTCATGCAATCAATGTTTTGTTCTTTCATTAGTTTTTGTTTTTTAAATAATTCTCAATAAATAGTTTATACTTTTTTTTTACTGCATCGCTATAAAAGTCATCATTAACCCTGCTTAACGCTTCTAAATACTTATACTTTTCTGTTACTAACCACATATTTTTGTTTTTGTAAATTTATTGCTTTTATAGTTACTATGCAAGTAAAAAGTGTTAAAATTTAAATATTTTAAACTCTCCATTTCCTTTAATTTCTTGCAAACTTTTTAAGGTCATTACAAGTTCCCTTGCTTCTTTCTGAGTTTCAAACTCCGCTATCTTTTGGTAAACCTCTACTTTTTTGCTCATATAAAATTGTTGAAATATTCTCTAATTATGTTAGTTTGTTGAACTGTAAATTTATCCGTTAACTCGTAAACAAAAACGTCGTTTTGATAATCGTAGTATATTGACATATTTTCGCTTTCGTAACTCAAATAGTTTCCTGTTTCTTTTACAGGCTCTTGCTGTTCTAAAAGTCTTTTAAATTGCTTGCTGCTTATATTTTGCATAACTGTCTTCTTATTTCTTCACATTCTGCTTCTAGTATGCTAATATCAACATCTACCTTGAGAAGTGTTAATTCGTTAAAATAGTAAGTGTGACCCATTGTTTTCGCTAAGTCTATTAATTTCTGTAATCTTTCTGTGTGTCTATGCATTTAAAGTGTATTTAATTACGCCGTAAGCGACGTAGATGAAAAATATTATTAATGTTATAAAGTAAAAATGTTCTGGCTTTATCTTCTTCATATTAGTTTATTTTATCGTCTATTATTTGTATTAACCAACGCCACCATGAGCGTTCCATTTTCAATACCACAACATTTGCAACGCTTAATTCGTAGTACTTGTTGTCTGTTTTGTACTTGCTTGATTCCTCGAATTTAATTCCTTTCATTATTTTGGTGTTATTACTTTTATTTTCCCGCTCTTATATTGGTGGCAGATTAGACCCGTTGGTAATTTTACTGTCTTAACTATTTTATCTCTAAACATATCGTTTGTTTTATTAGGGGTTTTTACACCCCCTGTTGTTTTTTAGTTTAATAATTCTTTAATCTCAATTAATTTTTCAGAACCATCTAAATGAATGATTTGAAAATATGTTTTACCGTCTTGGATTACAATATGGTCAATATATTCTAGTTCGTTTATGTCTGTTCCTACTAGGTTTCTTGCTTCGGTCATTTGGTTTAAAGTATACATATTGTTTTAGTTTTTAATTATGGTTCAAAGATACAAACACTATTTAGATAAACAATAAACTTTAACATACTTTAACATATTTATTTTTTAAACACTATACTTATAGTAATTGATTTTATTTTTGTATATTTGTGAAAAATGTATATATATGTATATCTATAAAGTTAGACAAAATGGTTACTGGAAAGACTATTCCAACGAATATGAGTGTGAAATGTCTGCAAGGGTATGGTTTGGTAAATACGGAGAGTTTTTGTCAGCATTAAGCAATAGAGAAATAGTACTGTTTAAAAACACTAAAAAAGTTAAATAAATGCACCCTACAAGAATATTTAAAGCACCTACCGAATTGGAAACGGCTTTTAACGAGTATAAGAAAGACGTAGATATACAATCTGGTCAATGGTTAAAAATTCAATATGTTGGTAAAGATGGTGAACGTAAAACAGATGGTCAAAAAGTGCCATTAACTTTTGAGGGGTTTAAACGATTTTGCTATAATAATTACGGATGCGTTGAACAATATTTTATAAATAAAGATAATTTATACTTTGAGTTTATTAGTATCTGTTCACGCATAAAAGATGAAATCAGAGAGAATCAAATAACAGGAGGTATGTTAGGCTTCTTTAATCCATCAATTACGCAACGTTTAAATAGTTTGGTAGAGAGGCAACAGACAGAAATAACAGGCGGCTTAAACATACCTAATTTGCCAGATATAGGTGAGCGAAAATAAGTATAAATATACTAAGGCATATTATAAGATATTAGACCTTATTAAGTCAAACCCTAATGAGAACGTGTTTGTAATCAGAGGTGGTCAAGGTGCATCTAAAACCATTAGTATAATACAGCTTTTAATACAGTCTTTATGTTCTTCTACTAAAGAGGCCACTATCTTATCCTCTGAATTAAGTAAGATGAAACGAACAGTTATACGTGATTATAAAAAAATATGTAAAGATTGGGGGGTATTAGAGAATGAACACGATTTTAACAAGTCAGAAAGCAAACATGAGTATTTTAATGGGTCTTATTTAGACTTTCTTGGTGCTGATGTAAACGACGTAGGTAAAGGTTTTAGACGTGATATTCTTTATATTAATGAGGCTGATAAAATGGACGTTGATACGGCTGTTCAGTTTATATCTAGGGCAGGATTAACTATTATAGATTATAACCCAGACAATTTGTTTTGGGGCGATGACTACATAAACGAAAATAACTTTATAACCTTAACCTTTGAGGATAACGAATACCTAGCAGATAGCGAGGTTAAAAGTATCTTAGATTATAAGCAAAAAGGGTTCTTTAATACGTCTCTACCAACAGAAAATATATTTACAGATGGTAATATAAAAAATAAATATTGGAGTAATAAATGGCGTGTTTACGGTCTTGGAATGGTTGGTAACTTAGACGGCGTTATATTTGATAATTGGTCAATTATACACAATGTTCCAAGCGATGCGAGGTTAATCGGCATAGGCTTAGACTTTGGATATACTAATGACCCTACTGCAATAGTGGAGGTGTACAAGTACAATGATAAACGAATACTTAACGAGGTTGCTTATAGAACAGGAATGTTAAACCACGACATCGCTAAGATATTACCTAAGAATACATTTATTTATGCTGATAGTGCAGAGCCTAAATCTATTGAAGAGATAAGGCGAACAGGTGTAAATATATTGCCAGTTACTAAAGGTGCTGATTCTATTATATACGGTATTCAAACGATGCAGACACAGGAGTATTTAATAACTTCTAAATCTAAGAACGTTATTAATGAGTTCCAAAAATACATTTGGTCAAAGGATAAAAATGGCGATACAAACAATAAACCAATAGATAATTATAACCACGCAATCGATGCAATAAGATATCACGAAATGATGTCTTTAGGACTTAAAAGAACATTTGGCATTTATTAAATGGTTATTATAGATTTTATTTATTAACTTTGACATTTATATAAATTCTAACTATACAAATGGGTTTAACTTTACGTAATCCTTTCACTTTTAATAGAGAAAAGGTAAATAAATACAATAAGGCTTTTTTACATTTATTCGGCATGTCCACCGCATCTTATGATGATAAAGCAATTACATACATTGAAAAGGGGTATAAGATTAATCCGATCGTTTATTCGGTTGTTAATCAAATATCTATTAAGGCTTCATCAATACCTTTTTACATTAAGAGGATTGATAATAAGCAAGAAAAACAAAAAAGGGATAACTTGATTAAGGCAGTTAACTACAACCCTACACCTCAGCAACAAATTAAACGTATATTGCTAGAAAGTAAAGCATTTAAAGAGGATTATTTAGACATACCATTAGAAAAGCCAAACCCTTTACAGAATTGGAATGAGTTTGTGTCTTTATACGAAACGTTCATGTGTACAACAGGAAATGCTTACATTTACTTACTTTCACCTAGTGAGGGTCAAAATACTGGAGTGCCTATCGCTTGGTACTTGTTACCTTCTCAATTAATGGAAATCCATGTTAAAAGTAATGCAGACACTTTAGATATAGAAAACCCTGTAAGCCATTATACATTGACAATGGGGCAACAAGATATAAGGTTTGAGGAAGATAAGGTGATTCATATAAAATACGCTAACCCTTCATTTGATGAGGTAGGTGAGCATTTATACGGCGTATCGCCCTTAAGAGCATCTTTAAAAAATATAGAGAGTTCTAATGAAGCGTTGGGATTAAACATTAAGACACTTAAAAATGGTGGTGCATTTGGATTCATTCACTCTAAAGGAGGCGGTTTATTAGACGAACAAGCCAAAGGGATAAAAGATAGAATATTAGAAATGGATTCTGATACACGTAGAATGTCAAACATATTGGCAACAAGTGGAGAGTTAGGATTTACTAGAATGAGTTTAACTGCTGATGAATTAAAGCCATTTGATTATCTAAAATACGATATGAAGATGATATGTAATTCTTTAGGGTGGGATGATAAAATGATGGGTAATGATGACGGAGCAAAATATGACAACTTTGGAATAGCAATGCGTAAAGGTATTACAAATAAAATAATGCCAGATTTAAAGTTATTAGAACAAGCCATAAATACTCAAATACTACCTAAATATAAAAACTACAAAAATACTGTTTGGGAATTTGACATAAGCGAATTACCCGAAATGCAAGAAGATATGGCTATGATGGCTGGTTGGATAAGCACTTACATAGACAAGGGAATTATAACACGTAACGAGGCTCGAATAGCTAGTAAGTTTGTGATTAGTGATGACGTTAACATGAATGAATTTACTGTTCAAAGTGATATATTAACCTTAGCGCAGTCGTTAGATGATTTACCAACAATAGGCAATGATGAAGGCATATAGAAGTACTTGGTTAAAGTTACATTCTAAATATGAAAATAAAGCACGTATAATATTTCAAAATGAGTTTAAAGCCATAGCAAGAAAGATACCTTTTGAAACTATGGACATAGAAAACTACGAGGTGTTTACTTCTTTTTATATTGAACGAAAAGACGTGTTTAATGCGTATTTAAAAGTATATACAGAAATAGGTGGTAATCATGGTAAAAGAGTTGGTGCTGAAATAAACAAGCAAATAAACGAAAAAAACTTTAATATTACTTCTTTCTTAAATGAGTTTCAAAATACCCTTATTAATTGGCTTAATCAATTTGGGGGGCAAAGAATAGTAAGTGTACGTCAAAATTATATATCTTATATAAATGAATTAATTGCACAAGGTATTGCAGACGGTAAAACAATAGCTATAATTGCTACTGATTTAACTAAAATGATAAACAGCCGTAACTTTTACAGGTGGCAATCGTTAAGGATAGCTAGGACAGAAACAACAACTGCGTCTAATTACGCTGCGACTGTTGCTAGTTCCGTTAGTGGTGTTTTAATGGATAAGATTTGGATATCTGCACAAGACAAACGAACAAGACGACCGCCAGACAGTAAGTTTGATCACTTTAATATGAATGGAACACGTGTTCCTTTAGATAAACCATTTAATGTAGGGGGTGAGTTAATTATGTTTGCGGGTGCGCCAACAAATGTAAACGGAACTCAAACAAGTGGTGGTAACGTAATTAATTGCAGATGCGTAAACGCTCAGTTAGTTAGACGTGATAAAGACGGTAAAATAATGAGGGTTTAAATTACATACTATAAATAAATACTATTATTATTAAGGTTATAATAAATAATATCTATATTTGTGGTAATTATGGATAGAATAGGATTTAAACAGGTATCTATTGATATCAAAGATTTTGACGAAGCCAAAGGTATAGTGAGGGCATACGCTAACACATACGACTTTAAAGATAGTGATGGGGATATTAGCGCAAAGGGTTCATTTACTAAAACAGTAAGCGAGAATTACAGACGTATTCGCGTATTAAAAGACCACATCCCTACAATTAGTTTAGGTGTGCCTTTGGAAATTGATGCAAAAGATAACTATGGCTTACTAACTACTACTCAATTTAACCTTAAGAAAGAAGTTTCTAGAGATATGTTTACAGATATTCAGTTAATGAAAGATAACGGCTTAAATGCTGAATTATCTATTGGATATAACGTAAAAATGAGAGATGCAACTAATAAAGCTATAATTAAAGAATATAAATTATTTGAGTACTCTTTCTTGTCTAGTTGGGCAGCAAATGAAATGAGTATGGTTGAAGATATAAAAAGTATAAAGTCGACTTATGGTTTACTTGAATTAATAGAAAAGTCTTACAATTTGGACTACTCAGATACTAGGCTGAAACAAATTGAAACATTACTAAAATCACTTTCTGATGAGCCGATATTAGATATCACTTTAAAAGATGAGCCGATTATATTAGACAATACAAACGAAATATTAACGAATTTTATCAAATCATTATAAAAGATGGATTTAGAAGTACAATTAAAAGATTTAGCTGAGAAATTAGAAGGCAAATCAAAAAATGAAGTAAAGGGTGCAATTGATGCATTTGAATTAAAGCACAAAGAAGCTATTGAATTAGCTGTAAAAGAAGTAAAAGATACTTTAGGTGCTGAATTAAAAGCGATCCAAGAACACGCTGACAAGTTAGACGTAAAGTTACAATCTAAAGTAAAAAGTGAGGCTAAATATGTAGACAATATTAAAGCGGCTATCTTAGAGAACGCAAATTCTATTAAGAACATTAATGAAAGTAAAGTAAGTGTTAAGGCTGTTGGTGATATGACAACTGGTAACTTGACAGGTGATGAGCCAAGAAGTTACAACTACGATATCGTTGCATTTCCTTCACAGAAATTAAACGTTGCTGACTTAGTAGGCTCTGTAAACATTGACGGAGGTACTTATACATTCACTAGAGAAACGGGTTCTGAAGGTTCTATTGGTGCGCAAACAGAAGGTAGTTCTAAAGCTGCTATTGATTACGATTTCTCTACTGTTGATATAACGACTGACTTTATTGCTGGTTTTGCTCGTTACTCTAAGAAAATGAGAAACAACCTATCTTACATTGCCTCTGCAATTCCTGACTTATTACGTAGAGATTACTTTAAGTCTGAAAACGCTGCATTTAATACTGTATTGGCGGCAAGTGCTACGGCATCTTCTGAAATCATTACAGGTAAGACTAAAGTTGAAATGTTAGTAAACGAAATTAGTAAGCAAGAAGAAGCTAACTATGACGTTACTGGTATTGTTGTTAGACCTGCTGATTATTACGGAATATTAAAAACTCCTAAAGATGATTTAGCTGCAATTGTAAGTTATGAAAACGGTGTATTAAGAGTTAACGGAATCCAATTGTTTAAGGCGAATTGGCTAGCTGCTAACAAGTATTACATTGGTGACTGGTCAAGGGTTAATAAAATTAACACTGAGGGATTGTCTTTACAGTTTTCTGATGTTGAAGGTACTAACTTTGTTAAGAATAACATTACTGCTAGGATTGAATCTCAAACGGCTTTAGCTGTTGAGCAACCATTAGCTTTAATTTATGGTGATTTTACTGCGGTTTAATTATTATATTAAATAAAAATAACCCGATAATTAGATTTATCGGGTTTTTTTACGTATAAAGATTTAATTTTGTATCTTTGAAATATGATAGTAATTATAAAAGAATGTTTTAGTATATCGTTAAAAAGAATACTAAAAGTAAACGAGAAAATATCCTTTAGTGAGGAAACGGAACAGGCTATTATTGAGAGCGGTTTTGCGTTGCATATTAAAGAAACTAAAGAAAATAAAATAACGATTAAAAAGAAATAATAATGAATAATTTAGTTAAAAATAATGAAACCCATAACAAATAATCATTTGGCGCGTATGGTTTTAACAACTTAAAATATGGCTTACTTAGATATTATACCTTTAGCTGATGCAAAGAACTATTTAAAAATTGATGATAGTTTAACAGAAGATGATAACAACATTACTAGAATGATTAAGGCATCATTGATAGAGGTTGAGCGAATGACAAACATTCATTTAATTGCTAAAAGTAAAACTTATTATTTTAGTAACTTTTGCGCACTGGTATACGATTACCCTATAAATACATTAACGTCGCCTACAACAGCTGTAAGAGAGGAAAAAACGCAATACAGTATTTATGTTGCGCAAAACATTACAGACTTACAGTTGGTTTTAAATATAGGATATGCTGATGTTGCCAATGTACCACAAGATTTAATAGAAGTAGCTTATGAGATGATTGATATCATGTATTATAACAAAGAAGGTAAACTATCTAATTTAGCTAAAATGACTTTAGACGGTTACAAAAGATTTATAATCTAATGAATAGTAGAAGGCTAACTAAAAGGTTTGAATTATGGCAAACTACTAATGAGCGAAATGTTTATGGTGGTGGGGTTGCTGGTACAGATACTTTAATAACTTCTAGTTGGGCAGAAATAAAGACAGCAAATGCAAAGAGTACGTTTAGGTCAACAGATAACGGAATTACTAATGCAACAAATCAAATAGTTATATTAACAAGAAAAAGAGAAGATTTAACTTACAATAATTTAAACCAATATATAAAATATAGAGGCGATAAATACATAGTATCAAACCAACCATACGAAGTTAACTTTGATAACATGTATATTGAAATAATAGCCACTAAGGTAGAGTTAAAATCAGTTACTACATTAACACCTATATAATGGCGTTAAAAGGTCTTAAAAATGTATTATCTGATTTAAAAAAGTTTGGCAAAGAAGCTGAAATAGAAACACACGAAATAACAGCAGACAATGCTACATTAATAGCCGTTGATGCAATTCAGAGAGCTCCAGTAGATTTAGGTAAGTTAAGGCAAGGAATAAAAGCAATTGAGTTGGGTAAGGCTGATTTTAAGATAATGGCAAATGCTACGGGTTTAGCGCCTTATTCCGCTTACATAGAATTCGGAACAGGTAGAGCTGTGCAAGTACCTACTGAATTAAAAGAAATAGCAATATTGTTTAAAGGTAAAGGAGTTAAGGAGATTAACTTACAACCTCAGCCATATTTATACCCCGCATTTGTAAAAGGGCGTAAAAAGTATTTACAAGATTTAAAAGATTTACTAGAACATTTAACAAATAAATATAAATGAATAAAGCACTACCAGATAAATGGGTTAGAAAAGCAGTTTATGCTGTTTTAAACAATATTGTAGTAGACACCTTTACCATACCATGTTATGACAGTAGAGTTAGCGGAAGTGTTATACCAGCGCATTTTATATTGATGACTACGCAAACAAACCAAGTACAAAAGGCTAATAAATGTGAGTTCTCTTATGAATCATCTATATTAATTGATATTATAACCTCTTATCAATCTAATGGCAATACTGGGGATAGGTTATTAGCGGACAATATAATGGACAGCGTGAGAAACTTAACTAACAACTTAGTTTTAGACGTTAGTAGTGGTTTAACTGTTATAAATCAAACGCAAGACTTTCCTAACGATATTGTTACGATAACACAAAATGAAAATATATTCAGAAAGTTAATGAGATTAGAATTAACTATAAATTAAAACTATTATTATTAAGTTTATAATAAATAATATCTATATTTGTAGTAATTAATTAATTAAATAAAATAAAATGAGTGTAAAAATAAAAGGGGATGTTTTAATTTTATCAATTTGGAACGGAACAGATGCATACGAGCCAATGGGCTGTTTGACATCAAACGATTTAAATTTCACCACAAACGTAATTGAAAGCCAAGATAAATGTAGCCCTGGTATTATTCAAAGAGTAGCGGGTTCATCAAGCTCAGAGGTTTCTTTTGAATGTGAATATATTTTAGATGAAGCTGGAAAAACTAACTATGCCTACTTATTTACTAAAATAAATACAATAGACGGAACTAATCAAAACTGGAAAATAACAACTGGGCAAACTACGCCTGTAAGTTGGTATGGTAACGCTGTTTTATCTGATTTAAGTTTATCAGCTCCAAGCGGTGGTGAGTTTGCTACGTGGTCTGGTACTTTACAGAATAGCGGTTTAGTAGTTTTAGTTGACCCAAAAGCATAATATGACAAATAAAGTAACGTTAAATTTTAACGGTAAAGAAGTTGAGTTCTTTTTTGGTTTATCTTTTTTAGGTGAGTTTTTAAAGAATGAAGACTTAGACCTGCAAGGTATTTTTAGTAAAATAAATACTGATAGCTATTCTTTTATACCTAAATTAATGTACGCTAGTTATGTACATAATTGTGAGCGTAAAGAATTGCCTGTATCTTTAAAGTTATTTGAATTAACAGATTTAATTGAATCTACAAACTATTTTAAAGATGGAAGTGAAAGCGCTAAGTTTGTTGAGCCTTTTTTACAATCTATAATTGATAGTTTGCCTAAAAGTGAGGAAGCTAAAGATAACGGCTCAAAAAAAAAATAAATTGGCAAGGTGATGTAGTATCTGTTTGTTTAGGGGAGTTTGGTTGTTCTTATGAGCAATATTGCAATATGACATGGGCTGAATTTCAAATTCGGCTCTTTGCATTTAATAGAATGGAAAAAAACGCTTGGCTTAAAATATATGAAGTTACTAAAAATATTGTAGAAGTTGCACCATACGTAAAAAGTAGTGATAAAAAAAAGATTATAAAAAGCAATAGAAATAATTATTTAGGCGAACAAACTAAACAACCTATTAATCAATTTCAAATAGACGCAATTAAAAAAGCACAATTAGAATATAATAATAGAAATAATGTCTGAATTAAGCGTAGGAATTAACGGTAACATGGATGGCTTAAAAAAAGCCTTGACAGATAGCGAAAAAGCTTTACAAAACTTTAAAAACAAAGCGGACGGCATAACAAAAAGCTTAGAACGAAACGCTATATTTACTTCTAATTTATCCCAGCAAACAGATGCTTTAAAACTTGCGTTTTCTAATGGTACAATATCACAAGCTAAATATCAAAATTCTTTACTTGCTATTGAAAAAGCAGAGCTAAAAGTTACAAACAGTTCAAAGCAATTAAGCAGTGATTTAAGAAAAGTTAATTCTAACGCACGTGATTTAGGTGGTGCTGGAATGAGTAGTCTTAAAAAAGGCGCTGCAAGTGGTAATTCTGCCATGACAGCATTTAGTAGAACCATACAAGATGCACCTTTTGGTATAATGGGGGTAAGTAACAACATTACCAACCTTACAGAGCAATTCGGATATTTAAGAAACAAAACGGGGTCTGCTGGCGGTGCTTTAAAAGCAATGCTAACCGATTTAAAAGGATTTGGCGGTATAACTTTGTTAATATCCTTAGTTACTTCTGCTTTGCTTGTTTTTGGAGATAAATTATTCCCAACACGTGACAGGGTAAAAGCTTTACGAAAAGAACAAGAAAATTTAACAAAAAGTCTAGATGACTATGTTTTTGGGTTAAAAGAAGTTGATAAAGCTACTTTAGAAGGTTCTATTAGTGCCGTAAAAGAATTAACTACATTAAGGCTGTTAAAATCTCAAATAGAAAATACAACCTTATCAACTAATCAGCGAAAAGGTGCAATCGATGAATTAAGAAAAAAATATCCAGAGTATTTAAAAGATATGACGGATGAAAAAATGTTAAACGGTGGTTTAACTGCAACGTATAATTTATTAACAACATCAATACTAAAGAGAGCAAGAGCAACAGCCGCAAGTGATTCTATAATAGAAAACACTAAAAAATTATTAGTAATAGAAGACCAAATACTTCAAAAGCAAGAAGAAAGCGAAAGAGTACTTTTAAAAATAAAAGCTATTGGAAGAGTTTCGGCATCTGAAAGAGGAACTGTTGCAAAATTATACACAAAAGAAAAAGACTTATTAGAAGATATTACTGAATTACAACTAAACCAACAAAAACTTAATAAACAAAACACCAAATTAGAAACTAATATTTCTAGTTTAGGTGGTATTGTTAGTGAAGATAGTGGAGTTATAGACTTTAGTAAGATAATACCCGAAAAGACCACGCCAGAAGTAAGGGAAAAAGTAACGGCATTGTTTGAAAGCGTTTATCAAGATTATAACACAGGTGTACAAGGTTTTCAAGATTTAATATTAAATAGACAAGTAGACTTTTCGTCTTTAGGCGCTCAATTACAAGATAAAACAATAGATTGGGAATCATATTTTAACCTAAAACAGTTAGCAGACCAAAAATTAGCACTTGACGAACAGGCAATGGCAATAAATAAGTCTATGGACGACTTGTTGGTTAACAATGTTAGTAATTCATTGAGTAATTTAGGTGAGGCAATAGGAAGCGGAACGGCTAGTGCTACAGAAGCTGTTATGACAGGTATGGGGTCGTTGCTATCTGCAATGGGTGATAAATTAATTCAATTAGGAACAGCAGCGGTTTTAGCAGGCACTATTACAAGTTTATTTGGGAGCATTGCTGGCATTGGAGCAGGACTTGCGGCAATTGCTGGGGGTATCGCTTTGAAAGCAATAGGAACAGGCATAAGTGGTAGTTTTAAAGGTGCGGGAAGTGATAGAGGCTCTGTTAATTCTGACACGTCTAAATTCTCACCAAGTAGAGGCGGTTCTAGTTCAAAAAGTTCAGACGGTGGGGGTTTCCAAAATGTAGTATTTCAAATTGAAGGAACAAAATTAGTAGGTGTATTATCAAACACTTTAAAACAAAATAGAGCTTTAGGAGGCTCTTTGGGAATAATATAATTATGGCTTTAAAATATTATTTTGAATTTACGGATGTTAAAACAATAGTTCATAGGGTAGAGATTTCTAATGTTGCTTTCACTGGGTCATCAACTCAAATTTACGGCTCATGTAGTTTAGAGTATTCGCAAACAGATGATACTTTAGAAGCAATTAGAGGCTGCGGGTTAAAAATTGAATTACAAGCTAATTTAAGCGTTTCTTTTGACGACTTGTACAGCGAAGATGAGCGCACTTACTCTGTAAACTATAAGCGTGATGGGGTTACCTTATTTAATGGATGGCTAAGTCCAGACGGCTTGTTTCAAAGTTACGTTACTGACAAATGGTTTATTAGTTTAAATTGTATTGATGGCTTAGGATTTTTAAATAACCTTAGTTATGTAGAAGATGCAACAGGTATCTTTTTTAGTGGTAAACAATCTGCTTTAGAAATTATTACGAACTGCTTAAAACGAACTAAAACACCTCAAAATATTTTAACCAATATAGGGGTGTATTACAATGGATTAACGCAAACTTTAGACACTTTTGCAAATGTGTATTTTAATTCAAATCGATTTGTAAAAGATGACAAAGATACACTTATGCAATGTGATGAGGTATTGCGTAGTGTATTAGAGCCATTTGGAGCTGTTATAACAAGTTATAAAGGAGAATGGGTAATTTACAAACCTAACACTTTAGTAGATAATTCTGAGCGTGTTTTCTTTAGTTATGATGATGATGGAGTTGCTAATAGTCCAACCACAAAAACAATCGATTTTGATTTTAATTTAGGTAGTCAAGTAGACGCATTTTATCCTCATCACGTTAACGGAAATCAACAATTAAGTACGGTTAATAGTATTGGAGCTTATAGAATTAATTATAAATATGGTTTAGTTAAATCGTTATATAATAACAGCGTTTTATACACTTTTAACGATGTAACCGAAGATTGGACTGTAAATAATGCATCTTATATTAATTACCCTTATGCGGAATATGGATTAAATGGCTTTGCGTATGGGTTTGAAATGCTGATTAACAACCCAGCTACACTAACAACTACATCAGATTTAATAAACCTAACTTTAGGTCAAAAAATAACATATTCGGGCTCGTTTACTTGTATAGGAGATGCAATTAACTTTATTTCTGCGATTGTTTTAACAGACGGTACAACTACTTATTATTTAAACCAATTTGGCGAATGGGTATCAAGTGGAGCTATATTTTTAGAAGAAAGTATAATTAACCCTAGTTATAGTGGATTCCCAGAACAGCAAAGAGTAGGTAGCGAAGTACTAACAAGTTTTTCAATTACATCAGCCGAATTGCCAATAACGGGGGACATTAAAATACAATTGTTTTCGGTGGGTGTTCATAATTCTGCTGCAGATAAAACAGGACACACTTTATTATCTAATATAGAATTAAAACCATCCCCAGACGGTGAAACTAAAGAGGGTGAAAACCATACATTTCAAAGAAAAACAAAGCCTAGCAGTAAAATAAAAGATACTAAAGAAGTGTTTAATGCTGACAATCCAAGCGATGTATATATAGGTACTATTTATAAAAATGATGAAGATACACCTACGCAATTATGGACACGTTTTGGAGCATCCCAAAGTAAACCGATTATACAAATAATGGGTGAAGAAAGAATGAAAATGTACGCAAGACCGCTAAGACAGTTTAGCGGTGATATTTTTGGTTTTGTTAATTACTTATCTATTTGCACAATTAACAATATAACAGGTTTATTTGCACCTATTTCTTATAACTATGACGCTTTAAATAATACAACTACGATAACGTGGCAAGAGGTGTTAAACACTAATATATTAAGCGATATTGATTACCTAATTACATTTGATTACGGAAACGTAGTTGAGCCAACAATTAAAGGTTAATATTTTTAACATTACGATAGTTTTTATCTATCTTTGAATGAATTATGATAAACGGAACTTATAACATATTATATATTGATTTTGGAGTAGGTGGTTTTTTTCCGATTGGATTATTGACGTCAAATAGTTTTAGTGAAGAAATAGATTTCTTAGACACCACTACTCAAGACAATGCAGGTTGGAAAACACAAGTTTTAACCAATCAAAGTTATAATATTGAGTTTAGCGGAATAGTAATTAATAGCATAAGTAGTTTTGGCGACCCTACAAAGATAGGTTACGACCGATTACAAAATATTAAAAGAAATAGAGTTTTAATCGACTGGAAAATTATAAATGGACGTAACGGAATGACTGAAACAGGGAAGGGGCAAATTATAACATTAAGCAATGAAAGTAATATAGATGAATTTATATCTTTTTCAGCAACCTTAAAAGGTTACGGAACAATTACACAAACAGAAGATTTATCTGGAATTTTAGATTTACCAATTGAAACAATAATATAAATATGGCTAAGATAGCATACACCAATAAAGTAACAGCAAGCACAATTGCTGCAGCAGAAATAAACAAAATTACTGCTGCAAATATGAACGAGATTAAAATATCTGTAAACGTAAATGTAGACGATATTGCTGCTGAAATAATTAACAGAGCAAGCGCAGATACAGCCTTGCAAAATAACATAGATGCAGAGGTAACAGACAGGGAAAATGCGGTTCTTTTAAAAGCCAATGTAGAAAACCCAACATTTACGGGTACAGTTGGAGGTATTACCAAGTCGATGGTAGGTTTAGGGAACGTTGATAATACATCGGATGCAAATAAGCCATTAACCACACCACAAGCAAATGCATTAGCCTTAAAACTAGATAAAACAAGCGTAAATACAGCCGCTTTTAATGTAACTGATAACGTAAATCCATCAAGTCAAAAAAGTACTTTTGATAAGTTTAATCCTTTAATTGATGCCGAAGAAACTGCACGAATATCCGAAGATACAACCTTGCAAAATAGGTTAATTGAATTAGAGCCAAATAGTCAAACATTTTCATTAATAAACTTTAACTCAAATAGTAATTGGACTAAAACTTTAGTTAATCAATCCCGAACTACGATTTTTCCATATAGTTTTATTGATACTAATTATTCAGCATATGATACAAACCCTGTAATTACTAATAACGTTCTAGTATTAGAACCTACAAATGGAGTATCCAATGAATTAAAATTAGTTTTCCCTCCACTACCTAATGTTTTAGTAGGAGATTCTTTTAAAGTTAAAATTGAAATATTTTCAGCTACAGTAAGCGGTACTATTGCGTTAGGTGTTAGAAACATGTCTGGAACTATAATTGGTTCGGTTATAGGATATAATTTTGTGGCAAATCAAGTAAATGTTATTGAAATTGATTGTGTAGCAACAGATAGCAATAATTTTTACTTTTTAATTAATCCTGCAAGTTCTATTTTTAACGGAAAAACTTTTGAAATTAGATTAAACGAAATCTTAAAGTTAATAGATTCTACGGTAACTGTTAATCCTAAATTAAAATTAAAAGAATTAATTTTTTCAAAAAAACCAGTAGATTATTTAGTGGATTTAAGTGATGAAAACCCAACTATCACCGTAGGCACATCAACATCTTCTTATAGTTCAAAAACAGATGTTGACGATAGCGATATTAGATTTAATTATTTATTTGGCAAGAAAGTGTTTCCTAGCAAAGCTACCTACCCTATGAATAGAGCGACAGGAACAAAGAGTGTAACTTACAACGATAGTGATGATAGATTTAGCACAAATTCTAACTTATTTGGAGTAGAATTTGATTATTTTGGAGATAGTTTGGAAATTGCAACATATCAACCTCCAACAGATAGGCGTATTTATTTAGAAATAGATGGTAAACTTCTAAATACAACAGGTATTTCACCATTAATAGGAACTAATCTTGAACATTATATTAAAATTGAATTTGACACAATCAAAACTAGAACTATTAGATTTTATTCTGCGGGTTTAATGGCATTTTATGGGGTTGCTCACCCCAAAGTTGGGATTTTATCGGCATCATTTAATAAATTGGAAAATGTAGGAATTATTTTAGGTGATTCATTTACCGAAGGTGCAAATGCTACAAAAGAAATTAATCAATTTTCATTTTTACTAGGAAAAAAAATGAACAACTTAAATTTAGTTTCTTCTGGTTCTGGTGGTACAGGTTATTTGGCAACAAATTCTAACAATAGGTATAAACTTTTTGATAGGTTAGATAAAGATGCACAATACCCTATTGGTGGGGTTACTAGACCATTATTTTATCTTTTATGTATGGGTTTTAATGATAAATCGTTAAACCTAACAGATGTTAGAGTTGAAGTTGCTGCTTGTTTTGCAAAAATAAGAGCATACAATGAAGATATACCTATGTTTGTTTGTGGCTCTTTTTCTGCGGGTGAAAACACTTCTTTAACGCAGCCAATATCTGATATTATATCCGACGAATTATCAAGCGTAACTAATAGTCATTTTATAGATACCTCTGATTGGATTACAGGTACAGGTCGGATTGGTAATCTTCAAGCAGATGGTATTGCAGATGTTGTAACAGATACAGATGGAACTCATCCTACAGATATAGGTCATTCTTATTATGCTAATAAAATTTATAAAGCAATAAAAGAAATTGTAAAATATTATTAAATTATTTATGAAAAACATAATTACAAATATTTTAGGATTAATTTTTTGGGGTTTAGCTGTCAAAGATGCTACAACCCAAGAGCCATCAATTAGCTTTATAGGTTCTTTAGTTGTGATTGGTGGCGCACTATTCCTGTTTAAAAATGAAACTTTAATTGAGTTGATTAAAAAAGCGATCAACAAAAAAATAGAGTAAAAATGGCAGTAGTTAAAACACAAAAAGAGGTTCTTTTATTAATGAGTTTAAAACTAGACTCTTTAGCAGATAGCAATAAAAAGATAGCAGCTGACCAATTCCAATTATCATGTGATTTTTCTAGTTATGTTAATAAGCAAGAGTTAAAAAATGCTGAAATATTAGGGTACTTAGAAAACAATAATAAAACCAATCAAAAAGGATTAGTTGAACAGGTAAAAGTTAACGTTTTTGACATTAACGAAATAAAGAAAGGTAACCAAATAGATAAAGCAAAAGTGTACGGTGCAGGTGCTGTAATTGCATTATTTTTTAACTTCATTTTTAAATACTTTTTTAAGTAATGATTACAACAGTATCAAAAGAATTATTAGATTTTTTAAAAGAGTTTGAGAGTTTTAGAAGTAAACCTTATTTATGCCCCGCTAAAGTGCCGACTATTGGTTATGGTACTACGTATTACTTTGATACAAAGAAGCGTGTTACAATGGCTGATAAACCTATTAATGAAGATGAGGCGTTAAGATTAAAATTAGGGCATATAAACGAGGTTTTTGCACCTTTAGTAAATAAACTTTGTAGAGATGATTTAAAGCAAAATGAATTTAACGCATTAGTTTCTTTTGTTTATAACGCAGGATCGACTTATATTTCAAAAAATGGCACTAAAAAATATTATAATTTATTTAGAAATGTAAATACTAGATTGAGCGGAAAAGAAATGTTTAATTATTGGTCAAATTGTGCAGTAACAGGTGGAGGTGTAAGGCTAAACGGATTAATTCGTAGACGTAAAAGAGAAGTTGAAATGTATTTAAAGTAAAAAACCCCTCCAAAATTGAAGGGGAAAACACATAAAAACACATGGAAAAATTATTATCAGCGCTCAAATATACAACATAAAATGAAACTAACAAACAAATCTTATATATTTTTACTATTATTTTTTTTTATTGGCTGTGTGGCTAAGAAGTCTACTATCGAACATAAGGAACGCATTGTTAAAGATACGATTTACAAAGAACTTATTAAAACGGTGTTTAAGCCAGTTAAAGAGGTTTTGTATGTAGATAGTCCGTGCGATTCTTTAGGTGCTTTAAAGACATTTGAAAAGACGTTAATAGCTAATAAAACAAAAGTTAAACTATACAGCGATAAAAACGTTATAAAAGTAGAAGTTAATATAGACAGTATTATTGAGTCAAAACAAAAAGAATTTAAAAGTAATTACCAATCTAAAGTAGAAATTAAAGAGGTGATAAAAATAAAATACAGATATCCTATTTGGTTAATTTTAACCTCATTGATATCTGTATCTTTACTTGTTATAATGCTTAAAAATAAGTTTTTATAATTATACTTAAAAAGATATAATTTACTTAATTGTTTACAAATTGTATGCTTTTAAGTATAAATTATAAATCCATTTTTACATTAAATACTACTTAATAAAATGTATTTTTTGTGTTAATTCTAAACCTTTAAAAGATTCATTTACAAAACCACGTCTACCTAGTTTAAAGTTATTTTTAATCCAATTAGAACTGGGAGAAAGTGCAGGGTAATTAAAATAGTAAAAGTCATCACTTGTACACATATCAAATAACGCTTGATGGCTATCTCCTTTTTTAAATATAATTAACTTAGCTGTTTTATAAATTTCATTCTGCTTACAATATTGGTCTATCTTATCAGCACCTTTTAAATCTAAATGAGGTTTAAATCCAAATTTTAAAGACTTATCATCTTTACCGTGTGAGATTAAGAAACAAATATCTCCAACAAAATAATGATTTATAAACTTTCTGTGATTCGTTACGGTTACTTTTTTAAATTGTAGTTCCGCTATTTGCTTAAATGCTTCGTTTACAAAATATCCAAAAGATCCAGAATGATTATCGTTGCAGATATTATTAAAGTATATTTCCTCGTAATGGTCTGCTACTCCATAAAGTACTTTTAACTTAAATTCTAAACCTGCATCAAAACATTGTTCGTTTGTCATATTCTGTGGCAAAGAATGACCGCCTCTAGTTGTTACTCCATTAAAACCATCTAAAAAATCACCTAAATCATCAATATATAAGATATTGCTTTGCTTTTCGTTTAAAGTCTTTTCTATAATCAAATCAGCCGATTTAAGCAACTCTTTTTTATTCCATTCTGATTTATACATAGTGTTATTATCTTTGTCAGAATCCATACCTATATGCACGTCTGTATAAGTTAAAGTATCGAAGTCTTTACTTTCTTTTACTTTGTTTATAAAATCTTTTTCTTTTAAAGGGTTTATATATTTTTTTATAATACTTTCAAAGTCAAAACTATCAACGACTTCTAAAGGTGTTATTTTTCTAGGTGCTGTTTGTACCCATTGTTGCCCAGTAGTTTCGGAAGTTGATATTTTTATTACTTCAAAATTATCTGGAATTTTAATCGGTTTAGATTGTAATTTTTTAACAGTTGAAATGGAGTTACCATCTTTGTCTAATTTTTGTATTGTTTCTACAAATTTACGTTTATTAGGTGCACTTCTTTTTGCTTGTATAAATTCCCAATCTTCTTCTTCTACTTGGTATCTGTTTTGATTTCGTTTACCATCATTTTTTTTCACTTTAAAACCTAGTAATTCAGCTTCTTTTTTATTTAGCCATCTTGCTTTTTTTGTCATGTTTTTTTATGTTTTTAATGATTCGCTAATATAGCTTTTTTTAATCGAATAGAAAAACTATCTTCTATTTCTTTTGGTTTAAAATATTTATGCTCTTTTTCTAATTTTTCTTTTATGGCTAAACGTATAAATTTGCCTACATCTATATTTAAATATTTCATGTTTTTAAAAGTATTTAGCATTTCTTCGTCTATTCTTATAACTTTAGTGTGTGCAAGTGTTTTCATGGTATTGTAATACGTTTACTTGTTATAATAATTGTTAATTCCAAATAATTTTTAACTAGCTAACTCTTTGCTTTTAAATTAAAGCGTCTTAATTCTTTATCTAAAACTTACTGTAAAAAATCACTTGGTCTAACAGCGTATAATAAAAAAAACTATTCATCGCTTGTAAAGAAACTAATCGCTTCCTCGTTAAATATGTGCAGTGACTCCCCGTTACTTTTTACTATTTTTATAACTTCGTCACCCCAACAAAAACCTTTAATTATTTCTATTTCTATTTTCATATTGTTTATTTATACGTTTCATTTATTATACTGCAAAGTTGTAACAAATTTTAATTACTTTTGTAATATTCTAAACAATCCTCGCATTCTTTTTTACACTTATCTTCACCAAATATTTCTTCTTTTCTACACTTAAAACTTGCAACAACATCTTTTAAAGAAAATGCTTCAATAGTTGCATTCATAATATCTTTTGGCAATTCTTTTAATAAGCCTTTAGCCTCCGAAAGATTTATCCATCCATATTTATTTTCTAGTATTTCTATAACTTTTTTTTCGTTCATTTTGTATTTTTTAACTTATAGTTTAATTTAGTCAGCACTTTCCTTAAAAGGGTACGTTAGAGTTAATATGTGGCTCAAAAGGTCTGTGCTTTTCGGCTAGCACCACAGCTTAAAATAAGACCTCCGCAGGTAGACACACCTACGCTTGCCACACACTAACAATAACAATGTATATAAAAAATAGGGGTTGCATAGCTTATAATGGCTCGATTGCATTTCTTTAAAGTGTTTGCAATATTAAACATTTCTATAATTCTTATACCCCTAATTTCCATATACTGTAAAGTTGTAAAAAATTTAAATATTAAGTTCTTGATAGCTTACCTTTTTCCCAAGCAATTTAACCTCTATAAACCAGTCAACATTATTACTTTTTAAAAATTTATTCCATTCTTTTTTTTTTTGCTTATAAACCGCTTTTGTTAAGTGTTTATGCCAATTTTCAAAATTCATTATATTAAACCAGTGTTCATTAATAACTATATTTTTACTATTTGCCTCACTTAACAAAAACTTCATATACAAGTCTTTTATATTAGCTTTATCGCATTCCCAAACATTGCTAACTTCTACCATATCCCATTGTTCATCGTGTATTTGTGTAATGTATATCATAATTTAAACTTTTAACAACAACGTACAAAGAAAATAAACTACTATTCGCTTTCCGTTGTTCATTGTTTATTTGTGGGTTGTCGGTATTTCCGACATACCTCTATTTTTTTTAATCGTTTACTTTACTTGTACAAATCCGTTGGCAAAAATTTACTCACTCGCATCTGAATAACAAAGTGGGTTAAGCTCTCTCATACTTAAAGCTACCTTATAAGCATCTTCATAACTTTCATATTCTTGTAAATGAATATCAATATTTTCTTTATTAAATAAACCCTCTAATAAATCAATAATAAAATAATTGTCACTATCTACATAAATAGGCTCTGTCCCAGAATATTCATTGTAAATCAAATCATAAGATAATAAATAAACAGTTTTTCTATCGTCTAATTGCTTTAAACTCGCTAAAAAATCTTCTATAAATAAATAATCAAAGTCTTTTAAATCAAATTCTCTAGGATTTACTGAATCTTTTTCTGAATAATATAATTTTTTTGCTTTCATAATATTTGTATTTAATTAATAATCTGAATAAAAAACTTTTGCAAACACCGTGCATAATTTAATGCTTGCTTTTTTCCATTTTGGAAAAACCTCGATAAGGTAAAAGTTTTGTTTATTTACCAGCTTTTTGCTAAATTTACGCATCAAACCATGCACAAATACGTTGTAAGTTATATTTGCAAATAAGTTTTAGCACACTTTTTACAATATGCATAAGTACCGTTTTCACTTACTTTTAATCTTGGTTCTGGTATCTTGCAAATACAACTAACAACATCTTTTAAAGAAAAAAACTACTTTATCATTTTTAATAAACCAATTCTAACAAGTGGGTTATTGTTTTGGCTTTGAACTAATCTTTTACGATAATCTTGTAAATTTTCGTTTTTCTTTGGCACTTT
>FUWD013232922.1_pt1:0-25000 | contig 29943 bp, 20 predicted proteins | sample 1063281 | NCBI WGS metagenome assembly FUWD01 (sample SAMEA79048168, study PRJEB19326) | metagenome | biome: marine | reverse complement strand
GATGAGATTTCTTTAAAGGGTCGTTGGAGATTACAACGTTGATAGGTCACAGGTGTAAAGGCAGTAATGTCATAGCCAAGTGATACTAATAACCCATAGACTTATGTACGCTTCTCCCGTCGCAAGACGGGAGAGACACTCTTTTTTTATTCGATCTTACAATATTATTTTACCATATGTTAATTTATACGGTTGAACCTGGTTCAACTGAAAATCTTAGGGTGGTTATTGCATTGGGGCTCACCTCTTCCCATCTCGAACAGAGAAGTTAAGCCCAATAGCGCCGATGGTACTGCATTTATGTGGGAGAGTAGGTCGCCGCCTTTCTTAATCTTGGAATTACAAGATTTATAAAACCTCATATCGAAAGATATGAGGTTTTTTTATGTGAAAAAGTAAAGCTATACTGTTAATGGTAAATTTGGTGAAAATAGGTTTTTCTTTATTGTGCTTAGTAATTTGCTATTAATAAGTTTAAAGATTTGATTATTCTTGTTTCTACAATAATTAATAGTTACTTTTTTTTTATATATTTGTCTAAATTATGAAAAAAATTTCACATAAAATATTAGCAACTGTAATGGCTTTTGTAGTTTTATTTTCTACAATGTCGTTTACTATAGACATGCATTTTTGTGGAGATACTTTGGTAGCAGTTTCTATGTTTCAGAAAGCAACAGGTTGTGGTATGGAAATGGAAAAACCAGCAGCAGAGGGTTGTGCTATTGTAAAAAGTAATTGTTGCAATGACAAACAAATGATTATTGACGGGCAAGACGAAATGCAGCTATCGATAACTACTATTCCCTTTCAACAACAACTATTTATCACTTCATTTATATTCACGTATGTCCAACTTTTTGAAAGTTCAGATACTGCGGCATCCTCGTACCAAGCATATAATGAACCACTCGTTAGTAGGCGACTCTACAAATTAGCCGAGACGTATTTAATTTAATTTTTGAACAATAGACGCTAGTATCCTATGGCTTTTTGCGATATGGATATTTTGCTGTATTCGGTATTTTTTATGTACTTATATCTAATTGTTTTATAACTTAAGCCAATGCTAAATAAAAGCATCAAATTTTTAATAGAAAATAAACTAATAGCAGTTTTAATACTGGTTCTTTTTGTAGGATGGGGAACCGTGAATGCACCTTTTAATTTAGATACAGGCTTTCTGCCAAATAACCCAGTAGCGGTAGATGCTATACCGGATATAGGTGAAAACCAACAGATTGTATTTACTAATTGGTCTGGACGTTCACCGCAAGATATCGAAGATCAAATTACATACCCATTAACTACGTCTTTACTTGGTATTCCTGGGGTTAAAACAATACGTAGTTCTTCTATGTTTGGGTTTTCTAGTATCTATATTATATTTGAAGAAGATATTGAGTTCTATTGGAGCCGTAGTCGTATTCTAGAAAAACTAAATTCATTGCCAAATGGATTACTTCCAGATGATATTATGCCTTCTTTAGGACCGGATGCAACTGGATTAGGACAAGTGTTTTGGTATACTTTAGAGGGGCGTGATGAAGATGGAAATATTACAGGAGGCTGGGATTTACATGAATTACGACGGATACAAGATTACTATGTAAAATATGCTTTGTCATCTTCTCGTGGGGTTTCTGAAGTCGCTTCCATCGGTGGTTATATTCAAGAATATCAGGTAGATGTTAATCCAGAGTTACTTCGACAATACAACATCGGATTAAAGGATGTTGTAAAAGCAGTAAAGGAGAGTAACAAGGATATTGGTGCACAAACTTTAGAGATTAACCAAGTTGAATACTTAGTTCGAGGTTTGGGTTATATAAAGTCAATTTCAGATATAGAAAATGCAGTTGTAGTGTCTGAAAATTATCATTCTATCCGTATTAAGGATATTGGGAAAGTTTCATTAGGTCCTGCTGCCAGAAGAGGAATATTAGATAAAGAAGGTGCTGAAGTTGTCGGTGGAGTTGTAGTTGCAAGATACGGAGCCAATCCAATGGAGGTGATTACGAACGTAAAGGCCAAGATTAGCGAATTAAGTGCAGGTTTACCAAATAAGGTTTTATCAGACGGTAGGACCTCTCAGGTTACGATTGTCCCTTTTTATGATCGGTCTGAATTGATAAAAGAAACATTAGGCACGCTAGAGGAAGCATTAAACTTAGAGATTTTAATTACCATTTTAGTGATTATAATTATGGTCTTTAATTTAAAGGCTTCCATTTTAATTTCTAGTTTATTACCTGTCGCAGTGTTAATGGTCTTTATAGCAATGAAATTATTTAATGTAGATGCAAATATTGTTGCATTGTCTGGTATTGCAATAGCCATAGGAACTATGGTGGATGTAGGTATTATACTTTCAGAAAATATTATAAGACATCTTGAGGAAGCTGACGAAAAATTATCAATAAATACAATAGTTTATAATGCAACTGTGGAAGTTTCAGGTGCAATAGTAACAGCTGTAATGACTACTATAATTAGCTTTATTCCTGTTTTCACTATGATAGGGGCAGAAGGAAAATTATTTAGGCCACTTGCTTTTACAAAAACTTTTGCGTTAACTGCTTCTTTAATTATTGCGTTATTTTTAATTCCGCCTTTTGCAGCTTTTTTATTCCGAAAGAAAAGTATTAGAAAAAGTTTTGTAATTGCCATTAATTTAGCTTTGATTTCAATAGGTGTAATTTCTATTTCCTATGGTTATTTGTTAGGCTTGATATTAATAGCATTTGGGGTTACGGGCTTATTGAAAGTTTACAATAAGATAACTAATAAGTTGGTTAATTGGATTAATATTATAGTTTCTATATTAACAATTGTAATGCTATTAGTTGAATACTGGAGACCTTTAGGATTAGATAAAAGTATCTTTTTAAATCTTGTTTTTGTAAGTATTATTTGTTTTGGGTTATTAGGTATTTTTACTTTATTTAAAAGCTATTATACTAGAATTTTAAGATGGTGTTTAGAAAATAAATTATTATTTCTTTCAATACCTACTGCTTTAGTGATTTCGGGTGTTTTCATTATGAAAAATACAGGGAAAGAGTTTATGCCATCCTTAAATGAAGGTTCTTTTTTATTGATGCCTACTTCCATGCCTCACGCAGGTGTAACTGAAAATAAACGAGTTTTACAACAATTAGATATGGCAGTAGCTAGTATTCCAGAGATAAAAACGGTTGTTGGTAAAGCAGGTAGAACAACATCCGCTTTAGACCCAGCACCTTTGTCAATGTACGAGAATATTATTCAATATAAATCTGAATATATGCTGGATGAGAACGGAATACGCCAGCGTTACAAAATCAATAGTGACAATGAATATGTATTGAAAAACGGAATGTCATTAAGAGCAGAACAATACGCTGTTTGGAAGTCTTTGAATACAAGGCAACAATTAATAGAAGATGAAGATGGTGTATTTTACCGAAACTGGAGACCAGAAATTAAATCTCCAAACGATATTTGGAAAGAAATTATTAGAGTAACAAAATTGCCAGGAGTAACATCTGCTCCAAAATTACAGCCTATTGAAACCCGATTAGTAATGCTGCAAACTGGAATGCGGTCTCCTATGGGAGTTAAAGTAAAAGGACAAAATTTAAAGCAGATTGAAGCATTTGGAATACAGTTAGAAGGTATTTTAAAGGAGGTAGATGGTGTAAAAGCTAATGCTGTATTTGCAGATCGTATTGTTGGAAAGCCCTATTTATTGATTGATATTGATAGAGAAAAAATTGCACGCTATGGTATCTCAATAAAAGATGTTCAAGATGTTTTAAAAGTTGCTGTTGGGGGTATGGTTTTAACGGAAACAATTGAAGGGCGAGAGCGATATGGAGTGAGAGTGCGTTACCCTCGAGAGTTACGAGCTAACCCAGATGATTTAAAGCGTATATATATTCCTGTAAAAAACGGAAATCAAGTACCTTTAAGTGAACTAGCTATTATAAGGTATGAAAAAGGACCACAAGTTATTAAAAGTGAAGACACTTTTTTAGTTGGGCACGTATTGTTTGATAAATTAGATGGTTTTGCAGAAGTAAGCGTGGTTAAAAATGCACAAGCTTTAATTCAAAAAAAAATTGATTCAGGTATATTAATAGTACCAAAAGGGATCAATTACAAATTTGCGGGAACATATGAAAATCAGTTAAGAGCCGAAGACACATTATCTATTGTGGTGCCGCTAGCATTGATAATTATCTTTTTGATATTGTACTTTCAGTTTCGTTCTGTAGCCACATCGTTAATGGTGTTTACAGGAATTGCTGTTGCGTTTTCAGGCGGATTTATAATGATTTGGCTATACGGACAAGATTGGTTTTTAAATTTTAATTTCTTGGGAGAAAATGTACGAGATTTATTTCAAATGCATCCTATTAATTTAAGCGTTGCAGTCTGGGTTGGATTTATTGCGCTTTTTGGAATTGCAACCGATGATGGAGTTGTTATGGCAACTTATTTAACGCAAACGTTCGAGCGAAATATTCCAGAAAATAAAAAAGAGGTAAGAGCAGCTGTTGTTGAAGCAGGAGAAAAACGTATTCGACCGTGTTTAATGACTACGGCAACGACTATATTGGCTTTACTACCAATTTTAACATCAACAGGCCGCGGAAGTGACATTATGATACCAATGGCGATACCAAGTTTTGGAGGTATGTTAATTGCCTTAATAACACTATTTGTTGTACCAGTGTTATATAGCTGGAAAAAAGAATTTCAACTTAAAAAAGCATCAAAATGAAATTTATAAAATTTGATATAAAAATAATCTTTATTTTTAGTTTTTCACTTTTCACTTTTAATTTTTTAGGTGCACAAGAGTTACAATCTTTGATTAGTGAATCGTTGTTGAATAGTCCAAAAATTAAAAAATTTGAATTGCAATATCGTATTGCTTCCGAAAAAGTAAACGAAGTAAATACATTGCCAAACACTGATTTTGGAGTTGGATATTTTATAAGTGAACCAGAAACAAGAACAGGAGCGCAACGTTTTAAAGTATCTATCAAACAAAGATTGCCGTGGTTTGGTAGCATTACAGCAAGAGAAAACTATATAAATTCTTTGGCGTTTACAAAGTATGAAGATATTACAATTGCAAAAAGAAAACTAATAGTTTCAGTTTCAAAATCGTATTACAAGTTAGCTACAAATACAGCAAAAAAAGCAATTTTAAATAACAATATAAAACTGCTTAAAACATATGAAACATTAGCTTTAAAATCTGTTGAAGTTGGTAAAGCATCTGTTGTAGATGTATTGCTATTGCAAATACGTACAAATGAAATTCAACAATTAATCAGGTTTTTAGAACAACAGTATATATCTGAACAAACTAATTTTAATAAACTTTTAAATCGTGATAAGGATACAGCCATTAATACTTTAAATGCGTTGGATATTCCTTCAGTAGATTTTGAAATGAATCCGGAAAAGTTAGTTTTTCATCCAGAATTATTAAAATACGATAAACTGTATCAATCTATAGAGAAATCTGAATTGTTAAATCAAAAGGAAAATAAACCTATGATTGGTTTTGGGTTAGATTATGTGAATGTTTCTAATCGAACGGATTTAAATTTCAGTGATAACGGAAAAGACATTTTAATGCCAATGTTATCTATATCTATTCCAATATTTAATACTACTTACAAATCAAAAACCAAACAGAACGAATTACAACAACAAGAATTTTTAGTACAAAAACAAGATCGTTTAAATGCATTAGAAGTACTTTTAGATAATGCAATAAACAACAGAGTCTTCGCAAGAGTTAGTTATGAAACTCAGGTTAAAAATTTGAAGCAAGCTAAAAATGCAGAAGAAATTTTAGTAAAAAATTATGAGACTGGAATGATTGATTTTAAAGAGATATTAGATATTCAGGAATTGCAATTGAAGTTTGAAATGAATACAATTGAATCGGTTAATAATTATTTTATACAAACAACAATTATTAACTACTTAGCGCAATAATAATGAAACACATATATACATTAGAGGGAATGACATGCGGTGGTTGTCAGGCTTCCGTGGAAAAAAATTTGATAGAAATAGAAGACGTTACCAATGTTTTTGTTGACCTTAAAGAAGGTGAAGTTATTATTACAATGAATGCGCATATTGCAACTGCCGTTCTTCAAAAGGCATTGCCAAAAAAATTTAAAATATCCAAGAAAGTAGAACACAAAGAGGTTGCATTTGCAGATACTTCTTTTGTTTCTCTAGAAGAAGAGAAAAGTAAATTAGCACAATTAAAACCATTATTAATCATCATATTTTATATTACAACAGCAAGTATATTGTTAAATTATAAAGAGTGGTTTTTAGGTGAATTTATGTTAGATTTTATGGGCTTATTTTATATTGTTTTTAGCTTCTTTAAAATGTTAGATTTAAATGGGTTTAAAATGTCTTTTGGTATGTATGATCCTATTGCGAAAAAAGTTCCTTTTTATGGTAAAATATACCCCTTCATAGAAACGTTGTTAGGGTTGATGTTTTTAATGCGTTTTGAAATAGACATTGCTTTAATTGTGACCTTAATTATTTTAGGAGTAACTACAATAGGAGTAACTAGGGCACTTTTAGATAGAAAATCAATTCGTTGTGCTTGTTTAGGTACTGCATTAAAATTACCAATGACAGAAGCAACCTTCATAGAAAACGCGATTATGATTTTAATGGCGGTATTAATGCTTTTAAACATATTTTAAATTAATAGATTATGAGAAAATTACTTATCATGCTTTTTTGGGCTCTTTTGTTTGTTGGTTGTAAAAACCTAAACAATAATGAAAAGAAAGAAATACCAAACGCTCAGGAAATAATACAACAAGTAAAATCAGTAAAAAAGAAAGTTTTAAGTCCGCACGCAACTGCAATGACAATGATTGGAGACGCCCATATTCATATGGATTATTCTTCACCTGGTGTTAGAAATAGAATCATTTTTGGAGGTTTATTATCTTATGACGCGGTTTGGCAGGCAGGCGCGCACAATGCAACTTGGTTAGAAACAGACAAAGATTTAGTCATAGCAGGTAAAACGCTTACTGCCGGAAAATATGGGTTTTTTATAATTCCTTCAAAAGATGAGTGGACTGTGATTTTTAATACCAATTGGGAACAGCATGGAAAAGATGAATACGATACAAAGGATGATGTTTTGCGCTTTAAGATAAAACCAATGATTTCTGAAATAATAACGGAACATTTAGAATACAAAGTGAAAAAGGTTAACAACAATGAAGGTCTTATTTATTTTGCGTGGGAAAAGGTTTCAATTTCTTTTAATTTTGTAACACAACAATAAATGGTAAACAGAAAAACAGCATTAAAAATTAGAAAAACCCATCGATATTTGGGATTATTTTTAGGAGTTCAATTCTTACTTTGGACTATAAGTGGTTTGTATTTTAGTTGGACAGATATTGATGAAATTCATGGAGACCAATTCAAAAACTTAGACTATCAACCCAAAGCGTTTGATAGTCTCATGAGTCCAACTGCAATTAAAACTCCAGGTGGTTTAAAATCAATTGAATTAAGAGATATAAACAGTACCCCTCATTACTGGGTGAATAATTCTCAATTAATAAATGCAAATAACGGAAAATTAAGAAGTGGTATTACAGAAACAGAAGCTTTGTATGTTGCTAAAAATTTCATGAAACAAGGTTTAGAAGTAGTTGCAATAGATTTAATCAAAGAGACCGGAAAACATCACGAATACAGAAAGAAATTGCTTCCTGCTTATGTAATATCTTATAAATCAGATGAGAATATAAAAGCTTATGTGTCTATTATTGATGGTAAGTTTCAAACAGTAAGGCATCAAGATTGGCGATGGTTTGATTTTTTATGGATGACGCATACTATGGATTATGAAGGCAGAGACAACTTTAATACCATTATTTTAAGAGCTTTTTCGCTTTTAGGGTTGATTACAGTTTTTAGTGGATTTTTATTATGGTTTACAACCTCAGCAACTATAAGGGGGATTTTAGAAAGAAAAAACAAATAGGAATGAAAAAATATAGATTTTATTTAGGAACGTTAGTCGTTGGTTTATTTTTAGGTTGGTTATTTTTTGGAAATTTATCTAATGAAAATAAAATACATAAGCATATTGATATAACTGATAAAAATGAAATATGGTCTTGCGCTATGCATCCTCAAATTATGAGAGTAGAGGCAGGAGATTGCCCTATCTGCGGAATGGATTTAATTTCTTTGGAGACTCCTACAGATGGTTTATCGGCAGATCAATTTAAACTTACTGCAAATGCAATGGCATTAGCAAACATTGAAACATCTATTGTAGGTTTTGGTAAAAATGATCTTAATGCGATTAAGTTATCTGGTAAGATTACCGAAAATGAAGAGGCGAATATAGTGCAAGTCAGTTATTTTTCTGGAAGAATAGAAACATTGAATATAAGTTTTACAGGGGAAGAAGTTTTTAAAGGGCAATTATTGGCAACCATATATTCACCAGAATTATACGCAGCACAGCAAGAATTAATTACAGCGCTATCTTTAAAGAGCACGCAGCCAGAAATATATAAAGCAGTGCGTACTAAATTAAAATTATGGAAGCTCTCTGAAATCCAGATCAAACAAATTGAAACTCTTGGAAAAGTTCAACAGTTTTTTCCTATTTATGCAACAGTTTCAGGTACGGTCTCGGAAAAATTAGTAGCCCAGGGAGAAGTTGTTAAAAAAGGGCAGCCTTTATTCAAAATAATAAATTTAAATACTGTTTGGGCAAATTTTGATGTCTATGAAAATCAAATTAATCGCTTTAAAAAAGGACAAGAAATAGCTGTTACTACAAATGCATACCCTAGTAAAATATATAAGGGTACAGTAGATTTTATAGGTCCTATTTTAAATTCTAATACAAGAACAGTAACTTTAAGGGTAGTTCTTTCAAATAAGAAAGGCATGTTTAAACCAGGAATGTTTGTAGAAGGTGAAATAAAGACAATAAATTCAAAGACAACAGAAGTAATAGCCATTCCTTCTTCAGCTGTTTTATGGACGGGTAAACGCTCTGTTGTATATCTTAAAGCTACCATAAATGAGTCTGTTTTTGAAATACGTGAAATTACTTTAGGTAACAAGAACGGGTCTACCTATGAGGTTTTAAGTGGTCTAAATACCGGTGATGAAATTGTAACAAACGGCACCTTTACAGTAGATGCAGCTGCCCAATTACAGGGTAAAAAATCGATGATGAATAAAAAAGGAGGTGTATCTATGACAGGGCATGAAGGACATATAGCAATGAATGGTTCTGTAAATAAAGTTCCTAAAAATAACAGTGTAGGATTAGACGTTTCAAAAGAGTTTCAACATCAATTAAAAGAAGTTCTTAATGAGTATATCGCTTTAAAAGATGCTTTTGTGAAAGAGGAATCAAACAATATAATAAGTCAATCAGAAAAAATAGGAGCAATTTTATCTAAAGTAGATATGAAACTTTTAGAAAATAAAGAGGCACAAACATTTTGGATGTCTTTAGAAAAGCAATTAAGAGTCGCTGTAAGTTCAATTTTAAAAACAACGGCAATAAAAGAGCAAAGAAATCACTTCAAGCAAGTATCTGCTTCTTTAATAGAGGCAGTAAAGGTATTTGGTATAAATGAAAAAGTATTTGTCGCTTTTTGCCCAATGGCAGACAGTAATAAAGGAGCGTATTGGTTAAGCAAAGAAGAAAAAGTGATAAATCCGTATTTTGGTAATGCAATGCTTACCTGTGGAGAAATAAAACAAGTAATAGATTAAGAATAATTAAATTTAAACACAATGAAAAAAGTAATTTTAAGTATGGCTGTATTGGCAACGGTGGCATTTACAAGTTGTAAAAACGAAGCTAAAAAAGAAACAAAAAAAGGAACAACAGAAGTGGTGAATGAAATGGCAACAACAGATTTTTCATTTGGTGTAAGAGGGAATTGCGGCATGTGTAAAAGCACTATCGAAAAAGCTGCAAAAGGTGTTGGTGGTGTAACGAGTGCAATTTGGGATGTAGATCAAAAGAAAATTGCGGTTTCTTACGATGATAGCAAAACAGCCCCAATGGCAATTCATAACGCAATTGCAGCTTCTGGTTATGATACCGAAAAAGTAGCAGGAAGCGAACAAGCATATAAGAGTTTGCCTGGTTGTTGTAAATACGATCACGACATGGTAATGAATGTTTCTGTTGAAACAAAATAAGAGTTTTTTATAAATACGCTTATTGGCATATAACTGATAAGAGTCCTTTTTTTAAGGGGCTCTTTTTTGTTTTGAAGCTTTTTGTTTAGAGGAGTTTTATAACAATTAGCTAAGTGTTTTTTGCGGCAATAGAACGCTCACTATTCTTTTAGTTTTCTATAGTTAGATGGATTCATATTCTTAACAGTTTTAAATTGTCTATTAAAATTGGAAATGTTCTTAAAACCGGATTTAAATGCAATTTCAGCGAGTGTTAAATCTGTTTTAGAAAAAATTAACCTACAGGAATGCTCTATTTTTAATTCGTTTAAAAACTTAAAATAACTCTTGTTTGTTCTTTTTTTAAAGTACTTACAAAAAGCATTCTTAGTTAAAACAGCAACTTCAGAAATATCATTTAAAGTAATGTCTTTTGTGTAATTCCTCATAGTATATTCAAAAATATCTCGCATTCTCTTGCCTTCTATTGCTGTGTATTTTTTCTCGTAAATAAAAGAAGATAAACTCTCAAAATTAGATTTAGTGATGCATTTTATCAGTTTTAAAAAAATGATAAAGCGATCTAATTTAGAACTACTCCTCAATTTTAAAAAATATTTTTTTATTTTTTTATGATTAGAAGTTACTCTAAAACCGTGTTTAGATTGCATAAAAAAATCATCAAAATTGCTCAATTCTTTTAGATTGAAAAAATCGTCACCAAAGGACTTTTTAGTAAAAAAAAATGTAATCATGTGCGATTTTTTATCCTTTTTAAAATCGCTTCTAAAAACATGAGGTACGTTGCTACCAATAATTAGTGCATCATTTTCTTTGAAATCGTTAATTGTATCACCAACAATTAAAGTACCAGAACCACTCTTTATAAAACAGATTTGTATCTCTTCATGCTGGTGCAATTTGTCATAAAAAGAAAACTCAATATCTTCTTGAAAAATAAGCGCATCATCTTTTTGTTTAGGTATTTGAAAAGGTAAAACTTTCATGTTTTAAAAATAAGCATAAAATATCCGGAATAAGTATTTTTTATATAAATATGGATAATAAAGTATTAATATTGGATAAAATAAGATTAACTAAAACCTCTCTTTTCCTATTAATTTTGGAACACAAATAAATATTTACGATTATGAGTATAGAATGGAAAGGGGTAATGCCAGCAGTAACTACACAATTTACGGCAAATGATATGCTAGATTTAGACATGTTTAAAGTAAATATTCAAGCACAATTAGATGCCGGAGTTCATGGAATTGTTTTGGGAGGAACCTTAGGAGAGGCGAGTACCTTGTCAGAGGAAGAAGGACGCAAACTAACGAGGGAAACCGTTGCTTTTGTAAACGGAAAAGTTCCTGTATTAATGAATATAGCAGAACAAACCACACAAGCAGCTATCAATTTAGCAAAAACAGCACAAGAAGATGGAGCAAAAGGTTTAATGATGTTGCCTCCAATGCGCTACAAGGCAAGTGATGCCGAAGTTGTAGCTTATTTTAAAGCGGTTGCAAAAAGCACTTCTTTACCAATTATGATTTATAACAATCCAATTGATTATAAATTAGAAGTAACTTTAGACATGTTTGCAGAATTATTAGAAACATGCCCAAATATTCAAGCAGTAAAAGAATCGACGAGAGACACCACAAATATTACAAGAATTAAAAACAGATTTGGCAATCGATTGGCAATAATGACAGGTGTAGATACATTGGCTTTAGAAAGTTTAGTTTTAGGAGCAGATGGCTGGGTTGCAGGTTTGGTAGATGCGTTTCCAGAGGAAACAGTTGCAATTTATACTCTGGTAAAAGCAGGTAGAATTGAAGAAGCTATTGCAATTTATAGATGGTTTATGCCTTTATTAGAGTTGGATATTGACCCAAAATTAGTTCAATATATTAAACTAGCTTGTGTACACACTAAAATTGGAAGTGAGTTTGTAAGAGCACCAAGATTGGTTTTAGAAGGTGAGGAAAGAGAAAGAATAAATAAAGTAATTACAGATGCTTTGGCGGTAAGACCCATATTACCAGCATATAAAAATATATAAATAATCGGGGTGTTCTTGCTTAAAAAAACGCTTGCGCCTTTGAAAGTTGCTTTGTGCTAAAAAGCACTAGCTTTAATAATTCACCAATCTCAAAGACAAAATTGATTTGATGCATGGTGAAAAATAAATTTTAATTTAAAATAACAATCTTGCTTTTGTGCAAGGCTTAGCGCGTACAAATATGGTAACAGGAAAAAATTATATAGGAAATCAATTATCGGCAAAAGGAAACAAAACGTTTCAAACATTTAATCCAGTATTAAATAAAGAAAACAGTCCTGTTTTTACAGAGGCAACATCAGAAGAAATTGAGGAAGCTGTGCACTTGGCATCCGAAGCCTTTAAAGAGTTTGGTCAAATTTCTGGAGATAAAAAAGCAGCTTTCTTAGATGCAATTGCAGATGAGATTTTAGCTCTAGATGATTTGTTGGTTCAGATGTATTGCTCAGAAACTGGTTTGCCAGAAGGACGCGCAAAAGGAGAAAGAGGAAGAACAGTTGGACAATTAAGAAGTTTTGCTGTATTAGTAAAAGAAGGCTCTTGGGTAGCAGCAACAATAGATACAGGAGACGCAAATAGAGAACCACAGCCAAAACCAGATCTTAGGAAATTGAATGTTCCATTGGGACCGGTAGTTGTTTTCGGTGCAAGTAACTTTCCTTTAGCCTATTCTACAGCAGGTGGAGATACGGCTGCTGCCCTTGCAGCAGGTTGTCCTGTAATTGTAAAATCGCATCCAATGCACACAGGTACGGGAGAATTGGTCGCATCAGCAATTCACAAAGCAGCGCTAAAAACGAATATGCCAAATGGTGTTTTTTCAAACTTAAATTCTAGCGGTATAGAAGTCGGACAAATATTAGTTTCAACTGCTGGTGTAAAAGCAGTTGGTTTTACTGGAAGTATAAAAGGTGGAAGAGCTTTGTATGACTTGGCAGCAAAAAGAGAGGAACCTATTCCAGTTTTCGCAGAAATGGGAAGTATTAATCCAGTAATCTTATTACCAAAAGCATTAGAAAATCGAGCAGAAAGTATCGCAAAGACCTATGCCGGTTCTATTACTCTAGCAACTGGGCAATTTTGTACAAATCCCGGTTTAATTTTAGGTATAAAATCCGATGGTTTAACCTCTTTTATAGACACACTATCAAATGAGATTGTTACTGTGAATCCGACTGTAATGTTGCATCCAAATATTAAAGAAGGGTATTTGAAAAACAAAGAAAAAGTAGTTTCTCAAGGAGGTGTTTCTGTCACCGCAAATTATTCCGGAGTTTTACAAGACAATTGTGCAGAACAAGCAATTGTTTCCGTAAAAGGAGAAGATTTCTTAAAAAACACGATGTTACATTTAGAGGTTTTTGGACCGTTTTCTATGGTTGTTCAATGTGAAGATGAAAAACAATTAGCAGCTATTATTTCTAATTTAGAAGGACAGTTGACAGGAACAATTATAGCAGATAATACCGAGCTCGAAGCGCACGGAAATATTGTAGGTGCATTACAAAATAGAGTGGGACGAATTATTTTTAATGGTGTGCCTACAGGAGTAGAGGTTTGCGAGTCTATGGTGCATGGTGGTCCATATCCTGCTTCTACAGATAGCAGGTTTACAGCCGTTGGTGTTGGCTCAATAAAACGTTGGGTAAGACCATTTAGCTATCAAGATTGGCCTAATAGTTTGTTGCCAGATGCACTTAAAAATGAAAACCCTTTAGGTATTTATAGAACTGTTGATGGGAACAACTCTAAAGGAAAAATATAATTATGAAGTTTTGTAAAGAATTATTTTTGGGGATAAGCGTCTTATTTTTAGTTGCTTGCAATTCAGGGGGTCAGACGGATAACGCATCTAAAACTGAATTAGAAACGCTTATAAAATCTTATGAGGAAAGGGAGTCTTATGATAAAAAAGAATATCCTTTAGGTTTGTTCACAAGAGCGCATTACAAAGTAGAGGCAGCCTACGCAGAAAATCAAATGCAATATTTTGCGCGCATTAAAATGGATGAACTGTCTAAAACCGAACAAATTTCTGCAAAATTATTACAATTCGTTTTACAAGATCAAATAGATTTCTACAAATTTGAACGTTTTTTAAATCCTTTATTATCAGATTCAGGTTTTCATAGCAGTTTAAATTATCAAATAAGACCTATCTATAATGCTTTTGATGCTAAAGAATATTTACGAAAGTTAAATGCTTTGCCAAAATTTGTAAATCAACATTTTGTAAATTTAAGAGAAGGACTGGCAAAAGGCGTTTCGCAACCAAAAGTTATTTTTAAAGGATATGAGTCTACTTATAACGATCATATTGTAACTGATTTTGAAAAGAGTCCGTTTTATCAGCCTTTTAAAAAATTACCAAGTATTTTTTCTAAGAAATATAAAGATTCTATTTTATCGGCGGCAAAACAGACGATCGAGGATACTGTAATTCCACAATTTAAAAGAATCAAAATTTTCTTTGAAACAGAGTATTTACCAAAAACAAGAATAAGTTTAGGTATTTCTGAAACTCCAAACGGAGATGCATATTATCAAAACAGAATTAATTTTTACACTACAAGTAAGCAATATACTGCCGATGATATTCATCAAATTGGGTTAAAAGAGGTGGCAAGAATAAGAACAGAAATGAAAAAAATCATCGCTGATTTAAACTTTAAAGGAAGCTTTCCTGATTTTTTGAAATTTTTACGAACGGACAAACAGTTTTATGCAACATCACCAAAAGAACTGTTGATGATTGCCAGAGACATGGCAAAAAGAGCAGATGCTCAATTGCCAAAATTCTTTAAAACGTTGCCAAGAAAACCTTATGGAGTTGCGCCTGTTCCCGATGCAATTGCGCCAAAATATACGAGTGGTCGCTATGTTGGAACTTCAAAAAACAGCACAGAGCCTGGTTATTATTGGGTAAACACGTACGATTTACCAAGTAGAACCTTATACACATTGCCTTCATTAACCGTGCATGAATCGGTTCCTGGACATCATTTACAGGGCAGTTTGAACAATGAATTGGGGGATTCTATTCCGCAATTTAGGCGTGATTTATATTTATCAGCATATGGAGAGGGTTGGGGCTTATATTCAGAGTTTTTAGCCGATGAAATGGGAATGTACACAACGCCTTACGAACACTTTGGAAAATATACTTACGAAATGTGGCGTGCGTGCAGATTGGTTGTGGACACTGGAATTCACGCTAAAGGTTGGACACGAGCAGAGGTTGTGCAATATATGTCAGAAAATACAGCACTTTCTATTCATGAAATTAATACAGAAACAGATCGATATATTTCTTGGCCAGGGCAGGCGTTATCCTATAAAATAGGAGAATTAAAAATTCGAGAGTTGCGTAAAAAAGCTGAAAAAATATTAGGGAGTGAATTTAGTATTAGAGATTTTCACGAAGTTGTTTTAGAACAAGGGACGGTTACATTGGCAATTTTAGAACAAAGAATCAATAATTATATTCAAAAAGTGAAAGATGAGTAAGCATACTTTTGTTTGTATTGATGCGCATACCTGCGGAAACCCTGTACGATTGATAAAATCTGGTGGTCCAATTTTGGTTGGAAATACCATGAATGAAAAGCGCCTTCACTTTTTAAAAGAATTTGATTGGATTCGCAAAGGATTGATGTTTGAACCCAGAGGTCATGATATGATGAGTGGTAGTATTTTATATCCACCGCACGACCCAGAAAACGACTTTGCTATTTTATTTATAGAAACTTCTGGCTGTCTGCCAATGTGTGGTCATGGCACAATTGGCACCATAACTATTGGGATAGAGGAAGGTTTAATTTCGCCCAAAAAACGCGGTGAAATTAAAATGGAAACGCCTGCGGGTTTAGTTCATATAACCTATCAGCAAACCGATAAAAAAGTAGACTGGGTGAAAATAGTAAACGTAAAAAGTTATTTAGCAGCAGAAAATTTAACGATAGAGTGCCCTGAATTAGGAGCGCTTACATTCGATGTTTCTTATGGAGGAAATTTTTATGCAATTGTAGATCCTCAAGAAAATTTTTCTGGAATTCAAGATTATACAGCAGGTAAAATCGTACAATATTCTCAAACGATAAGAGAAAAAATAAATTTTAAATACCCCGATTTATGTATTCATCCAGAAAATGAAACCATTAGAGATGTTTCGCATGTATTATGGACAGGGATTCCGCTTGATGAAAATTCTGATGGAAGAAATGCTGTTTTTTACGGTGATAAAGCAATTGATAGAAGTCCTTGTGGTACAGGAACTTCTGCAAGATTAGCGCAATTGTATGCCAAAGGAAATTTAAAGGTGGGAGAAAATTTTGTAAACGAGAGTTTTATTGGTTCTAAGTTTACCGGTAAAGTTGAGGAGGAGACTACCTTAGATGGCAAACTTGCCATTGTATCAAGTATTAAAGGTTGGGCAAAAGTATATGGTTACAATACAATTATTATCGACGATGAAGATCCTTACGCACACGGTTTTCAAGTTATTTAATGCAGTGAACAAAAACGACTAAATCTAGAACTTTACGATTCTGTATAAAATTTAAAATGAATGTCAAAAGAAGTAGTAATTATTGGCGGAGGTATTATAGGTGTATGCACAGCGTATTACCTTCAAAAAGAAGGTTGTAAGGTAACCGTGATAGATCAAACTAACATGAACTCTGGGGCTTCCTATGTGAATGCAGGATATATTACACCGAGTCATTTTATTTCTTTAGCGGCTCCAGGTATGGTTACAAAGGGCATCAAATGGATGTTTGATGCAACAAGTCCGTTTTATGTAAAACCAAGATTGGATTTAGAGTTTTTAAAATGGAGTTTGGCTTTTAAGAAATCGGCTACAAAAGCAAAAGTTGCAAAATCAATTCCGGCTATTTTAAATATTAATTTATTGGGAAGGGATTTGTATGAAGATTTAAAAAAGTCGAATGATTTTAACTTCCATTTTGAGAGAAAGGGATTGTTAATGTGTTATAAATCTGACAAAGTAGGCGAGGAAGAATGGGAAATTGGAAAAGTAGGAATTCAACAAGGCTTAAAAGTTGAAAACTTAACTGCCAAAGAAGTTTCAAAAATAGAAAGTAAGGCAAATTTAAATGTGAAAGGAGCTATTTATTATCATTCAGACGCACACATGACTCCCCATCTTTTTATGAAACAAATGATTGGTTATTTAGAGCAAAATGGGGTTGCTTTTTATAAAAATGAAACTGTAAAGGACTTCAACCTCTCTTCCGGGAAAATCACAGAAATTATTTCTGATAAAAGAAAAATAAAAGTAGATGAGGTTGTTTTAACAGCTGGAAGTTGGAGTTCTTTAATTGTAAAGAAGTTGGGAATTAAAATACCTATTCAGGCAGGTAAGGGATACAGTATTAATGTAGAAAGAGAAACAAATATTACAATTCCGGCAATTTTATGTGAAGCAAAAGTGGCGGTAACACCTATGCATGGTTTTACACGCTTTGCAGGAACGATGGAGATTGCTGGGATAAATCATGATATTAACCCGAAAAGAGTAGCGTCTATTGCAAAGGCAGCAAAAGAATATTATACTAATTTAGAAATTACGCCTAAAGAAACAGCCGCTGCAGTTTGCGGTTTAAGGCCTTGTTCACCAGACGGATTGCCGTATATTGGTAAGTCTTTTAAATGTAAAAACTTAACAATTGCCACGGGTCATGCAATGATGGGATGGAGTTTAGGACCAGCCACAGGAAAAATAGTTTCAGAAATAATTGCAGAGAAGAAAATATCTTTGGATATTTCTGCTTTTAATCCAGATAGAAAGTTTTAAACATATGAAGAATTTTGGAATTGGTGGTGCTACCGCAGAAAATGAACTAGAGGCAATGAATCCCTTAGAAAGTAATCTGAAACCAATACAGCAAGAAGAGTATAAGCAGCGAATTTATAAAGTTTGTCAGTTAATGAAAGCAGACGATATAAAAGCGATATATGTAAATGCAGGAACAAATTTATTGTATTTTACAGGAACACATTGGCCTTCAAGTGAGCGTCTTGTAGGAGCTATTATTTTACCAAATGAAGAGGTTCATTATATTGCACCAAACTTTGAGATAGGAACTATTCAGGATTTTTTAGAAATAGAAGGCACAATTCATAGCTGGGAAGAACATGAAAGTCCGTATCAATTAATTCTTAAAGTTTTAGCGGATAATGCGATTTTTGAAGGAGAAATCCAATTAGATGAAACAACCCCTTTTTCTATTGTAAACGGTTTAAATAAAGAAGTTCACTCTTTTTTAATAGCAGTTGCAGCGCCAATTATTTCTAAATGTAGAATGGTGAAATCCAACGCAGAAATTGCCATTATTCAACATGTGATGGATATTACAATGGTCGTTCAAAAAGCAACAGCAAGAATTTTAAGAGTCGGTATCTCTGCGAAAGAAGTAGAAAATTTCATTCACGAAGCGCACAAAAAAATGGGAGTTTCCTCGGGTTCTTATTTTTGTATTGTACTTTTCGGTGTAGATTCTTCTTTTCCCCATGGAGTAAAGAATCCGAAGAATTTAGCCATAAATGATATTGTTTTGGTAGATACGGGTTGTCAATTATATGATTATATTTCAGATATTACAAGAACCTACATTTTTGGAGAAGCAGATGAATTGCAACGTAAAATATGGAACATAGAAAAAGAAATCCAATTAGCAGTCTTTAATGCTTCCGTTTTAAATACTACTTGTGGAGCCATAGATGACGCCTCAAGAGTAGTTTTAGAAGCGAACAGCTTAGGACCAGATTACAAGTTACCAGGTTTACCGCATAGAACAGGGCACGGAATTGGATTAGACATTCATGAATATCCGTATATTGTTAGAGGAGATAACACAAAATTAGAAGTAGGAATGACTTTTAGTAATGAACCCATGATTTGTGTTCCAAATAAATTTGGCATTCGTTTAGAGGATCATATTTACATGGCAGCAGAGGGTCCAAAATGGTTTACAGAACTCGCCCACACCATCGAAAATCCTTTTAATTTATAAGATTTATTTTTTTTCATGTACCGTAATATTTGTATTTTTAGAGCATGGATTTATTTTCTTCAGCAACTATAAAAAACCTGCTCCCTTTTGACGGAGTTACCAATTATCATGGCATTATTTTAGACCAAGAGCAGTGTGCTTTTTTTTATCAAAAATTGATGGATACAATTCAATTTAAAAATGATGAAGCAATTATTTTTGGCAAAAAGATTATTACCAAAAGGAAAGTTGCCTGGTATGGCAGTTCAGAGTTTTCGTATACCTATTCTAAAATAACAAAAACTGCAGTCCTTTTTACAAAAGAATTGTTAGCACTAAAAGCAATCGTAGAGAAAGAGAGTGGAGAAACCTATAATTCGTGCTTATTGAACTTGTATCATTCCGGTGAAGAGGGTATGGGTTATCATTCAGATGGAGAAAAAATGTTAAAAAAAAACGGAGCAATAGCATCTCTTTCTTTAGGAGTAGCGCGCAAGTTCTCTTTTAAACACAGGAAAAATAAACAAAGAATAGACATTGTTTTAGAAAATGGTAGTTTATTGGTGATGAAAGAAGCAACCCAGACCAATTGGTTGCACAGATTGCCACCCACTAAAAAAGTAAACCTGCCAAGAATTAATTTAACTTTTAGGACCGTAGAATTATAATCTTATACTTACTTTTGTGCAAAATATTTCTCATTGGAAACGAACAATCAACAATCTATAAACCTTAATAAATATATAAGTTCATCTGGCGTTTGTTCTCGCAGAGAGGCAGAGAAATTTATTAAAGAAGGTAGGATTACTATTAATGGTAAAAAAACGCAATTAGGAAATAGAGTGGGTAAAAAAGACGTTGTAAAGTTTGATGGACGCCTTGTAGAACCAAAAAATATAACCTTATACATTGCTTTAAATAAACCTGTTGGTATTGTTTCTACAACAGATGATAGGGAACCAAATAATATTGTACAGCATGTAAATTATCCAGAAAGATTGTTTCCAATTGGGCGTTTAGACAAGCCTTCTGAAGGTTTAATATTCTTAACAAACGATGGCGATATTGTAAATAAAATTCTACGTGCTGGTAACAATCACGAAAAAGAATATTTTGTTTCTGTAGACAAATCAATTACAGATGATTTTATTGCAAGTATGGGAAATGGAATTCCTATTTTAGGAACTGTTACTAAAAAATGTAAAGTCGAAAAAGTAAGTGATAAAATATTTAAAATTGTTTTAACACAAGGTTTAAATCGACAGATTAGAAGAATGTGCGAATACTTAGATTACGAAGTAATAAAGTTAAAGCGCACGAGAATTATGAATGTAGAACTTGGTTATTTACAATCAGGAGATTGGAGAGAATTAACGGAAGATGAGATGAAAGAGATTAATAATATGATCTCTAGTTCTTCAAAAACAGAAGAGGCTTCTGTCGCTGAAGAAAAACCAAAACAAGCAAAACCAAAGAGAGGTAAAGCACCTACAAAAAACGATTTTAATAAAAAAAGTGCCTCTTTTAGAAAATCGTCACCGAAAAGTAAAAGAAGTAATAGTAGTTTTTCATCTAAAAAGAAACGTTGGTAGTATAAAAATATTTTCAAATTCTTTATTGAAACAACAATACAAGGTTTTAAAGCCTCGTAAAATCAGTGTAATATGGGGAGAATACTCCTTGTAAAATAATAGTATATTTGTCCATAATGAAATTCGATTTAAAAATAACCGATCCCAAGAGTAAAGCCAGAGCTGGTGAAATTACCACAGATCACGGAACTATAGAGACCCCTATATTCATGCCAGTTGGAACAGTTGGTACTGTAAAAGGTGTACATCAAACAGAATTAAAAGACCAGATAAATCCTGATATTATTTTAGCTAATACCTACCATTTATTCTTACGTCCGGGTATGGATATTTTAGAAAAAGCAGGTGGTATACATAAATTCATGAATTGGGATCGAAATATTTTAACAGATTCTGGAGGTTACCAAGTGTACTCTCTATCAGGTAGAAGGAAAATTAATGAAGAGGGCGTAAAGTTTAAAAGTCATATTGATGGTTCTACGCATTTCTTTACTCCAGAAAACGTAATGGAAACTCAGCGTACAATTGGTGCGGATATTATTATGGCTTTCGATGAATGTACTCCTTATCCTTGTGATTATAATTATGCAAAACGTTCTATGCACATGACGCATAGATGGTTAGATAGATGTATGAATCATTTAGAAAAATTACCTTTTAAATACGGTTTTGAGCAAACATTTTTTCCAATAGTTCAGGGAAGTACCTATAAAGATTTAAGAAAACAATCTGCAGAATACATAGCAAACGCCGGAGCACAAGGAAATGCAATTGGAGGTCTTTCTGTTGGTGAACCTGCTGAAGAGTTGTATGGAATGACAGAAATTGTGTGCGAAATTTTACCAGAAGATAAGCCGCGTTATTTAATGGGTGTTGGTACACCAATTAATATATTAGAAAACATTGCTTTGGGGGTAGACATGTTTGATTGTGTAATGCCAACTAGGAATGCAAGAAACGGAATGTTGTTTACAGCGCATGGCTCTATTAATATAAAAAACAAAAAGTGGGAAGATGATTTTTCTCCAATAGATGATATGGGAATTACTTGGGTAGATACGATGTACTCTAAAGCTTATTTACGTCATCTTTTTGCAGCAAAAGAAATGTTAGGAAAGCAGATTGCATCTATTCATAATTTAGGTTTTTATGTTTGGCTAACGCGTGAAGCTAGAAAACATATTATAGCGGGAGATTTTAGAGAATGGAAAGATAAAATGGTAAAACAAATGGATAAAAGATTGTAGCTATTCGTTGCTGCCAAAAACTAAAAAAATAATTGAAAATAATTGATTGGTACATATTAAAAAGATTTTTGGTAACATTTTTGTTCACCTTATTAATCTTGATTCCCATAGCAATTGCTATTGATGTTTCTGAAAAAATAGATAATTTTTTAGAGCATCCAAACTTGGGGCTAAATGAAGTTTTAAATGATTATTATTTAAATTTCATTATTTACTATACCAATACATTCATGCCTTTGGCGTTGTTTATAGCAGTAATTTTATTTACTTCGAAGCTTTCTAATAATACAGAAATTATAGCAATTACAAATGCGAAGGTTTCATTTACACGTTTTATGTATCCTTATTTTATAGGGGCTACTTTAATTACAATACTCTCTTTAGGAATGAATCATTATGTAGTTCCAAATAGCAGCAAGATTAGAAAAGCATTTGAAAAAAAATACATTAATAATTCAAAACAGAAAAACGCGTTAAAATATGTTTCTGATTTTAGTTTGCAGCTTACAGACAGTACTTATATTTTTATTAGAAGTTTTAACACAGAAAATAATGTAGGGAATGATTTTAATTCAGAAACCTATAATGGTTTAGAATTAATATCTAAACTTTCTGCGGATAGGTTAAGTTACAATAATAAAGACTCTATATTTACTTTAAACCGATGGAGAAAACGTTTAGTTTATAAAGATAAAGACAGTATTTTCTCTGGTAATAAAATGGACACTGTATTTAATTTTACACCTAAAGATTTAATCTATAAATCTGCTTTTGCTCAAGAAATGCCGTCTAATGAATTAGTAGCATTTATAAATATCTCTAAGAAAAGAGGGGTAAAGAATTTAAACGCTTATTTAGTAGAACTCTATAAAAGAAGTAGCTTACCAATAGCTTCTTATATTCTTACAATAATTGCGGTTGCTCTAGCTTTTAGAAAAAGAAGAGGAGGAACAGGTGTTAATTTGGCGGTTGGTGTGGGTATTATGTTTTTGTATGTTTTCTTTATGAAAGTTGGAGAAGTTTTAGGATCTGTTGCAGGCGTTAACTCGCTGGCTTATGTTTGGATTCCTAATATTCTTTTTGGTCTGATAGCAATTTATCTCTACTTCCATGCAAGAAAGTAAATTTAAAAATTATTTATTACTTCATCTCATTGTTTTTATATGGGGTTTTACTGCAATTCTGGGAGCTTTAATAACAATAGATGCAATTCCTTTAGTTTGGTATAGAATGTTATTGGCAGTGTTATTTATTGCCATTTACTTTTTATGGAAGAAGAAATCATTTAAAGTAGATAGAGCAGGGCTTTTAAAATTTTTCTTCACAGGAGTTGTTATTGCTTTGCATTGGGTTTTCTTTTTTAAAGCGATAAAAGTTTCTAATGTTTCTGTTGCTTTAGTAACGATGAGTACTGGAGCTTTTTTTACAGCATTAATAGAACCTGTTTTTTTTAAAAGAAAAATAAATTCTTTAGAGATGTTTCTAGGTTTATTAGTAATTGCAGGCTTGTATATTATTTTTAATTTTGAAAGTCAGTATAAAGTAGGAATTATTTATGCCTTAATAGCTTCTTTTCTAGGTGCTTTATTTGCGGTTTTAAACGGTTTATTTATCAAGAAGTATACAGCTGATACTATCTCATTTTATCAATTATTTTTTGGTGTTGTTTTTATTACTATTTACCTGTTATTTACAAATAGCTTTTCAGTAAGCTTTTTTCAAATCCCTGCATCCGATTGGATGTATTTAATAGTTTTAAGCAGTATTTGCACTGCATATGCATTTATAGCTTCTGTGCAAGTAATGAAATACTTATCTCCTTACACAGTTATGCTTACTATTAATTTAGAGCCTATTTATGCAATTGTATTAGCACTATTTATTTTTGGGGATAAAGAGCAAATGAGTAGTACCTTTTATTTAGGTGCTTTTATTGTGTTATTCGTTGTTTTGTTAAATGGCATTATAAAAAACAGAAGTATTTTGAAAGAGAAGTTTCAACAAAAATGGAATAGAAAAAAGTAAATTATATCTACCTGAAAAGTAATTTTTATAGTATGTTTGTCTTTACAAACAACTAAAATCAAAACACCACAGTATGGAGTATTTAGAATTTGAAATGCCTATAAAAGAGCTTCAAGATCAACTACAAAAATGTCAAATTATTGGTGAGGAAAGTGAAGTAGATGTTACTGCTACTTGTAAAAAAATAGAAAAGAAACTAGTAGATGCTAGGAAAAATATATACAAAAACTTAACACCTTGGCAGCGTGTTCAGTTATCTAGACATCCAAGTAGACCTTATACTTTAGATTATATTAAAGCAATTTGTGGAGATACCTTTATGGAACTTCATGGAGACAGAAATGTTGGTGATGATAAAGCGATGATTGGTGGTTTAGGTAAAATTGGCGATCAATCTTATATGTTTATTGGACAACAGAAAGGGTATAACACTAAAACACGTCAGTATAGAAACTTCGGGATGGCAAATCCTGAAGGTTATAGAAAAGCATTGCGTTTAATGAAAATGGCAGAGAAATTTGGCATTCCAGTTGTAACTTTACTGGACACTCCAGGAGCGTATCCTGGCTTAGAGGCAGAAGAGCGTGGACAAGGAGAAGCAATTGCAAGAAATATCTTTGAAATGACCATTTTAAAAACACCAATTATAACAGTTGTTATTGGTGAAGGTGCTTCAGGTGGTGCTTTAGGAATTGGAGTAGGAGACAGAGTTTACATGATGGAAAATACTTGGTATACCGTTATATCTCCAGAATCTTGTTCTTCTATTTTATGGAGAAGTTGGGAGTTTAAAGAGCAGGCTGCGGCAGCTTTAAAATTGAC
>FUWD013378538.1_pt2 | contig 30021 bp, 46 predicted proteins | sample 1063281 | NCBI WGS metagenome assembly FUWD01 (sample SAMEA79048168, study PRJEB19326) | metagenome | biome: marine | reverse complement strand
ATAAAGGTAGCTTCAATGGTGGTTTGAGACTCGGGAACAATAACAAGCCAATCATGGTTACTAATCCCATATTTGAGAAAATTACCAATGAAAATAAGAAACCACTTATTTCTGCTATCAACACACTCAAGAAATTACCTCAAGCTAAGAAAACTGCGTTCAAGGGTCAGCTTGATACTGCGTTCAAGAATCAAAATCTCAACAAGATGAAAGAGATTAGGAATAAGGCAGTCATGGAAAACCGGGAGATTTCAGAAAAGGAAAAACGAAACAAAGAAGAAGCCAAGAGAGTTGTGATATTGGAACCTAAACCCCCTAATACACCCAAGCCCAATAAGCCTTCATTTAGAAGTCTCGTTCAAAAAAACAAGGAAAAGCGAGTCATGAACAGTGTAAAAATAGCGTCTCAAAAGGTGGCAATCAGCCAAGCCAATGGAGTGGAACGTAAGAAATTGGCAGTGAAATACGCACCAAGGACACAAGCCAATGTAACCAAAGCTAATGGTTTTGGTAAGTTACTTGTTAGAAAAGAAGCTGAAAAGGCTGCCAAATCGGCTAAGAGATTTATATCCGAGACTGAAAAAATGCGAGCGAAAGCTCGAGAAAATAAGAAGTTCAACAATTCACTCGCAGAAAAGAGGCGAATTTTGAGAGAAAGAGAGGCTAAGTCAGCCACAAAAAATAAATAATGTAAATAAAAATGAATGAATATGACGACTGTACCGTGACTACCGACATGCATCTCAGCGACGATGTTGCCGATTTCATCGAAAAGGGTCTTAACGGGGATGCGGATGTAAAGGAATGGTGTGACAATAACCTCGATAATATCGCCGAGATATATGAGAAGTACGGGCATTCGTACATGTCATACAAGGATGCGGAATTGGTATTACTATTTGCGAAAACGTTATACGAGAATAAGATTTCAGACGCACACGAAAAGTTGTCTCTATTTGTAGCGTGCCAAGATTAGATTGTAATTTAAAGAAATAAACTTCCTTTAATATAATGGAAAATTGTGATGTCTGTTGTGAAAAAATAAACAAGATAAATCACAAACAAGTCAACTGTCCTTTTTGTGATTTAACAAGTTGTCGTTCGTGTTCTCAAAGATATATATTAGAATCATTCGAAGATCCACATTGTATGGGATGTAAAACTCGATGGAACCGTGAATTTGTAGATTCCTTTTGTACCAAGTATTTTAGAAATACTGAACTAAAGAGACACAGGGAGACAGTTCTGTTCGAGCGAGAAAGAGCACTCATGCCTGGAACGCAACCAGAAGTTGAGCGAATAATACAAATGCGTAGAATTCGTCGTATCATCCGAAAACAAAAGGAAGATCTCATAGAATTACATCACATGTATGGAACACTTGAAATTGATACACCTCTTCCACATGAGATTCACACACTTTACCGAGAAATGGAAAATACGTATAGACACCTCGAACAACTCAGGAATAGTGGAACACTCACGGATAATGAACCCAGACAATTCATACGCCAGTGTCCCGTGGAGATATGTAAAGGATTTCTAAACGAGGAATGGTTTTGTGGGCTATGCGAACGATACTATTGTAAAAAGTGTAACGATGAGGTGACAGATGACCATATATGCGACCAACAGGTTGTAGAAACGATGAAACTTTTAAATAAAGATAGTAAATCGTGTCCCAAATGTGGGACAGTCATACATAAAACGAGTGGGTGCGCACAAATGTGGTGCATCACGTGTCATACCGCATTCAATTGGAGGACTGGTGAGATTGAAACGGGTCGGATACACAATCCACATTTCATAGAATTCCGGAATAAGACGATGCTGTCCCGGGAACATGGGGATATCCCGTGTGGGGGTGTTCCAACATTCCGAGAGCTTCGGGAAATTGGATCTACGGACGAAATACTTCAATACGCTGTGGCGATACACTACATCGAACGTGAGAATATGTACCTTGATACCAGACCTATAGATAATACACACCTACGAGTAGCGTATATGCTTAATGATATAGATGAACTCGAATTCAAGAATTACTTACAGCGTCAGGAAAAATACACGGATAAAGTTCGAGACCTTTCCAATATTTACGAGATGATTTCCAATACAGGTGGTGACCTCCTACGACAATATGTATTGGAACCACAACGCCACGACGAGATTATCACACTTCTCGAGAAGATTGTCGAATACAGTAACGAAGTGTATGAAACTATCAGGTGTAGATACAATTCCAGACTTCCTCGAAATATTTTTGTGTAGCTATCATAAGATGTTACTTCTGTTCTTTTTGATTCTATTCGTCATCTACTTTATACCTGTATATGTACGACCTAAAGTGTATCACGATTTTATCTCCCAAGAGGAGCGAACGTATATACTCGAGAAGGCTAAAAAAGAACTCAAACCATCATTAGTCTCGGAAGCTAAATACGTGGATGAAAATGTTCGCACAAGTGAGACTGCGTGGTTGGATTGTGAAGATCCTGTCGTCGCCACGGTCATTCGAAAATGTTTAAAAAACATAGATCGCCCGTTCCATAACTGTGAGAAACTTCAGGTTCTTAAGTACAAACCCGGTGGGTATTATAAACCTCATCAAGATGTGTTGGATAACGATCCGAACCCCAGAATGTACACGTTTATTCTGGCACTCAACGATGAGTATGAGGGTGGCGAAACCAATTTCCCGAACTTGGGAAAAGAGTATAAGCTTAAGGCTGGTGACGCACTTTTCTTCCATACACTCGATAATTATGAGATGACAACGTCGAAAGCTGTACACGGCGGGAAACCTGTGAAGTCTGGTGATAAATGGATTTGTAATTTATGGGTCAGGAAATATCCTCATACTTAAAACTTTAACGGTATAGCAAAGTATGAAATGTCTAGCAACCTTTTCCGAAAACAGTCTCTACAAGATAAAGTTGGCAAAGACTCGTAAGAATGTTCTTGAATCTATGTACCAGCGACCGAGTATCGTGGAGGTGCGTCCTATTAGGGAGAATCTGAGACTTCGTTTACGTTTCACCGAAGCGATAAAAGAAGCACAGGAAATGTGTAAAATGGATAAGGATTCATCGGAGTGTCATTGGGCTTGGTACGAGGTGGATGAGTTAGAGGATTCTATGCTACGTCTATACCCCGATAGATGGTAACATTTGGTGGATCATCATCATACCCATAATACTGAATCGATACCCCAAAGAGATCTATCATTTCCGGATTAACTTCTTCATTCATGTATCTTTTCCAATTTTGTAAAGTTGTGTGGAAATATTCAACACCATCCTCTGAAAATGCACAAATACGCATGAATGGCCTACTGCGTAGCTTTCTCATATATTCATAAACAGCCTCAGGTAAAGGTGTTGTTCTATTATATACCGATTTTAACACGTCGACAATGTAATATCCATGTGAATCGCAAATTATATTTACCTGCATTTTGGGAAACCCCTTGATATACACTTCAAAATCTGCATTACTGGGGAGGGTTGTATATATTGGTGTTTTCACATATACACTCTTCATGATACCCAACACCCGGGTGTGTATGATATGATATTTCCGAATACCACACCTGTTCAATTTCACGCGTGTCGACTGTGTTTCGTTTTTTTGATGTAATCCTTGTTGGTGTACTAAATTTGAAATTATCGTATTCGATACCACCTGCATATTCCCACCGCTTGACAGAAGATATCTTACTTATCTCTTTCAAATTGTGCACTACTTCATGAGACAATTTCATTCGTTGTCTTCTTAACGCCATATTTGGACGTACGACCCCTAATCTCATTGATATATACTGAGAGTTTATTGGGACTTGTTTTAAACTAGGAGATATTCATGATCACATTTCTATCTAAGAGTGTGATCTCACGAGTTCATCCCATGTATAATACTTGATGGAGATACCAAATTCTTTACGCATGATGGGGTCCATATATTTATTCACGGTACGTTTCCATTGAGCAGGAGTTGTTTGAATATACACCAAATCGCTCCAAGTCACTCGCACTCTCTGAAATTCTCGACCGTTCATGAGACTCGCGAATTTTATGGCGACACTGTTGGCGTTAGGTTTGTTCATATTTGTTTCGATGAGGTCGATGATATAGTACCCTTGGTTCTCGAGGATGAGGTTCGCTTGTACAGTTGGATAATTATCAACATAGACCTTGAAATCAGAGGCACTCGGGTACGTGAAGAGTGGTGTATTGTATCCCGGAACGGGGTGTGTGTGATACACGATATACTGTGTCAAATCCTCAGCTGTTGGTTGTACGGTGGCAAGTTGTCGGTTCGTACGTTCTGTGGGTTTATTGAATCGGACATAATTTCGCATATTTTCTATGGTGAATGGTATTGTACCCGCATATTCAACCTTCTGTTCCCATGTTTTTTTGTACACGTCTTGAAGTTCGTTGAGAACTTTACGACTCAATCGAATGGACATGTACCTATTGTTTGCGCGTGTTATCGTCCCCACGTTTAATCCACTTTTTGGTATATTCACTCTTCTAAAGTTATTAGATAACTGGTTGAGGATACTTTTAAACCGGGCCACCTGACGCCGCCTACGAGCAGTTTCGGCGGACACCATCTTACTTTAGATAAAGAAGAAAATTGAAATGTGTGTAATGAACATCGAGGCATTCGCTCGAGAGATATATTCTCAATTGGGACCTGGGTACAGCGAGAGAGTATATCATAATGCGATGGAAGTTTTACTACGAGAGAATAGTATTCAATACGAATCGGAACGTATCATTACGATACCATTCAAGGGGCACGTGATTGGTAATTTAAGGGCGGATATCATTATTAATAACGAGACTGTTCTAGAGTTTAAGACTATTCGAACTCTGAATGATGCGGCGGAGTTGCAGGCTCATAACTATCTTCGTCTGACAGGTCTGAAGATGGCGTATCTGGTGAATTACCCACCTCATCCAGATCGGGAGGTAGAGGTGCGAAAGATTCAAGCGCTGCCATTGGAGGAAGAGTATGAGAAAATCTTAGGAATTCCTCATAATGCGTCTGTGGATCTAGGACAACCGCTTGAAGACTATCTCGTGCCATATGGAGAAATGTCCGAGCTTCTTCTAGACAGTACTGTACCGCTGGGTCGGCTTGACTGATCGTATCTAAATGTGGAAGTACATGCGACTCCAAATCATAGAGGGCAAGTAGGGCGGGTTCGTCGTTCATTTGTAATAGGTATATTTACGGTCATACTTAGGGTCAATTTTAACATATACGGGAGTCCCACCACTTGGAGGCTTCCTACAGAAGTTCTTACATGTACAACAATCCCTTGGATTCATGAGTTGTCTCTTATTCGCATAACATCTCATGGGAAGGTAAATATCTTTCTTGAGAAACCGAATGATGCGATCGATGAGAATCATACGTTTCTTAAAAATAGTCGAGAACTTAGGATGAACACGTTTGACAAATTCTCACTCGATTGAAACATCTGATACATAAGATATGCTCGCATTTACGAAACTTGACACACTCCCCCGTCACGTGACAACCTGGACACGCTTCACTCCTGAATTCGAGTACCTCATTCTTAAATCGCCAGAAACAGGAGGTACATACTTTCAAGCCAGGTTTCATGGTCTTACCACATACCATGAAATTTGGACAAGTCATCTATTTATATTGTCGGAATAAATTCCCATTTTAAATCGTAGCACATCTTTTTCCATATAACATCTTGTTGATACAATTTTTCTTTCGATTTCAAAAGTGGAAAGTATCTGAGATATTGATCTTCACTCAAGAGTTCGCAAAACTTATAGAGAACATAGGAGTAACTGAGAAAGTTCTTCCGCTCCATCGGACAATTATCGTCGAATGGTTTTTGGATATCCTTGAACATGATTCGCAGATACTCCTCCAATTCCTGGGGCATATTCGGAGGTTTAATACCGTTTAAGATGTTTGTAATGTATGGAACATGTTCATAGTATTTATTTAGTTTTAGTTTTTTTAAAAGTCCTCTAATCTTTGCGTGTGTGATATCTTCTAATTTTTTGATTTTCATCTTCTTGAGTTCCCCTCTCAATTGCTCTATAACCTCTGGAGGAATAGTAGTCATTTCTTGTGCCTGAAATTGAGACAACCATTCATTGAAGTGATTTTCCCTTTTGTATGAATAGTTTATAATTTTTTCGGAAGTCTCTTGTTCTTCTCTATAGGTCAACTCATCACTCATGGCTCTAGCAATAATTTTTCCACACCCATCACATACTAAATCTGCTGTATCCCTAATATGAACTACATTACTGGATTCACAGTTGTCACATTCCTCTCTAGCTATTAGTTCATTTGGTCTCTGTATATTCTTTTTTTCAACATCTATGAGATAATCTGTATATATATCCTTTCTCTTCAGACCGACAGTCTCTTTGACATTGAAAATGTTATTTGTATTTATATCTTCATCACCACCTTCAATGTCATCATCGACATATTGATTCATATATGGCATACATTTCATGATATATTCTGCCATATCAGATTCATGTTTTTTTTTATTCATTGGCTCTTTCTTTATGAGTTCACTCCATTCATCTATTAGGTTATTATACCTACTTAAAAAATTACCTTCCATTTCATATAAAGAGATGCTTACCAAACTTTTAAGTTCCATTTTCTTTTTTTATAAATTTCTTACCACACCACGAGACTATTCAATTATTTCAGAAGAACTCGAATATGATGTGGATAATGACATGAGCTATATAATAGAAGATGATTTTTGGATGAAAGAAAGCAAGGATTGGGAAGATGGCATTCTCGACGACTATTACGTACACGCGACGGGTAAAAACTTTCGACGTACTCTGATACCACAAAATGTAAATAATATCATTTTACGTGTGAAGTACTATTTCAATGGTAAGCCATACACGGCCATCTCGAATGATTTAAACTTCAAACCCGGTGAGAATGAAGATAATGCGATGCACTTCAGTATCCCTTTGAGTAGTGCGTGGATAGTTGATCATGATGATAAACCTATACGAAACATTACTGAAAAGGTGAAACGATACAGTGGTCCGAGAAACGATTTCCATGGACAAAAGGTTCCACTCGAACACTTCTTATACTATGAGAGGGATGTACTCAAAGATACGTTCCCCAAAATTATTTTAGCAAATACATTAGGTATGAAAAAGACACTCTCCACGTTAGACGACTTCACTACGGATCTTCAGATACCTTAGTCGCGAGGTAAAACTTGAGCTCACCCAAGTTTGCGACGTTATACTTTAAAATCAGAAATCTATTCCCCGTTTCCTGTATAATTTGCACAGACGCACACATACTCGTCGCCTTTGTAAAGATATTCATATATTTAAGACTATATAACCCTGTAATTTTAGGACTTTCTTCCAGGCATTCAATTAATGTCTCCTGGTTCGCAAAGTCACCTTCACATTTGAAATTGATACACTTTTTGTCTCGCGTGATCTCGATTTCCGTCCCAATGTTTGACATGTCGCGACAGAGACGTTGAAAGTCGGCGGACGGGAGTGTAGTGATCGTTGTCATCTCAACATCTGGAACTTCTATACGACTCTCATTGATATCGAGTAGTTTCAACTGAAACTTTGAAGTTGTCTTCTTCGTCTCGCTGATAATTTCAATATCCATGTATTCTTTGGAAGTGATACCCATCTTAAGAACGTCATTATTGGTAATCGTTTTCAGAAGTTTGAATGTATTTGAAATGTTAATACCGGCGATGATCTCTTCCTGATCACAATGGTATTCTTCAAAGTTATCAGCCGAAAGATACATGTCGATGAGAGATGTCCTCGCACTATCCAGTGTGACCACATACATTCCATCCGGCCTGAAATAGATATTCACATCATTTAGAATATCTTTGAGAACCTCGAATGTCGACTTAAAAGCGGAAGCTTGTATAGTCACAAGTTTCATATCTCCTTGATATGTGCGTTACATCTTTAAATCTGTATACGCGACACCTTTCGATACCTCGCGGCTAATCTTCTCCTCGAGCTCTTTGGTCATCGCGGGTTGAAGGGATTGCCCATAATCATCAAGGCGGAACATATCCGAATTGTTATCACCACCATCGATGCTCGACATTGACCCACCAAACGCACCGATCGATCCGTGCTCAACCTCTTTCTTGGGGAGAAGTGAGTCGAGCCAGTTCTTGATTTCATTCCCCACTAAGATCTTACCATTCTTCGTGAGCATCGTGGGAACACGGTTAATCTTGGTCCTGTAGTTCGGGGGCACACCCTGCGTATTGATGTTATGATATTGTACGAGCTGCTTCAGCTGGGGAACTTTATTAATATACTCGACGATATCCATCGAATGTTTACACCTCGGGCTGTAGATCAGGAGCGACATCTAGTATCTATATGGTATTTTGTAAAAAAAAATTAACGCATTATAGTAAAGATGAATTACCTTATTGTGATCATTCTTCTTGCTTTGGTGATTTATCTGACAACTACCCGTGAACCTTTCACCGAGGTGTTTGGTCTCTCAGGACACACAAAACCTCATGGATCGGTGAAACTTGATGACCCCAGACCAGATCTTTCCAAATATGAAGAGGTTGAAGTCAGTGTGGATAATGATGCTATCGAAGATTTCGTACTTCAAGCTAATAAGGAGATCTCTAAGCGTACTGGTCTCTGTACGTATATCATCGAAACGACGAGCGTACGTCAGTTCAGAGGGGAAGAAAAGGACATCTTTGAGTGTATGTTCATGACAATAAAGAAAGATGGATTCTCGTTCGGTTTCTCCGTCGTCGCGGCGTACGAACTCGCGAAGAGTGGTAAGATCACACTCATCTCCCTTCGCACACAACCAAGCGGTGTGAATACCTCGAGTGGTATTACGGCATTCGCCGATGGTGCTCCCGGTAAGGAATTTCTGGAATATTCACTCGTCAAGGAGGCAGTTACCCCAACTAAAGCTGAGTTGGATTCTGTAAAAAATAAGTTCCAGTAATTGTAATGATCAGCATCGATGATGTTACTAAGATTGATGACAAGAGAAGACAACTTCGTAAGGAAATTTACAAAAAGATTTACGAACAATTTTCTACTAAAATCAGACAATTAGTAGAACTCGGTCACAAACAGATATTTCTGACAGTACCGGCATTTCTCATCGGGTACCCTGTATTCGATAGAGGTATGGCTGCGAGGTACATCGCGAGACAATTCGTGTTAGGTGGTTTTACCGTTCAATTAGTGAGCGATCATGATATTTACGTGTCATGGATCGTTCCCAAAAAGAAGAAACACAAAGTTGAAAAAGAAGAGGAGGAGACAGATTTTCCAAATCTTATGAACCTCAAGAAGATTGCGAACAAGTACAGGAGAAGTGCGTAGTAAAATCTCAATTTAAAAACCACTTTAATCATAAATGGATAACCTCAATATTCTCGTAGAGGCGAAGAAAGAGTATTTGGGGCAGATGTGTCTCCTCATGTGCCCACCTATGATTGAAGTGTTCCAGGAAATGTATAACGAATCCGTAAACCTCTCAAAAGGTCGCAAGGTACTCATCATGTTCCAGAAACTTCTCAAAGAGGTTCCCAATTGGTCCAATGCGATGTCAAAGAATCATTCCGATAACATCACAAATAGATGTGCCTGGTTCGGGGACCTTCTCGCGGCGGTATTTGTCGCGTGTACGAAGATTCTCTCTGCGGTTCGCCTCAAGGCGGACAATAAGAAGATTTCTCTGAAACTTCCCACAGAAGAAGTTTTTATTCAGACGTGTTACAATAATATCGCCAAGGAACTCTACAAAGATCCTTATATCTTCAGTGAGGAACAGAGTGAATACGCGAGAGATGAGAAATTAATACTTCGATTCACACTCTGTATCGAGAATACCGTCAAGGAACTCATTCCTGTCCAACAAATTCTTCAAACTTACATGAGTCAGGATTCTAGGGATATCTCCCTCGATGGCGAAATTCAGGATAGTATGGACCCCGATGTATTCGATGAACCCGAACCCGAACCTGAACCCGAACCTGAACCCGAACCTGAACCTGAACCCGAGCCAATGATGGAAACTGATCCCGAACCTACCGGTCTAGAGAATGAATTCAAAACCGTTCCAGGTGTTCATGCCCCCCAACCAGAAGAAATGGAGCCAGCGCCTCAACCTCAGGCCCAGCCACAGGATGATGATGTATTCTTCGGTGACGCACCAGAGCAGCGCACAAAAAATCCCCGTTATAATTAAATGGAACTCTCTGACTATCTTCGCGACCCTGTGAGTGCTGCTCTCATCGCGGGTTGTATCACTGCGGGGTACATTCACCTGAAAGCACACCTCAACAATGAAGGTAAATTAGAACTCAATAAATATACCAAACCAGCCGCACTGAATGCGATTCTCGTATTCTTTATCATTGCTGGTGGCATAGGACAGAAGGAGACCATTTCTAATGAACCTTTCTAACTTAAAGATTATACCAGTAGATTAAGAAAATGGCATCCGTTACTGCGTTTAACGATATGATGGGTCAATTTCTTGTGGAATTGCACAAGACTTTTCCAGAGGAAAAAGGCACTAAGAAGATGATGACGTCGTTCGATTTATTGAAGTCGAGTAACCCGCGACTCGTTGTGGATGCGTTCATGCAGGGTGTGAGTCCGTACGCAGATAAGATTTCTGCTAAGGATGAATCGTTTCTTCTCAAGGAGATTGATACGATTGACTTTCTCAAGGATCTCAACATCAAGTCCTACTGGGATCGAATGACCGCGAACACGCGAGCTGCGACTTGGCAGTACCTCCAGACGCTCTATATGCTCGGTACGACGATCACCTCGATCCCCGATGATACACTCAAGATGATCGAAGGTATCGCCAAGGAGTGTGCTGATAAGATGCAAAATGGTGACGGAGAACTTAACCAGGAGGCGTTGATGAAGATGATGGGAAGTATGCTTGGCGGTCTCCCTAAAAAATAAACCTCAACCTATATTAAATGAAAGTCTGGTTTGACGATCCTCAGCAACTCGTTCGTACTGATAAGATTTCACAATTCTGGCCGACGAGTGAGCAAACCCCAGAAGATCGTATCAATGCCGCTTCTCGGTTTGTCATTTATGCGAGTTGTCTCATTTATATCATTCGTCGCGATCCCAGGATTTTCATTCTGAGCGCGACAGTATTATCCGTTATATTTGTTCTTTATCGGTCAAAAATGGTCACCGAAACACATGGAAGTACAGTTGAAGGTGCGTTATGCCAAATGCCCACCGAAAACAATCCCATGGGTAATGTACTCATGACTGATTACACGGATGCTCCCAATAGGTTGGAGTCGTGTTATTATCCCACTGTGAAGCCTTTCGTGAATAGCTACACGAGTGACCAAATTCCAATGGATGGCGGGCGTTCCCGATCCCCCCTCCCCAAGTATATGCGAAATGCTGTGGATCGCCAATTCGTCACCGCACCCGTATCTAAAATCCCAGGGGATCAGACTGCATTTGCCGAATGGTTATATGGAGCTAAGAACGGTCCAATGTGTAAAACGGATTCCAAGTATTGTAATCCCAACGCGCGAGGTGTCCAACTCGAAGCCTTTTCGGGTCTTGGTTCCAATGGGGATAAGCGGTCGGGAATGTTTGGGGGTAGCGTATAGTTAGATAAATATTCTTATGTAATAATAAATGGCGTACCAGCTTCAACCCGGCCTTTCGAGAGTTCAAAACAAGGGAGCTATCCCCCCAGTGAAGGCCACCGACGAAATTTTTGTGTATCCTCAGCCCAGTACTCTGAACTGTGGTGGGTGCAGACCCAACACCATGTTATACGGGACCGCCCCATACATGGCAGGTAAAGGTTCTCCAGCCCAATACATAGACACGAGTGACCAACTTCGCCCCCAAACCACGTCCCGTTTCAACAAGCACATCGTCCAAACCTATGAACGTAATCTCTTCCCCCTGTCCAACATGGAATGTAAAGTTCCTCTGCGTACCATGCGATATGAACCTGCGAGCACCCGTGCGGAAGTTCAAAATGGTCTCTTTCAGCAAAGATACGCTAATAAAAATGTCGGTAAGAAGTAATAATGGCTGATCCCATTTCACTCATGGCTGTTGCCGGTTTAGTATATGTTGGTCGAACTTTGAGTACTAAGTCTGTTCCACTTCCTGCGAATGAAAGAGAAGTTTCAAAACCAGTAGTCAAAGCTCCCGTACAAATAGAAAATACCAACTTTGAGCCCACTGTTCGCGTACCCCAGAAGAAAGAGATGGAGAGTTTTGGTGATATTTCCATGCAGCAACGAAGTGGTGGTCAGGAAATCCTGAACATGCGTAACCGTATGTACGATCAGGGTCGCATGAACAACTTATCCCCCATCGAGAAACAACTCGTCGGTCCGGGTCTTGGTGTCAGCGCTGACACCCCCGCCGTCGGTGGGTATCAACAGATGTTTAGGGTGAATCCGGTCAATGTCGGTGCGTATAAACTCACCACACTTCCGGGTCGAACTGGACCAGCGGTTGATATCACCGGTGGTCGTTCAGCTGTTGTCGGTGAGCTCACCCATAACAAACCCGAAACGACCGCGTTCCTTCCATCTCGACGACCTGCCATGGCCGGTCGCGCACAGGGTATGTCCGGTGTCGTTCCCCGTAACGAACACGAGAAAACCAAGCGCACGACTAATCGATCGGAAACTGGTCTTCGTACCGACGGTCTCGGTTTCAACGGTGCCAAACGTTTCATCTCGGCGCAGACAGTATCCCAAGACCCTACTCGTTTCAAGAGTGATCGCAACGATGAACAGTACAACTACCAGAACCAAGCGCAGCCAGGTATCACCAATTTCCGCAGTGCGCACACGAACAGTGCGGCTGCTAAGGTGGTTTCGAAAACAAACGAAGAACTCATGAAGTATGGTTTCCGCCCCGAAGATCGTCGTGGTCAGCCTAACCGTATGGGTAACGCTGGTCGTATGAATGTTCGTGAGAGTGCGCTCAAGCAAGGTGGCGCCTTAACCACTGTTCGATCGGATACGACCCGGATTGATGGTCGCGTGAATGCTGCCAACGGTGGTTGGACCCAGCAGTACCAACAAAAGTCATTCCATCAGTTCAACGCCAACAAGGGTAACGCGAATCCTAACACACGGGATCTCGGTATTGCGCAGCGCCAGCTCCAGAACAACCCTCTCGCGCATAGTCTCTATCAGTAAGATTTCGGAGTGGTAGATAAAAACAGTCATTAAAATAGTATACCTCTATTTTAATGAAGGTTCATAACCTTAGCATAGATAGTAGTCAGCGTGGAATCAGTGTGATCGCATCAAATACGTATTACGATCAGAATGGTACATACATCATAGATCACTATTCAAATATATATTCCAATCCTAATGACTATGTGATCACTTTGGAAAACCCAATATATGACGTCTCAGAAATCAAACTCGTATCGGCTCGAATTCCCACTCCCCAATTGACTGTGTGCTCGACGAACAATACATTCAGTGTGGATGGTCAGACTATTTCACTCGAAAACGCAGACTATCCTACAGGGGATGATCTCGCCACACACTTACAGAACGAACTCGCACCACCAGTTTCTAACGTGAACGATGTTTCATTTGACGTAGACACGAAACGATTTACATTCTCGAATACTACACCTGGAGAGCACAATTTTACTTTTGAATTTAATACGGGTGTGAATGGATATGTACATAATTCCTCTATAGTTACGACACCACATCAGATTCTGGGGTTTGGGTCAAATGAGTATTCGTCTACGAGTAATGTATTGACATCAGGTGCGATAAATCTCGTCGGTCCCAATTCATTACTTCTTCGATTGAGTTCGGGTTCGGATGAATTCACTCAGGGTGTATACACTTCGACGCCGTTCTATACTGGACATATACTTCTAGATGGTTCAGACTTTATCAATTTCAATGGTGTGGATGATCATTTGATTCATCATTTCCATTCCGGTCCCCAAAAAATGATAAAGGATATTCGCGTTGAATTCTTTTACATGAGTCATGGTCGCTTGATTCCATATGATTTCATGGAACAAGAGCACATTCTAAAAATTGAAATGAAGGGATCTATGGATAAACTCGAAAACTTACCAAAGGTACCCGTCGATGTGGTGGAAGAAAAACCTGTACACATTCCCGAAAAGGTGCGGGAGAATGTGTATAGATGGAAGAAGGAATACATCTACATAGCATTAATTGTCATAGTTGGAGTACTCTTATTGTTGTTTATGAATAAGAAACCCCGAAGAATTAGCGGCTCACCGCAAACACCGGCTGGGCAGGCTTCTTAATGGAACCGTTGATACGGGAGATGATCATGAAGATAATCACGGAAAGAAGGGAGGTGAGAAGCGCGGTGAGCGCGTACTGGAAACCGCCGTTCTTGGGTACCTTGATAATCTGGGTGATGGCCCATCGGATGAAGTCCATCCACGACATGGCAGCCGCGAAGGAGAACCCGCCAACGATGGAGTTGAGGGTCTGGGTCTGGAGTTCCTGGGTGACGAGATCGACAGTAGCGAGGGCAGTGGTAACGGCGGACATTTTATATATTACACTGGGAAAATTATTCCGGTAAGAGATCCTCCTTCTCTACAATTTTCTTAAATTTTTTCTTTTTTATCGATTTAGTTTTTGAAAAGAGATCTTCATCGTCCGATGAATCATCACTAGAGCTCGTACCAGAATCATATACTTTAAACTTAGTATTGGAGAAGGACCAACCCTCTGGCTCAGAGGTGCTCATTACTATTAACAGCATTTTTTAACAGGTGTTCTGTCGGATTTTGGGGCACCCAATTGTCCCACCTGTCATATGCCTCATTCACCCAGATGAAAACTGGGTCAGTACCTGAGTACCTCTCAAACGGTGGGCAGTCTTCAGGTGCTACTTCCTCTTCCTCTTCCTCGTCACTTTCCTCTTCATCGTATATTTCTGGCATGATAGAACCAATTGTCTGACCAACTGTGTTCATCGCACAATACTTCATCGCATATTCCATGTCTTCTGAAAGAATTATATCTCTTCCACAAGCTTTACAATATTCAGCTGCCAGTAAGGTACTCTTCTCTATGACGGGTTGAACGATATTGATCATATCGGAAATGTACCGCTCCATCATTCCGTCGCCGCCATCACCGAATCCGGTCTGCATGTTCATCTTTAGTGTTTGGTATCAAAAAGAGTTTGACCAGTTCCCTCACGGACACGAAGAATATTGTAACTCTTGGCGTAGATACGAATTTGTCTGCTAAAATCGGGACATGAAGTGAGACTTAGGTATATATTTTGATCTTTTACGAGACTGAAATTGATTTGTCCCGTAGGATACCATTCTTCCGGTTGAAGGGCAAAACTATAGGAATAGAATCGCCTGATGAGTTGCGTCTTTGAGTGATGAATTGCCCCCTGTATAGCTTTCAGGAATATGACATTCCCTATATCCTTGGTGACAATATCCTGGTCGTCGAGTTTGAGTGTGAGATAGTCTAAGTTTTCATAGAGAATATACTTTCCGTCCTGAATATTTGAAGTGTTATCGTAATCGAAGACGGTGACAAAGTTCCCCTGAGAGACCCCATCACCCGTGGTTCCCTGTCTCTGAATCACAACGTATAGTTCCTTCACTGGATTTGAAAAATCTAATTTAAACTTTCCTTCATTGATACCAGCGCCAACATCAAATATATCTTCTTGGATCTGTGTGATTAAATAGTCCGTAGGTGTGTTCCTGAGTCTTATGCGTTCGGTAGAATCCAAAAAGACAACTTCGGCACATAGTTCAAATTTTTTCAACTTGAGTGTTTCCTCTAACGTAACATACGTACCGTCACCTTTAATCACCAATTGTTGTGCGTCTCTCAATTTGAACTCAACTTCCACCTCTTGTAGATCGATGGCACATAGGGGTACTGAAAGTTCTGGGTGTGTATGAAAATAAAAGGGAAGATCGACAAAGAAACTTTCATCTGAATTGATACCAAGTGTATTATGAATGATAATACCCGAGTTACCGCCGATACTTTCGGTCACTTCACCAACCTTCCTGTCAGATGTCCGAAGTGGATATTTTCCTATGAGTTGTTCGAGAGCCTTTTGTTTCGTTTGCGTGACGTTATGTTCAGAGTAAATTTGAAGGTAATCACTGGTGAGTCGTTGAATTACTTTACCACCGATGATGAGATCTACATGTTCGATGAGTGCGTGTGCGACTGATTCTATATACATCGTACCACTCGTTTCAACAATCTCTGGAAGGGTCATCTTCACACTGAGTGTCTTGATGAGGTCACCTTGATTCTGTGGAATTCTAAATCGAACCGTCTTTCCAAAATCACCTTCATTGTTATCTGGTTCTATATCCACAAATTCTGTGGAAAAGTTTGAATGTTTTTTGAAACTTTCCACAAAATAACTGTAGTCTGGATCTACCGTAAAGAATCTCTCTTGAGGCCCGGAGGCTAAGAGTTGGACTTGTCCAGCCATTACTACTATATCCATCTAAAATTTTAATCCAGCTAAACCACTTTCAATACGCAATACGTTATAATTGACTGCGTATACCCGTGTATCGTTTTCAAATACAGCATTCGTGGGAGTTATTTCAATGGTAAATAACTTATGAGAGATACGACTCATATTCACCTGACCGGTTGGGTATGGCATCTCTGGTTGTAAAGAGAACGAGTACATACCAAACTTCGAGGGTCCCAATGGACGTTTCGCGCCGTTGAAATCTTCGGGTGTAAAGTCGAGTGCCGACGGAGAATTTACGTGATATTTGAATGCTTGTTCGTACGATAGGAAAAGACCGTCACGACTAAAAACGACTTCATTATTGAAACGAAGTTCGGCATTGACGATAGTGTTGTAATAGTGTGGAATATTTCCATTTGCTATATTTTGGGACACGAAGAACAATTCTTTCACTGGGTGTTGAAAGTTGAGCATCACAGACTTTTTGTTTTCACCTGGTTTCATTTTGAATTTTGCCATTTGTACTTGTGTGATGACATAGTCCAGTGGTCTGGATATCAGGTAGTCCCTCTCTTCGGGAGTAACATATACAAACTCTGTGTCGAGTGACATCTTAGTGATCGAAGCGGTCACGTCTGAAATACCTCCCGCATCAACCGCGCCTATGTTCCTGACAAGTTTGTTGAGAGGTTTCGTCTTGATTCGCACTTCGACGACCTGTTTCGTCAAGGCACACGTTGGTATCGCGAGGGATGAGTTCCTGTAGAAATAGAATGGAAGATCTAAAAAGTATGTATATTCACCAGCATAACTCAAATAGTTTCCATGACCAGACAGAAAGTACAACGTCTGTTCTATGTCATCGTTCGTGTTGTGAAGTTGTTGATGCATGTAAATATATTCACCTGTGATCCTCTCAATCGGTTGTCCACCGATAACCAGTTCGGCGTACTCTATGAGATTTGTCATCACTGATGGGGCCCACACCATATCGTTCTCGCCACCATCATCTGGTTGTGGATCGGTTAGTGTCACTTTGAGGGTCATGTTTCGGACAAGATCCCCTTTATCACCGGGTATTCTACATTCTAATAACTGATCAAAATCGACGTTCCCATCGAATTGACTTTCCACGTAATCAAACGAAAACTTTGTATGTTTCTTAAAATTCATCAGGAAATACGAAAACTGTGGTTCACCTGTGAGCCATTCATCTTGGACTCCAGTGGCAGCGAGCCTCAATCGGCCAGCCATTCCTACTCTATATGAGTAAAATTATGCTAAATAAAACGATACGATACATTAGAATGAACCTTCAGCTGAGGAAATTCAAACCTGAATCAATTGCGGATGATAAGGTAATTGTATTTATTGGCAAGCGTAATACGGGTAAATCAACCCTCGTGAAGGATATAATGTATCATAAGAAGCATCTTCCGGCAGGAATTGTTCTTTCAGGGACTGAAGAGGGTAACCATTTCTATTCCGAGTTCATTCCAGATCTGTTCATTTATGGTGACTACGATCGAGATGCTATAGAACGAGTGATGGCGAGACAGCGGAAGTTGGTGGGGAACGGAAAGACAAATTGTGGGGCGTTCATGCTTCTGGATGATTGTATGTACGATTCAAAGTTTCTAAAAGATACATGTATTCGCCAGTGTTTCATGAATGGTCGTCACTGGAAAATCTTTTTCATGCTCACGATGCAATACGTGATGGACCTTCCACCAGCACTTCGAGCGAATGTTGATTATGTCTTCATCCTCAGGGAAAACATTATTCAGAACAGGGAAAAATTGTACAAGTCTTTTTTTGGTATCTTCCCATCCTTTGATATGTTTTGTAAGGTTATGGATGCGTGTACAGAAAACTATGAGTGTCTCGTGTTAGATAATACGGTGAAATCTAACAAGATACAAGATTGTGTGTTTTGGTACAAGGCGACTGTGCGAAAGAACTTCAGGGTCGGTGGACCGGACCTCTGGAAACTTCACAAGAAGATGTACAATCCTAAACATTCTCAACAGAAAGAAGAGGATGCCAAAACGGCGACGAAAAAGACCAATCTCAAAATCACAAAGACGCGTTGAGTATTGAATTCAAAAACATGTGACTATACCAAATGGCATCTGATCAAGTACATACCATGAACCTGTCCGATGATGGGGAAGGAATGGTTCCTCTCGGTGATAACCCTTCTACGTCTTTTACACTTGAAAAAAATATGAGTCAAAGTAAAGAGACGATGGATTCTACTCCCATTAACGATATCATGATGGACCCCCCCATGATGGCCGAAGAGCCCAGGATGCAGGGTATGATGCCCCAAATGACCGCCCCCAACCCCCAGGGCGCGTACCCCACCACCCAGCAGGCTCCCCAGCCCGAGAAGAAAAACCCTCTCAATCTCACCGATGAACAGCTCACTGCTCTTTTCGTCGCGGCTTGTACTGCCGCTGCCATCAGTAAGCCCGTACAGGACCGCCTCGCGACCTCTATCCCCAAGTTCCTTAACGAACAAGGGGGTAGAAGTGTGGTGGGTCTCGCGACGACTGGTGTCGTGGCGGCCGTTTTGTTCTACATCGCGAAGGATTACATCGTCAAGCCTTGATTGGCTGGCGTCTCCCAACCCATGTTGCTGTAGATTGATGTATCGATTCCCATAAAATAGGTTATGAGGGCACCCGCTGTGAAGGTCCCCATTAGCAAGACACTCAATTTAAGTTTCTTGCTACTGGCTACAGTGGAATCCTCTACTGCCTCTTTTGTGTCACCGAAAACCCGGTTCAGTATGTAGGTGAGCACGAATGCGAATACCGTGGATGCCAGGAAAAACACGCGATCCACAGCGAGTCGTGGAATGTTACTCACCATGAGACGAAGCATATTGGGTATGATTATGGTCATCCATGTGATGTTTAAGAGGTAATTGTTCGACATATTTGGAACGATCGACATTCCATATATCACCACCCAGTACGCAATGGCTGTAAGTAGAACACCTATGGGCGTCTTCATTTGATAGATACGTAGATTATTTATCCTGGACATGCTCACCACAGAATTCAGTCCTGACTGGAATTTTATCATATATTCCAAGATCTACACACATGTCCCTGAGTTCTATGTAATTGTTCCAAAATGTATCCGAGTGTTCATATTCACTCACCGTACAATGTGCTAATTCGTGAATCAAAACGTGAAAAATCTCATTAATTTCACCATCGAGGCACACAGCAATCTCACCCCCTTTGTTCGTATTGTACCCGACGGCACCCTTCATGTGCATGATCCCGGTGATAGGAATACACCGTTTCAGCATGTGATACTTTTCGTTGTTCGTTTCGGATAAATGTTCCCTGAGGATACGATACTTCTCCCTGACTTCCACCAACCTTTGTGGTTCTCGGGTGCTATAAAGTATAAAGATGTTAATGAGTAGCAAGAGTAATATCATCTATTATATACAAATATAAATTTACTATAGAGTTCCGAAATCGCATTTCCCCGGAGACTCTCCCATGTGTATAAACTAAATCCACGTTCTTCTAAATGTGTCACGAGTTGATCTTTATACGCAACTGGTTCAGGCTTTGGTCCATCCGCGTAATAGGGTGTTTCCGCTAAATGTACCCATAATTTCTCACCAAAGTCTCCATTTCCATGCTCTTTCATTTTAAAGAAATTCCCCATGGCATCGACTAAAGGTGTCTTGAATATAATCTTTTCAGAGTCTGGGATGATACCGATAAGGTGGCCACCAGGTTTCATACGTTTTTTTATTTCTCGAATTGAACTGAAAAATAATTCTTTAGACGCAAAAATATAATGAAGTGAAAAGTTGAAACAGAGTATATCAAACTTTCTATTTGGACAATTATGTATGTCACCATCATAAAAATTAACGCGCATGTGCATCTTCTTCGCACGAGAACGCGCTTCCTCGAGGGCGGATGGTTCGGGGTCGCACATGTTTATATTAACGTCACACTTGTTCCATTTTTGAAGATCTCCACCGAACCCACACCCCACATCGAGGATATGGTGTCCTTCTCGAGCCACGGACTGAATGAGTACCCGCTTCGCCTCGTTGTGATTCTTACGAATCTCTTCCATATTCCTTAGACTATTCACTTTTTTAACTCACTTAGGATCGCATTTGACAGTTGTCTTTGACCAATTTTAAATCGACCGGCGTAAATATAGTTTTTTCTAAATGTATAGCTATTGAGAAATCCCACAACCTTATCTATATCCACCTCTACTCGCGGGATAAGACACAACAGTTTGCCGCCAAAATAAGAGACGGTACCCTTGAATGCGACCGTTGCACTTCTAGTGAGATTCTTGACATATATACACGGTCGAGTTACATTCTGTTCAATCGTCTTAATGTTTCGTGGGGCACCCCATTCAAACCAATTTGTATCGTTAAAATTTCGAATCTTTCGACTCTTGAGACACTCTTTATTGTGAGTGAGATACGTATCAATCTCCGTGTTTCCACTCGGGAAAGAAGTTGTAAATATAAATTTTTCTATATCCCCTTCATCCACGAGAATGTCAGTGTTCCCGAATGGAACTTTATACACTTCATCTTTCCCAGATACGAGACCAACATACACGTTAAACACATTCGAGACGATATCACCAGACGTAAATGTATCACCGAAAGTCACTATACCATCTACCGTCGTACAAAATTTTGACTCTCCATTTACTTGGACCATCTGTGTATATATACCCTTACGGTACCTGAACACGACAACATCCACAGCCGCAGAGTCGAATAACTTTTCATCGTGTGGAAATAAAAAGTGTGTGAAAGATCCACACTGTACCATATCTGAAATAATTTTGGAAGCACTGGTTAATTTTATAAAGTCTGAAGGAACTATGAATATCAATTCACCATCGTCTTCCAAAAGATCAAAACACTTTCGAATGAAATGAAGATATAAGTTCCCATTCGTTTGTTTAACATACGGTGGATTTCCTACGATAGTTTTGAATTTCTTATCAAATTGGTGTGTCATGAAATCTCCATACACAATCTTTTGATGTACGTTAAATGATATACACGGTTCAATTGTCGAATCAATTTCAAAACATTCCATGGGATAGGTACCATCGTGTTCCTTGAATTTTTTTAAAAGGTGTCCAGCCCCAAAGGAGGGTTCGAGAAGAGGGCTACCCACATGTTCCACACGGTCCATCACGTATTGTTGGAGTCCATCATTAATCGTGAAGAATTGTCCGAGCTCTTTCTGCATTATCTCTCATATCAGTGAAAACTTTAAGTGGTTCCGCCCATTTTTCAAAAAGTTCAACCATCTTCTTAGTGATGAGAGATCGATACTCTTCATTTGTTCTCGTCACATGTGCCGAGGGCCATGTGATCTGAATACCATTGGAGGGGTTACTCTTGATATGTTGTTCGGGAATTTCATCGAAATTTCCAACCCAAACACGCGGTGAATTTTTAGCAACAATAATCAGTCCGTATTTTTTCAGTTCCCTGTCAGGTGGAGTATTCGCCACGGTACTTGCGATACCTACACGATTCGTACATGTGGGGTCATCAAAAATATATTTTATGAAGTGTGTCGAACCAACCAAGTTATTCGCTTGACCCGGTCGATCTTCGACGACTTTGATATTTATCGGTAAATCATGGATCCATAAATCACCGAGCGCTCTATCCTCCCCCCGTCGTAGAACTCCCGGGAAAGTATCGATAAGATAGTCTGAAATAACAGTCTCATCTAATCGACTGTTATCGCGACCGTCGGAATGTACGGTGTTAAGTACCAAAGAGTGACGCGAGAGACTTGTTTCGATGAGTGTGTATATAGCCCTGGTATCTCGCACCAGCCACAGCAGTTCTATATACGTCCATACCGTTTTGGTCATTTAATAGTATTTGTCGTTACTTCTTAAGTGGCTCACTTAGGGCTTCTTAGCTTAAAGTTTTGTATCGTTACATAAATATAATGTCTCTTGAAACTGACTACACCACCGTTCCCGGACAAGTCTTCGCGTGTCTCTCCATCATCGGACCCGAAGCGCCCCAAAAGAATGATAAATTTGGTATTAAGATCCGGGGTGCTTTCGGTACTCGAGATGAGGCTGCCAATCACGCTAAGCGCCTCCAAAAGGAGGATCCCACCTTTGACATCTATGTCGTAGATATGTACAAGTGGCTCCTGATCCCCCCCGATCCCAATAAGATCGAGGATGTACATTACACGAATGAAAAGTTGGAAGAGATCATGGTCGGGTACAAGGAGAACCAGTCTCAGGCTGCCAGAATGTTCCAGGAACGTAAGCAGGGCATGTCGAGTCAATACGTACCAGGGGATGATAACTCCAAGTTTTACACCAAGGGTGACGAGGCACCCATTCCCCATCCCGCGGAAGTACTCGAGCGTCTCAAGAAGGAAAAGCCTGACGGAAACATGGAGGATCTGGTCAAAGAAGCGGATGCGATCGTTGCAGCTGAAATCGAGGCGCGCCAGAAACAACGTGAAGCTGACGCCAAACTCGCTGAAGTGAAGGAGGAAGAAGAGGAGTCTGCGTAAATAATATTTCTATACAATAAACATAATGCTCAGAATTATTATTACAATAATTTTGGTGAGTGCTTTCTTTATTTTGTTTTTTAATCCGTCGTTTGAATTACAAAACAAAATAGATCCTACTGTCGAAGCCAGTACTACTGCTGGTTTTATTGAAGATACAGATGATGCGTTTATCATTCCAATGTATTCGTCACCTCTCATTAAAATGGATGCTACTGGTAAAATTAAACCCATATATGGAGACATTGGGACATTTGTCGCCTACTCAAGTATATCTGAGAATCACTGGCTGCATGGTTTTCCCCATAAAAAAGCCTAAAAGAAAGACTGCGAATGCGATGATCCAAGTAGATTTTTCAACCTTATCGAAAAGGTCGAATTTTTCAGTCTGAGGTGGTGGGTGTTGGGGCTGCATGGGGTAGTCCATGTAATAAGGCTGCTCCTCTTGTGTGTGGGCTTCATCATTTTCCGTAATTAAAGGGTCCATGGTGGGATTATATTCAATGGGGTTACCAATGTCAGTTTCCATTTTCTAAGTGTACGTCTGTTTTTTTTAAGCATCTTCTGACTCACTTTCATCTTCTACGATGAAATCCTTGAGATTACCATTTTCATCTGCGTCCTCCTCTTCATCTTCGGATGAATATTCTTCTTCATCTTCTGTATCTAATTCAGAATCAAAATCGGTATCATGATCTTCCGGGGAATAGTCATCCGTGAGTTCATTTTCTGTGGGCTTGAAGAGCTCGGGTTTCTTTATCTTACGTCCCGAACGAGTGATCATTTTAAGTTGTATAACACATTACTGTTTAAGTATCTTTATAATGTCATGCGTTAAACAGTGCGTTCTGGAAGTATTCTTCTTACACTGAGGACATCTCTGCTTGATTTCCTTACCTTTGATCAGGTAGGACATCACAGTATCTTCATGTGTGCCCTTGATCGTCTCACAATAATTAGAATTTGTGAGGGCCACGACCTGGGTTTTATCTTTCGTGATGGTTAAAACCTGTAAATCTTCTGGTCCGTGCATATGCTTCCGAATGAATGCCTCGAGGGGTTTCTTGACCTCACTCGACTTTACCTGGGGTTTCTCTACTCGTTTCTTAATTTCTGGACACTTTCTGATATCTTCCTTCTTCGGGTACAAACTCGCGATGATACTCGGGGGGAGTTGATGTCGTCTCCCACAAAAGTCTTTACAGAACCCATCTCGCCTTCCCCTGAGGGTTGGGCATAGACAAAAGCATTTCTGGAGAATGGTTTGCCCACTGATGATGAACCATACATGATTCGAGCCGTGCTCTCTTTTAAGATTTTCACAATACTTGGATGTCGTCGGCACGAGAAAGGTATCCTTCTTTTTGAATAACTTGGGGATATAGGCGTTTCCCTGACCCTCCATGTTCGTGCGAATGAATTCTTCGAGCTTACACTTTAAGGCGTCATCTCGAACCTCATCTTTCATCTGCGCAGTCGTGAACGACCCCTCTTTTATACTCACAGAGGGAGGTACCACGTGGGTCGTTTGTGGTTCGTTCGTACGTACGACTGCCATGTTTAAAATATCGAGTGTGGGGTTTTGTCCAACTTTCATGAGTGTGCTCAAGGGTCCATGATGATATACGAACACGGGAAGATATGCCAATTGATCCACCTTTCCATTTTCACAGTGCGCACACCCCTGGCCGTCGCATGCGTCATGTTTCGCTTTCTTATACGACCAAGGCATGCGAAACCCACTTCCCTTTGTTTTTCGGGCGGCGTTCCCATAGACGGCGGCATCTATGATTTCATTCCAATCCACACCTCTTCCTTTAGCTTTGGAGAGGGCAACGAGAATATGGTCTCTGAGGGCGACCGCGGATGTTTGATCTACGACAAACCCCGGCCAGTTAAGATGGACGCCCGTCTTGATGAGGTCCCGACACTTTTTGGGTGGGGATACAGAGACGAGACACTCACGACCACCGTGGCGTTTTACTTTGTCACATATGATTTTACAAATATCTTTGATTTCATCGAGGTCCAACGCTTCGTCATCCTTATAGTCGATATCCACGAAGAAGTTATACTTTTCACTCTTCTGTTCGACGACGTAGAGTTTCTCACCACATTTGACAGCTTCCACGTATCGTTCGTGGAACACGTTCAATTTATCAAATGGCACGGAGAGGACACCACCGTCCATGAGCACATGTGATAGATTGGTTGCGTTCGTAAAATTTTGAGTCGCACACCAACTCTTAAACATACTTTCTTAGGGTCTTTATTCTCTAAACCATCTCATACATGAGACATCGTGAAATTCTTTCGCCTGAGAAAGTTCTTTTTTTATGGTTAAAAGTTCATATACTGTTTTGATTTCGTTTTCTTTGACCCATTCAGTGACTTCTTCTTGACATAACCCTCGATTCTTCTGAAGAAGTTCTCCAATCTGCATCATGATGTACGCCTTGGACTTCATTATTTTATAGAGAAGGTTTTTCTATTCAAAGAACTTATACACGCGTAAAATTGGGGATTCTTAATGACATTATTAATGATAAGATTCCATCTCTTACGTGAATTAAACTCTTCGAGAGTGTCATAACTCATATAATCATTTTCGTCGTATGTTTTTCTAAAAGGTTGTTTCATAATTTTTTTAAGATTCGTTTTGTGTTTCTCCTCGTAAAACTTTTTGATTTGCTGTTGCTGCTCAACCCTCGTGTAATTCACAAAGAATATAAAGACATTATACTCGAGATCAACCGAAGGACTCTCTTTGACTATAAACTTAAATTCTGTATATTCACCACTCTTAAGAGAAACGACACCCCGAGTTTCTTCTTCCAGTTCCCTGAGGGCACATCGAAGGGGATTCGAAATCTCTCTTCGCCTACATCCACCCGTCACAAAAATCCAATCCTTAAATCTCCAATCCCTCACCGTGAGAAACCGTGGTTTCCCATCGACGAAGGTTACTGGTACTGCGATCGCCTTGTACTTTTTCATTGCGCATTCGCAAGTTATAATAAGAATACAAGTTTATTCCTTGGATTTTACATCTTCCACTTTTTCGGGTTCTACCACAGGTTCTGCCACGGGTTCGGGTGGGGTGGGGGCACTGAGATGTCGAACGACTTGCGCTGAAAAGGTTTTGAAACTGTTCATCTCCTCCTTCGTTTTGTTGAGTTCTCTGAACAGAAAGATAATTCCGAGGGCACACACGATAGTGCCAATCATCATAACGGTCTCACGATTAACGGGAATCATTTATACTGTAATGTCTCACTTTCTTTTTAAGCAATTGCACCCATATGAGCTTTCCCTGGAGTGGGACACTCATACGGGGACTGTGCGAACTGGACGGCTTCGTAATGCGCATTTTCACACGATTTGTTTGTCGGGGTTGGTGGTGTAGGCTGACCAACAAACTTTTCGAGTGTCCTGGATTTAGGATCGTACGTCAATACAAAAACGATGGCGAGAAGGAAAATAAGTTTCCACATGGTTTATTAATTAGTTAGAATATAAAAGACCACCCATACCGTTTTCGATACGGAGAACGTTGTAGTTCACGGCGTAGATATCATCCGCCGAGTTGAGCTTGTCGTTAATGATACGAGCCGAGTCAAGGCGGGAGAAGTTCAAGGTACCGGTAGGCTGAAGCTTACCAGTCTCGAGGCAGAAAGGGTACGTGAAGAGGTTAGCACCCGGGGTGGAGCTCCCGTGGGAGGTGTGGTAATACAGAGGAACCGCGGTGAAGTTGGGGCTCGCGAACTTGTAGTCGGCCACATCGGTACCGTTGATCTGGAGCTTGAGCTTGTTCGTGGCACCGAGCATGGTAACACCCGAAGCGTTCGCGGCTGCCAGGTACTTGATGGGGTGGTTGAAGTTGAGTTCTTGAATCTTGGAACCCGAGGAAACCGCCTTCTGAACTTGTGTGATGAGCATGTTCTGGGGAGACCCCGCGAACAGTTCCCGCTCCTGAGTATCGAGGTACGCGTAGTTGGCATAGACTTCCCACTTGTACGCCGTGGCGCTGGAACCCCACGTGATACGAAGCTCAACATCGTGGTACTGGAGGGAGATGAGGGGGAGCGCGGTCTGCCAGTTCTCGCAAAAGGCGAACCGGAGAGGGTAGAATTGCTCGGAAGCCGAACCAGTGTAGAGACCACTAGACACCGACTTGGCGGAAGAGGTCGCCGAAAGGGTAGGGGCGATAAGGGTGGAGTAGATGGAGTCCTGGTCATCAATCACCTGACCCCCGACGAGGAGTTCCACTTTGGAGATGGCAGTGGTCCAATCAGGGACGGTGTTGGACTGGGTACCATCAGACTTGATGGGCATGAGATAGACATAGTTGAGCATGTCCCCCTTGCGCTCGAATCGGATGGTGGACATACCATTGTTGGAGACGTTGCCTTGGATGACCTGACGCTCGACAGTTTGGGAGAAGTTCGTGTGACGCTTGTAGGTCGACCTGAAAAAGCTCACTTCGGGCTGACCGACGAGGTGTACATCCTGGGCACCGACGGCGACGAGTTGGGCAATACCACCAGACATTTTATAATATAGTGAGACTTTATTTTTAAGTGGAGAATCCGAAGGATTCCCCCGTTTAGATACGAGAGAAGTCCTACGGACTTCGATCGGTATGGGGGCTCCTTACAAACTGGGTTTCAATTTGGAAGAGGTTGGTTTATGAACTTGGAACGACGGGCCACTCAACACCAGTGAGGTTTCCATCGGTGTCTAGGATGGGTCGAGCTATCATGGGAAAGTCCCTGAGGGCCTGGCGGTACCTGATCCAATCATCTACACCAGATTTCCATGGATAATCTCGGGTCATGTATTTATCACTCTTATCGAGGAGAACGTTCCTTTCCTCTCGAAGTTTATTGAAAGCGAGAATACGTACTTCTTCTGTGTATGTGAGTTTGTAGAGTGCGCTCTCATATGTCTCATCACATGGTTTTGCTATATTTTCAAAAACAACACTATCCCACCTGGTACCGTCGGAGGTATAAGGTACGCCTGGAAACATGATCTCTACTACTTGAGCAAGCATATACTTTACCACTACATTTTTTCTATATATATTGAACCATGTGCTCCCGCGGTGGTGGTCAAGGTATGTGTCCCAACGTATGTGGCCACCGCCGGCCATCCTGTACCACCCGGTGACCCGCTATTGCCAGTTGCCTGGACCCATGATTTACCACCCCCATCAGAGTTGTATGTATTGTAATTTGGTACATTACCACCCCTATATCCACCTCCACCTCCACCTTCGTGATGATTAGCCGCCCCACCACCACCGAACCCCCCGTGCATCGTGTGCGCTCCACCGTAGTATTGACCAGTGTAACTCTCCCCCCCGAACGCGCCGTGACCGGGGCTATACCCCTTTGAAAACTTGCCCCCATTGACAGCGCTGGCCGGTTCGCCGTTACTTGTAAATCCTGCCCCACCACCAGACTTGTAACTATTCCCTTGATTGCCACCACTCGACGAACCAGAGGTCACCAATGCCGTACCCGCTGTTCTCGTGGTTCCTGCACCGTGTACAGCACTCATACCACCACCGCCACCACCCGCGATCATGTATATCGCTCGCGAACGTCCTGAGCTGTACTCATTACTGCCAGATGGATGTAGAACCCAACTAGCACCTCCACCCCCACCACCAATACTATTGGTGGTGGGGGCTGTGGCCGATTGTCCAACGATAAGTAACAGTTTTGTTCCCTTCGTCAATGTAAAACGAGCCTCGATTTTCCCACCATAACCATTATTGACGTTATTGTATGCAGCTCCACTTGCCCCAGTTGCAATGATTTTGTACGTAGCGTCCGCAGGTACAGTCCAAAGCTGGTACCCATCCCTATCAGTACCATTACTATCATTTCCCAACACAAAGAAATTAGTGTTCGTCCTCCACCCCGCGGATGAATAATCGGCGTGACCCGTTAGTGTCGCGAGTGAAGGACCTTCTCGTCCCGACATCCCAGCATTCGTGAACGTATGTGAGCTAAATTCGTAGAGTCCCGAGAAACCCACAATATTGAAGGTTCTTTCTACGAACGCCTGACTGGGAGTATCAACCACTCGAAATGTTACGTTCGTGCCAGAATTTACTGCCCCGATAGTACCAGAGATCACACCCGAACTCGCATTGAGACTGAGACCCCCCGGTAAGGGGTTACTACCAGGTGCTACTGCGAATGTCCTACCGGAAGTACCCCCCACAGCATCTGTACCCGCGAGTGTGTGACTCACGGACGCGGTAGTATTGAAGGTTAAGGTCGCCCCAGCCGCCGGGGAGGTCCATGCCCCACCTAACCCGATCGTTTGGGTGCTTGTAGCAGCGAGACCCGAACCACCTGTGATTTTAACAGTATAGGGTCGATTTGCGAGTTGGGCTGTAGCAGAGGACAAGTCCCCCATTTTGAATGTGGTTGTTGCCGCGTTCACGAATGTCCTATCCACCACCTCATAATTGGTTCCATCGGCACCCACGAGGTTTATAGCCAGTCCTGAATCAAAAGAAGCCCCTGAGACCGTGAATACTTGGGTTGCTGTATCCGCGACGAGAAGACTCGTCGGTGAAATACTCACAATCGAAGGTGGTGGTGCGAGGGCACCCCACCCTGACACCGTATATGCTTCCATAAACCCGATTGTGGAGTTATACCTGATCGTACCTGGAGGTGCATACGTCGGTCTCTGGGCGGTCGTGCCACCTGTGACCACGAGGTCTCTAGACATGATACGACCAGAAACCTCGAATTCTGCCGTGGGAGAGATACTTATCGTAGCCCCCATACCGGGGTGGGCTGTACAGAAATAGTAAAGTGTTGTGGGGGAATCTGCGGAGACCACAA
>FUWD013230668.1_pt1 | contig 30076 bp, 24 predicted proteins | sample 1063281 | NCBI WGS metagenome assembly FUWD01 (sample SAMEA79048168, study PRJEB19326) | metagenome | biome: marine | reverse complement strand
CTGTATATAAAACATGTGTTTCGATACTTATTTTTAAATCGGCGGCATCTTCACCCGCAACAGTTTCAAAATCGATGGTATCAGTATTGCAAAGACCGTTTACAAAATTATTTTCTGGATCATATACATAAGCGATTCCTCCACTCATACCTGCAGCAAAATTCCGTCCTGTTTTTCCAAGTACCACTACTTTACCACCGGTCATGTATTCACAACAGTGATCTCCAACACCCTCTACTATTGCGGTTGCTCCCGAATTACGAACCGCAAAACGCTCTCCTGCAATACCGTTTATATAGGCAGCTCCAGAGACAGCGCCAAACAAACACACGTTTCCAACAATGATATTATTTTCTGCTAAAAAGTCTGCTTTCGCAGGTTTCTTTATAATTAATTTTGCTCCAGACAGGCCTTTCCCTAAGTAATCATTCGTGTTTCCATCTAATATAAAGGTCAATCCATGTGCACTAAATGCACCAAAACTCTGCCCTGCAGATCCTGTAAAATTGATATTTAAGGTATCTTCAGGCAAACCTAAATGGCCATATATTTTGGAGATTTCATTACTCACAATGGCACCAACAGCACGATTTGTATTTTTTATTGGGTAATTAAGAATCATTTGCTCTTTTCGATACAAAGCCCTGTGCGAATCTTTTAAAATGGTAAAATCTAATACGCCTTCTAAGTTATGCTCTTGTTGTTCTGTATTTTTAACAATCATTTCTTTATATGCTGCAGGTCGGTATAAAATACTAGACAAGTCTAGCCCTTTTGCTTTATAATGTGTGATTGCTTTATTTGAATTGATTTTATGCGTTTGTCCAACCATTTCATCTAAGGTTCTAAAACCGAGTTCCGACATGATTTGTCTGAGCTCTTCTGCAATATAGAAGAAGAAGTTAATGACGTGCTCGGGCGTTCCTTTAAAATTTTTACGCAGGTCTTTGTCTTGGGTTGCAATACCTACGGGGCAGGTGTTTAAATGACACTTCCGCATCATGATACATCCTGAAGCAACCAGAGGAGCTGTGGCAAAACCAAACTCTTCAGCACCCAACAATGCAGCGATGGCGACATCTCGTCCTGTTTTTAACTGTCCATCACATTCCACAACAATCCGACTTCTTAAATTATTTAAAACAAGTGTTTGTTGCGCTTCTGCCAAACCAAGTTCCCAGGGCAAACCTGCATGTTTTAGAGAGGTTAGTGGAGAAGCTCCGGTTCCTCCATCATAACCAGAGATTAAAACAACATCTGCTTTTGCTTTTGCTACTCCGGCAGCAATGGTTCCAACACCCACTTCAGAGACTAACTTCACATTGATTCTGGCTTCGCGATTCGCATTTTTTAAATCGTAAATTAATTGGGCTAAATCTTCAATAGAATAAATATCGTGGTGTGGGGGAGGAGAAATCAATCCTACAAAAGGAGTGGAGTTTCTCGCTGCGGCAATCCAAGGTAAAACTTTATACCCCGGAAGCTGACCACCTTCGCCAGGTTTTGCTCCTTGGGCCATTTTTATTTGAATTTCTTTCGCATTTGTGAGGTAGTGAGAAGTGACTCCAAACCTACCCGACGCTACTTGTTTGATAGCAGAGTTTCTACTGTCTCCATTCATATCTTTTTGAAAACGTCCTCTGTCTTCACCGCCTTCACCAGAATTAGATTTTCCACCAATTCTATTCATGGCAATGGCTAGATTTTCGTGTGCTTCTCTTGAGATAGAGCCATAAGACATGGCACCTGTTTTAAAACGTTTTACAATTTCTGTCCAGGGTTCCACTTCTTCTAAAGGAATGGGGTCTAGGTTGTCAAACTGAAAGAGCCCACGAATGGTCATCAAGCTTTCTGCTTGCTCGTTGATGGATTTAGCATAGATGTCATAACTTGCTTGATCACTTAGCCGCACTGCTTGCTGCAATTTAGAAACCGTAGTGGGGTTTAGTAAATGGCGTTCCCCATTTCTTCTCCAACGGTATTCTCCACCAACATTTAATCCTAAGTTTTTATCAATTTTATTGTCTGGGTACGCTTGTTTGTAGCGTTGATCAATTTCTTTCTCAATTTCATACAGTCCAATACCTTCTATTCTTGAAGCAGTATACGGGAAGTACTTTTCTACAAATTGTGAGTTGAAGCCTACAATCTCAAAAATTTGAGAACCTCTATAAGAATGTAAGGTAGAGATCCCTATTTTGTTCATTACCTTTAAAAGTCCTTTTCCAATTGCCATATTGAAATTGTCAACGGCTTTTTGTTCATCCATTCCTGTGATGAAACCTTCTTTTACTTGCGTTCGGATAATTTCATTCACCATATAAGGGTTGATTGCACTAGCACCATAGCCAAATAAAGTAGCAAAATGATGCGGCTCACGCGGCTCTGCAGATTCAATAACGATATCAAAGAAAGAACGTTTTCTGAGACGGTTTAATTGGTGATTCACAAAAGAACAAGCAAGCAACACGGGGATGGGGGCAACTCTTGATTTACACCTCTGTCTGAAAGAATAATAATATTATTTTATTTTCTAAGGCTTTTTCTATCTGAATGACAATCGCATCTAATGCATCTTCAAGTCCATTTAAACCTTGTGCTTTCGGATATAAAATTTCAATAGTTTTTGCTTTGAAGCTTTCAACATCAATATTCCGAATTCTTTCTAAATCTACATTTGAAATCACTGGATTTTGAATGCGTAATTTCCGACATTGTCTTTCGGTAATACTAAATATATTTCGGTCTTTCCCTAAATTCAAGCTAATGTCTGTTACAATTTCTTCACGAATACCATCCAAAGGTGGATTGGTTACCTGTGCAAACAATTGTTTAAAGTAATTTGAAATTAATTGGGGTCTGTCTGATAAAACAGCAAGTGGCGTGTCAATTCCCATAGAGGTCAATGCCTCTTTACCTGCCTGTGCCATTGGTGTAATTACTTCTTGAATATCCTCCAAAGTATAATTAAATAGGCGCTGTCGTGTTTTAATATCAATGGTTTCAATCGGACAAGTTTCCGTAGTTTCTGGAACATCTTTTAAATGTAAACGTGTTTTATCCAACCATTCTTGGTAGGGTCTTTCAGAAACTATTTTACTCTTTATCTCTTCATCCTGAATAATTCTACCGTCGTTCATGTCTACTAAAAACATCTTTCCAGGTTCTAATCTTCCATGTTCTTTTACATCTTCTGGTGCGATGTCTACGACACCAATCTCAGAAGACATGATAAGCTTTCCACTTTTAGTGATGGTATATCTAGAAGGTCTTAACCCATTTCTATCCAGTAAGGCACCGATGTAATCTCCATCTGTAAAAGGCACAGAAGCAGGACCATCCCAAGGTTCCATGATACAACCATTGTATTCGTAAAAAGCTTTGCGCTCTTTAGACATGGTCTTGTGTTTTTCCCAAGCTTCAGGAATCATCATCATCATAATTTCTGGTAGCGATCTTCCAGTATGGGTCAAAAGCTCTACCACCATATCCATGGAAGCAGAATCCGATTTTCCAGGCAATATAATTGGAAAAAGTTGCTCTATTTGCGGGCCAAAAACATCACTTTTCATGATTTCTTCTCGCACACGCATTCTACTTACATTTCCACGCAAGGTATTGATTTCTCCGTTCTGACACATGTGTCTAAAGGGCTGTGCCAATTCCCAAGTGGGCATTGTATTGGTTGAAAAACGCTGGTGAACTAAAGCCAGACGTGTGACTAAATCTATTTCTTGTAAGTCTTTATAATAGGGACCAATATCTTCAGGCATGATAATCCCTTTGTAGATAATTGTGGTAATTGATAAACTTGGAATATAAAAATAAGTGCTTTCAGACGTTTTAGATGTACGGATGGTATGTTCGGAGATCTTACGTGCAGCATATAGTTTTGCTTTAAAAGTAGCCTCGTCAATTTCGATAGTTTTACCAATAAAGAGTTGTTCTATGTTTGGTTCTGAAGCCAAAGCGATTTCTCCTAATTGAGAGGAGTCTACAGGCACTGTCCTCCATCCTAAAATAGAAAGTCCTTGCGCGACAAGCTCTTTTTCGAAGGTGGTTTTACAAAAATTATATTGATTTGTTGTTTTTGGGAGAAAGACCATTCCAACAGCATAGGCTCTTTGGGCTGGAATTTCAAAATCACAAATACGCTTAAAATACGCATGGGGAATGTCTATTAAGATGCCCGCACCGTCTCCGGTTTTTCCATCAGAACTTACACCACCTCTATGTTCTAGCTTTACTAAAATCTCTAAAGCGTCATGTATAATCTGATTTGTTTTCTCTCCATTTAAATTACAGATAAATCCTGCACCACAATTTTCGTGTTCAAATTCGGGTAAATATAAACCTTGTTTCTCCATGTTCTTTTGAGTTATATCTGCTAAATTATATTTTTTATTGCGAAAACATCAACGTTTTAACGTTTTAAATATAAGTTTTACGATGAAATCAAAATTTCATAATAAATACGTCAGTTATAATAATTAAAGCTTTTTTTATTGAGAAAATGATAATAAACAGAAAAACCTGCAAGTTTTTTAGACTTGCAGTTAAAAATAGGGCTATTTTTTAGGAATTAATGCTCGTTCAAACGAAAATCTGGATACGAATCCATTCCGTGTTCATGTGCATCTAAACCTTCTAATTCTTCTTTTTCAGAAACTCTAATTCCGATAGTTTTCTTGAGTGTAAAAATAATTAAGAAAGATGCAAGAATACAAAAAGCAGCATAACAGGCAACACCTGTTAATTGAATTAGAAATGTGTGTTCTGGGTTTGTAGAGAAGATTCCAACGGCTAAAGTTCCCCAAATACCACAAATTAAATGCACTGCAATTGCTCCAACAGGATCGTCTAGTTTGATTGCGTCTATAAAAGAAACTGCAAACACAATTAATGCACCAGCAATGGCTCCGATAAGAATGGCGCTTTCTGGTGTCATGACATCTGCACCTGCAGTAATTCCAACCAAACCTCCTAAAATACCATTTAAGAACATGGTCAGGTCTAAATTTTTGTACCGGATAAGAGAAACAGAAGCGGCAATAATTCCTCCAGCGGCAGCAGCCAAACAAGTAGTTACCAGTGTTAATGAAGTTAATTCAGGATCTGCAGATAAAACAGAGCCTCCATTAAAACCAAACCAACCCAACCAAAGAATTAAAACTCCAGCAGTCGCTAACGGGATATTGTGACCAGGGATTGCTTGTGCAATGCCGTTTTTGAATTTTCCAATACGAGGACCTAGCAACCAAACAGCAACTAACGCAGCCCAACCTCCAACAGAATGCACTAATGTAGAACCTGCAAAATCATAGAACCCCATTTGATCTAAGAATCCGCCACCCCATTTCCAAGAGCCTGCTATTGGATAAATAATACCTACATAGAGGACTGTAAAAATCATAAAAGCTCCAATTTTCATTCTTTCGGCAACTGCACCAGAAACGATGGTCGCAGCTGTAGCAGCAAACATTCCTTGGAATAAGAAATCGGTCCAATAGGTATACCCTCCGTTATAGGCCAAATCTAATGTTCCTGATGCTGCTAGTGGTGCATCGATTCCAAAACCTGCAAATCCCAAAAAGCCATTAAATTCTCCAGGATACATGAGGTTAAAGCCACCAATATAGTACAACAGTAAGCCCGCAGTTATGATAAAGATATTTTTAAATAAAATATTGATAGTATTCTTCTGTCTTGTAAGTCCGATTTCTAAAAATGCAAAACCCGTGTGCATAAAAAAAACAAGTGCTGTACAGATCATCATCCATACATTGTTAATTGTTAATAATTCCATAATAAAGTTGTATTAAAGTTTCGTTTAGTTTAAAGTGCTGTTTCCCTTTTCTCCGGTTCTAATTCTGTATGCATCTTTGATGTCAATTACAAAAATTTTCCCATCACCAACTTGGCCTGTTGAGGAGGCTTCAATAATCGTTTTTACGGTAATCTCTTCAAAATCGTCATTCACAACAATTGATAAGTGCCTTCTTTGAATATCACTTGTACTATAGCTAACTCCACGATATACGTGTCCTTCTTTTTCATTACCCACACCTGTTACGTCCCAGTATGAGAAAAAGCTGACGCCCACTTCGTGCAGTGCATCTTTTACAGCAGTATATTTTGATTTTCGGATAATCGCTTCTATTTTTTTCATTTTAACCTTTGTTTAATTCGTGTTTATTTTTTTAAGTAGTAAAATTTCAATCCTGAAAAATTTATTTCAATTCATATTTTGATGGAGTGCTTTTATCAGCAACGAACAAAATTATTTAATACGCTTCTAAACTTGCAACTGTTCCTGCGGTATCTTGGGTGTTTGTTCGTAATAAATACATCTGAATTTATTTTAATTAATAGTTCTTTTGAGTATTTACAGAGCAGGGTCTTTGCGGGCTCCTGTTGCGCACTTTTTTTTAGAGAATTTTATTAGAAAGCGTATACTGCAGCTATTGTTAAACCTGTTACGTTATTTTCACCACCGATAAAAGAACCAATTTCCTCTGAGGTATCATATCTTATTTCGGTTATTAATTTTAGTGCAGCTGTAAGGTTTGTGTTTCCTGTGAATGTGTATGCAGATTGACTTGTATTTCCACCTGCAGAAGTCACTGTGTAAAACTCGGGTCTGAATCCTAAAGAGAACATATCAGAAAAAGTATTTTGTAAGTATAGCGCAGCCCCTTGGTAACCAGCATCGGCATCTTCTGAATTTGCATACGCAGCATTTATACCTAAGTATAAAGCATCAGAAATGTCAAATCCACCTGTATAGTCTAAATACAAAACATCGGTATCTCCAAAACCGTCCGCACCGTATGCAAGGTTGAAGAACTGTCCTTTATATCCCGTTTGGAATCCTAATTGGTAATCATCTGAGGTGCTATTGGCTCCTGCGACAACACCGTGAGGGTTGGTGATTGCAAACATGAAAGACAAATTGTCTGTAGCTGCATAATCCATTTTTAAACCAGTATGAGAAAAAGGTCCTGCATTAAATAAATAAGATACCGAGTAATTAAAGTTTCCCGCGGGAGAAATTACTTCATAACCATAAAAGGTGTTGAACTGTCCTAAAGTGAAGGTTATGTTTTCTGAAGCATTATAATAGGCATACAATTGATTGATGGCTCCTGTATATGCATTTGCTGCATTTGCTCTTGGTCCAAAGGTCAGATCAGCAACAACTCCGGCTCTTCCTTTTTCGTAAGAAAAAATTGTATTTGCCATTCCCAATCCAAACCCATTAGCAGGAACATCTGTTAAAATTCCAGTAGTTCCAATTGCACCTGTTGATAGGTTTGTGGCATAATAAGTATCTACAGTTCCACTTAAGGTAACCGTTCCTTTTTCTTCTTCTTGTCCTGTAGCAATAAAACTTACTGCCAGTAATGCTGTAAAAATAATTTTTTTCATACCTGTTAATTTTAGTTGGTGATGTGTTTTTGTGAGTTGAACTCGATCAAAAGTATATATTTATTTTAAATTAACAAAGGGGTGTGTTTTGTAAAACACTATATATTTAACGTACACCCTTAAAAAAATGGGGGTAAAATTAAGAAATACTTATTTTTATTGTTTTAAGTGGTAAAAAAAAGAGGGTTCATAAAAAAGTTGCCAATAATTTTATTGTATTCATAAAAATGCATGTTTTGTAAAAAAAATGTAATTATTGTACTTTTGCAGCCATGAAATACTCATTTTCTTATCTAATTCGTCTTGAATTTCTAGGTTTTCGTTTTTCTGGATGGCAAAAGCAACCGAATGCGAAAACATTACACGATATCGTAGACAAGTCACTGTCGTTTGTTTTTGAGGATAGCGCATATAAAACAATTGGTATTGGGAGAACAGATGCCAAGGTTTCTGCAAACGCATACTATTTGCAGCTATTTAGAGATTCGGAAGTGGAAGCGGTTCCTTTTTTAGCATCCTTAAATCAGAACTTCCCTCCAGATTTTAGGGCAACTGCTGTGCAAAAGGTGGCGACTGATTTTAATATAATACAGGCTTCTAAAAAGAAAGAGTACCATTACTATTTTTCTTTTGGGGCAAAAAACCATCCTTTTGCAGCACCGTTTATGGTGAATATCGCCGAAGAGCTAGACCTGAATAAGATGAAGGAGGCTGCGAAGTTATTTGAAGGAGAACACTATTTTCATAAATATTGTACAAAACCATCTGCCCACACTGTTTTTAAAAGGACCATCGCGCTTTGTGAGATTGTAGAGAATACTGTATTAACGGCAAACTTCTTTCCTGAGAAGTCCTATATCTTAAAGGTGCAGGGAAAAGGTTTTTTGCGGTATCAGATTCGATTGATGATGGCTACTTTAATTGAGGTGGGCAAAGGTTCCTTGGAGATTTCATTTATTGTTGCCTCTTTAAAGGAAGACAATGATCGCAAGTTTTTACGCAACATCGCGCCTTCTTCGGGTTTGCAGTTGTACGATATTGAGTTAATTGCGTAGTGTTTGTTTAAAATAAACACAAAAAAAATCCATCTGAGATAAAGATGGATTTTTGAATGCTATTGATACGGTACTATTTATCCTTTGATGACTCCTCTAGAAATTACAATTTTTTGAATTTCTGAGGTACCTTCATAAATTTGAGTAATTTTTGCATCTCGCATTAAGCGTTCTACATGGTATTCTTTTACAAAACCGTTTCCTCCATGAATTTGCACAGCTTCTACGGTTTGTTCCATAGCTACCTTACTTGCATATAGTTTTGCCATTGCTGAAGACATGTCGTAATTGTGCCCCTGGTCTTTATCCCAAGCAGCCTTCATAACCATCATTCTTGCAGCTTCAATTTCGGTATACATGTCTGCTAACTTGAATGCAATTGCTTGATGGTTGCAGATCTCTGTTCCAAAAGCTTTGCGCTCTTTAGAATATTTTAACGCCAACTCATATCCACCAGCGGCAATTCCTAAAGCTTGCGCAGCGATTCCGATACGTCCTCCAGAAAGTGTTTTCATGGCGAATTTAAATCCAAATCCATCGGCACCGATTCTATTTTCTTTGGGAACTTTTACATCGTTAAATTGCAGGGTGTGGGTATCCGATCCTCGGATTCCTAATTTGTCTTCTTTGGGTCCTACGTGAAAACCTGCGGTTCCTTTCTCTACAATAAAAGCATTGATGCCTTTGTGCCCTTTTTCTCTATCTGTTTGCGCGATCACTAAATAAACATCTGCCCGTCCACCACTAGTAATCCAGTTTTTTGTCCCATTGATAAGATAATGGTCTCCTTTGTCTTCCGCTGTGGTTGCTTGTGAAGTAGCATCTGAACCTGCTTCTGGTTCACTTAAACAGAAAGCACCGACAAATTCTCCGGTAGCTAATTTTGTTAAATATTTTTGCTTTTGTGTTTCAGAAGCGTAGGTTTCTAAACCATAACAAACCAAAGAGTTGTTTACAGAAACAATGACAGATGCAGAAGCATCTATCTTAGAAAGCTCTTCCATAACTAAAACGTATGAAATTGCGTCCATCCCGCTTCCTCCGTATTCTGGAGCAACCATAATTCCCATAAAACCAAGATCTCCCATTTTTCGCACTAATTCTTGGGGAAACGCTTGCTTATTATCTCTTTCAATGACTCCTGGTAATAATTCGGTTTGTGCAAAGTCTCTTGCAGCATCTCGAATCATGATGTGTTCTTCTGTTAAGCTAAAATCCATTGTTTATTTTTATTATATTCGTGATATTCGACGGCAAAGATATCGATTTCGTAACGTATTTTGAGCAGACATTTGTTAATTTTACAGATATGAATGAAAATGCGCTTTTTGCCATTGGCCTGATGTCTGGAACTTCCTTAGACGGCATCGACCTCGTCTATGTGAAATTTTTAGAAAAGGACCTTTCTTCCTTTGATATTTTGCATGCTGAAACCATTCCTTATCATGCAGCGTGGAAACAAGAGCTTCAAAATGCAATTCGTTTTTCTTCAAAAGAATTAAGGGTATTGGATCACAGCTATGGGAAGCACCTGGGAAATATACTCCAAGACTTTATCCGTGATTACCAAATTAAAACCATCGATTTCATTGCTTCTCATGGGCATACGGTTTTACACCAACCTCAAAAAGGAATTACCCTGCAGGTAGGTGGGGGACAAGAAATTGCGAATATTACCCAGCAAAAAGTAGTTTGTGATTTCAGAACACAAGATGTACTCCTTGGTGGTCAAGGAGCTCCTTTAGTGCCTATTGGCGATGCGTTGTTGTTTCCGAGCTATGAATTTTGTTTAAATCTCGGCGGTTTCTCGAATGTCTCTTTTGAAAAAGAGTCAGAAAGAATTGCTTTTGATATTTGTCCTGTAAATATTGTCCTGAACTATTACGCAAATAAAATGGGATGCGAATATGATGCCTCAGGAGCCATTGCGGCGCAAGGGGAAATAAATACAGCTCTTTTAGCTGCTTTAAATGCGTTGGATTTTTATAAAACAGCCGCACCAAAATCTTTGGGTTTAGAATGGGTTCAGAAAGAAATACTACCACTAGTAGCTAAATATAAAGCAAGTATTCCAGAAATTTTAAGAACTTTTGTGGAACACATTGCTGTGCAAATAGCCGATGTTGTGAAAGATTCAAATGCAGTTTTAATAACTGGTGGAGGTGTTTTTAATACTTTTTTAATGGAACGGATAAAATATTGGTCTCAGAGTAAAGTTGCACAGCCATCTGATGCTGTTATCAACTATAAAGAAGCCTTGATTTTTGCTTTTTTAGGAAGGTTGCGAATTGAGAATCAGGTGAATTGCTTAAAGAGTGTGACAGGCGCCCGCAAAGATCACTCTTCAGGAGTTATTTTTTTACCACAGGTTTTGGATTAAAAAGAGTAAAAAATTGTTTTATTTACAGTAAGTTTGTCAAGTATAGAATCCCTATTCAAAAATCTAAAAAGCCCCCCAAAGAATGAATCAGCTTTAACTTCTCTAAACGAATTTGTATCGTACACACCGCGCGTAAAAATTTAGAAAACAAGTTGAACTTTTAGAATTAAATAGGATGAAAGAATTATTAAAAATATACGAAAATAAACAACCCGAAATTGTTTTTCACTGGAAAGATCCAGAAACGGAAGCCGAAGGGTGGACGGTTATAAATTCACTTAGAGGCGGTGCCGCTGGTGGAGGAACTCGCATGCGAAAAGGCTTAGATAAGAATGAAGTACTGTCTTTGGCAAAAACAATGGAAGTAAAATTCACGGTTTCTGGTCCCGCCATTGGTGGTGCAAAATCAGGAATTAACTTTGATCCCAACGATCCAAGAAAAAGACAGGTTTTAGAGCGTTGGTATAAAGCAGTAACCCCGTTGTTAAAACATTACTATGGTACGGGTGGTGACTTAAATGTAGACGCCGATAAAGATGTCATCCCAATTACAGAGAATTGTGGAGTTTGGCATCCTCAAGAAGGAATTTTTAATGGACACTTTAAGCCGACAGAAGCAGATAAGATCAATCGAATTGGTCAATTGCGTTTGGGAGTGATTAAGGTTTTAGAAAATAAGGAGTTTTCTCCAGATTTATCAAGAAAATATACAGTTGCAGACATGTTAACAGGCTACGGTGTTGCCGAAGCTGTTAAACACTACTACAATATTTATGGAGGAAATATCGAAGGGAAAAGAGCCATTGTGCAAGGATTTGGAAATGTAGGCTCTGCTGCCGCGTATTACTTAACGCAATTGGGCGCTAAAGTGGTGGGTGTGATCGATCGAGATGGAGGTGTTATTCAGGAAGATGGATTTTCTATGGAAGAAATGACTCAGTTGTTTTTAGCAAAAGATGGCAATCAATTGGTGGCTGAAAATATGCTTTCTTTCGAAGAGATCAATGAAAAGATATGGAGTATGCCTGCAGAGATTTTTGTTCCTGCTGCGGCTTCTAGGTTGGTTTCTAGAGCACAAGTTCAGCAAATGATTGCTGCAGGGCTAGAGGTAATCTCTCCTGGAGCAAATGTTCCTTTTGCCGATAAAGAAATTTTCTTTGGACCTATTATGGAACACACTGACAATCATGTTAGTTTGTTGCCAGATTTTATTTCTAACTGCGGTATTGCAAGAGTATTTGCGTACTTAATGGAGGCAAGGGTAACGCTGCCAATGCGTGATAAAGATATTTTTAACGATACTTCAGAAATTATAAAAAAAGCCTTGCAAAAAACATTTGCAGAAAGCGCTTCAAAAACTAAAATTTGTTCCACTGCTTTTGAAATAGCATTGAAACAGTTAATTTAAATTAGAGAAAAATATGGAAGCAGTAATTATCATTGTATTTGTAATGGGGTATTTGGCCATTACGTTAGAGCACAATATAAAATTAGATAAGTTAATTCCTGCTTTAATCATGATGGCCGTTTGTTGGGCGCTGGTAGCACTTGGAATTGATAGTTTTTCTAATTGGTTTGATTCTAGCTCCCATGGTTTGGTAGAGGGTTTCGCCACGATGCCGCACGATGATAAATTGCACTTGGTAGAAGAAACCCTGTTGCACCATTTAGGAAAAACAGCAGAAATTTTAGTATTTCTTTTAGGGGCGATGACCATTGTGGAAATCATTGACTATTTCGATGGATTTGCAACGATTAAGGGCTATGTGAATTTTAAAAGTAAAAAGAAACTTTTATGGATGTTCGCAGTACTTGCTTTTATTTTATCGGCGATCATCGATAATTTAACAGCAACAATTGTATTGATTTCAATTTTACAGAAAATTGTTAAAAAGAAAGAAGACAGAATCTGGTTCGCAGGTTTAATTATCATCGCTGCCAATGCAGGGGGTGCTTTTTCTCCTATTGGAGATGTAACTACTACCATGCTGTGGATTGGAGATAAAGTAAGTACTGGGAAGTTATTTACTTATTTATTTATTCCATCGGTACTTTGTATGGTGGTCCCAACTTTTATTGCAACCTTTTTGACCGCTTTTAAAGGCGACATTGCGATGGATGAAAATGAAGTTGAAAAACCAAAAAATGAACACAGCGCACGCATGTTGTATTTAGGATTGGGAGCTATTTTATTTGTTCCTTTCTTTAAAACGATTACCCATTTGCCTCCGTATGTAGGAATGATGTTGTCTTTGGCAGTGGTGGCAACCTTTGCAGAAATATACAGTCGCTCAAAATTCTCAATTTCTAGTATAGACAGCGCAGAATCTGACGAAAATGCACACCACAGTCCAGTGCACGCTTCTTTGTCTAAAATAGAAATGCCAAGTATTTTATTTTTCTTAGGAATTTTAATGGCAGTAGCGGCCTTAGAATCTTTGGGGATTTTATTCAACTTTGCAGACAGTTTAAAGCAAGGAATTCCGCTAATGGGTTCTGAATTAGAGGGAACGGTTGTTTCCGATCTCGTAGTTATTTTATTGGGAATAGGTTCTGCGGTTATTGACAATGTGCCTTTGGTTGCTGCAAGTTTAGGGATGTTCTCGGAACCGTTAGACAATCCTTTATGGCATTTTATTGCGTTCTCTGCAGGTACTGGAGGATCGATGTTGATTATTGGTTCTGCAGCAGGAGTGGTTGCTATGGGAATGGAAAAAATAGATTTCTTTTGGTATTTCAAGAAAATATCTTGGTTGGCATTGATTGGGTTTCTTGTCGGCTCTGTTGCTTTTGTAGTACTGAGGTCTTTGATTTAAAAATTAAAAATTACCATAAAAATGCCATTTTGATTCGTTTCAAAATGGCATTTTTTAGTGAATCTAATATTTTTTTTCCCATTTGAAAACAATTTAAGATGGGGAACTGCGTTCTGCATAGAGAATAAAAACAAATAGGAAATGACATTATTTTTTCAAGAGAATACAGCACTTTTAGAGGCTGCTACTGAGGAGAAAACGCTCTCCATTTTTAAATTAATTATGGATGGTGGCATTGGGGGGCGCGTTATTCTGGCCCTTTTATTCGTGCTGTTAGCAGTGGCTTTATATATTTATTTTGAACGTTTTTTTGCTATCAAAACAGCTTCAAAAATAGATGAAAATTTCATGAATCAAATACGTGATTATGTTTCTAGTGGCAGATTGGATGCTGCAGATGCGCTTTGTAAAAGTAAAAATACGCCTACAGCAAGATTGATTGGAAAAGGGATTTCTAGGATTGGAAAACCTTTAGACGATATCAATACCGCTATCGAGACTGCTGGAAAGTTAGAAGTCTATCAGTTGGAAAAGAACGTCAGTGTTTTGGCAACCATCTCTGGAGTAGCGCCAATGATTGGTTTTTTAGGAACCGTTATTGGAATGATCATTGCCATTCATGAAATTGCAAATGCGGGAGGTCAAATCGATATAAAGATGCTGTCTGATGGTTTGTATACCGCAATGACTACTACGGTGGGTGGTTTAATTGTAGGGATTATCGCTTATATGACCTATAACCACCTGGTAGTAAAAACAGACAAGGTGGTGTATCAAATGGAAGCAAAATCTGTAGAATTTTTAGATTTATTAAACGAGCCGGTATAGCGTATTAAGCTCCACAGAACTGCAAATATAGTAAGCAGTTGTGCTGCATACTTCAGGCTTTTAATTTTAAAATATTTTAATACCAATGAATTTACGAGGAAGAAATAAGGTAGACCCCACATTTAACATGTCGTCCATGACCGATATTGTATTTTTGTTGCTGATCTTTTTTATGCTTACTTCAACACTGGTTACGGTTAGTGCAATTGATGTTTTATTGCCAAAGGCGGGAGGGAAAACTGAAAGCAGTGCTTCTGTAGCCGTTACAATTACAAATACAGCCTTGTTTTATATTGATAAAAAAAAGGTCAATGCGTCTAATTTAGAAGCCGAGATGATGCGGAAGATAGGTGTCGAAAAGCAAAAGACAGTTATTATTCGTGCAGACAAAGAGGTGGCGTATAAAAATGTAATGAAAGTAATAGACATTGCGAATCGAAATAAATTAAAAATGATTTTAGCCGTAAAAGGCAAATAGTATTTTCGGCATCTCGCGCGTTCGAAGTGGTCTCTAAAAAAAAGTATGAAAGTATTAAATACAAAGCACAAACAGCAATCAGCGGCAATTACCGCAGGAATTCTAATGCTTTTAATTTTTGGACTTTTTAATCTTGGCTTGGGTTATTTGGACCCGCCAGCAGAATATGGTGTGGCTATAAATTTCGGAGATGCAGCGATGGGAAGCGGTGTGCCAGTGGCAGCAACAAAAAAGAGCAGGCCAAAAAAAGTCAGCGTGTCTGGGACCGACATTCCTAAAGAAATTTTAAAAGAAGCATCAGAGGAAACCTTGCTTACCAGCACTACCTCCGAAGCACTTCCGATTGTAGAAAAAGTAGCAGCAAAAAAAACAGCAGTAGCAGCAGTAAATGAAAAAGAACAACCCGCCCCGAAACCCTCCAAAGAAAATCAAGATGCATTGGATGCATTGCTAAGTGGAACTTCTACTGCGGGGAAAGAGCAAGGCGGGGGAAGCGATGCGGTTGCAGGTACAAAAGGAGTATATACGGGTGCTTTAGAAGCCTCAAAATATTATGTAAATACAGGAAGTGCCTCCAGTAAAAATTACAATTTAGCAGGGAGAAAAGTATTGGAAACACCAAAGAAACAACCCAATTGTCAAGAAGAAGGAATTGTAGTAGTACAAATTACAGTGGCTAAAAACGGGAAGGTACTCAGTGCAGTTCCCGGGGTCAAAGGAACCACAAACACAGCACCTTGTTTGGCAAAATCAGCAAAAGAAGCAGCACTTATTACCCGTTGGAATGCAGATTCGAATGCGCCTAAAGTCCAAACAGGAACCATTATTTATAAGTTCTCCTTAACTAAATAATCACGTATCTTTGCGCCTTAAATCCCCTTTTCATTTGAAAAGGCAGCCATTAAGCCAATAGTAATGACGTATCAAGAAACCCTCGCGTGGATGTTCGTGCAGCTACCGATGTATCAGCGGGAAGGGAAGGTCGCCTTTAAAAAAGACCTTACCAATAGTATTGCCTTTTCAAAAGAGTTGGACTTTCCAGAAAGGAAGTTCAAGACAATTCATGTGGGCGGCACGAACGGAAAAGGATCTACCAGTCATATGTTGGCGTCTATACTTCAAGAAGCAGGCTATAAAGTAGGCTTATATACCTCTCCACATTTAAAAAATTTCACGGAGAGAATCCGCATGAATGGACAGGAAATTCCAAAAGAAAATGTTACTGCCTTCATAGAAAAAAATAAAAAGTTTTTAACGACACATGAACTCTCTTTTTTTGAGATGACGGTAGGGCTTGCTTTTGATTATTTTGCTGCAGCTGCAGTAGATATTGCAATTGTAGAGGTGGGCATGGGAGGAAGGTTGGATTCTACCAATATCATACAGCCAGAAATTACGGTCATTACCAATATTGGATTGGATCACACACAGTTTCTAGGAGAAACCTTGCCAGAGATAGCCTATGAAAAAGCAGGAATTATAAAAGAGGATACGCCTGTTATTATTGGGGAGGAGCAATTGGCTGTAAAAAGTGTTTTTATACGCAAAGCAGCGGCAGTACATGCTCCGATTTCTTTTGCCTCGGCAACAGCAGAAAGCTATCCCACAGATTTGTTAGGTGAATATCAAAAGAAAAATGTAAAAACGGCGATTGCTGTAATTCGCGCATTGCAAGGCTTTCAGATTTCTGATACTGCGATCAAAGCTGGTTTGTTACAGGTAGTAAAAAACACCAATTTAAAAGGACGTTGGCAAATTTTGCAAGACGTCCCGAAGGTACTTTGCGATACTGCGCACAACGCGGAAGGTTTGGTTGAGGTATTTTCGCAATTGCGAAAAGAAAAGTACCTGCGATTGCATTTTGTACTGGGAGTGGTTTCAGATAAAAAATTAGAAGATATTTTACCCCTTTTTCCAGTAGATGCCCAGTATTATTTTTGCAAGCCAGACATTCCAAGAGGGCTTTCTGAGGTCAAATTGCAAGAAAAAGCAGTAGCATATGGTTTGCTAGGAGCTGCCTATCCTTCGACAAAAAAAGCACTAGAAGTTGCTTTACTAAATGCAAATCAGGAAGATATCATCTATGTCGGTGGAAGTACCTTTGTGGTTGCTGAAATAATTTAAATAAAACTTCATTTTTTATTTGGTAGATTAAAAATCAGTGTTATATTTGCAACCGCTTAGAACAATAAGGATCTTTGTTTTTAGCATTCCTTCCGACTAGGAATTAAAATATAACGGGCAATTAGCTCAGTTGGTTCAGAGCATCTCGTTTACACCGAGAGGGTCGGGGGTTCGAATCCCTCATTGCCCACATCAATCACAATCCTGACGATTTTCGTCAGGATTTTTTTTGTTTTAAAAAATGAGAAGCTTGCTGTATCATTTTTTAAAACAAAAAAAATCCAAGCGCATCGCGCACAGGGATTGTATTTGCAGTAGCGGTCTTTGAGGGCTGCACGACGGCCTTTTTTGGGCGGGAAGTGCATCCCTTTAGGATGGTTTCTAGTCACGAAAAAAAATCCAAGCGCAACGCGCACAGGGATTGTATTTGCAGTAGCGGTCTTTGAGGGCTGCACGACGGCCTGTTTCGGTTGGAAGTGAATCCCGTTGTTTTCCTTTAATTGTATGCTTCTTCTTTCTTTAAAAATAAAAAATAAGTACAGCACACATCACAAATCCATTCTTTTGCTTTTCTGGGAATTGCAAAGCGGAGGATCTGCCATAAAATTTCTTGCAAATACAATAGAAACCATTAACTTTGCTTAGGACGGTTTTTTTAGACCGTTGCCATGGGTGCAGGTACATCGCTTTTAACAAGTAGCGATTCGAGTAACAATTTGTTGCATTGCATTGGAGATTACCAAGACCAGCGCCTGTTAGCCGCTGGAAAGAAATAGATGAAAGAGATAAAAATTGCCGTTATCGGTTTAGGATATGTTGGTTTGCCGCTTGCAAGACTGTTTGCAACAAAGTATGCCGTTGTTGGTTTTGATATCAACGGACAAAGAGTTTCGGAGCTCATGGCAGGTATAGACAGCACCTTGGAAGTAGCGTCAGAGGCTTTAAAAGCAGTGTTGCTGGAAACACCAGGTGCAGACAAAGGATTGTTTTGTACCACAGCAATTGCACCTATAAAAGAGTGTAATCATTATATCATTACCATGCCAACGCCTGTAGACAAGAACAATACACCGGTGCTTGCGCATTTGTTAGAAGCCAGTAAAACAGTGGCGGCTGTGCTGAAGAAAGGAGATATTGTTATTTATGAGTCTACGGTATATCCAGGAGCTACCGAAGAAGATTGTATTCCAGTTTTAGAAGCAGTCTCTGGTTTGGTTTTCAATAAAGATTTTTTTGCGGGCTATTCTCCAGAACGCATCAATCCAGGAGACAAGGTAAATACCATTGACAAAATTTTAAAAATCACCTCAGGATCTACTCCTGCCATTGGTAAAAGAGTAGATGCTTTGTATGCATCTGTAGTTACTGCAGGCACTCATTTGGCACCTTCTATTAAAGTAGCAGAGGCCGCAAAGGTCATTGAGAACTCTCAAAGAGACATTAACATTGCTTTTGTAAATGAGCTTGCAAAGATATTTAACTTAATGGATATTAACATCCACGAGGTGTTGGAAGCTGCAGGAACAAAATGGAACTTTTTACCCTTTAAGCCAGGATTGGTAGGAGGGCATTGTATTGGGGTAGATCCCTATTATTTGGCACACAAGGCAAAAGAGTATGGCTACCACCCAGAAATTATTTTAGCAGGAAGAAGAGTAAATGACAGCATGGGACCTTTTGTTGCCGCTGAGGTTGCCAAATTAATGATTAAGAATGCGATTGAAGTCCGCGATGCCGAGGTATTGGTATTGGGGATTACTTTTAAAGAAAACTGTTCTGACGTTCGGAATACAAAAGCGGTAGACGTGGTAAATGAGTTGACAGATTTTGGCACTAAAGTAACCATTTATGATCCCTGTGCAAACCCTGAAGAACTCAAAGAAGAATACAATTTAGTTTCCCAGAAAACGCTTCCAAAGAAGAAATTTGATGCCATTGTGCTCACAGTATCTCATAAAGAATTTGAAAATCTAGATTTAAAGGCATTGAAAAAAGAGCATACCGTTGTGTATGACGTGAAAAACTTTTTCAATCCCAAAGAAGTCAATAAAACCTTATAAAGATGAAGAACTTTGCATTGATGGGTGCCGCAGGATATATTGCGCCCAGACACTTAAAAGCAATTAAAGACACCAACAATACTTTAATTGCTGCTTTAGACAAGTTTGATTCTGTAGGAATCATGGACCGTTATTTTCCCAATGCGAACTTTTTTACGGAATTTGAACGCTTTGATCGCCACATCGAAAAGCTCAAGAGGAATGACGCAATTACCTTGGATTACGTAAGTATTTGTACGCCAAACTACTTGCATGACTCCCATATTAGAATGGCTTTAAGAAGTGGTGCACATGCCATTTGTGAAAAACCAATCGTACTAAACCCTTGGAACATCGATGCCCTAGCGGCCATTGAAAAAGAATCGCAAGGGAGTATTAACACCATTCTTCAATTGCGTTTGCACACGGCAATTATTGATTTAAAAAAGAAGGTAGATGCCGCCCCGAAAAATGGAAAATATGAGATTGATTTAACCTACATTACCTCTCGCGGGAAATGGTATGACGCCTCTTGGAAAGGAGAGGACTCAAAATCTGGAGGCATTGCCACCAATATAGGCGTTCATTTTTATGACATGCTTTCATGGGTTTTTGGAAGTGTACAGGAGAATGCAGTGCACTTGAGAACGCCTCACAAGGCAGCTGGTTATTTAGAATTTGAAAATGCGAGGGTGCGTTGGTTTCTGTCAATTGATGCGCAAGATCTTCCAAAGGAAGTAAAAGAAAAGCAGCAAAGAACCTTTAGAGCCATTACTATAGACAAGGAGGAATTAGAGTTTAGCGACGGCTTTACCGAATTGCACACGATCAGCTACCAGAAAATATTGCAACACCAGGGCTTTGGCTTGGAGGAAGTGCGTCCTTCTATAGAGATTGTGCAGGATATCCGCAATAGCGAAATAAATAACTTAGGGCACAAGCACCCGTTTTTGAAATAAATAAATAACTTATATTTGTTTTGAAACAAAGAGTAAAAAGAATGAAAAAAAAAGCAATTATTGTTTCCGGATACTTCAATCCAATACACAAAGGGCACTTGGAATACTTTAACAACGCCAAGGCGTTGGCAGATGCACTTTTTGTAATCGTGAATAGCGACGTGCAGCGCGCCCTGAAAGGATCTAAGGAATTTCAAAAAGAAGCAGAACGCTTGTTTATTATTCAGAACATAAAAGCCGTAGATATGGCAATGATTTCTATAGATAAAGACCGCACCGTATGTGCCTCGATACGTGCTATTTTTGAAACCTATAGTGAAGAGTACCAATTAAGTTTTGCAAATGGTGGTGATCAAGACAACAATTCTATCCCCGAAGCGCCCACTTGTAATGAATTAAAAATTCAACTCATAGACGGTCTTGGAGATAAGATACAATCTTCTTCTTGGTTGTTAAATAAAAAATAAAACTATGAAAATTGGAATCACTTTTAGTGCTTTTGATCTTTTGCATGCAGGACATATAAAAATGTTGGAAGATGCAAAAAGTCAATGCGATTATTTGATATGTGCACTGCAAACGGACCCTACTTTAGACCGACCAGAAAAAAATGCACCCGTACAATCTGTTGTAGAAAGATACATTCAGTTGAAAGGATGTAAATATGTAGATGAAATTGTACCCTACGCTACGGAACAGGATTTAGAAGACCTGTTGCGTTCTTTTAGAATAGATGTGCGTATCCTAGGAGACGAGTATGCTAGTAAAAACTTTACAGGAAGGGCCTACTGCGAGGAAAAAGGAATCGATTTGTATTTCAATAAGCGGGAACACCGTTTCTCTAGCAGTGGCTTGCGAAAAGAAGTGCAGCAAAAAGAAAACTTAGATAATTAGACCGCGGTACGCGGCAGTTACTTTAAAAAGATATAAATGAAAATTACGGTAATTGGTTCTGGGTATGTGGGGTTGGTCTCTGGTGCTTGTTTTTCGGAAATGGGAAATACAGTGACTTGTGTAGACACCGATCATCAGAAAATCCAAAACTTAAAAGCTGGCATACTGCCCATTTTTGAGCCGGGTTTAGAAGCCATGGTTTTAAAGAATGTTCAAAATAAAACACTTTTTTTCACGACGGATTTAAAAGCTGCCATGCAATCGGCAGCCATTATTTTCATTGCCGTAGGCACTCCGATGGGAGCAGATGGTGCTGCAGATTTGAAATATGTGCTGGCAGTAGCAAAATCTATTGGTCAAAATTTACAGAAAAGCACGGTTATAGTGGGGAAGTCTACGGTACCTGTGGGGACTGCAGACAAGGTAAAAGGCATCATACAAGAAGCCTTGGACAAAAGAGGGTGTTCCATTGACTTTGACGTGGTTTCCAATCCAGAGTTTCTAAAAGAAGGCAATGCGATTGCAGATTTCATGAAGCCCGACAGGGTGGTTATTGGTGCAGCTTCAGCAGCTACTTTTGCCACTATGAAGGAATTATACTCTCCATTTTTTAGAACTCATGACCGTTTTATTACTATGGACATTCGCTCTGCAGAAATGACAAAATATGCAGCAAATGCAATGTTAGCCACTAAAATTTCATTCATGAATGAAATTGCAAATATTTGTGAAAAAGTAGGGGCGGATGCAAATGAAGTTCGTATTGGTATTGGCTCAGATAAAAGAATAGGGTATAGTTTTATATATCCAGGCGCTGGTTATGGAGGTTCTTGTTTTCCTAAGGATGTGAAGGCGTTGAAGAATATAGCGAAAGAGCATGGATATGAGGCACAGTTGATAACTGCAGTTGAAAAAGTGAATGATGCTCAAAAATTAGTCATTGCTCAAAAAATTGTCAAACGTTTTGGAGAAGATTTAACAGGTTGTGTTTTTGGTATTTGGGGATTGGCTTTTAAGCCAGGGACTGATGATATGCGGGAAGCTCCAGCAATTTATGTAATCAAAGAATTGGTGAAGCGAGGCGCTATGGTAAAAGCGTATGATCCAAAAGCAGTGAATGAAGCAAAAGAATATTACTTGAAAGGAATTGAAAACATTGAGTACGTAGATACTAAGTACGAAGTTTTAAAGAATGCCAATGCATTAGTTTTATTAACAGAGTGGAAAGAATTTCGTTCGCCAGATTTTGAAGAGTTAAAAAATCAATTAAAAAACCCTGTTATTTTTGATGGGAGAAATCAATACAATGCCTTTAATTTAGAAGCAAAAGGATTTGAATATTACCAAATAGGAAAATGATATGATGCACAAAGATGCGAAGATATACATTGCAGGACACCGCGGAATGGTGGGTTCTGCCGTTTGGCGTGCTTTAAAGAAAAAGGGATATACCCAATTAATAGGAAAAACAAGTGCCAGTTTAGATCTCAGAAATCAACAGGCGGTGCTTGATTTTTATAAAAACGAAAAGCCGGAGGTAGTCATTAATGCCGCCGCAAGAGTTGGGGGCATTTTAGCCAATAAAAATTTCCCCTATCAATTTTTAATGGAGAATATGCAGATTCAAAACAACCTGATTTCGGGTGCTTTGGAGGCAGGTATTGATAAATTTATTTTTCTAGGAAGTTCTTGTATTTATCCAAAATTAGCAGCACAGCCGCTAAAAGAAGAATATCTTTTAACGGCACCATTAGAGCCTACTAATGAATGGTATGCCGTTGCAAAAATTACAGGAGTAAAAGCATGCCAAGCCATAAGAAATCAGTTTGGGAAAGACTACGTGAGCTTGATGCCAACAAATTTATACGGTTCTTTTGATAATTTTGATTTGCAAACCTCTCATGTATTGCCAGCGATGCTGCGCAAGTTTCATGAAGCAAAACATAATGATAATTCTGACGTTATCTTATGGGGTAGTGGAACGCCAATGCGAGAATTTCTATTTGTAGATGATATGGCAGAAGCAGTAGTTTTTGCCGTAGAGCACGAATTACCAGAATATTTATACAATATAGGCTCAGGAAAGGATATTACTATTAAAGAATTGGCAGAAACAATTCAAAAAGTAACCGGGCATCGAGGTGGTATTATTTGGGATTCAGAAAAACCGGATGGTACTCCAAGAAAATTGATGGATGTTACTAAAATGAGGGATTTAGGATGGAGTTATTCCACGGAACTTAAAGAGGGGATTGAAAAAACATATGCTTGGTTTTAGAGAATAGAGAAGAAGTTAAAGAGGTAAAGCTATAAGTATCCGTTTATCGCGGCCCCAGAATACCGAATATGCAAGAAAGAATAAAATAAATATGGATAAACAAAAAGTAGCATTTATCACCGGAGTAACAGGACAGGACGGCGCTTATTTAAGCGAATTTTTACTCAAGAAAGGATATAAGGTGCATGGAATGAAGCGGAGATCCTCTTTGTTTAATACAGATAGGATAGACCACTTATATCAGGATCCACATGTAGACAATCGGAATTTCTTTTTACATTTTGGAGACATGACGGACAGTACCAATCTTACGCGGCTGATCAAAGAAATTCAACCTGATGAGATTTACAATTTGGCAGCCATGAGCCATGTAGCAGTTTCTTTTAAGACACCAGAATATACTGGAAATGCTGATGGTTTGGGAACTTTACGTATTCTAGATGCAGTTCGTTTGTTAGGTCTTGAAAAATCCACGAGAATATACCAGGCGTCTACTTCAGAGCTCTATGGAAAGGTACAAGAAGTACCACAATCAGAAACTACGCCTTTTTATCCGCGTTCTCCCTATGCAATTGCAAAGATGTATGCCTTTTGGATTACTGTAAATTATAGAGAAGCATATGGCATGTATGCCTGTAATGGTATTTTGTTCAACCACGAATCTCCTCTGAGAGGAGAAACCTTTGTCACGCGAAAAATCACAAGAGCCACGTCTAGAATTGCACTAGGATTGCAGGATAAATTCTATTTAGGAAATTTAGATGCAAAGAGAGACTGGGGTCATGCCAAAGATTATGTGCGCATGATGTGGATGGTTCTGCAAGCAGAGGTTGCTGAAGATTGGGTAATTGCTACTGGAACAACCACTACCGTGCGAGATTTTGTGTGTATGAGTTTTGCGGAGGTAGGCATTGAATTGGAATTTACAGGAATCGGTATTGCTGAAAAAGCAGTGGTAAAAGCTTGCAACAATCCAAAATATCAGATTCCAATAGGGAAAGAAGTACTTGCAGTAGATCCTAAGTATTTTAGACCTACAGAGGTAGATTTATTAATTGGAGATCCTACCAAAGCAAACACAAAATTAGGGTGGATCCCAGAGCATGATTTGGCTTCTTTAGTCAAAGACATGATGCAGTCAGACGTAAAACTTATGCAAAAAGACCAGTACTTGAAAGATGGTGGTTACAGTACTTTGAATTACTTTGAATAGCCTTATAGCGCTCAAACACTATTAGTAGTGCAGCCATGCCCTTGCTTTATGCGAGGGTATTTTTTATATAAAGAAAAAATTTTTACAGCACCAAAAATCAAACAGATGTGTTTGACTTCGGTGTTTTTGCATGCAAAAACAGCAAACAATATATTTTTCTTAGGGGTAATGGTAGCAGCAACAGCACAAGTGTACTTATAACTCACAGACTTAAGGGAGCTTTTTGAAAATAGATGTAAATAGGTGTTTTTTAATCGGTTTCTTGGGATTTGTGTTACAGGAAAATAGAAGAGTATAGACGCCACTTTTATTTTTTAAAAATAGATTAGATATGTTATTTTTAAAAAAAAATGCGAGATGTGTTCTATATTATTATCTTTGCGTCGAAGAAAGAAAAATATAATTGTTATTATTAAATAAGATAAATGAAAAAGAGTACACAACCATTGCTAATATTGTTTTTAGTTTTTTTTACAAGTATTGTATTTTCGCAAGACATCAGTCAGCTTAAAAATGCAGATGTTAATGCCATGTCTGATGCGCAAATTGAATCCTACTGGTCACAAATAAAGAAAGGTGGCTATACGATGGCTCAGGTAGAGTTGCTTGGAAAAGCGCAAGGCATTCCCGCAACTAAAATAGCAGCCTTTAAAAGAAGGGTGAATAATTTGGCTACTTCGACCATAACACCTGATGAAATAGCTATCAATACAGCCGATAATAATACTGCTCTTGCTTTTGGTTTAAAAGCGAATGAGATACCGAATGACGACAGTGTAAAAGAATTATTGTTTGGACTTGATTTTTTTAGCAATTCGAAAGTTTCTTTTGCCCCTAGTGTAAATATGGCAGTTCCTAAAAATTATCAAATTGGTCCTGGAGATGAAATTATGATTGATTTGTGGGGAGCCTCAGAAATTACATACAAAGCCATTGTAAACAATAGTGGTAGTATTAAAATTAGTGGCATTGGTTTTATTTTTATAAACGGCTTTACCCTAGAAAATGCATCTAAAAAAATAATTTCTAAATTAAAAAAGAAACATGCAGGTATTTCTGCGGACAGCAGCAGCTATAATAAAATAAACACCAACATTACGGTCTCTAAAATTAGAACCGTTCAGGTAAATATTATTGGAGAAGTAAAAACACCGGGCACCTATGCCTTAAATTCATTATCTACGGTTCTAAATGCCTTGTATGTTGCAGGTGGGCCTACAAAAAAGGGTACTTTTAGAGATGTACAGCTAGTACGCGCAAACAAACAAGTGGCTTCTTTAGATGTGTATGAGTACATGCTGTTTGGTACCCAAAAAGGCAATTTAAAATTACAAGACCAGGATGTATTGTTAGTAAAACCGTATCAAAATCTAGTAACTGTATCAGGAGCTGTAAAAAGACCTGGTGGGTACGAACTAAAAGAGGGTCAGACTCTGGAAGCGTTGGCCACTTATTTTGGTGGTTTTACATCAAAAGCATATACTAATTTATTGATGGTAGAGCGTTTTAATGGGACACAAAAAGAAATAAGAGAAGTCTCTTTTAAAGATGCAAAAAACTTTGTAATGCATTCGGGAGACAAATTGGTGGTGCAAGAAATATTAAATACGTTTGAAAACAAGGTTTCTTTGCAAGGAGAGGTCTACAGGCCTGGTGATTTTGAACTGTTAGAAGGAATGTCTTTGAAAGACCTTTTAGAAAAAGCGGAGGGCATTACGCCTGATGCATTTTTAGCGAGAGGATTGTTGGTGAGAACAGAGAATGCTGCAAATAAAGAAAATATTGCTTTTTCTGTTGCAGCCATTTTAAACGGTACCAGAAATATTTTGTTAAATGCGAGAGATGAAGTGCGTATATTTAATAAAAAGGAGCTGAGAGAAGCGAGCACCATCACCATTGCTGGAGCCGTGAACACTCCTCAAAAAATCGACTTTATAGAGAACTTACAAATAGAAGATGTCATCGCAATGTCTGGGGGGCTGCAAGCAGGGGCAGATCCGGAAGTAATTAATGTTTCCAGAAGGTTAAAAGACGGTAGTTTTTTTACTTTAAGTCAAGTGTTTACGATTTCTTCAGAAAAGAATTTAGCACTAAATAACGGAGCGCCCTTTTATTTGAAACCTTTTGACATGGTGAATATCCGATATGCAAAAGGGTATCGAGCGCAAGAAAGTGTGCTTGTTTCAGGGGAGGTGAGCTTTGAAGGAGACTATGTTTTAAAAAATAAAAATGAACGAATTTCTGATGTCTTAAAAAGAGCGGGTGGTTTTACTGCATTTGCATTTGTTGAAGGAGCGACTTTAATTCGAGAAAAAAGTACAAATATATCAAAAGAGCTTTTAGACAAATATTATAGAAGTCGATGATCTTGAAGCACCAACAGAATCAGCGTCAGCAGCAGCAGCAGAGTTTGAAAAATTCAAGATAGGAATTGATTTAGCCTTCATTCTAAAAAATAAAGGGACGGATATGGATTTACTATTAAAGCCAGGTGATGAACTTAGAATACCGTCTAAAAGTCAAACAGTAGAAGTTTTAGGGAGTGTTTTAAAACCCTCTTTAGTTCCATATAAAAAAGGACAGTCTTTGAAAAAGTATGTTGAGAAATCCGGAGGTTTTGGTGGCGCAGCAAAAAGAACTAAAATTTATGTTTCCTATGCCAATGGTGATATTAAGACGGTAAGGAATTTTATTTTTTTCAAAAGCTATCCTAAATTAAGGCCAGGAGCTACTATTTTTGTTCCAGCCAAATCACTAAAAGAAAAAATGTCTACAGCAGAGATCATGGGGATTACTACGTCTATCGCCACCTTAGGGATTTTGATTCAAACAATTTTAAACTAGTTTTTTACTATTAAAAGATAGTTACAATAGCATACCCGTATGATACAAGAAAATAAGAATACAAGCCCGTCCCAAGAGGATAGCATTGACATCATTGCACTTTTAAAAGATTTTTGGGGTGCACGTAAAACCATTCTAAAAATAACAGTTGCCTTTACTTTTTTAGGGCTCTTCGTGGCCGTATTTACCGAAAATGAATATACAGCATCCACTACTTTTGTACCGTTGGCACAAGGGAGTGCTGCAGGTGGAGGCAGCTTGGGGAGTTTGGCTTCCTTAGCAGGAATTAATATAGGTGGCGCTGGCAGTAGTGAAGAAATAGCACCAGAACTCTATCCAAAAATAGTAAATAGCATTCCTTTTCAGTTAGCGCTTTTAAACATGCCACTGACTATCGAAGGGCAAGCAATACCTGTTTCCTATAGCGAATATTACAAAAATATCTACAGTCCAGGACTGTTGTCTAATATTAAAAAATATACTTTGGGTTTGCCGGGTGTTTTAATTTCATGGGCAAGATCAACTCCAGTAGACACGGAGGTGGCAGCAGGAACAAAAGAAAACAAAATCATTAGTATTTCTGAAGAAGAAAGTGCCTTAATCAAAGGCTTAGAGCATCAAATAAGTTTGACGGTAAATGACAAGGAAGGTTTTATTTCTATTTCAGCCACGCTTCCAGAAGCAAAAGCAAGTGCAGAGATGGTTTTAAAGGCACAGCAATTATTACAAGAATATGCGCTGCAATTTAAAACACAGAAATCCATGGAGCAATTAAACTTTATCAAAGAACGCTATGCCGAAAAGCAAGGTGAGTTTGATCAGATTAAAATTGCCTTGGCACGTTTTCAAGATCAGAATACGGGCATTAATACTGCTTTGGGGAGAACAAAACTATTACAATTACAATCGGAGTACGACCTCACTTTTACGGTGTATTCAGAGTTGGCAAAGCAGCTAGAAACACAGCGTTTGCAGGTGAAAAAAGACACTCCGCTTTTTACAGTTTTACAACCTGTGAGTATTCCCTTAGAAAAATCGGCGCCTAAAAGAGCTCTTATTTTGGTAGTTTACTTGTTTTTAGGCTTTGTATTGAGTTTGGGGTATGTGCTTGGAAAAAAATACTTGATTCATTTTAAGAAGGAGTGGGAATTGAAGCAAAAATAGTGCTGCTTTTTATCTCCCTTTTTTAAGGATATTATATAATTAAAAATTAGGTATTGGTTTAATATTTTTAATAAATTGCGAACTCACTAATTATGGGGGGTGTGCTAGTATTGCAATGCTGTTTTAAAAAAGCAAAAGCACATCTTATTTTTTGTTTTGAATTGTGCTATTGAAATTCGATTATAAGGCCACTTTATTTTTAAAATTATTAACTATTATACTATTTTTTATAGGATTTCATTTATAAAGAATAATGTTCCTTCGTTTTATTTCAGGAAAAAGAGCTTTAGAATATTTTTTACGGAAAACTGTAATTGAAAGTGCGGTTTTCCGAAGGCTCTATAATGAATTTCAAAGTACCTTTGTAACCGAGGATTGCGCTAATTAGACCTTGCTGGTTGTATTTTTATTTTATTTATTGTATTTTACAAGTAATTATTTGGTTTAGTGTCAGTTATGAGTATTTTATTAGTTGTAAAAAGATGCATATAGATCATTTAAATTGGGCTAACGATGGGCGAGTTATTCCGAATTTAATAGTTATATTTGCCCCAGAATAATGGGTTTAATTTTATATTCCACATTGCGTTGATTTTATAAAGTTAACTTATTTATACTAAAATTTGCTAGGACACCCTTGTTGCTAGGGGTGTTATAGATTAAAAAAGAAAAAAAAAATGGAAAATATTTACTATTTAACATTATTGTTTGCATCAATATTTTTGATAACCTACATCCTAATTCCAAAAATTAGAAATATTTCTGTAAAGTTTAATTTAACAGATACTCCAGGTGCGCGAAGCTCTCATGCCAATATTACCCCCTCTTTTGGAGGTGTGGCTTTCTATGTTAGCTACATCTTTGCTTTATTTTTCTTACAATTCTTTTTTGAGAATCAAGTATCCCTAACCTTATTAGTGGGAATCTCTGTTTTGTTTTTTACAGGTTTGTTTGATGATATTATAAATTTGCCAGCGAAATTTAAGTTTTTTGGCCAATTTTTAGGTGTTGCTTTGTTAATGTCACAACCAGATTTTAGGATTATTTCAATGCATGGTTTTATGGGTATTAACGAGATTCCGCTAGCTGTTTCTGTTTTAGGGAGTATGTTTTTTCTATTAGGATTGATCAACGCATTTAATTTACTAGATGGTATTGATGGTTTAACCGCTATTACTGGAATTATTGTAGCTTCTTTTTATAGCTACATGTTTTATAAATTAGGTTATTTTTATTACTTGAGTATCAGTATTACAACGATTGGGACGCTTTTGGCTTTTCTTCGTTTTAACTTTTCTGTAGGAAGAAAAATATTTATGGGAGATACAGGTAGTTTATCCATTGGGCTAGTTCTAGGACTACTTACCTTAAAATTAATGACAGCTGATGCTATTTATGCATCCTTGCATTTTAGTCCAAAGCAGTTGCCATTAATTTTAGTAGCCGTTCTATTTGTTCCTATCTTAGACACTTGTAGGGTAATGATTATTCGCCTTTTAAAAGGGGTTTCGATGTTTAGCCCCGATAGAAACCACATACATCACATTATTGTAGATTATGGATTGTCCCATAGAAA
>FUWD013430216.1_pt20 | contig 30083 bp, 27 predicted proteins | sample 1063281 | NCBI WGS metagenome assembly FUWD01 (sample SAMEA79048168, study PRJEB19326) | metagenome | biome: marine | reverse complement strand
AGCTTAAGGTTTCTGCCTCAGATTTAGAAACAACTATGAGTTCTATTGTAGATGTTGAAAGTGATAGTGATGGCTCAATCGCAATATCTGCACGTTTATTATTAGATACTTTAAAAACTTTTCCAGACCAACCACTTACATTTAAAACGGAAGGGAATAATACAATTGAAATTAGCTCAGATCAAGGAAAATATGATATGGCTTATTTTAGTGGGGACGAATTTCCTAAATCGGTTTCATTACCTGCTCCTAGCAAAACAGTAATTCCTTCAAATATATTAGCAATAGCAATTTCAAAAACAATCTTCGCTGCAGGAAATGATGATTTACGCCCAATAATGAGTGGCGTCTTCTTTCAATTTAGCACACAAGGTTTAACTTTTGTAGCTACTGATGCACATAAATTAGTAAAATACACAAGAACTGACGTGACTGCTGATCAAACTGCAGAATTTATTATGCCAAAAAAACCTTTAAACTTATTAAAGAGTGTTCTAGGGGGTACTGAGAGTGACGTAACTATCGAATATAACGACGCTAATGCAAAATTCACTTTTGATAATGTAGTTTTAATTTGCCGATTAATTGATGGTAAATATCCAAATTATGAAGCAGTAATTCCAAAAGAAAATCCAAATAAACTGACAGTTGATAGAGCATCATTCTCTAACTCTGTTAGACGCGTTTCTATTTTCTCTAGTAAAACTACCCACCAAATTCGTCTAAAAATGGCAGGAACAGAACTAAATATTTCTGCAGAAGATTTAGACTTTTCTAACAAAGCAGATGAGCGCTTAAATTGCGACTATCAAGGAGATGATATGCAAATTGGTTTTAACTCACGTTTTTTAAGTGAAATGTTAAATAATTTAAGCTCTAACGAAGTATTAATTGAAATGTCTCTACCAAATAGAGCTGGAATTTTAACTCCAATAGATGGCACAGAAGAAGGTGAGCAAGTAACTATGCTAGTGATGCCTGTAATGTTAAATAATTAAATTTACAAATTCATATATAAAAACCACAACTTAACAGTTGTGGTTTTTTGTTTACTTTTACTTTTATGAATTTTCTTGCACATTTGTATCTCTCTAAAAATAATACTAATATTATGATTGGTAATTTTATTGCAGATCATATAAGAGGAAATAATTTTAATCATTTTTCTAAAGAAATTCAGCAAGGAATTAAATTACATCGAGAAATAGATACCTTTACAGACGGACACGATATTGTTCGAAAAAGTAAACGAAGATTACATGAACGATATAGACATTATGATGGTGTAATTATAGATATATTTTTTGACCATTATTTAGCTAAAAACTGGTCAAATTACTCTGAAATTCCACTAGATGTCTTCACTAACTCTATTAATAAATTACTTGATAATAAATCACCAAAACTCCCAGAAAAATCACAACGATTTATTAAATATATGATTGAATATAATATTTTATTCAATTATCAACATATAGAAGGTATTGAAAAAGTTTTGGAAGGAATGAATAAAAGAACAAAAGGTAAATCTCAAATGAATCTTGCAATTAAGGACTTAAGAGAATTAGATTCTGAATTTAATTTGGATTTTAAATTATTCTTTAAAGACTTAATCAATTTCACAAATGAAAAGCTGTCTAAAATTAAAAGGATCTCTATCTAAATAATATGAAAAAAATTATATTACTTCTAGCAATATCAATAATATTATTGAATTGTAAGCCTAACACAAAAAAAGCTTTAAAAAATGTTGGAACAACATCAGAAAAAGCAATGGTTGTCTCTGCAAGAGAGGAAGCATCTAAAATTGGTCTAGATATTCTAAAAAAAGGTGGAAATGCTTTTGATGCTATGGTGGCGACAGAACTAGCATTGGCAGTTGCGTATCCATATGCTGGTAATATCGGCGGAGGTGGATTTATGGTATATAGAAAAAATGATGGAAAAATTGGTGCCTTAGATTATAGAGAAAAAGCTCCATTGGCGGCATCAAAAGAAATGTTTTTAGATAAAAATAGCAATATAATAAAAGGAAAAAGCACATTAGGTGCAATGTCTGTTGGGGTTCCTGGAACTATAGCAGGTGTTTTTGAAGTCCATAATAAATTTGGGAAATTAACTATAAGAGAGATACTCAAACCCGTAATAAAACTTGCAAAAAAAGGAGTTATTGTTACTGAAAAACAGGAAAAAAGAATTGCAAATTACCAATCTGCATTTCTAAAAATAAACAAAGATTCTATTTTATTTAATAAATTATGGAAAGAGAATGACACTATTAAATATCATGCTTTAGCAGAAACCCTTAGAAGAATTCAAGAAAATGGTATAGATGAATTTTACAAAGGAGAAACCGCAAAACGTTTAGTTAAATTTATAAATGATAACGGTGGTATTATTACATTAGATGATTTAGAAAGATACGAACCTAAATGGAGAACTCCTATCACTTTCACCTATGATGATTTAAAAATAATATCAATGTCACCTCCATCAAGTGGGGGAATTTGTTTGGCACAAATAATGAAATCTATTGAACCTTTTAATTTAGAGGAATTTGGTCATAATTCAACAAAAACGATACAGTTAATTACTGAAGCAGAAAGACGAGCATATGCCGATAGAAGTTTCTTTTTAGGAGATCCTGACTTTATTACTATACCTCAAGAAAAATTAATTTCTGAAGAATATTCTAAAAAAAGAATGATAGATTTTTCTTTTGAAAAAGCCACTCTATCTTCAGAAGTATCTCACGGGAATATAGAAATTAAAGAGAGTGATGAAACAACACATTATTCTATCGTGGATCAATTTGGAAATGCAGTATCTGTTACCACTACAATAAATGGAGGGTATGGATCAAAGCTATATTGCTCTGACCTAGGCTTCTTTTTAAATAATGAAATGGACGATTTTAGCAGCAAACCTGGAGTACCTAATATGTTTGGATTAATTGGCGCTAAAGCCAATGAAATTGCTCCAGAAAAAAGAATGCTAAGCTCTATGACTCCGACTATTATAGAAAAAGAAGGTGATCTCTTCATGGTTCTCGGATCTCCTGGAGGTTCAACTATAATTACTACTGTCTTACAAACTATTCTAAATGTACATGAATTTAAGATGAGTATGCAAGAGGCTGTTAACGCCCCAAGGTTTCATCATCAATGGTTACCTGATGTAATTAAAATGGAACCAAATATTATTTCTAATGATTTAAAATCTGAATTAAAAAGATTGAAATACAATCTAGATGAAACGAACTCGCCTGTAATTGGTAAAGTAGCCGCTATTTTAGTTTTAGAAAATAAAAAACTAGAGGGTGGTGCAGATAAGCGTGGTGATGACGTAGCGTTAGGGTTTTAGTAACTTGATAAATTAAAATAATGAAAATACAGCCATTCCATTTAGCAATACCTGTTAAAGATTTAGAGAAATGTAGAACTTTTTACAGAGAAATTTTAGATTGTAAGGAAGGACGTAGCTCGGCAGATTGGGTTGATTTTAATTTTTTTGGACATCAATTAGTTCTACATCAAAAAAGTGATTTTAATTCATTGATAATCTCAAATCCTGTAGACGGTCATGATGTACCCATTCCACATTTTGGAGTAGTATTAGCCTGGAGTGATTGGAATTTTCTTAGTAAAAAGTTAAAGGATAAAAATATAAATTTTATAATTAAACCTTGTATTCGTTTTAAAGGTGAAGCCGGAGAGCAGGCTACTTTATTTTTTAATGACCCAGAGAATAATGCATTAGAGTTTAAAGCTTTTAAGAATGAAAATCAATTATTTATTAAATAATGCAAATTAAAGAAATCCATACAGTTCCAAAACTAGAAAACTCAATACGTTTTCAAGAATATGCTGTAGGTATTTTTAAAACTTTACCAACAAAATCTGGTGTTAAAAAAGCAATTAAAAAAAATTAATTTCTATTAATGGAGATATTGCTACTACCGCTTTATTTATATTAGGTGAAGAAAAGGTAATATTATTTGAATCTGAAGATAGTAGCAATTTTAAAAGATTACAATTAACTTTAGATGTTATATTTGAAGATGATTATTTAGCAATAATTAATAAGCCAGCTGGCATCTTAGTTAGTGGTAATAAGTTTAAAACCATATCGAATGTATTGGATCAAAATCTTATAAAAAGTAGACAATTAGATGCTGTAAAAGCTAAACCTATCCATAGATTAGACTACCCTACAACTGGGCTTTTATTAATAGGAAAGACTAATGCTAGTATTATAGCTTTAAATAAATTGTTCGAATACAAACAGATTAAAAAAACTTACTTTGCTATTACAATAGGTCAAATGGAGTTTAGTGGCATTATTAACACCCTTATAGATAATAAAAATTCTGAAACTCATTATGAAGTGTTGAAAACTGTAGTGTCTAAAAGGTTTGAATATTTGAATTTAGTGAAGCTATCTCCAAAGACAGGAAGAAGGCATCAATTAAGAAAGCATATGTTATCTTTGGGAAATCCTATTTTAGGAGATAAAGAATATTGTAATGAAAAATTAATTTTAAATGGAAAAGGCATGTATTTACATGCAGGTATTTTAGAATTTATCCATCCTTTTACAAAACAACAAATTAAAATTAAAAAAGATTTTTCAAATAAGTTTAAAAAAATATTTATAAAATTTTAAAAGTATAGAATTAAGTATCGTCATTTGTGAAAATAAATTCTAAAAAAGAATTAAATTCGCTTATAAAACATCATAAATTTAAAATGAAAAAAATATTTAAAATTATTGGCTCACTCCTTTATATTAATGATTTTAATTTTAATTTTATTCTTTATTTCAGAAAATGAGCCCTTACCAAAAGGAGAAAAAGGGGAATATGCAGATGCATTGGCAACTAAAATGATAACTGCAATTAATGTGGAGGCTTTTAAAAATACAGAAATTTTAGAATGGAATTTTAGAGATAGTCATTATTACAAATGGTTGAAGAATGAGGATCAAGTAACTGTTAAATGGGAGAATAATATAGTCCATTTACTATTAAATAGTCCTCAAAAGAGTCTCGTTCAATATAATAATATTGAGGTTAAAGGTTCTAATCTAAAAATAATAAAGCAAGCACAAGATTTTTTTAATAATGATTCATTTTGGTTAGTTGCGCCATATAAAGTTTTTGATAAAGGAACTGAAAGAAGAATTGTGAAGCATAACGGTAAAGATGCGCTCCTAGTCACCTATACTTCTGGTGGGACAACTCCAGGTGATTCTTATCTATGGATTTTAGATTCCACTGGCTTACCTACTGCATTTAAAATGTGGACGCAAATTATTCCATTAGGAGGAATTGAAGCATCTTGGAATGATTTAAAAACATATGAATCTGGAATAAAACTTCCAACAAGTCATACATTATCATTATTTGATATCTTAATAGATATGGGAGATGTAAAGGCTTACAATACTAAAAACAATGAACTCTAAAATTATTTCTAAAGGTATCTTGAGAGCAATAGGGATTTTAGCATGTATTATATTGTTTTTATTTTTATTAAATAAAATTCTATCTGTTATCATCTATATAATTATTGCTGGAATTTTATCGTTAATTTCACGACCTATTATTCTGTTTTTAAGAAGAAAATTAAGATTCCCTAATTCACTCTCTGTAATCACTACAATGATTTTAATTTTAGCATTATTAGGGGGTTTAATTGGTTTATTCATTCCACTTATTGCGGAACAAGGTGATAGCTTATCTCTATTAAAAGTTGATGGATTACAAAAAAACGTACAAAACGTTTTTAATCAAATAAATACTTACTTTTCTTCTAAGGGAATTGATGTCTTGTCAGAGATAAAAAATGTAGATTTTATTTCTCAATTTAAAGAAATACCAAACTTATTAAACTCAATAGTTAGTCTAATAGGTTCTCTAAGTATAGGATTATTTTCTGTTCTATTTATCTCATTTTTCTTTATGAAAGATAGTAGAATTTTAAAAAATGGTCTCTTAATACTAGTTCCTGGTAAAACGAAAAAAAGATTTGCTAAGTCTTTAGAAACAATCAATGATTTATTATCCAGATATTTCATAGGGTTAATTTTACAAATCACAATTTTATTTATTTCATACACAATTATACTTTTGATTTTTGGTATAAATAATGCAGTAGTGATTGCTTTTCTATGTGCTTTATTAAATTTAATACCATACGTAGGTCCTTTAATTGGAGCAGTTATTATGACCATTCTATCAATGATTAGTAATATTGGCCAAAATTTTCAAGAAGTTATGTTACCTACTTCAGTTTATGTAATGATTGGTTATTTAATTGCTCAATTAGTTGATAATTTTGTGAGTCAACCAAAAATTTTCTCTAAAGCGACAAAAGCACATCCTCTAGAAATTTTCTTAGTAATTATTATTGGAGGTCTTTTGTTCGGAATAATTGGAATGATTACTGCCGTTCCAATTTATACTGCCATAAAAGTAATATTAAAAGAATTTTTGTCTGAAAATAGAATTGTAAAAATATTAACTAAAGACATATAGTTATTTTTGAATTCTAGAATTTTACATCCAGAGGTACAACAATTTATTTCAGATAATTTAAATACTGAAATAATAAGACTTATTTTAAAGGGGAGTCCTTTCGAAAAAATTTCTGTTCAAGAAATAGCAAATCAAATAATTGCAAAAGAAAAATCAAGAAAAAAGTTACCTACTTGGTTTGCTACTGATAATATTTATTATCCAACTAAAGTTAGTATTGAACAAACATCATCAGAAATTGCTGCAAAAAATAAATTAGACCTTATTACTGGAGCATCTATAATAGATATTACTGGAGGATTTGGTATTGATGCTTATTATTTTTCTAAACAATTTAAAAAAGTTATTCATTGCGAAATAAATAAAGAATTATCTACTATCGTAAAGCATAATATAACGCTACTTAAAATTAAAAATATTGAAATTTTTACGGGTGATGGATTACAGTTTTTAAAGAAAACTCAAAAGAAATTTGATTGTATATTTATAGATCCCTCTAGACGTAATAATATTAAAGGGAAAGTTTTTTTACTAAAGGACTGTTTACCTTATATACCTCCTAAAATTGATTTTCTTTTTAGTAAAGCTAACCAAATACTCATAAAAACATCACCAATATTAGATATAACTAATACTATAAATGATTTAAAGTTTGTAAAAAAAATACAGGTCATAGCTATTAATAATGAGGTGAAAGAATTACTTTTTTTATTAGAAAATAATTACACTAAAGAAATTATCATAGAGGCCGTAAATTACCAAAAAGATGAAATACAAAAATTAAATTTTGAATACCCATCCAATACTTTGTCAACCTATAATCAACCACTTAAATACTTATATGAGCCAAATGCTGCAATTTTAAAATCTGGAGGATTCCATGAAGTCAGTCAACAATTAAATATATCTAAATTACATCAACATTCACATTTATATACTTCAAATGAATTGATTGATTTTCCAGGGAGAAGTTTTATAATTGAAAATAATATCATCTATGATAAAAAGAAAATTAAGAAGTTAGTTGGAAATGAAAATGCGAATATTACAATTAGAAATTTTCCAAAAAGTGTTGCTCAAATTCGAAAAGAAACTAAAATTAAAGAAGGGGGTAATCTTTTTATATTCTTCACTACTAATTTAGAAAATAAGCAAATTGTAATCTTTTGTAAAAAAATAAAACTGATATAATCTTAAAAGAAGCATTGTTAGTAATCACTTTAAAAAAAAACTCAAGATTTTAAAATCTTGAGTTTTTTTTTATTTAAATTTTTATAAATTCTGATTATTAATCACCAGTTTAAATAATATTCAGATTATTCTAATACAATAATGAACCACCAGTCAAAAGCAGATGCAGCATCTGTTGTTCTTAAAACCATTTCATTAGGTACGCCTCTGTCATAAATTTCATACTGATGATTTCCACCTGTATAATAACCTATAAATCCTACACCTGTCAAAGATAAAGTTTCGATTCCACCTGGTGCTGTTAAAGTAAAGTTTTCAGCATAATTAGCATATTCATAATTTTCAATATCTGCTCCATTTACATAACCTGAGATGTTAGGACCTAAATCATTAACAATATGGGGATCTCTTCCGAAAATAGTACCATTGGTTACATGTGTGAAAGAACCATCAGAACTAAAAGTTAAACGATCATCATACATACCTAAATCAACTTTTTCATCTGGTCCAGCACCATACCATTCACATATCTGAGATCCTCCTACTGGACCTAAACCGAAATGTTTTGCTTTAGATGATTGAATCCTCCAAGTTTTGGAAGTTACAGCTGATGGATCAGCGGGGTTATAACCGTAAAGTTTTGTGATTAATTCTACTGGAGGTGCATATGTAGATAAGACCTCTACTTGAATAGATTTACTAGAACTTACTCCACCTGTTCCGGATGCAACTACAGTTACAGTATAAGTATTTATTCCTAGAGAACTAAAACTAATTGAAGTATTTCCAGATAATGATACCGTTTCGGCACCATCAAAAACATACTTGTAAGAAACTGCATTAGATGCTGTAGCTGAAAAGTTAACTACACCACTCCCATCTCCATTTATGTTTATATCATCTGCACCAACAATTTCAGCTGTTATAACAATATTCGATGGAGAAATAATATCTCCAAATGAATAATCATTTTCTTGACATCCAAAAAAAGCGAATACTGTAGCAAATAATAATGCTTTTAAATAATTAATATTTTTCATTGTTTTAAATTTTAATAAAATTGATTACTTCTTAAAATAATAGTTTTATGCTTAGTTGATAGATAATGAAACGTTATCTATATTAACTAAACCTGCAGCAGCGCCTAAATCAAATAAAACACGTGCATCAGCCGCTCCCCAACCGTCAGCACTAACTGTAATTGAATAAGTTGTTCTCACTGATGTTATATCTACATTTGATGTACTACTACTCCAGGGACCTCCACTAAGACCGATACCTGCTACTAGTGATCTATCTGACCCCCATGCATCAAACATTAATGTATAAGTATTACCATCGATAATCTCAAGTTTCTGACTTGTATTAACATCCCAAGGATTACCTGCATTAACAACATCTACTTGATAATGTGAATTACCATTAGTCTCTACAACCGGCGCAGCCGAACTATCGTCAACTCCAACAAGCCAAGAATCACTTCCGTTTTCAAAATTACCGTTTGTAACTAAGTTTCCATTACCAACAAATAACGATACATTATCTATATTAACTAAACCTGCAGCAGCGCCTAAATCAAATAAAACACGTGCATCAGCTGCTCCCCAACCCTCAGCACTAACTGTAATTGAATAAGTTGTTCTCACTGATGTTATATCTACATTTGATGTACTACTATTCCAAGGACCTCCACTAAGACCTATTCCAGCTACTAGTGATCTATTTGAACCCCAAGCATCAAAAGTTAATGTATATGAAGTTCCATCTATAATTTCAACTTTTTGACTAGTGTTAACATCCCAGGGATTACCTGCATTTGTTACATCCACAGAATAATGAGTATTACCATTATTAGAAACTACTGGTGCAGAAGAACTATCATCTACTCCAATTAGCCAAGATTCACTTCCACTTTCAAAATCTCCATTATTTAACAATCCGTCATCAAAATTTGAAGTTGAGCTAGGCTCTTTATAAAAATAAATATTATCTATAAAAGCTGTTCCCGCAGCCCAAGCATCTCCAACAAATTTTAATTGGTAAATATCTGCAACAGTTAAGCCTTGATCTGTAAAAGCTGCAATAGGGATATCTATACTATTCCAAACATTTGGAGTTAAGTTTGCCCAAACTGGTTTTTCACCATTTGAAACACTAATTAAAGAAGTTTCAATTCTATCTACATCAGCTGTCCAAACATCTAAATGTATATATTCCATAGATGAAACATCCTGAGCAGAGCCAAAATTGATTCCTTGATAACTTAAATTTGTGTATTGTAAAATTTGATCTCCATTAAGGTCTATAGAACCCCAAGAGCTTCCCTGCCCTCCTTGTCCCCAATCTGGAAAAGTATCTGTACCTGAAACATTAGTATAGCTATTACTATAAATAGATATTACATCGGAATCGTTTCTAGCTGGAGGAGCTTCTGCAGAAACTACTGGAGCTAAAATAGCCGTTACTTCAAAATCTATTGTATATTCTGATGTTGCTATTGCACCACCTTTTGCTACTACTTTTACAGTATAAGTACCTGAATCGGTATATTGGTAAGATAAAGCTTCACCGATATTTGCTGATGCGACAGGTTGTGTTACACCTGTTTCACCTGAATGAAATTCATACATAGTTGCAAAGTCTGCTGTAGCATTAACATTCAATTGTTTTGAAATTGCAGCATCATTTTCAATAGTAGCTACAAGATTTTCTGGAGCTCTAAAAGAAACTATTAACTGCTTTGTTAATTCTGCTACATCACCTTTTGTATTGTATGCAATAATTTTAACATCATAAGTTCCTTCAGAATATATATGTACTAAATTATTTCCTTGAGAAACTGCCTGTGAATCTGGTGTAGAATCACCAAGAAAAACATCAAAATGATGAGCACCGTCTGCATTAGGAGTTATAGTAACTGTTCCTGTATTGTCTTGGGTGATACTAAATACCAACTCTAAATTTGAAGGTGGTTCCATAGTATCTAAGAAAGACAAGTCTCTTAAATCATTATCAGTACAGGCTACTATTAAAAGTAGAACTGCAATTGTTTTGTAAATGTTTTTTATTTTTTTCATCTTAAATATGTTTTAATAACCTGGGTTTTGTGACCAACGATTTCCTGTTAATTGTCTTTCTATCTCTGGAATAGGGAAAAGTTCATGCTTATCTGTAATGAAACCGTCTATTTCTTGAGCGGCTCTTCCTGTTCTTACTAAATCGAAAAATCGATGTCCTTCACCTGCAAGCTCTACTCTTCGTTCTTGATAAATATTTTCTGTTAAATTAGAACCTGTAGAATTTAAGTCATGAAGCATATCTCCAAAAGCTCTTTGCCTAACTCTATTTAAATAAGATTGAGCTTTTCCATCATTTGGCGAAGCACTTCTATTAAATGCTTCTGCGGCCATTAATAAAACATCTGCAAAACGTATTGATCTGTAATTATTTGGATTTGTTAAATTAAAGTCTTGCTGAGCAGCAGAACTTCTTTTTCTTGGAATATATTTTCTATTGAAATAACCTGTATGCTCAAAACCTGTTCCAAAAGTAATACCAGTTTGTGAAGCCCAAGCATCAATATCCAATACTGCGACATCTTTTCTCAAATCATCAGCCTCAAATGCATCCACTAATTCTTGAACTGGAACATTAAAACTAAAACCGGAAGAGAAAATATCTCCAGTAGAGCCTGGATCAGCTGTATAATTTCTTATACCACTAAAACCTACTGCTACATTACCCTCACTACATTGAAGACATCCAAAACCTGCACCTTCTAATTCAGCATATTGAACTTCAAAAACAGATTCAATATTATTTTCACCTTCAGTTTCAAAAATAGAGTTATAATCGCTAACCAGGTCGTAAGGACCGTTTTGAATTAAATTTTCAAGAACTGCAGAAGCTTCGTCAAACTTATCTTGATATAAATAAGCTTTACCTAATAAAGCTTGAGCAGCCCCTTTAGTAACCCTACCACTTTCAGATTGAACATATGGTAAATTATCAGCTGCATACATTAAATCTAATTCTATCTGAGCATACACTTGTGCTTTTGGTGTTCTATCTACATTAAACTGATCACCAAATAAAATTCTTTGATCAACTACTAGCGGAACATCTCCGAACCACTTTACTAATTCAAAGTAATAGTAAGCTCTTAAAAACCTTGCTTGCGCTAAAACTTGTTCTTTACCAGTAAAATCTGTTTTGTCTTTAAATTCTAAAATATAATTAGCTCTGTTAACTCCGGAAAACATCCATCCCCAAATATCTCTCAATTGAGCATTTACAGGTGTATGAATCATATCATCTATTTCCTGGATACCAATTACATCTGTAGCACTCTCACCTCCAGCTAACGTATTGTCAGATGCAATTTCACCTAACATGACGTTTATGTATGAGGACTGTAACAAATCGTATGCTCCAATAAGTGCATTTTGATAATCGTCTTCTGAGTTGAAGAAATCTTCTGAATTCTCTGCTTGAGATTTTACATTTACAAAATCATCACTACATGAATAACCCAAAGTAATAATTATGATCGTAAATAAAATCTTTATGTTTATTTTTTTCATTTTTCTTTATTTTAAAAATTAACATTAATCCCTAACAAAAATGTTTTAGGGTTTGGATAAAACCCTTGATCTATTCCTCCTCCTATTGGAGACCCATTAGATGTAGTAGGATCATAACCTCTATATTTTGTAAGTGTAAATAAATTACTTGCAGAAACATAAATTCTTAATTTATCAAACTGCAATTTTTCTAATTTATCAGATTCAAGTGTATATCCTAATTGAATATTTTGTAATCTTAAAAAAGAGCCATCTTCAACATAAAAATCAGAAAACAAAGTATTACCTGTTGCACCTGTAGTTACTCTAGGTGAAGTATTACTTGTTCCTGGTCCAGTCCATCTATCTAAATAGTATGCTGGCCTATTAGTTAATGGTAAGTTTCTTTCATAATTCCTAACTATTTCATTCCCTAATGATGCAAAAGCATATGCATTAAAGTCAAAAGATTTATAATTAAAAGAAAAATTCATTCCCATAGTAATATCTGCTATTGGATCACCAACATATGTTCTATCTTCATTTGTAATAACACCATCTCCATTTGTATCAACAAATCTTAAATCTCCAGGTGCTGCATTTGTTTGTAATGCATGAGCATCAACATCTGATTGCGTTTGAAAAATTCCATTTGTTTGATATCCATAAAAATAACCTATTGGGAAACCAGCTTCCATTCTTGATGGTGCACCTTGACCTACTCCAAACGATCCACCTTCTAAAACTCCTGTAGAATTTCCTACAAATAAAACATTGTTTTCTAAAGTTGTAAAATTATAGTTCGCACTAAATTTGAGATCTTCAGATAAAGTTTCTTTGTATCCAATAGAAAATTCAAATCCTTTATTCTCAACAGAACCTGCATTTACAACTGGTCCTGACGAACCTGGAGCAGTAACACCTAATATACCAGATACTTGGGGTCTTAATAATAAATCTTCAGTTGTTTTATTAAAATAATCTGCTGTAATATTAATTTTACTATTAAATAAACTTAAATCAATACCAACATTTCCTGCCTTATTTTTTTCCCATCTAATTTCAGGGTTTGAGATAGCACCTAAAGCAATACCATAGTTTAATTGATTATTGAATACATAAACTCCTTCTCCAGTTAGTAACGAAACAAATCCAAATGATCCAATTCTATCATTCCCAATAATACCGTAACTAGATCTTACTTTTAGACTGCTGATAAAGTCAATGTTTTCCATGAATGATTCATCTGAAACGACCCATCCAAGCGATGCAGTTGGAAAGAAACCAAATTTATATTTTGGTCCAAAGTTAGAAGATCCATCTCTTCTTAATACTGCAGACATTAAATATTTACCTTTATAGTTATATTGTAAACGTGAAAAGTATGATAATAATCTACTATCAAAAAACTGTCTAGGCTGATTACTTAAAGCTAAGTTGTCTTGAGCACCAGGAGTTACACTTACACTGTTTAAGTTTGTGCCTGAAACGCCAAAAAGCTGTAAATTAGAATCATTGATTCCTTGAGATCTAAATACTGAAGTACCTAAAAGTGCTTTAAAATTATGATCATCATTTATTGTTTTTTCATATGTAAGTAGAGCATCGAAAGTATAATCTTTATAAGTTTGACCTACTTCTACTACATTAGCATTTTGGCTTGAAACATTAAAAACATTACTTTGACCGAAATATGCCTCTGGTGAAAATGATTTTACATTTACTTTAGCATGATTAAACTGATATCTTGTCTCCACAGATAAACCATCTATAAAATTATATTTCAAACCATAAGAACCAGAAATTTTATTCACCCATGTTCTATTGTAGCTATTATCAATTTGTGCTAATGGATTTGCAACTTCTATACCAGTACCTATTGATGGTGGAAGAGAAAAATCTCCATTCGAATCGTAAACAGGTGTAGTTGATGGCATGTTTAGTGCGTTAAATAAAACAGATCCTAATGCATTTTCTATTAAATTTTTCTTGTTTGTGTTTGTATAAATAGTAGATGTTGATAATTTCAACTTATCCGTAATGTCTGTGTTAAAATTAAATTTAACATTTCTTCTATTAAAATTAGCTTTATCTCCTCCAACAATACCATCTTGATCTAAAACAGATATTCCTAAAGAGTATGTAGATTTATCTGTACCCTTATTTAAACTATAGTCTAGACTATAAACAGGAGCACTTTCGAAAGCTTCTTTTTGCCAGTTTGTACCTTGACCTAATCCTCTTACATCTGGAAAAGGTAATGCATCTCCGTTAGCGGCATATGCCTCGTTTGCTAATAGAGCATATTCTGTAGCATTCAATAAAGGAATCTCTCTAGTTGTTTGCTGAAAACCTACATAATAATTAAGTGTAGATTTAAAATCTGTATTTTTCTTACCCGATTTCGTAGTAATTAATATAACACCATTTGCTCCTCTAACACCATAAATACCCGCAGTTGCATCTTTCAAAATATTAATAGATTCAATATCTGATGGATTTACAACACTTAAATCTTCAATGATATTACCATCTACTAAAATTAATGGATTATTGTTACCATTAGTTGAAATACCTCTAATTCTAATATTTGAAGCTGCTCCTGGAGATCCGGAAGTTGATGTAATATTTACACCTGCAACTTGACCTTGAAGTGCTTGCTCGATTCTTGTTGGTTTTAAAGCCTCTATTGATTCACTCGACACAACACCTACTGCACCTGTGATTTCCTTCTTTCGTTGTGTTCCATAACCAATAACAATTATTTCATCTAAAGATTCAGATGATTCCTCTAACATAATGTTAAGGGATTGTTTGGTTACAGTGACTTCTTTTTGACTATAACCTAAATAACTGAAAACAAGCTTAGCGCCAGTAGATACGTTATCTAAATTATAAAGACCATCAAAGTCTGTTTCAGTACCAATACTAGTACCTTTAATTACTACGGTGACTCCCGGAAGAGCATCTCCTGTAGTAGCATCTTTTACAACTCCTTTTACATTTATCTTTTGTGCTGTTAGGCAAAGACTGAAAAATGTAAAGAGTAATAATGTTATCTTTCTAAGCATGAATTAATGTTTAAATTAGTAATTATGTAAATTTAAGTACTATATATGATAAAATAATAAAATTAACCGCTATTAAATACATACACCATAAAATTAATAGTTTAATTCAACAATAGCTTTAAAAAATCCTACTCTAGAAATAGTCTTGTAATGTAATGTTGTGGTTTTGTATAGGCTAAAAACAATAACAATACAAAAGTTATATCTCTAGAATATAATTAGTTAGATTAGAGTCATGAGGTAGTGACATTTTTTTTCTTAGACGATACCTCTTTACTTCTACACTTCTTGGTGATATATTAAGCAACGGTGCAATCTCTTTAGAAGATAAATTAAGTCTTAAATAAGCACATAATCTTAAGTCATTAGGAGTTAACTCAGAATGTTTCTTTTTTAACTTCTTCAAGAAGTTTTTATCAGCATTATTAAATGCTTCTTGAAACATTTTCCAGTCATCTGTATTGTTTAAATTTTTATCAATAATCCTAACTACCTTAGAATACTTGTCTTTATCTGTAGTTACCAATTCTGATTTAATTGAATTTAAAAATTCATTTTTCTTAATAATGTTCATCGTCGAAGTGGCAAGTTCTCTATTCTTATTCTCTATATCATTTTGTAATTTTTCATTTTTAATTTTTATTATTTCTTGAGAACTTTCTAACTCTTTTAATTCTAACTCTTTTCGAGTTTTTTCAATTAATTCCTCTCTTTGATTCTTATAATATCTTTTTGAACCGACATGTAACATATATAAGAATAAAAGAAATAAAAGAATATAAATGGAAATAAATACATTAGAAAAATACCAAGGTCTTTTAACTATAAATTCATAAGAAGCCTCATTGCTACTGTATTTACCAGCAACGAGTCCCCTAACCTTAAACTTATATACTCCATAGGAAATATTTTTAAATAAAATAGATGAAGCCTTAGAGAGTGAACTCCATTTCATATCTTGTCCCAATAACTGATATTGATATTGAGTTGTTGTAATATTATTGAAATTAGGAATACTGAAAAATAATTCAATATTATTTTCCTTATAATTAAGCTCACTTTTAATAGATAAGTTCAAATTTCTATTACTACCATCTAATTTAGAACTAATAACTTTATTTATGTAAATACTAAAATCTTTAGGCTTTATCAATGAATTCAAATCCATTTCGATATAGCCATCTGTTGTCCCTATTAGGTGTTTTTCATTTGCTAAATGAATAATGTTTTCATAACCAGAAGCTCCCTTTGGAATAAATTCAGAAATAGAGATAGATTTTACTTTTGGCCTATTACTTAACTTACCAAGTGTTAAATAATAAATTTGATCTTTTGAGAAAGACCATAATCTATTTTTTATAGGGCTATAAATTAACTTAGCAGAAATAAAATTATCACTATCTATTAGCTTACTGTAAATAGTATCTTTTTTGAAATTATCTTTTGATTCGTTGTATAGAAAAACACCTTTTTGACTTGCATAAAGCACTTTATTCTGAAATTTAACAAGACTTGAATGTGTTCCCTTTTCTAAAGTAGACTCTTTTACAACACTTATTGCATTAAAAAAATCATTATCAATATCGATTTTAAATACACCTTTGTATTCGTGATTTACAAAAATTTTATTATTACTTAATACCAAATATCTACTTGAATCATCAAAACCACTTATCTTATTTCTTAACTTCCATAAATTATTATTCTTTTTCAGAATATACAAACCATCGTAACAACCTTGGATAATAGTAGTTTCATTAATTTTTTTTATAACCCAAGTTCCTTGGAGATCTGTAATAGAAATAGCTGAATTATCTTTTATTAAAAAAGTTCCTGAATCATGACCACAAAATAACTCATCATCAATTTCAGTTAAGAACCAAACTTGTCCTTGGGTCTTTTTAATTAACTTAAAAGAGTCTTTAGAATTTAACTCTTTATAAAATAAACCTTGATTCGTTCCTAGATAAAGTTTAGAATCAAATACTATTGAGGTATAAATAGTCCCTAAATAGTCACTCTTAGTACTATTACTTTTAAATGGAGATTTGTTATTTATACAATTAATCCCATTATCTAAACCTAACCAAATATTATTTTTCTTATCTTCAAAAATAGATAAGATCGTATTATTACTAAGTCCAGAGCTTTTATCTATTTGGTAAATAACCTGTCCCTGGTTATTAATATTAATTAATCCGTTAGAGATAGTACCTAATAAAAAACTATTATCAATTAATTTTTTTGCACTATAGACTTTCTTGTCTTTAAGAATATTAAATGGTAGATTCCATTTAATTAAATTCTTACCTTTTAAAAAATAAAAACCGTTTGTTTGAGTTAGAATCAGAAGATTATTTTCTTTTTCAAAAATATTTACAACAATATTGTCTTTTAAAACAGAATTCTCTGATATTAATAAAGGTGCACCATTTTCAATTTTAAATAAACCTTCATTATTCTTTTGAAAATAAATAACATCATTAACTTTAGAAAGATTTTTTGTTGAGTTTTTAGCTTCAATTATTTTTATTTCTTCACTATCGATATTATATAAATATATTCTTTGAAAAGATTTAAATAAAACCCAACCATCAATTTCTATAATATTCCAGATATCCTCCTCTTGTAGCATTTTGATATCCATACTCTTAACTAAAGATGAATATTCTAAAACCCCAAACGGATTCTTCTTCCAGAAACCAAAATCCATATAAAAACCAGTAAAAACCTTGTCTTTATATGAGCATACTGATCTCATAATAGTTTTATTCGGAGTTTTATAAAGTTGCCAATTAGATCCGTTAAACTCCAACAAACCAATATTATTAGCTACATAAATAAAATCATTACTTGATTGTGAAATTGCCCAGTTCTGATTTTCCGCACCATAGTCTTCAGAGGTGAAAATATTTATTGGGGGGATCTGCTGAGAAAATAAAGTATAATAACAAAATAGTAATAATACTAATAAAAAATTCTTAATACGCATGAATGAAATACTATTGTTTGGTTACTAAAGTAGTAAAAAAACTTGTATTAAAGGCTTTTTAAAAATAATGTAGAATATTTGTATGGTTTTAATATATTTAATAATAAAACAGTTAAAACCTATACTATAGTTTTTTATTAAGGTGTTTTAAAAGAATTCTTTTAACTTCAACAACGTTGTATCTATTTCTTGTTTAGTTGTAAATTTTGAAAACGAAAAGCGTATAGAGGTGTTACTTACCTCAATATCACTTAGAATTTCTTTCAAAACATGAGACCCTTTAGCACTTCCACTCTGGCAAGCACTTCCTCCGGAGACCGCAATTCCAGATATATCTAGGTTAAACAAAAGCATATCATCATTAAATGGAAATCGAACGTTTAAAATTGTGTATGTTCCTTCATCTCTATGAGAAGATTTTCCATTAAACTTAATATTACTATCTAATTTTGTGAGTTCTGATATAAAATATTCTTTTATTTTTAAAATATCAGTCTTATTTTGTTCTATTCGATTAAGAGAAATCTCTAAAGCTTTATCCATTCCTAAAATGCCTTGTACATTCTCTGTACTAGATCTGGCACCATTCTCTTGGGCTCCTCCATGAAACATTGGTAATATTCCAAATCCTTTTCTAAAAAAAGCAAAACCAACCCCTTTTGGCCCATGAAATTTATGAGCACTGGCAACCATAAAGTCTAGTGGTGTTTTTTGTAAATCTAATTGATAATGACCAATAACCTGAACCGTATCAGAATGAAGTAGTGCTTTATATTCACTACACATAACACAAATATCATTTACCGGTAAAATATTACCAATTTCGTTATTAATAAGCATTAAGCTTACTAAAGTTTTATCTAAAGAATTCTTCAATAAGTTTTCTAAATTCAATAGATCTATATCGCCATCTGAGTCAACTTTCACATAGTCAACCTTTATATTATAAGTTTTTTTTAAATGATCTAAAGTATGTAAAACTGCATGATGTTCAATTTTAGTAGATATTATTCTTCTAACACCAAGATTAACAACAGCATTATGCAGTATCAAGTTATCAGCTTCGGTTCCACCTGCAGTGAAAACAATCTCACTTGCAGATACATTGAATTGATTAGCTATATTTTTACGAGCAGTTTCTACAGCAGATTTTGCTTTTCTTCCAAATTGATGAGTAGAAGACGGATTTCCAAAATTATTCTGCATAGATTCTTGCATTAATTTTATTACCTCTAAATCTATAGAAGTTGTCGCTGCATTATCTAAATAAATTGAATTCATATTACAAAAGTACGTATTAATTAGGATTTTGATATATATATACTTCTGTTGCTCCTAAACCATATTTTTTATACGAAGCATCATAGTATTTAACAGGGTACTTATTAAGTAAAGAATTAAGTTCAGATTTTAACACACCTTGACCAACTCCATGAATAAAAACAATTTTAGAAATTCTTTTTTGCAATGCATATTCGATTTTACTTTTTGCTGTGTCTAATTGCAAAGTGAGCATATCAAAATTATCCATTCCTCGTGAAGATTTTATTAGTTGATTAATATGAAGATCTACCTCTAAAATCACTTCATTATTATCTTTTAAAAATAAAGAAGGCTTCTTTTTAGAGGTCATCATTTTATCTTTAAGCAAAGGATTATTAATATCAGAATACTTAGATAACTCTGATTGGTTTTCTTCAATAACAACTAATTCCTTAGATTCAAAACTAAAAATCATACCATCTATGTCTCTTATAGAGATCATTTGATTATTTATAGAAATAACTTCACCTCTCAAAACATCATCTAGAACAACCACTTTTTGACCAATTTCTATAGGCATATTTAACTTTTAATTAATTTAAAACTTAATTTTATATTCTATTTTTGTGCAAAAATAACAGATGAGCGTCAATTCCACTAAAATATTCTTCAAAAATTCTCATATGAATTTAACAATCTCTAAAAATAGAAAAGAATTATTAAATTTAATTGCAAAAATAATCACAGATGAATATATATTAAATGGAACTGTTAATTTAAACTTTATTTGTACTCATAACTCTAGAAGGAGTCAATTTGGACAAGTTTGGTCATTTTATGCAGCAAATTATTTTAACTTAAAAATAAACTCATTCTCTGGTGGAACTGAAGTTACTTCGTTTTTTAAAAATACTGTAAAAACTCTTCAATTACAGGGTTTTGAATTTGATGTTGTCGACTTTTCTCATCAAAACCCAAAATATTCAATTTCTTTTGAAGGTTCAAGTAAATCTATTTTTGGCTTTTCTAAGTTATTTAATGATAATGAAAATCTAAATCCTTTTATTGCTATTACTACTTGTAATAATGCAGATAAAAATTGTCCTTTTATTCCAACTGCTTCACATCGCACGCATCTACATTTGTAGACCTAGTCTCAGATATACTCAGACATGAGACTACGAAATACTAGTCACAATGCAGGGAAATTATATCTTTCATAGGTGAAAATGAAGTACAAACTTATCAGCACTAAATAAATCTTTCAATATTTAAATTAAATCTTAGATCGTCAAATTTCTGTTTCATTGTAGGGTTGCCATTAGTTAATTTTTAATCGTTAATCCTCTGATTTGTTGTTTGCGAGACGTAAATTATTTACAGAAGAATTAAGGGCGGCTTCACTTTTCTAGATGCTTAATGTAGTATCATTTCAGTAATGCAGTTTGAATTGACGACTGGCTAAATCATAATTTCTAGCAAAGTTTTCTTTAAAATCATCAATTTTCTGCTCAAAATTTGTAATATCCACGTTTTGGTTTCTTACTATATTTAACTCTGCTTTGTATTCTAAAGATTTCATACCTGCATTTCTTAATAAGGTTATAATAGGAATAAAAAATTGAGGACGAATCACATACATTTTGTCATATTTATAAGAAACATCTACAATACCAGTATTATAAAACTCGTTATCAGTTTCTAACAAAGAAACTAAAATAGCATATTCACAACCTTTCTCCTTTCTATCTTTGTTTAATTTAGCAAAGAAATCTTCATTTTTCTTTTTTGAAGCCGTTTCATCATTTTCGTTTTTCATTTCAAACATGATCGACATTACTTCATTACCATCTTTATCTACTTCCTTATAAATATAATCTCCCTTAGTTCCTCCTTTAGTATCATTGTCTTTTTCAAAATAAGCACTCTGAAAACCTGTGGCTCTTAGTTTATTGAACTCAGTTTCGCAATGTTGTTCTAAGCTTTCTCCTAACATTTTGGTAGATTGTTTCTGCTTAAAATCTTTTAATCTATCTATTTCTTCTTCTTTTAACTTAATAGCTTCATTCTTGTTTTCTAGCTTTCTTTTAAAATCTTCGTTTAAAGATTTTTCTAAAAGAACTCTTTCTGTATCCTTGTACTTTACATCATTAATTAACTGATCTCTTTCTTTTTCAATACTATTAACTGCATCAGAGAGTTCTAATTTTTTTGCTATGTCAGCATTATTAACTTTATTCTCTAATTCTCTAATTTGTGCTTCTTTTTTCGCTAACTCGCCATCTAAACCTTCCCTGCTTTTGAATTTAAAAGTATCAAACTCTTTCTCTTTTACAGATAATTTCTGCTGAAAATAAATTTTTAATTCTGCTTCTTTAAGTTTTAATGCAGATTCTTTTTCTTTTTCAGCAGCTACCAACCTAATTTCCAAATCTTTTGCAAATGCTTGGTCTCTAACTTGTTTTATAATATCCGTATATACGCTTTCGTCTACTTTAAAAACTTCTTTACAGTTTGGACAATTAACGGTACTATTGTTATTCATAACTTTTTTTAAATGATTATTTAAGTCTGCTACTAAAAAACTAAATATTATACCTCAAGATTTTGATGACTGGTAATCGTAATCATATTTGAATATTTAGTTAAAATTAAACTTCAATACTTTTATCATAGGGAATACTTTTTAAAATATGATTGATAACATTGACTCTAGCTTCTGTTTTTCTATTAGCCTGAATTATTTTCCAAGGAGAAACCTTAGTATTCGTTTTTGTAAACATTGCATTTTTATATTCTGTATAATCATACCAAAGCTCCTGTGACCTTTCGTCTAATGGAGTCATTTTCCATTGTTTTAAAGGATCACTTTTAATATCTTCAAAACGTTTAACCTGCTCTTTTTTAGAAATAGACATATAAATTTTAACTAAATGAATACCTGATCCTAAAATCATCCGCTCAAAATCATTGACTTGATTCATAAAAACATCATACTGTTGTTTTGTGCAAAAATCATTTACTGGCTCTACAACAGCTCTATTATACCAGCTTCTATCAAAAAACACAATTTCCCCAGCTTTGGGAAATTGTTCTACATATCTTTGAAAGTACCATTGAGTTTGCTCATCTATTGTAGGTTTTTGTAAAGCTACAATCCTCATGTGCCTTGGGTTTATTCTTTCAGTAACTCTTCTTATAGCTCCTCCTTTACCTGCGGCATCTCTTCCTTCAAATAAAATAATGATTCTTTCATTTTTGTCAATTGCCCATGTTTGTAATCGTATTAATTCTGTTTGCAATTTGATTATTTTTTTTTCATAATCTACATATCGAATTGCTCTTTCTGTATTTATTGGCCCTTTAGATAATAATGCTAAGAGCCCTTTATTTGAGTTTAGTTTTTTTAAGTCTAATTCTGTAAGTTTCTTATTCATAATTAATCTATTTGAATATTAGAGCGAAAGTAACGCATTACTATATTTGGATCTGGAGTCAGTATAGTATCCACACTTTGTTTACCATCGTAATCAAATTGAGAAAGTACATGTCTAATTGCTTCTAGTCTTGCTGTCTTTTTATCGTTAGTTTTTATAATAATCCAAGGACTGTAGGAAGTATGCGTTTTACTAAACATTTCATCTTTATATCGAGTATAAGAACTCCAAAGCTCTTGCCCTTTCTTATCTACAGGACTAAATTTCCATCTTTTTAAAGGATTTTCTTTACGTGCATCAAATCTTTTTAATTGTTCTTCTTTTGAAATAGATAACCAGAACTTAATAATGATAAGTCCGTCTTCATACATCATATGTTCATATTCTGGAACTTGAACCAAAAAATCTTTGTATTGCTCTTTGGTACAAAAACCCATCACAGGTTCTACAACTGCTCTATTATACCAACTTCTATCAAAGAAAACAATTTCTCCTGGATTTGGAAGTTCTTTAATATATCGTTGAAAGTACCATTGACCTTTCTCGACCTCTGTCGGCTTATTTAATGCTACCAATTTAGAAGATCGTGGGTTCATGTGCTCCATAAATCTTCTTATACTTCCGCCTTTTCCGGCAGCATCTCTACCTTCAAAAACAACAGCTACCCGTTTTTTATTTTTAGAGACCCATTGTTGAAGTTTAACAAGTTCTATCTGCAACAGCCTTAGCTCTTCATTATACAAAATCTCTTTTGTACTTTTTGAAAAGATATTTTTTACTTTCTAATATATTTAATAAGTCTTTATTAGTTTCTATTTTTTCAAAATCTGCTAAAGACAGTTTATTTTTTTGTTCGGACATACAATATATTTATAGATCTAAAGTAATTATTATTTTTTTAATGTAGGTGTTAGAATCTGAGATTGAAGTTAGTTTTCTGAGGTTTTAAAACAATCTTCTTTAAAACCAATTAAATATAACTTTTCTTCTGCTCTGGTAATGGCCGTATACAACCATCTATAATAAATTAAAGAGGGCCCTTCTGGCAAATAAGGTTGCTCTACAAAAACAGTTTTCCACTGTCCACCTTGTGATTTATGACATGTCATAGCGTAAGAAAACTTAATTTGTAAAGCATTAAAATACTTATTATTTTTTATGGCTAAAAACTGTTTATATTTAGATTTTTCATCTACATAATCTTCTTTAACTGCCTCATATAATTTATTGGATTCTTCATAAGGTAAAGAAGGGCTTTCACTAGACAGCGTATCTAATAAAACTACTGTTTCAAAAGGCTTCATGTTTGGATAATCTATCATTCTTATTTCTACTTCAGCAAATTTGAAACCATATAACTCTTTAATCGTTTTTATTCTTACTACTTCACAAATATCGCCATTTGCAATAAAACCGGCATCAGAAGAATCATTCAACCAATAATAATTATTCTTTACAACCATAATAAAGTCACCTGTAGAGATTTCATTTTCTTGACCACGTATTTGATAACGTATCTGTTCATTATACTGGTTTGCTCTTTTGTTAGAACGAACTATAAACGCCGTATCTTCAACTCCAAAATCATAAGCTTTTACTAGGGCATCCTCAATATCATAGCCGTCTATTAATCTAATAATATCTGGATAATTTAAATCAAATTTAAAATCAATTATATTTTCTTGAATCTGTAATCTTAAATGAGTCGCATTTAATAAAACTCCCGAATTCTCGTTTTGACGCGTAACCTCGTCTAACTCAATTTCAATAACATTTTTATTATAATCTAACTCTAAATTATCTGCAACTAAAGCAGGACTTACTTCTAATTTAACAGGTGGTAGTTGAGCTGTATCCCCTACAAATATTAATTTACAGTTTTTTCCAGAATAAACATAAGAAATTAAATCATCCAATAAAGAAGTTGTGTCAAATAATTTTCCGTTTTGAGATTTATCAGGAATCATTGAAGCTTCGTCAATAATAAAGACAGTATTCGTATGTTTATTTGGCTGTATTTCAAATTTAACACCACCATTACTTTGTTTTTTAGGAAAGTAAATTTTTTTATGAATTGTGAAAGCAGGTTTTTTAGAATAGACAGCGATTACTTTTGCAGCTCTTCCTGTTGGAGCTAATAAAACAGCCTTCTTATCAACTTTCCATAAACTATTTACAAAAGTACTAATGGTAGTTGTTTTACCAGTCCCTGCATACCCTTTTAAAATGAAAATAGAATTTTTATCTTCACTAAAAATAAAATCTACTAGCATAATAAACAACTCTCGTTGTTTATTAGTTAATTTAAATGGAAATTTTTTAACGATTTCTTTATAAAAATCTGAGGGTAATTTTATCATAAATATAGTAATGTATCAAAGATACATTGATTTACGAATAAAAATTTTTATCATTGAAAAAAAATTGTAGATTTGTCGAGTTACTATTAAAAAATAAAATAAAAAATGGGATTCATATTACAAATTTTGGCAGCGATTTTAGTTGCTTTTGGACTAGCCATAGTGGTAGTTAAATATTTACCTTTAAAGTTTAGATGGATAGCTTCTGTGCTATTATTGTTATTTACTTTTTTACTAGTAAGTAAAATTTATAATGGTATTATGGAGCCAATCAACTTTAACAAAGAAAAAGTTGTAAGATTTGCTAAAATAGTTCAGAAATTAAAAATTATTAGAAACGCTGAAATTAGACATTATGAAGTAACTGGAAATTATTCTAAAGATAAAGCAGGTTTAATTCAATTTATAGACTCGTCTCAACTTGCCTTAACAGAGGTTAGAGATACAGTTATAAAAGTAAATAAAGGATCAAGGTGGGCTCCGCTGATGGTAGACGTAGAGAAAAGAATAAAAGATACAATTGGTTACGAGCCAGTTCTAAAGTATTTTAAAGATGTTGATTACAAAACAATGTTTATAGTTCCAGGGGTTGATAATAAAGAATTTGAATTAGAGATTGGTACAGTAGAAAAAATACAAGGTTTAATTGTACCTACCTTTGAAGCAAGAACAGAAAAAAAAGAGATTTTAAAAGGGTTAAATAATTCTTTAGTTAAATTAGAATTAGAAGCTATGGCAAGTGATCAAATTAAAGGTGAATATGTATCTGTTGGTTCTTTAGATGAAGTTACTACTGGTGGAAACTGGCCTCCTTCTTATGATAAAAAAGGTGAAAAAAAAGACAATTAATACAATATTAGAGAAATCTAATAATGATAAATTATCCATCCAATTTACATTGGATGGATTTTCTTTTTGCATAACAAAGATAGACACGCTAGAAATAATTCATTTTTGTGATTATTTATTTGATAAAAAACTACAATCACCTGATGATTTCATAAAACAAATTGAAACTTTTTTTAAAGAAGATAATTTCCTTCAAAGTGATTTTAAAGAAGTTTTAGTTATTCATCAAAACGAATTGATGACTATAGTGCCAGATGATTTTTTTAATGAAAAAAATCTAAAAGAGTATTTAAAATTTAATATTAAAACTTTAGCCACTGATTTCTTTGCTTTTGATGATTTACCAGAAATCGAAGCAAAAAATATTTATATCCCTTTTGTGAATGTAAATAATTATTTATTTCAAAACTTTGGAGAATTCGAGTATAAACATTCATCTACAATCTTAATAAGAAAATTACTTCAAAGAGAAAAATCAGGGGTAAAAACAATGTATATAGATGTCAGAATAAATCAATTTTCTATTGTAGTTCTTGAAGATAAAAAACTTCTATTTTCGAATTCATTTTCTTTTGAAACTAAAGAAGACTTCATCTATTATATTCTTTTTGCAGCAGAACAATTAGAATTAAATCCAAATGAATTTCCGTTATTTTTTACAGGAAATATTTTAAAAGATTCTGATCTTTACACTATTACTTATCAATATATTAGACACATAAATTTCTTAGAAAGCAAAAATCCTATTTTTATAGACTCTACCTTTTCTAAACATACTAACTTCATACTTCTAGGATAAACAATGCGCATTATTTCTGGCAAACATAAGGGGAGACGTTTAAAAGCTCCAAAAAAACTTCCTGTAAGACCTACTACAGATATGGCAAAAGAATCTTTGTTTAATATCTTAAACAATACTTATTATTTTGATTCTATTAGTATTATTGATTTATTTGCTGGTACGGGTAACATTAGTTTTGAATTTGCCTCTAGAGGAACAAAAAACATATATGCTATAGATACTTTTTTTGGATGTATAAAATATATTAATGAAACAGCCAAAGATCTAGATTTAGACATTAATACCTATAAGATTGATGTTTATACATTTTTAGAAAAAACGTCTCTAAAAGCGGATGTAATTTTCGCTGACCCCCCTTATAATTTCGAAACTGCTCAATTTTTAAAAATTGCGGACACTGTTTTTGAAAAAGAAATTTTAAATGAGGAGGGGATCTTAATTATTGAGCATTCTAAGCACACAGATTTATCTACTCACGAAAAATACACCTATGACAAACGATATGGTGGAAATGTTTTTAGTTTTTTTAAATATTAAATAAAAAAATTATTCTTTACAAAGCTCAGTGATATTATATCCTAATTCATTAAATTTATATTCCTTTTAATTTATATATTTTAAAGAAGCAACCACTGAATGATGGTCTGACCCCCAATTGTTAGCTTTAGTCTTTAAATAAATATGTTTAGAATTATTAATATTAAATTTTTAAATTACTTATAACGTAGGGCTAAACTGCGATTTAATGCGGTTTAGGTATTGTTGGTAAATGTTATTTAAACTATAACTTATCGATTACCTGAACATAATCTAAACTAACGCTATTATGTTCAAAGTTAAGACTGCCATAATCCATATTTATATAGATTATTTCCAATAAACAAAAATAAAGTTATCTACTAATTTCTTTTTTCCAATTTCTATCAAAAGTACACTTACTGTGTTTATTATTTAATTTAATATACGTTTCAAATATTTTGTCTTTAGACCACTTTGTAATCGTTTCTTCTTTCTTTTTTCTAAGAGCTAAATTTTGTATTTTCTCATAATCTTTAACTAAATCTGCAGTATGTGTCTCGGTTCTTTCTCTCATATAAAAAAACTTATACATCTTTTCACCTCCTCTAGTTTCATCATAAAAAGCCGGAGTCATACTACCTTGTTTTAAATCATTAACTCTTGCATATAAAGCTGGATCCATTCTAGTCAAGTCGAATTTAGATTCGCCTGTTTGACCATTAATGATTAATCCTGCGTTATTTTTAGTGTCTTTATCTTGAGAATATTTTTTTACAGCTTCTTCAAAAGTAATAGTTCCTGAATTTATTTCTTTAATAATATCTGATACTTTTTTTTCTGTCTCTTTAAGCTTTTCTTCTGGAATCTCTGGTTGCATCAAAATATGAGAAACTGATCTTGTGTTCCCTTTAATTCGATGTAATTGAAGAATATGATATCCAAATAAAGATTTAAACGGTTCTGAAATTTGACCCTCTGTATCTAGGGTAAAAGCCATTTCTTTAAATTCTTTTATAAATTGTGTCTCTTTATTAATTTCATATTTACCTCCATTACTTGTAACTCCAGGGTCGTCGGAATTTATAATAGCTTTCATTTTAAAACTAGAGCCATCCAATATATCAAGTCTTATTTGTTTTAGCTTCGCAATGATCCTATTATTTTCTTCTTCAGTCGGTTCTGCGTTTATAACAATTTGAGCCAATTCTATTTCTGCTGGGAATTCTGGAAGCTCTCCACTATCTTTTAGGCCTTTATGGTAAAGACGAACTTCTTCAGGGGTAACATCTACTTTTTCTGTAATTTTTTGTTGCTCTTGCTTAATTAAAGAATTCTCTTTTTCAATTTTATATAATTCTTTTTTTAAATCTTCTTCATCATTAAAGCCGTATGCAGCAACCATTTTCTCTACAGAGCCGTATTGTTGTTTGAAATAAGCTATATTATTTTCTACACTAGAATTTATTTGAGAATCTGCAACGGTTACACTGTCCACAACTGCATGATGAGATAATAGTTTCTGTAACATTAATTGTTCTAACATTTCACAATCTGAGATTTCAATTTTACCTTCACTGTTAGAAAGAACTTCCTGTTTAAATTTATCTATATCAGAATCTAGAACAATATTTTTTCCAATTACTACTGCAACTCCATCAATTTTTACTTTTTGTGCGAGAGTAACTTGAAGTGATATTACTAAAAATGAAAGCAAAATAATTGCTTTAATATGTTTTGAAACTTTTGTTTTGTATTGCATCTTTTACTATTATTTTTTCTATTTCTCTAATTAGTTCAATTTTACGTTGATGTAAAATTAGTTGCTTTATATTTTGTTTTATATAGCTTATGGGAGCTATTTCATTCCTTTTTAAAACATCTTTTACGGCTACCAAATATAAACTTAATGAATCTTGTTTCAGAGTGAATTTTGTTTTTTTTAACAGTTTTTCTTTCGAAAAAGAGGTTTTTAACATAATGTTATCTAAACTTACCCATATGCTATCATTTAACTGGTAAGATTTAAAGTTTAAACGATACTTCTCTAAAGCCTCTAAATCTTCTATTTCATTTGATTTAAATAATCTAATAACTTCCTTTTTAGTTGATAAATCTTTTCTAAAATTTAAAAATTTAACTTTTAAAAGCTCTTCATTAAGTTTAAAATTTTGTTTATTTTTTGAATAGTATTCTTCTAATTCTTTTTCTTTTATAACAGTATCCAACTGCTGTTTAATGATCTGTTCTTTGTAACTGTTAATCAGTAAACTTTGTTTATAATTTGCAACTAAGTTATTAATAGTATTATTTAATTTAGAGGAACTGTTTTCTAAAGATTTCTTTAAAATTATCTGCTTGACTGCCCAGTTATTTATAATACTTTTCACAAAGATCAAACTATCTTCTTTTGATATATTTTTTGGTATTAAATTCTGAATATTTTTTCTATAAAGCTTGATATCAAATAAAGATGCTATTGGTTCATCTTTATTTAATATT
>FUWD013430014.1_pt5 | contig 30095 bp, 26 predicted proteins | sample 1063281 | NCBI WGS metagenome assembly FUWD01 (sample SAMEA79048168, study PRJEB19326) | metagenome | biome: marine | reverse complement strand
CGGCTTGACCATAATGCGTATCTTTTGTTCTTGAAAAAGTTTCGCATATTGCAACAAACCCATTTTAGTCTCCCCAAACCACTGCTGCTTCGTATTGTATACAATTTCCGGAGTTGACAGTTCTTTTATAAAACCATAAGGCATCAGTGCCACATAATTACTCTGAGTATTTAAAACCGGAATGACATGCGCACTACTTATGGAATCTCGAGAAGCAACAAAGCTGAGACCATTTATTTTTTTTGATTGACCAAAAAACGAAAAACCAGAAAAAATTAAAAGCAAAAAAAAGTGTCTTTGTGTTTTCATAAACTTGGATAAAAATAGTTCTTTTCAGCAAAATAGCTGAGAATCGACGAAAAAAGTAGGAAAAAATTAGAAATATTTTTTAAAGAAAGCATGTCTCGCTATTTTTTTGAATTCGCAGCCATTGTTCTTTATTAATCTTTAAATCGTACGATTTCATAGCGACCAAGCGTCAAAATGTTCAAGAACTTTATTTAGAATAATTCTAAACTTCAAGATATCAAATATTTAAAATTAAGTTCTTTACTTTACATACGACTTAAGGACAATAATCAAGTAAATATGGAACATATTGTAATTATTGGTAATGGCATCTCAGGGGTCACCGCTGCAAGGCATATTCGGAAGAATTCTCATAAGAAAATTACTATCGTCTCTGCAGAATCCAAATATTTTTTCTCTAGAACTGCTTTGATGTATGTCTACATGGGACACTTAAAATTTGAACATACGCAACCCTATGAAAATTGGTTCTGGAAAAAAAACAACATCCAATTAAAGCACGGCTTTGTCGAAGCGATTCATACCGATTCAAATGAAATTACCTTTGAGGATGGAGGAAGGTTGTCCTATGATACCTTAATTATTGCTACGGGTTCTAAGCCAAATAAATTTGGATGGCCAGGACAAGATTTAGAAGGGGTTCTAGGCATGTATCACAAACAAGATCTAGAGCAATTAGAAGTACTTGCTCCAAATAACACCGTTTGCAACAGAGCCGTTATTGTTGGGGGTGGCTTGATAGGAATTGAATTGGCGGAAATGCTCCGCAGCAGAAAGATTCCAGTTACCTTTTTGGTACGTGAAAGTAGTTTCTGGAACGGTGTTTTACCTGCACAAGAGTCTGAAATGCTCAATGCGCATATTGAAGAACACCACATCGACTTGCGATTGAACACAAATTTAAAGGAAATTAAAGCAGATGAAAATGGACGTGTAACATCGATTATTATCGAAGAAACTGGAGAAGAAATTCAGTGTAACGTAGTGGGTTTGACTGCGGGAGTTGCCCCCAATATCGATTTCATAAAAACCTCTAGAATTGCCATTGGTCGTGGCGTAAAAGTGAATCGTTTTTTAGAGACCACTATAAAAAATGTATATGCTATTGGAGATTGTGCTGAGCAGGAGGAAGCTATTGGCCAACGAAGAAATATAGAAGCTGTCTGGTATACCGGAAGAATGATGGGAGAAACGGTGGCTCAAACTATTTGTGGCAAAAAAACAGCATACAAGCCAGGACATTGGTTTAACTCTGCCAAATTTTTAGACATTGAATACCAAACGTATGGTTGGGTATTTAGTGAGAAAAATAAAAGAGAAAATGAAGCATACTTTCAATGGAAGCATCCGGAGGAGCAAAAGTGCATTACCATCTCTTTTGATAAAAATACGCAAGAATTTTTAGGAATTAACACTTTCGGAATTCGGCTGCGTCACGAAATTTTTGATACTTGGTTGACTGAAAAAAAAAGCATTTCGAAGGTCTTGGAATATTTAGCAGATGCGAACTTTGATCCTGAATTTTACAAAGTACACGAACCTGAAATTGTGGCAAAGTTCAATCTTGAAAACAATACGAACATACACCCAAAAAAGAAAAGCTGGAAACGCATTTTTAGCAAATCATAAAATATGAAAGTAATAAAACAGTCAGGTCTCATCGTTTTTTTAATTGGATTGGGTTTTTTTATAGGCACTATATTTCTCGGGTCTTTTAGTCTAAAGCAAAACGAACTCGATGCATTCCTCCAAGAAAAACAATACAAAAGTACCGTACTAAAAGGCGCATTAGAAAAAGCTGTTGTAAACGTTGAAAACATAAATATTTTTGAATTTTCAAGTCGAGTCCGAAAAGCATATGCTACTTCAAATCAATATTATGATGTGCGCATTGCAAAATATAACAAAGAAAAAAACTGGAAAGAAAAAGGGAAACAATATCAATATAAGATCTCTGGGAAACCACACAGTCTGAGTTTTACCCTTGCTAAAAAAGCAGGAAAAGGACTGGCAGCAGACAATACTGCCCTAATGTGGTTTTTAACTTTCGGCCTGGGCATCTTGGGTGCACTGCTCTTTATTATTCCTGATGTCATTTTATTAGGAAAACCTGGTATAAAAAATGACGGCGTCTTTTTAAGTGCTGCCACCAACCGCGGGTGGATTGGTTGGTTTGCTTTTGTTTTCTTAGTAAGCTTTTATATCCTACTCTACTTCTATCCAGATTTCATTGTAAACTGGGTGTTTTTAGTAGACCCTATTAGCCTATCGATTAGTGGGAACCCAGGAAGTCAGTGGTTTTTATATGGATTCTTATACTGTACTGTAATGACTGTTATGGCGGTTAGAATGTATATCAAATACCGCCATAATAAGTATCAAATTTTAAGAACTACTTCTGTTTTATTCTTTCAAATCGTATTTGCATTTTTAATTCCAGAGATTTTAGTTCGTTTTGAAAAACCTTGGTATGATTTTAAAAACGCATTCCCTTTGGACTATGATTTTTTCTTCAGATGGAATATAGAAGAGCTGCTCTCTAGTGGTGGGTTTGGTTTATTTATTTTAGTTTGGGGTACTGTTTTAACCGTTGTTATAGTGCCTGTAATGGTCTATTTCTTTGGAAAAAGATGGTATTGTTCTTGGGTTTGTGGCTGTGGGGGCCTGGCAGAGACTTTAGGAGATCCTTATCGCCAACTCTCAAGTAAAACATTACTCTCTTGGAAGTTTGAACGTATTATTATCCATGCAGTCCTTGTTTTTGTTTTAGTGATGACTAGTTTTGCCTTGTACACCTTCTTTTCGGGTGCAAATAATGTTCTTGGTATTAAAACACAAACCATTCAAGATGTCTATGGATTTTTAATTGGTTCTATTTTTGCAGGAGTGATAGGTACTGGTTTTTATCCTATTTTCGGAAATAGAGTATGGTGTCGCTTTGGCTGTCCACTTGCAGCATATCTTGGTTTTATTCAGCGGTTTAAATCGCGGTTTAGAATTACAACCAACGGCGGCCAATGTATTTCTTGCGGAAACTGTTCTACCTATTGCGAACAAGGAATTGACGTGAGAGCCTATGCGCAGAAAGGAGAAAATATTGTACGCTCTAGCTGTGTAGGATGTGGCGTGTGCTCGGCCGTTTGTCCAAGGGGTGTTTTGAAACTCGAAAATGGTCCTGAAACTGGCAGAATAAATCCTACAGAAATTTTATTAGGGAATGATGTAAACTTAATGGAGCTCGTTAATAATAAATAAAAAAAATAACGGCAATTGCTGCTCAAATAAATACCAAAAAAAAAGAATTACAAACTACAGCCTCCACTTGTACTTCTTTTTTAGAGTTCTGTTGCTGTTTTATAAACGCAGATTTTGTTGGATGCTATTCGTTTACTTAAAAAAAATACTTGCCATTTATTAACAGGAAGGCCAAACTATTTAATGAGAGAATAGGAGTATGCCTGCTAACATGTTAAGAAGGTGCGTGTAAATGCAGTTTAGATCGAAAATATTGGTACTTTTGAAAGCTTAAAAGAATCTTGTTTTTTTAGTAGCAGCTAATAGTGGTATTACGTGCTTGTGAAAATACAAAGTAGTTGTATTAAAGTCACTGAAACACTATTAATTGTAAAATTTCATTCGCTCCAAATGTTCTAAAATGGTAAACCCAATTATAAAAGTTATTATCCCTGCTTACAATGAGCAAGATGCCATTGCAAATGTGATACATGCCATTCCTGAAATTGTAGCTGAAATTATTGTTGTTGATAATAATTCTACCGATACCACAGCAATAAATGCTAAAAATGCAGGTGCCACTGTTTTAAAAGAACTTCGAAAAGGATATGGATACGCCTGCTTAAAAGGAATAGACTATCTCAAAAAGGAAAATAAAAAAACAGAAATTGTTGTTTTTTTAGACGGTGATTACTCCGATCACCCAGAGCAATTAACAACCCTCATTGCTCCAATATTAATAGATAATTTAGACTTTGTTGTAGGTGCTCGCGTAAAAGAATTCCGGGAAACTGGTGCCATGACTCCACAACAGATTTTTGGTAACTGGCTGGCCACCTTTTTAATGACCATTTTTTTTCAATCAAAATTCACCGACTTAGGCCCTTTTAGAGCTATTAAATATAACACCCTATTGGATTTAGAAATGGAAGACACAACCTACGGGTGGACGGTTGAAATGCAACTAAAAATACTAAAACAAAAACGATCATATACAGAAGTACCAATGAAATATAGAAACAGAATAGGTGTCTCTAAAGTTTCAGGAACGATAAAAGGTAGTATATTAGCGGGAATAAAAATTTTAGGTTGGATCTTTAAATATAGTTTTAAATAATGATTTTAGAATATAGTATCATACTCATTTATTCTATCGCCCTGTTGCTTATTTTCATGTACGCATTGGCACAACTAAATCTGCTTTTCAATTATTTGAAAGCAAGAAAAACAGCGGATACTTCAGAAAAATATGACTTTACCAATCCAGAAGAAATTCCTTTTGTAACCATTCAATTGCCGGTATATAACGAATTGTATGTAATGAAGCGCTTGCTTAAAAACATTGCAAAAATCTCGTATCCGATCGATAAATTAGAAATTCAAGTACTGGACGACTCTACAGATGAATCCGTTGCAATAACCGCAAAATATGTCAAAGAAATTCAAGAAAAAGGAATTGACATTCAGCACATTAGAAGAGATAACAGACAAGGGTTTAAAGCAGGTGCGCTAAAAGAAGGCCTAAAGACGGCAAAAGGAGACTTCATCGCTATTTTTGATGCTGATTTTTTGCCACAAAAAGAATGGTTACTAGAAACAGTTCCTTATTTTAAAAATGAAGAGATTGGTGTAGTGCAAACGCGCTGGGGTCATATTAATAGATCATACTCTACGCTGACAAAAATTCAAGCTTTTGCTTTAGATGCACATTTTACATTAGAGCAAGTAGGTAGAAATAGCCAAGGACATTTTATTAACTTTAATGGAACGGCAGGTCTTTGGCGCAAAGAATGTATTTACGATGCAGGAAATTGGGAAGGAGATACCCTTACCGAGGATTTAGACTTAAGTTACAGAGCACAGTTAAAAAACTGGAAATTTAAATACTTGGAACATGTAGAAACACCTGCGGAATTACCAGTAATCATCAGTGCGGCTAGATCACAACAGTTTCGTTGGAACAAAGGAGGAGCAGAGAATTTTCAAAAAATGATGAAACGAGTTCTTCGAAGTAAAAATGTGTCTTTGAAAACAAAAATACACAGCATACTGCACCTTCTAAATAGCTCTATGTTTACCTGTATTTTTTTAGTTGCTGTTTTAAGTATTCCTATGTTGTATATTAAAAACGAATTTGCACACTTAAAAGTATACTTCTATGTAATGAGCTTCTTTGTAGTTAGCTCTCTTATTTTCTTTATTTGCTATTGGTATATGTATAAAAACAGCTACGGTGGTGGCCTCAAAAATTTCTTTAAATACATTGCTGCCTTTTTCACGTTTTTCTCCATTGCAATGGGGTTCTCACTGCACAACACCATTGCAGTATTAGAAGGTCATTTCGGTAAGAAAAGTGAATTTGTAAGAACACCAAAATTCAATATCAAAACAGCAAAAGATGGCTGGAAAAAAAATAAATACATCACCAACAAACCCTCTGTTCATGTTATTTTAGAAGGTCTTTTAGTCCTTTATTTTATCTTTGGAATGTACAGTGCTTTTATTGTAGGTAATCAAGGAGGAGATTTTGGTCTATTCCCTTTTCACTTTATGCTTACTATTGGATTTAGTTATGTATTCTTTAAATCTGTATTCTCAAAAGCGTAATGCTGTTCTTAGAAAAATATAAGACGTTATGTATTGTTATCATCAGTGCTCTTTTATATTTTGTCTTTGCCTACTTTTTAGAAAGAACAGCATTTAACACTTTCTGTTTTTTGTGGTGTGCATTGTTTGCAGGTTTCTATATGCTCCTCCAACAAAAAAATACTACTTTTTTGGCATTGGCGGTGATTGCCATCTTATTTCGTTTAATTTTTTTATTTTCTACTCCAAATTTATCACAGGATTTTTACCGCTTTATCTGGGATGGTCGCATGCTTTTTAATGGTTACAATCCGTATCTTTATTTACCAGAAAACTTGGTACAACAAGCACTGCAACCTATTGCGCAAGCAGAAGTATTGTACAAAGGAATGGGAGTCCTAAATGGCAGCCATTATACAAACTATCCACCGCTAAATCAATTGTGTTTTTTTATTGCCGCACTATTTGCTAGTAAAAGTATTTTTGGTGCAACCATCGTACTCAGAATGTTTGTTATATTGGCCGATATCGGAATTCTATATTATGGAAAAAAAGTATTGGCGCACTTAAAGATACCCGTGAAAAATATTTTTTGGTATTTTTTAAACCCTTTTATCATCATAGAAATGACGGGGAACTTACATTTTGAACCTGTTATGCTCTTTTTTCTAGTCTTGGCATTTTATAAATTACAGCAAAGAAAATGGATATGGGCAGCGATACTGGTTGGATGTTCTATTGCTGTTAAATTAATACCATTGTTGTTTTTGCCTTTATTCTTTCAATGGTTCGTAAAGAATGATAACAACTCCATCGCCTCAAGAAACCGAAAAATCGGAAAACTTATTTGTTTTTATACCCTTATAGTAGGAACTACCCTCTTATTATTTCTTCCCTTTTATACTGCATCTCTTATTGAAAACTATTCTAGATCTGTAGGTTTATGGTTTGGGAAATTTGAGTTCAACGCGAGCTTTTACTATGTTTTTAGAGAAATAGGGTATGCTTTTCGAGGATATAATGAAATTGCTATTATAAGTAAAATTACAGCTTCCCTAACGATTGCATATCTATTATATCGCTCCTTATTTAAAAAAGCCATAAAAGGAATCCCCTTATATACCTCGCTATTGTTTGGAATTAGCTTTTACTATTTTACAGCCACAACCGTGCATCCTTGGTATATCGCAACTCCCTTAATTCTTGGTGTTTTTAGCACTTATAAATTTCCTGTAGTCTGGTCTTTCTTGATTTTCTTATCCTATGAAAGCTATACAAATACAATTTGGAAAGAAAATTTATGGTTCGTTTGGGTGGAGTATCTTCTTCTATTTTCTTTTCTTGTCTATGAAATTCGCAGCAAATCGAAACTACAAAAAATTTAAAATAATGCGTTTCTTGTATTACAAGAACAGGAAATTTTGTATTTTGTAATTTTATTTTCTACATTCTATGAAAAGACTTACCATAAAAGACATTGCGAAAGAATTTAGTGTTTCTATATCTACCGTTTCTAAGGCCCTAAACGACAGCTATGAAATCAGCGTAAGCACCAAAGAAAAAATAAAAAAATACGCCAAAGCGCACAATTATAAGCCAAATTTTAACGCATTAAGTTTAAAAAATAGGCAGACAAAAACGATTGGAATCATCATTCCAAACATGCTAAACTACTTTTTTGCCCAAGTATTTAACGGTATTGAAAAAGTAGCGAATGAAAAAGGATATAAAATAATTTCTTGTATTTCTAACGAGTCTTATAAAAAAGAGACCGAAACAATGGAAATGCTATCTAATGGAAGTATTGATGGTTTTATTCTTTCTTTAGCGGAAGAAACCGTTTTAAAAGGGGACTTTAAACATTTTGAAGAAATCTTAGAAAATGGAACTCCTATTGTAATGTTTGATAGAATTGCAGAACCTATAAAATGTGACAAAGTAATTACAGACGACTTTAAAGGGGCTTCTAAAGCTGTAAAATACCTAACAAAATCTGGTAGTAAAAATATTGCCTTTATCTCTACGATTAGTAATTTAGAGGTGGGTAAAAAAAGACACCAAGGATATTTAAAAGGTTTAGAAAAAGCAGGATTATCGGTCAATAACAATCTCATTATAAATATTACTGCAGACGACTACAAAGAATATGAGAATATTTTAGCGCCAATATTTGCCGAAAATGACATTGATGCAGTGATAGCAACAGATGAATCTTCTGCAATTGCAGCTATGAAAGTGGCTCAAAAAAAGGGACATAAAGTACCTGAGAATTTCGCAGTAGTCTGTTTTTCTAATGGTATTCTTGCAAGGCACTCACAACCTAAAATGACCACTGTAAGTCAGCACGGAGAAAAGATGGGAGCTACTGCCGCCAAATTATTGATTGACAGATTGGAGAATAAGTCAGAAGAAAAAGAAGCACCAAAAACAGTAATTATCAAAACGGATTTAGTAGAGCGAAATTCGACCAAGAAGTCGTAACCCATGGATTTAACGAAGGTAAAATTAGTCGTTTTTGATATGGATGGCACACTCCTAAACCCAGCGGGCCAGGTAAGTCAAAGATTTTTTACACTTTTTAAAAAACTGCAAAAACAACAGCTTCTTTTTTGCGCTGCTAGTGGGCGCCAATACAATAGCATTGTCGACAAACTTGCTCCTATTAAAGAAGCCATCTATATCATTGCAGAAAATGGAGGAGTTGCTAAAAAGGGAAATGAAGTGTTGCTCTTAAAAGCAATCGCAGCTTCAAAAGTTCAGGAAATATTGCCTGTATTAAGAAATATAAAGGATACCCATATTGTTTTATGTACCCAAGAAACAGCATTTATAGAAAGTAAAGATGCTGCATTTATCAAGTTATTTCAAGAATACTATCACAACTATAGTGTTGTAGATGATCTTACTACTGTTGCAGAAACAACTCCGATACTAAAGATAGCAACGTATCATTTTTCTTCTTCAGAAATTTTTATATATCCAGCGTTACAGCACTTAGAAAGTGACTATTTACTGAAAATTTCTGGCCAAAACTGGTTGGATATTTCTTCCCATGGTGTACATAAAGGGAATGCACTAAAAGAGATACAGCGACTTTTAAATATTTCGAAAGCAGAAACCATGGTATTTGGTGATTACCTCAATGATTTAGAAATGTTCGAAGAGGCAACTTTTAGCTTTGCCATGCAAAACGCCCACAAAACACTTAAAAAAAGAGCAAACTACAGTACCAAAAGCAATTCGGAATTTGGTGTGGAGGAAGTATTAGAAAAGCTACTGCAAGCCAATATTAAAACTTAAGTCCATAAAAAAAAGCCTGATTTCTCAGACTTGTTTTTTCTTTTTCCAAGCTACATTTTAATAATACAAATTTAAAGTATCTCTAACATCTATTTGCATTTATATATTTAATGATATACATAAAAAAAAATTATACATAAATGGATTCACAACTAGAGGTAAAATACCAAAGCTCCTTTTTATAGGATTCGTAATTCCTAAATTAGAGACACCGAAACGCTACTAATTTAAAAATTTATTTACCTCCTTAAAATCTTGTTTTTTACTTTCCAAGCGGCCCCTATAAGTAAAAACTGCAGTGGTAATCGAATCAAAGCTGCTGTTTGACTTCCTATTGCTGGTGTATCAGAAAAGACATCCCATATATGGATTGGTAAAAAGAGTAGCATTAAAATCAGAATTCCTGTAGCCCCCATATACGCCCACTTTTTAAAAAACAAAGCAATCCCAAGTACAATTTCTAATAGTCCAGATGCATATATGATTGCCATAGTACCGGGTAAAAACACAGGGACAAAAGGAACATAGGCCTCCGGTTTTAGAAAATGTTGCACGCCTCCAAAAATTAAAAACAATGCCAACAAAAATTTTAATGCAATCCATATTTTACTTCTCATACTTGTAAAATTTAAAATACTAATAAAAGTGGCGTACCAAAAACTGAGTACGCATCTCTAAAGACACAAGTTCACAAAACTAAAAATAGAATTGATTTCAAAAAAACCATAAAGACTATTTTTTTGTAAATTAAGTCGTTCTCAAGTATACATGCCTCTATAGATCTATATAATTGATTAGACTGTTTAAATACCGAACGGATTCTCTAAGGAGTGCATCGGTTTTGTGAACCATTTTGGCCCTTCATCTGTCATATAGATATGATCTTCATGTCGTATTCCGAATTTACCTCGTATACAAATCATGGGTTCATTGCTAAAAGTCATTCCCGGTTTTAATACCGTGGTGTCATTCTGAACAACATAAGGCCATTCATGTATCTCTAAACCGATACCATGACCAGTTCTATGTGGCAAACCTGGTAATTCATATGCGGGTCCTAATCCTCGACCCTCCAATATATTTCTAGCCGCAGCATCCACAGCTGCGCAAGTGTTTCCCAGTTGAGCAGCATCAAATACTGCAAGTTGTGTTTCCTTTTCAATATTCCAAATTCGTATTTGTTCCTCATTTGGAGTTCCAAAGACATAAGTTCTTGTAATGTCTGAAATATAATCATGTATGCTACAACCAGTATCGATTAATACCACTTCATTTTCTTCTAAATGTTTTGGTGCTTTAACACCGTGCGGAAAAGAAGTATCCACTCCAAATAGCACAATACAAAAATACGAGCCAGAAGGAGCGCCATACTTTACATGTGCCTCATTAATAAAATCAGTGATTTCTTTGGCAGAAATTCCAACTCTTAAAATCCTTGCTACTGCTTTCTGAACCTCTAATGTGATGTTCATAGCATGCTGCATAATCGAGATTTCAGCAGGAGATTTAATCATTCTGCAGCCCGCTGTAATTGGTTTTGCATTCACAAAATTATAGGAATTTTGACAATTTTTAATGCCATCAAATATAAAAAAAGGAGTTGCCTCATCGATAGATATGTTCCCTGAAGCGACTCCATTTTCCTTTAAAAGATTTACAAATAATAGGTATGGAGATTCATGTTCCTCCCAACCGTGAACGGCACCTGGGATCAACATAAAGTCAAAGATAGTACCCTTTTCAAATTCTGGAGTAATATATAATAGGGTCCCGTTCGGAAACAACAAAGCGCCAACCATACGCTCACTCGAATTCCATTTCATACCCGTAAAGTAGTATAAGTTTATTCCAGCATGAAGATATAATGCAGGTACCTGCTGCTCTTGCATTAATTGACAAGCGCGCGCTATTCTGTGGTCAAATTCTTTCTCCCCTATTGGCTCCACTAAATGCGCAGTGGGCTGAATTGCGTTTAATTCTGCAGCTATTGTCGACCCTCCAATTCCTTTCATCTATATTTTTTTAGTATTCATTAATCTTTCAATCTCTTCAATCTCAATTGGCATTGCTGCCGTTAAGTTAACGTTCCCTTTTGCATTGATTAGGTAATCGTTCTCAAGCCGACAACCAATTCCCTCCTCTGGTATATATATCCCTGGCTCACAAGTAAAAACCATCCCTGCTTCTATCTTTCTAGAATACAGCCCCACATCATGCACATCCAACCCAATATAATGGGCTGTACCGTGCATAAAATATTTTTTATACAACGGATTTTTAGGATCTTGGACGGCAATCGCATCTGCGTTTAACAAGCCTAAATGTATCAATTCTTCCTCTACCAAACACACCATTTTAGCTTCGTAATCTGAAGGCAGAATACCAGGAATTAAAAATTTGCTACCTTCTTTTAAACAGCGTAAAACAGCGCTATAAACTTCCTTTTGTCTTTTAGAGAACTTCCCGTTTACTGGAATGCAACGTGTTGTATCGCTGTTGTAATTTGCATAACAAACACCAAAATCTAATAAAATCATTTCACCATTGTTACAACGGTCGTCATTAGTATTATAATGAAGCGCACATGCATTTTTCCCAGAAGCAACAATCGGTTGGAATGCATGGTGTGCAGCCCCTGACTTCACTAAGTTATAAGTCAACTCTGCTTCCAACTCATACTCTTTCATCATTGGTTTGCAAGCTTTTAATACCCTAATAAAAGAACTAACACTAATATCCGCTGCTTTTTGGAGTAGCTTGATTTCTTCTATCGATTTGACAGGACGCAAATCTCTTGTAATTTTTGCAGCTCTGTAATATTCGTGCAGAGGATATTTTTCTTTGCACCACTTGATCATTCTATCTTGCTGCGTTTCTTGATCTTTAGTAACTCGTTTTAAATGCTCATTGTGACCTAAATAAAATCCATCTGCTTCAAAGGCCATGTATTGCAATACCATTTCAAAATCTTGAACGTGCTCTACTCTTTCAATACCAGAGATGAGTGCCGCTTGTTCTTTAGTTAGTTTTTCTCCATCCCATATTTTAATATGTGCGTTGGTTTCTTTTATAAAAACCATCGCTTTATTTTTCTCTTTTAAAGCATCCGGATACAAGACTAAAATTGTTTCTTCTTGATCTACACCGGACAGATAAAATAAATCGTTGTTTTGCACAAAACCCATCACATCGTCTGCGTTGTTGTGTTTAACATCATTTGCTGTCAAAATAGCGATAGTGTTCGGTTTCATCTGGGCAATAAAATTGCTTCTATTTTTAATAAATAATGTATTCGGAATTGATTCGTATCTCATTCTTAAAATTTTCTGTCTGGACTAAATGGTTTTAAATCCAAGGAAGGTTTTTTATTCGAAATTATCTCTGTTACAAGTTTACCTGTGACCGGGCCTAAACTCCACCCCATCATTGCATGTCCTGCAGCAATTGTTAAATTTTTGCATTTTGATGACTTTCCAATGTATGGCAATCCATCCGGAGAACAAGGGCGCAAACCGGATGCTGCTGCATCTTTTTCAGCCTGATTAATCTCCAAGCCACTGTAGAATTTCTTTGCAGCATTTGCAATAGCGTCTACTCTTTTAGGATTTACACAATGATTAATCTTATCAATCTCCATCGTTCCGGCAAAACGGGTAAAACCTTTCATAGGTGTTACCGCAACTTTAGCTTCACATAAAATAGATGGGATGGTTATATCAGTTTCTCTTTCTACATCGATAGCATACCCTTTACCCGCTTGAATTGGAATTTTAATTCCGAGTTTCTTAGTTAATAGTGGACTCCAACTTCCAGCAGCCATTACAACTTCGTCGCATTTGTAGGAACCCCTATTTGTTATTACTTCTGTTATTTTTTGATTTGAAACAGCAATATCAATCACTGTTTCATTGGCAAGAATCTGTACCTCTTTATACTTTAGATACGCAATCATTTCCTGCATGAAATTACCCGGTGTCATGTGCGCATCACAGTCAAAATAAACAGCCCCTTTTACATTTAATTTTGCATTGGGCTCGTACTTTTTAATTGCGTCCATCGTTGTTAAATGTGTCACATGCAATCCTTCCTTCAAAGCCATTTTACCTAAGTTCCACTCATGCTCTCCAACTTTATCTGTTTGATAGTACATCATTAAACCTTTGCGTTCGTATTGAAAATTAAAATCATTAGACGCTTTTATCTCCTCATATAAATCTCTACTCAGTAAATTAATCTCTTTAATTACGGGAATTGAAGTGGCTACTTTTTTTGCGTTTGCTGATTTTTTAAATGCCCAACTCCATTTTAAAAAGTCGATATCGAGTCTTGGTTTTACATAAAAAGGACTGCTTGAGTCAAACATCCATTTAAGCCCTTGTGTAATAATTCCTGGAGATGCTAATGAAATAATATGACTGGGTGTAATATAACCAGCATTTACGTACGATGCTCCCGTTCTAAAATCTGACTTATCTATGACCGTAACTTGATGTCCTTCTTTTTGCAAATAATAGGCAGTACTTAATCCAATAATCCCACCTCCGACTACAATTATATTTTTACTCATTTTTCTTCTTTAAACCCTTTATTAAATCACCTGAAACCCGTGTGCATAAGGATCATCTTCTGCATCTATACTAATCGTGTTGTATCCAAAGACTTTTGCCCATCCTTGAATACTTGGAACTACTGCAGGAATGCCGGCTAAAGTGGTTTCTTCTTCGACACAACCGATAAATGTACTTCCAATAAAACTTTCATGAATAAATTGTTCTGCTAATTTTAATTTTCCTTTTGCATATAACTGTGCAAGTCTAGCAGAAGTACCTGTACCACAAGGACTTCTATCAATTGCTTTGGCACCGTAAAAAACAGCATTTCTACCGGATGATGTTGGCGCTATCGGACTACCAGTCCATAACATATGTGTGACATTTCTAATCGTATCATCTTCAGGATGAATAAATAGCGCTGGATATTTATCATTGATACGGTCACGGACAACCTGTGAATATTGAATAATTTTAGTTGCGGAAAAATCCTGCAGTCCTTTATAATTTTCCTGTGGATCAACAATTGCATAATAATTTCCCCCATAAGCAACATCAAAAGTAATTTCCCCGAGTTCCGGACAAGCTATTGTCAAATTTTCTGCTGCTAAGTAACTTTTTACATTGATTAATTTTACCCAATCTACCTTGTTGCCCGTTTGATGATATTCAATATGCACCAAACCTGCTGGAGTCTCCATTTTTATTTTACCTGGAACTTTTGGAGTAATTAAGCCCTCTTCTATGGCAATCGTAACCGTACCGATGGTTCCATGACCGCACATTGGCAAACAACCTGAAGTCTCTATAAATAAAATTGCAAAATCGTTTTCTATGCACTGCGGCGGAAATAATATACTCCCACTCATCATATCATGCCCACGTGGTTCAAACATTAATCCTTTGCGAATCCAATCGAACTCTCTTAAAAAATGCTGGCGCTTCTCTCGAATTGTATCACCAACCAAATTTGGTCCGCCGCCTGCAATAACACGCACTGGGTTGCCACAGGTATGGGCATCAATACAAAAAAATGTTTTTTTACTCATCCTTTTTTTTCGCTATATACCGCTGTACTCTTTTTTCTAAAATTGACAGTGTCACCGTTCCTTCATTTAAAATAACTTCGTGAAAATCACGAATATCAAATGCAATTCCCAAAGCTTTTTCTGCTTCTGCACGCAGTTGTCTTATTTTTATTTCTCCGATTTTATAGGATAAAGCTTGACCTGGCCAAGAAATATATCGATCTGTTTCTGTTCTAACTTCATGCAATGAAAGTGCCGTGTTTGAGGTCATATACTCTAATACTTGCTGACGTGTCCAACCTAAAGCGTGCACCCCTGTATCTACTACCAACCTGCATGCTCTCCACATTTCATAAGTTAGCTTTCCAAATTTCTCATAAGGTGTTGTATAAATGCCCATTTCAGCTGCCAAAGTTTCAGCATATAATCCCCAACCTTCTCCAAAAGCAGACAGGTATAATTCTCTTCTAAAAACAGGAATTGTTTTTGGCAATTCATTGTTTAGTGAAATTTGTAAGTGGTGTCCCGGAACCGCTTCATGCGCTGTTAAAGCGGGAATTGTATATAAAGTTCTACTTGGTAAATTATAAGTATTTACCCAATAAAATCCAGCAGTCGTCTCATTTTCAGAAACTGAATATCTTCCCGATGTGTAATTTGGAGCAATTGCAGCTGGAACAGGGACGACTCCATATGGTTTTCTTGGCAGCGTTTTAAAGAACTTTGGTAATTCTGCATCTATTCTCTTGGAAACATCTCTTGCAAACATTAGCAATTCTTCGGCTGTCTTCGGGTAAAACTGGGGTGCCGTTCTTAAAAACTTTAGAAAATCTGCAAACGAACCTTTGAAGTTTAATTCCGTAATAATTTTCATCATATCAAGCTTGATTCTCGCCACCTCTTCTAAACCAATATTATGAATGTCTTCTGCTGTATATTTTTTACTTGTAGTATAAAAGTTAATTCTATTTTGATAGAATTCTTTTCCATTAGGAACTGATGAAACGCCTATTTCCTTCCGCGTATTTGGAAAGTATTCCGTCTCAAAAAATGTTTTTATTTTCTTGTATTGCTTTATGCAGTTATTTTGAACACTAGCTTTTGCTACGGAAATAATAGAATCTTTAAAGCTTGCAGAAAACCCTACTGGCAAGTTCAAAAAAGGTCTGTAAAACGCACTTTCTGTTACCGCTTCAACAATATGATTGTTGTAGGTTTTGTCATATTCATAAAATACAGCCTGGGGTTGAGAAATTCCTGCTTCCACTCCTGCCTTTAATATTGAAAGATGATAGTCAATTTGTGTGGGTAAGTTTTCTAGTTCCGTTAAATAGGCTTTTGCTTCTTTGCTGCTCTTGAATTCACGCTGCCCCATTTGACTTAAATTCAAATGAAAAGCAGTTTCATTGGTAATCGGATTCAAGTACATTTTAAACGCATGTTGGTCTATTTTATCTTGTAAAACAAATAACAATAACTGGTACGAAATTTTATCTGTTTCCAGCACATTATCCATTGAAAGTGCTTCTAATTCAATTTTCAGCTCTTTTGAAAGCCTTGCCGCCGCTGCGTAATGCGCTATCGTAATTTCTAAAGAAGCTTCACTATTCGAATCAAACACTTTAGAATTTTCATAGCGCGCAATTAAAGCATACAATTCTTCGCTAGACGAAGTATTTTTACACGCTACAAAACTTAATAAAAGTCCGAAAAAGAGAAAAAGTTTCGTGTGCTTCATTTCACTAAATTTTGTTCCTTGTTTTTACACCATCAACAGTTCTTAAAATAGCTAATGGGTTTTCATTTTTCAAAGCTGCTGGCAATAAATTATTTGGCCACGCTTGAAAACTAAAAGGCCGCACCCATCTCTTAATGGAATCCACCCCTACAGCTGTAAATCTTGCATCTGTAGATGCTGGATATGGTCCTCCGTGCTGCATGGAAGGACAAACCTCTACTCCAGTTGGAACCCCATTGAAAATAATTCTTCCTACTCTATTTTGCAATGCTGAAACAATACTAGGATTTGCAGCTATTTCTGAATCTGTAGCGATGATTGTTCCCGTTAGCTGCCCTTCTAAATTATTTACTATCTGAACTAACTGCGCTGCATCCTTACAAATAACAAGCAAAGAAGAGGGCCCAAAAACTTCAAGATGTAATGTTGGATTTTCTAAAAATACTGCTCCTGACACTTTAGATACTATCTGACGGCCATAGTTATTTTGAGAAGTATCCTCATAATCTACTAGTACTGACACTCCTTCTTGAGAAACAACTTTTGCTTTGTTACTTTCGTAGGCGTCACAAATAGTGGGATGCAACATGCAAGTAGGAGCTATTTTTATAATTTCTTCGGCTAATGTTAGTCCGAATTGGTTCAATCCTTCTCCTGCGATACCGAGCAGCAAACCGGGATTAGTACAAAACTGTCCTGCCCCTAAAGTAATAGAACCTGCGTAAATTTTTGCCCAATCAACTGCTTTTTCGTTTAACGCCTCTGGTAAGAAAATAACAGGATTTACAGATCCCATTTCTGCAAAAACTGGAATTGGCTCTGGTCTTTTTGCCGCAAGATCAAATAATGCTCTTCCTGCCCGAATACTTCCTGTAAAACCTACTCCTTTTATACTTGGATGCTTCACTAAAGCTTGCCCAACTTCAATTCCACTACTATTTAAATTGGAAAAAACGCCGTTAGGCATTCCTGTTTTCTGTGCTGCTTTAATAATTGCTGATGCAACTAGTTCCCCCGTACCCGCATGCATTGGATGAGATTTTACAATTACAGGACAACCTGCTGCTAAAGCTGCTGCAGTATCACCACCCGCAGTAGAAAATGCAAAAGGAAAGTTTGAAGCTCCAAAAACAACAATTGGTCCTAAAGCGATATTCATTTTACGTAAATCTATTTTTGCCACTGGCTGACGCTCTGGTTGTGCAGTGTCTATGCTTGCTGCTACCCAAGTTCCCTCCTCTATATGCAGAGCAAAAGCTCTTAACTGCCCAACTGTTCTTCCTCTCTCTCCCATTGCTCTTGCAGCTGCTAGTCCAGATTCTGAGGTATATACTTCAATCAATGCAGTTCCTAGGGCTTCTATTTCGTCTGCAATAGCTCTTAGAAAACAAGCCTTTTCTAAACCAGTTTTATTAGAATATACTTGAAATGCGTTGGCTGCTAATGCTACAGCTTTGTCAATTTCCTCTATAGACGCCTCTGTAATAACGGAAGTATTTCTTTTATTTTCTTGTGGGTTAAACGTTGTGAATGTTTTTGTTCCTTCAGAGGAGCGTATGTTTCCAATATAATTTTTTCCTGTAATCATTTATAAATTTTTATAAGTTGGTAAAGTTGGTCTTTTTCTCATTCCTTCTTCAATAATGTGCAATACGTGCAAACGCTCTTCGCCATGCAGCGGCAAACGAGGTGCACGCACATTTTCTGTTCCAATTTTTGTATAGACTTCTGCCAACTTAATGTTTTGAACTAATTTAGGGTTTATATCTAACTCTAGCAAAGGTAAAAACCAACGATAGATTTCAATCGCTTCTTTAATTCTTCCTGCCTTTTGCAATTCGTATATCGCAACTGTTTCTGCTGGAAATGCACAAACCAATCCGGCAACCCAACCATCTGCTCCCATCAGTAAACTTTCGAGCGCCAACGTATCAACCCCAGTCATGATCTTTAAACGAGAACCAAATCTATTTTTTATTCTTGTTACATTAGAAATATCTCTTGTTGACTCTTTTACTGCTTGAATATTTGGACAAGAAGCAATCAGTTCCTCGAACATGTCTAAAGAAACCTCTACCTTATAATCTATTGGATTGTTATACACCATAATAGGGAGTGCGGTACTATCTGCAACTGCTTTAAAATAGGCAACTGTTTCTCGGTCTCCTGCCTTATATCTCATTGGAGGAAGCATCATCAAACCTTTCGCACCATCATCTTCTGCTATCTTCGCTGCTGCTATTGCACCTGTAGTGGTTTGTTCAGCTATATTCATCAAAACAGGAACTTTACTGGCAACCATAGCTACTGTTTCTCTTGTTAGTGTTCGCTTTTCACTATCTGTCAAAGTACTAGCCTCGCCCAAAGTACCACCCAAAACAATACCATGGACACCCGCATCCAACTGTGCTTGAATATTTATTTCAAACATGTGCATGTCTAATGTATCCTTTTCTGTAAATTTGGTTGTTACTGCTGGCATCACACCACTCCATTCAATACTCATAATTATCTTTTTAGTTTCTTGGTAAATTTACTAAACCCATTCACCACAAATTAATGAGATTTTATCAACATATAATATAATACAATCCACATATTACATTAAAGTCAAATAAATGAATATTATTTATGTATTTTTGAAGTAATGAGAGTACTTCCATTTAAAATACCGAAACCAGAAAACAGTGCTATCGTGTATCAGGAAGATGTAGAAATTTACTTTTATGACAAACTGCATCAGCATGAAGAAATTCAATTAAGTATAATTATTGAAGGCAAAGGAACCTTGATTGTAGGGGATACAGTCAATTATTATAACAAAGGAGATGTTTTAGTTATTGGAAGCAATATTCCACATGTTTTTAAAAGTGATTTGGAAGAGAGTTCGAATTCTCATATGCAAAGTCTTTTCTTCTCAAAAAATTCCTTTGGAACTTCTTTTTTTGAACTAGAAGAATTGCAAGTACTACAACCTTTTTTCATTCGCTCGCAACACGGATTCAAAATAATTTCGTCTAAAAAAATAATTTTTAATTTATTTTTTAAATTAAAAACAGCTCCAAAGCTCAAGGTATTCACAACACTTTTAGAACTCTTACAGATTGGCTCGAAAGCGAGTTATAAAAGTCTCTCTTCTTTTATTTATAAAAAAAAATATACAGATGTTGAAGGAAAAAGAATGCAAGACGTATTTGAGTATACTATGAAATATTTTCAAAAAAACATTTCATTAAAAATAATTGCTTCCGTTGCCAATATGACCAAAAATGCTTTTTGTAAATATTTTAAAAAACGTACTAATAAAACGTACTTTAAATTTTTAGCAGAATTGCGAATTGAATATGCCTGTAAATTATTACTTAAAAAAAATGAGCTGTCAATTTCAGAAATTGCACATCATTCTGGATTTAACAACCTTTCTAATTTTAACCGACAGTTTAAAGCTATTAAAAAAAAGAGCCCTTCTAAATTTATCAAAATGAATTAAATTAAACTTACTTTACTTCTTACTTATGCTACAAAAATTTAAATACGCTAAGCCCTCGCATCTAAAAGTAAGCAAATAATTTTTAGATAAATAACTTGTGTAAAACTACATAAATCAATGTAAAACTTACTCCATTTAACGTTGACTCCTTTTCAATAACGGGGCTAAAAGTAATTCATATGCCTCCGTTTTAGCTTTCTTTAAAACATTAAATATTGTTTTGCTTTATTTCTCCATCCTATTTGATTTTCATATTGGACAAAGTAAATTTTTAAATCCGCTTGATTTTCATAGTTCACAAAAAATATTTTTTTTTCAGCTTGATTTTCATAGTCCGTGAAAAACCATCTTCCATCGTTCTTACCTGCCTGGTTTCCGTAAGCCACCTTGTAAATTTTCACATCTGCCTGCGATGCATACTTCACTGAAAAAACTTTGATATCCGCTTGATTTTCATAGCGCACAACGAATACCTTTTGCCCACTTAAAATAAAAGAAGTTAAGACCAATAGTGAAAAAAGTATTTTTTTCATAGTTACAATTTAACGAGCTTTAAATGCCGCAGCATCCCGAAAACTAATCAAAAGAGACGTGTATTTGATTTGGATGTAACAAACGGACTACTTTTTATTTTTGGTATCTGTATGCTGCGTTTCCATGGCTGCTCCAAAAACAATTCCTAAGGACAGCCACAGGCCTATATTGTCTGTTAAAACACCAACTATTGTTCCAGAAATTAAACCCAAGCCAATATAGTATCCCTTTTGTTTATTTTTTCTTTTCATTATGTTTTTTTTAAACCTGCAAAGAAAGAATTCAAGTGTAGTAGAATTAAACGCCCCCAATTGCACTCTGTTAGCACCGCCTGGTGCTTTGGAATATTCACAAATTTAACGCAGCGAAAATGCTGTAAAATGCCTTAATTTTTTGAAGCAACAATGCTCATTATGTTGGATTGGCAATCTCTCCACCAATTGCCCAATCTCCTTTTTTAACCTCTTCAATTACAACCCACTGCCCTTTTCTTGTTTTTTCGCCACAAACAGCAATCAAAGCTGCTGTAACTTTTTCAAGCATTTCTTTTTTCTGTGCATTCGTGAATACATTTTCAATAACTTTTATCGTAGTAAATGGCATCTGAAATTATTTTAAGTTGATGATTTCAAATATAATACAATTATCACAAGCTTTTTAAGGTAGCTGCTTTAGACACATTCATTTAAACTGCACAATTGATTATAAATAAAATTAAAAAATTAATTTAACAAAGTAAAATGCCATACAGCTATCACATCCGCTTGGATGGAATAGTAGCTTGAAGCGATTGAAAAGAGTACTGCATCTGTATCCCTTTCGTCCCTTGTTTATAGTTGGATAGACACTACCAAACCTTCATTACTTCGGACATTGAAAACCGTTTGGTCTTCGAAAATTAAATACTGTCCTTTTATACCTATTAGTGTCCCTTTATAAGCGAGGGTTTTAATAAGGTTTAGACTTTTTGGTTTCTCTGGGTATTTAATTACTGGGAATTTTAAATGCGTGGTTGTCTTGTTGTCAATAAAATAGGGCGCCGCTTCTTCCGGGATAAATTCTTTAAGTTTCTCGCGCCACTCCACTAAACTCACGTCTTCGATCTCGTTCTTCAACATTTTTCGCCAATTGGTTTTATCCCCAACATGGTTCTTCAAGGCAACCTCTGTAATACCGGCCAAATATCTGTTTGGAACGGCAACAATCTCGATGGCTTCGTGCGCGCCCTGATCAATCCAGCGTGTAGGCACTTGCGTTTGTCTTGTAACGCCAACTTTTACATTTCCAGAATTTGCTAAATACACAATGTGTGGCTGTAATTGCACAGATTTCTCATAGGCTAAATCTCTGTCTTCTTGGTCTAAATGTGCCGTACTTAATTCGGGTCGCATAATCCAATCTCCCGCGTTTGGTGCATCAAAAAAACAAGACTTGCAGTAGCCTTGTCTATAAATCTCCTTGTTGGAATGACAGTTTAAACACTCATAGCCTACAAAGTTCAAAGAAATTTCTTTATGTAGCAACTGATTCATATTTAGAAAATCAGTTTGCATGTCTAAATAATACTGAATTTCAACAGCATTTTCCGTCATCATTTTTTTTAAAACTCCCTGGTACTTCATATAAAAGGTTTTACTGTTTTTAGTTTTCGATATTAAAGCTATCTTCGTTTAAGGATCGAACAAAACAAATTTACAATTTTCCATGGCTTTTCAGATTATCAATTCTATAATTTCTTGGTTTTTAAAAAAACGAAAACATCAAATTGAGTTATTTTTAAAATATCCTATCGAAGTGCAAAAAGAATTGTTACTGCAGCTTGTACAGACTGCTAAAAACACAGAATTTGGAAAGCAGCATGCTTTCGAGATGATCAAAAATCATACAGATTTTGCTGCTAAAGTTCCCATTCAAAAATACGAAACTTTTGAACCACTTATAGAACGCTGTAGAAAGGGAGAGCAGAATTTATTCTGGCCATCTACCATTAAATGGTTTGCAAAATCCAGTGGAACCACCAATGCTAAAAGTAAATTTATTCCAGTTTCTGAGGATGCCTTAGAGTATTGCCACATGAAAGCAGGTAAAGATATGTTGTGCAACTACATTCATAACAATCCAGAGACCCACTTATTTACAGGGAAAGGCTTGCGGCTCGGCGGCAGCTCAGAAGTGTATCAAGACAATGAATCTTATGTAGGCGATCTGTCTGCAATTATTATAGAAAATATGCCTTTTTGGGCAGATTATAGCTCTGCTCCTGCACAGGAAGTTGCTTTAATGAGCGATTGGGAAATTAAAATGGATGCCATTATTGATGAAACCATCCATGAAAACATCACAAGCTTGGCGGGAGTTCCAAGTTGGATGCTTGTGCTGCTAAATAGAGTCCTAGAGCGGACTGGAAAAGAAAATATTATAGAAGTCTGGCCAAACCTCGAAGTCTACTTTCATGGAGGTGTAAATTTTAATCCCTACCGAGAGCAATATAAAAAAATGATTCCAAAAGCAGATTTCAAATACTACGAAATCTACAATGCATCTGAAGGCTTTTTCGCACTGCAAGACCTCAATGGTTCTAAAGAACTGCTGCTCATGTTGGATTATGGAATTTTCTATGAGTTTATTCCCATGACAGAGTACAACGGCGAAAACTCGAAAACGATAACGCTTGCTGATGTTAAAAAAGATACAGATTATGCCTTAATTATTACTACCAATGCCGGACTATGGCGCTATTTAATTGGAGATACCATTCGTTTTACAGCATTGAAACCTTACCGAATTAAAATCACAGGACGCACAAAACATTATATAAATGTATTTGGTGAAGAACTGAACATCGAAAATGTAGAAGATGCCTTAAAAATTGCTTGTGAAAAAACGGGCGCTGCAATTTTAGATTATACCGTAGGGCCTATCTTTATGGAAGGAAAAGAAAAAGGTGGACACGAATGGATGATTGAGTTTAGTAAAAAACCAGACGCTCTAAATACGTTCTCTGCTTTTTTGGATACCGCTTTGAAAGGCATTAATTCTGACTACGAAGCGAAACGAAATTTAAATATTACTTTAATGCCTCCAAAAGTACACCAAGCAAAAAAAGGATTATTTTACAGTTGGTTAAAGAAAAAAAGTAAATTAGGTGGACAACACAAAGTGCCAAGACTGTCTAATTCAAGAGCATTTATAGAAGAACTTTTAGCTTTGTAAAATATAAAGAACTAGTACCCGATCTATACTTTGTATTATATTTTACGAGAAACTACGTAATCTATCATTGTTTCCAAAGATGTTTTGTACTCAGAATCTGGGAAGTCTTTTAGCAATACCAAAGCCTTTTGTTTGTATCCATTCATTTTAGCTGTTGTATACGCAATACCGCCATGATCTTTAACAAATGTAATGACCTCTTTCACTCGTTTTTTATCTTTATTGTGCTTTTTAATAGAGTTGATCAACCAAGCTTTCTCTTTTTTAGAGCAGGTATTCAGAACATGGATTAACGGCAAGGTCATTTTTTGCTCTTTGATATCAATACCTGTTGGCTTTCCTATTTTAGCCTCTGAATAATCAAACAAGTCATCTTTTATCTGAAAAGCAATTCCTATATACTCCCCAAATTTCCTCATTTTACGAATGCAGTCTTGATTTGCTCCAACAGAAGCAGCACCAATTCCGCAACAAGCAGCAATTAATGTGGCCGTTTTCTTTCTAATAATGTCAAAATAGATATCCTCTGTAATGTCTAATTTTCTCGCTTTTTCTATCTGTAGTAACTCGCCTTCGCTCATTTCACGCACTGCAATAGAAATTAATTTCAGCAGGTCAAAATCATTGTTATCAATAGACAACAACAGGCCTTTAGACAATAGAAAATCACCCACTAAGACTGCAATTTTATTCTTCCACAGTGCATTCACAGAAAAAAAGCTACGACGCATATTGCTATCGTCTACAATATCGTCATGCACCAAAGTTGCTGTATGAATAAGTTCTACTACTGCAGCCCCTCTATAGGTTCGCTCATCAAAGCCACCATTAGAAACCATTTTTGCCACTAAAAAAACAAACATCGGACGCATTTGTTTTCCTTTTCTACGGACTATATAATAGGTAATTCTGTTAAGTAGCGGGACTTTTGAAAGCATAGCATCCTTGAATTTCTCTTCAAAGAGCTCCATCTCATTTTTTATGGGAAGTTTTATAAGTTCTACTGGTTTCATCGCGTACCAAAGATATGGGTATTTTCTAATTTTTAAAAGGCGTTTTAATTATTTTTAACTTAAAAAAAAAGGTTGTACACATTAAAAACAAAAAATAACTGTGTAAAAATTAATATTACTGTAATCGCAAACAACCGTACACATACACTCTAATAACAGCACAAAAAAGCCAAAAAAATTAGATTATCTGCAACCAATACTGGTGTTCAATTTAATTAATATAATTTTAGGACTAATATTAAACATTTCATACTATGAAAAAAATTACTTTTATTTTTACTCTTTGCGCCTTTTTAATGGCGAATTTAATCAGTGCTCAAACCGTTGTTTGGTCAGATAATTTAGAAGATAGTGCTACTTATGACAGTTTTGGTGTTAATGATATGGACGCAGATGGAAACAATTGGGGCCTTTATAACACTAATGCAAGTAGTTCAGCTGCCGGTTTAACAGGAATATATTGGGGCTCTTCATCATATATATCAACTGGGCCACTAACGCCTGACAATCTGCTTTTTACTCCTACGATGGACATACCCGCGGCAGAAACGGGAATCGTTTTTAAAATGAGAGTTGCAGCTTCATATACTCCAGATTTTGCAGAAAATTTCACGGTATATGTTTATGATAACGCTGACGGCGCAAACTTAGCTGCTCCCATTCACTCAGAAACCTTAACTGCTGGTGGAGCTGAAACGGCTAAAATGATTAGTGTAGACGTGCCTGCAACATTTGCAGGAAAAACTATTGGATTTTTAATAAGACATTACGATTGTACTAACCAAGCAACATTTATGGTTGATGATTTTGAAGTATCTTATGGCAATGCATTATCTACGGAAGATAACAGTATTGGAAAGATAAGTATCTATCCCAATTCAGTAAAAGAGATAGTAACTATTAATACAAATAAATTAATTAATAGTATTACCATTGTAAGTCAACTGGGCCAAACAATAAAAGTTATTCAAGAAAAAGAAATCTTAAATAATACTGTTAACCTCAGTAACTTATCTAGTGGTCTTTACTTTATGTCTATAAAAGTAGAAAACGGTTCTCAATCTTTTAAAATTATAAAAGAATAGCGACTGGCAAGTATTTTTACATTTTTACAAGACTAAAAAAAATCCAAGGAAGAAACACTGTGTTCTTCTTTGGATTTCTTCATTTAAAAATTAAAAAAATTTAACTCTTATTTGCTAATTGCCCACAAGCAGCGTCAATGTCTTTCCCTCTGCTTCTTCTCACGTTTACTGTAAGGTCATGCATTTCTAAATTAGAGATGTAGTTGTTTATTGCAGAAGAATGTGCCTGTTGGAATTCACCATCATCAATAGGATTGTATTCTATTAGATTAATCTTACAAGGCACTGCCTTGCAAAATGCTACCAAGGCCTTTATATCTTCTTTTTTGTCATTAATTCCGTCCCAAACAATGTATTCATAGGTAATGGCTCTGCCTGTTTTTTCATACCAATATTCCAATGATTCTTTTAAATCTTTTAAAGGAAACGTTGCATTAAATGGCATGATAGACGTTCTAACCTCATCTATTGCAGAGTGCAAAGAAACGGCTAGATTAAATTTCACTTCTTCATCTGCCATCTTTTTAATCATTTTTGGCACACCAGAAGTAGAAACTGTAATTCTCTTTGAAGACATTCCTAGCCCTTCAGGAGAGGTAATCATTTCTATCGATTTCATCATGTTTTTGTAGTTCATTAGGGGTTCTCCCATGCCCATAAAAACAATATTTGACAGTTTATGATTGAAATACAACTGGCTCTGTTTGTCAATTACCACTACCTGGTCATAAATTTCATCTGGATTTAGATTTCGCATTCTTTTCAAACGCGAAGTTGCACAGAATTTACAATCTAAACTGCACCCTACCTGACTAGAAACACAGGCTGTTGTTCTTTTTTCTGTTGGTATTAAAACGGACTCTACAATCAAGCCATCGTGTAATTTAATTCCATTTTTAATCGTTCCATCCTTACTTTTCTGCATGGAATCTACTTTAATATGATTGATCACGAAATTGGCGGCTAACATCTCTCTTGTTTCCTTTGAAATATTAGTCATCGCATCAAAGGTATGTAAAGACTTACTCCAAAGCCATTCATAAACCTGATTCCCGCGAAAAGCTTGGTCGTTGTTTTCAACAAAGAAAAACCGTAATTCTTCCTTTGTTAATGCTCTGATGTCCTTCTTTTTATTCAAAATAGAATGCTTTAAAGATAAAATGATTCGGATTAAAATCCATTGCAAAAATATGCATAAAAAAACTGACACTTAATTCAAGTGCCAGTTTTAATCTTTGCATTTTATAATGCTTATATAATTAACATTGCATCTCCATATGTAGAGAATTTATATCCTTCTTTAATGGCAACCTTGTAAGCATCCATAATAAAGTCATATCCTCCAAAAGCAGCTGCTTGCATTAGCAAGGTAGATTTTGGTGGATGAAAATTAGTAATCATAGCATTGGCGATGCTAAACTCATGCGGTGGAAAAAGAAACTTGTTTGTCCAACCTTCAAAAGCATTTAATTCTTGTTTCGAAGAGACGGAAGACTCTACAGTTCTCATTACCGTAGTTCCTACCGCGCAAATTCTTCTTTTTTCTTTTTTTGCTTTGTTAATCATTGTCGCAGTTTTCTCAGGAATCACAATTTGCTCAGAATCCATTTTATGTTTAGACAAATCTTCTACCTCTACAGCACTAAAAGTTCCCAAACCAACATGCAGTGTCATTTTTGCAAAATCAACTCCTTTAATTTCCAAACGTTTTAATAAGTGTTTTGAAAAGTGTAAACCCGCACTTGGCGCAGCTACAGCTCCTTCATTTTTAGCAAAAATAGTTTGATATCTCTCTGTATCCAGCGGCTCTACCTCTCTCGCAATCGCTTTTGGCAAAGGTGTTTGTCCAAGTTCCAGCAACTTCGCTCTAAATTCTTCATAAGAACCATCAAATAAGAAACGTAAAGTTCTTCCTCTCGAAGTTGTATTGTCAATGACCTCAGCAACTAAGCTATCATCTTCTCCAAAAAACAACTTGTTTCCAATCCTAATTTTTCTTGCTGGATCTACTAAAACATCCCACAATCTATTTTCTGCATTCAGCTCTCTTAGCAAGAATACTTCAATTCTAGCTCCAGTTTTTTCCTTATTTCCAAACATTCTGGCAGGAAAAACCTTGGTATCATTCATCATGAGTACATCTCCCTCATCAAAATAACTAATTACATCTTTGAACTGCTTGTGTTCTATAGTTCCTGCTGCTTTATTCAATACCATTAGACGAGACTCATCTCTGTGCTCAGCAGGGTAAATTGCTAACAATTCTTCTGGTAACTCAAATTCAAAATGCGATAATTTCATATGTTTATATCTTATAAAAGATGCAAAGATACGATATCGGAATAGGCGTTGTCAAGTGTTTCGCCTTTTAATTTATACTTCTTCTATTTGTATGCCAACTTGTTGCAGGTCTTTCCAAAATTTTTGGAAGGATTTTGTTACGACTTCTGCATTTAAAATCTTTATCGGTACTTTCAATGCGAGCGGTGCAAATGCCATGGCCATCCGGTGGTCATTGTATGTTTTAATAGCAATATTTGCCTTGATCTCTGCAGACTGCTCTAAATGCAAACTTTCATTGGTCACACTTATAACAGCTCCCAATTTGGTTAATTCGGCTTTCAAAGCTTCTAATCGGTCTGTTTCTTTGATTTTTAAAGTATGTAGTCCAAATAGATTGCAAGAAACTCCTTCAGAAAAACAAGTTACTGCAATTGTTTGGGCAATGTCTGGCGCATTTTTAAGATCCATTTCTAAGGTTTCCAACCGAGACTTTTGCTCTTTTTTCAAGGTGATAAAATCTTCTCCAAAAAAAGTTGCGACTCCAAAATGTGTGTAAATTTTAGCCAAACAAGAATCTCCTTGCAGGCTGTCTTTTTTGTAGGCTGATAATTTAATTTCAGCACCTATTTCTGCCGAAGCAATCAGTGCGTAAAAATAACTCGCCGAAGACCAGTCGGATTCTACCACAACGGTTTGCTTTTCTATTGCTTTTTTTGGCGATACCGTAATTTTGCTCCCTACAAAACTGGCTTCAATTCCAAGCTGCCGTAATAAACTGAGCGTCATATTGATATAGGGAATGGAAGTGATTTTACCCAGCAACTCAATTTCCAAGCCCTTTTCTAATTTGGCGGCAATCAATAGCAATGAAGAAATATATTGACTGCTTACATTTCCATTAATCTGAACCTTCGTTTTTGTAATTTTTGTTCCCTTGATCCGAATTGGTGGATATCCAACTTTGGCTTCATATGAAATATCTGCACCTAAATCTTTCAGGGCATTTACTAAAATTTCAATGGGCCTGTTTTGCATTCTTTCAGAACCCGTAAGTACAACTTCTCTGCCCGTTTTGGTTGCAAAATAGGAAGTTAAAAAACGCATTGCAGTCCCTGCATGGCCAATATCTATAATTTCGTTTTGTGAAGAAAGTGCGTGCTGCATGTGCACAGCGTCGTCTGAATCTGATACATTATCGATTGTAATCTCTGGAAATAAATTCTGTAAAATTAACAATCGATTCGATTCACTTTTAGAACCGGAAATTGTAATCTCCTCGTTTATTTTTGTGTCCCCTAAAACATTTATCAATATGTCCATCCCAAAACTGATTTTATTTCTTATTTTTAAATTTAAATTATTGAAGTAAACGACATGAAAAAATACCTCCTCCTCGCTATTTGCATACTATTGCCCTTAAATGCCAAAGTTAATGCACAAAAAAATAATACCAAAGTTTCTAAGGAATATTTTAGCGCTGTAGAATGGCGAAATATAGGACCTTTTAGAGGTGGAAGAAGCGCAGCAGTTACAGGAGTTTCTGGCAAAGGAAACCTTTTTTATATGGGCGCAACTGGCGGTGGTGTTTGGAAAACAAATGATGCTGGAAATACTTGGCAGATATTTCTGACGGTTTTTGGCGGCTCTGTGGGTGCTGTTGCCGTTTCTGATCTGATATATGTTATTTATGTGGGATGGGAGAAAAACCGTTCGTGGAATGTTTCTTCTGGGG
>FUWD013182280.1_pt1 | contig 30147 bp, 22 predicted proteins | sample 1063281 | NCBI WGS metagenome assembly FUWD01 (sample SAMEA79048168, study PRJEB19326) | metagenome | biome: marine | reverse complement strand
ACAAAAATAGAGGCCGCTGGGATATCCCGACCCATCCCACTTGACTTTGTGGCTACCGCTCACCATTCTCCCAGCCACCAGCACCACCATTTCCCTCCCATGCAAATCGTGTACCGAGATACGCACGTCGCCACTCTGACCCGTGGTGAACGGTATGACGGTAACCGCATTGAACGGGTTGGGATAATTGTGGTGAAGCTCGAACTGCGCCGGAAGGGGCTTTGAGGTCCGGACGGCGATGCCGCTGTTGGACTCTCCCGGCGTCCCCATGTCGCCGGCTCCGTAGACGGTGGTGGAGACTGTCCAGTTGGTGCCGTCATTGTTGTCGGCGGACGGATTCACGAGGGCCATGGAGGCGCCGGTGGGATCGGGAAAAGAGGCGTCGTATTCAACTCTGTCCGCCTCCCCGCCGGACTCGTCGAGGAGGATGATCTTATCGTCCCCATTAGCCAGTTTGAAATCGCCGTAGGTGTAGACATAATCGGGCGAAAGGCCGCCGTTGGACGCACTGTCGCCGTTGGACGCCAGCACCACGTGCCCGCCCGCCTCAACTGCAACGTCGGTCTCGCAAGTGACAGTGAATTCGTCGCTGTCATTGTCCTTCACGGTCCAGCCGCAGAGATCGATACTGGTGTTCCCTGCATTGTAGAGCTCAAACCACTCTCCGCTGGCGTCGCTGACGGCGGCGGGATTTTTCATGATCTCGTTGATCACCACATAGTGCTCGCTCGGCTCGGCGCCGATGAATTCAATATCCATGATGACGGGAAGATGGTCTGACGCAAAATAGAGGGCGTCGGCCACATCCGCCGAGACGACGCCGTTGGCGCCGCTGTTGATGGCCTCGTTGCAGCACCGCGTGCCGTCGTTGCCGAACGCCGAGTAGGAGTCAACGACATAGTTCACAGAAGAGGCGTTCAGGACGGCCTCAGAGGCGAGAATAAAGTCGAAGCGGTCATCCATGCCGCCGTAGTTCCACCCGCCGTAGGAGGCCCGCGTCGCCTGCGTATGAATGGCGGCAAAGGAAGAATTGTTGTGCCAGGCACCGATCTGATCGATGGGATCAAAGAGCCGGCCGTCGTTATCATCTTGTGATTCCACCAGCCGCTGGAAGCCGCCCTCGTCCCCGTCGTACACATTGAAATCGCCCATAACGAGAAAGTGGCTGCCGGCGTTGAGATCGTTCAGATACGCCCGCAGCTTTGACGCCTCAGACTGCCTGTCGGCAGCGTCGCTGTCGCTGTTACCTGCCTTCAGGTGCACGCCGTAGAGCCTCAGATCCTGACCGGACGGAAGATGCCTCACCACAAACTCCACCGCGTCCCGATGACCCCAGCTTGAGGTGGTGTTCACTGCACCTGTCGAAACGACTTCATACTTGCCCTTCTTGAAGTAGAGGGCAATATCGATATCAGTATCTGGTTGATCCTTGAAGGAGGCTCCTTCCCAGTTTTCTTCTGTGTGGTTCATCACATCCTCCAAAAAACGGGTGTAGCCCTTTTCATTTTCAACCTCTTGAACCACCAGCAAGTCGGGACCTGTTTCACCTATAACCAGCCTCAGATCATCTTCCCGGTCGTTGTCAATGTCACTCTCACCACCATAATTCCAGAGATTGTAAGTCATGATCCGTACCGTATAGCCTGTCTGTGCAAAAGCAGCCTGGGGAAAAAACAGGATTAGACAACCAGTGAAAGCAATATGAGGGAGAATAAATTTCAAATTGAATTAACTGAAGTAAAATAACCACAATTTTGCGTAATATCACTCAAAAAGGGATTCTATTTGATGAAATTATCGAACATTAACTGTTAGAAAAAAATGAAAGGGGGAAGGGATAAAATTAAACAGTTCAATAGCCTTAATAAAGGATAATAAGCCGTGGATAAAGTGATGGTGTTTTGACTTTAGATTTTGGATTGAGAAAAATCTATAATTGCAAATCCGAATTTGTATGTGACAAGGCAAACGATTATGAGTGGTAAAACAATCTTGATTTTAGGCGGCGGTGTCGGAGGTATCGTTACTGCCAATGCATTGCGCGAGCGCCTGGCTTCAGAACACCGCATTATCATCGTGGACAAACGGGCCGAGTACATCTTTACTCCCTCGCTGTTGTGGGTGATGGCAGGTTTGCGGCAACCAGAACAAATCACCAAAGATTTGCGGCATATGCTCCAGTCTGGCATTGAAATAGTACAGGCCGAGGTGCAAAATATTGACCCTGAACGGGCCATAGTTCGGGCCAACGGCGATGATCTGGCCTACGACCATCTGGTTGTGACCTTGGGGGCTGACCTGGCCCCCGAGGTAATGCCCGGGTACATTGAAACCGCCCACAACTTTTTTGACCTGGAAGGAGCTACCAAGTTGTGGTCGGCGCTGCAACGCTTTGAGGGAGGGCGGGTGGCCGTACTGGTTTCGGCAATGCCTTTCAAGTGTCCGGCCGCCCCTTACGAGGCAGCCATGCTAATTGAGGATGTCCTACGTCGCCGGGGAATACGCGACCGGTGCCAGGTGCGGGTTTTTACCCCGGAACCGCAACCGATGCTCGTGGCTGGGCCTGATATGGGAGTGTCCGTGGTAGGGATGATGGCCGCTAAAAACATAGGCTTTCACCCAAATCTACCGCTGGATTACATTGACTCGGCCGGAAAGACTTTGATTTTCAAAAATGGCCGACAAGAGTCTTTTGACTTCCTGGCAGCTGTACCGCCCCACCGCCCACCCTCTGTGGTTAAGGAATCGTCGCTGGCCAATGAAGCGGGCTGGGTGACGGTAGATAAGCATACTCTCCAGACCCGCTTCGAGAACGTCTACGCCATCGGCGACGTAACAGCCATTATTTTGAGCAACGGCTTGCCGCTGCCTAAGGCCGGCACCTTTGCTCACGCGGAGGCCGAAGCTGTAGCTGAACGCATTGCTGCCGAAATCGGCGGTGGTGTACCTCAAGCCGAGTTTGATGGGATAGGCTACTGCTGGATTGAAGCAGGAAGCGGTTCGGCGGGTTTTGCCAGCGGCCAGTTTTACGCCGAGCCTAATCCGGTGGTAGGTCAGCCACGCTCCGGGCGATTTTGGCATTGGGGTAAGGTAATGTTCGAAACTTACTGGATGGACAAAGGTTTTCGGCGTTATTTAGCCAAGTCAGGGCTGAATCTGGGGAGCAGAATCTTTGGCATTCCGGCCTCGCTCTAGCTTAGTTTTTCTGGCCCCTCAATCGGGTTAGATTATAAGGAGTTGTATGAAATTCTGTACGGTAATCAATTGCATGGATGGCAGAACCCAACTACCTGTAATTAATTATCTGCAAAAACGTTTCAAGGTAGAGAATGTTGATACTATTACAGAAGCTGGTCCAAATTTGATCCTGTCGGAACAAAAAAATCAAAATGGGATTGAGTTGATATTTGAGAAATTAGAGATATCGATTAGCAAACATCAATCTGTAGGTATTGCTATCGTTGGTCATCATGATTGTGCAGGTAATCCAGCTCCAAAGGAAGAACAGGTTGGTCATTTGCATAAATCAATTCAATTAATCCAAAAAGAATTCAAAAACATTGAAATAATTGGTTTATGGCTGGATGAACATTGGAATATTCTTGAACTTAAGATTTAATTGAAAAAGCAAACAAAAGTATATAACAGATCGCTATCACCACCGCTGATGCCCGACGTTAGATAATATAGTTTATGTCTTTAAGGCAAAGTGAGCTGAATCTGCAACAGATGAGGAATACCGAGGCCGTGGGACGCCACTTCAAAGCCGTAACCGACTGAAATGATCCGGGCCCGAAATGTGACACCACCGGCGTAAGAAGTCACTTTTTCCCCAATTCTTACACCACCTGTCAAAGTAAAATCTTTCACTCCTGTTTCACCACCTATACGAATGACTGATCCATAGGCATCTGAAGACTCAACGGTAAGTGCAGCAATAGTTGAAATCAGCGATCCGTTCAAAATTGGTTTGAAGACAAGGCCTACAGAGGCAGTAGTTGGCAATGATGGAGCCATTTCTTTGAAAGCCAGCATCTGACCACTGTTTCGGAGTGAAGCACCAGCTGTGAGCCGCCCGTTTAAAAGAGAAGCGATGGCGCCCACGTCGAATGCCACACCGGAAGACGCGTATATGTAAGACTCCATCTGGAGCCACCGAAAAGTGCCGCCTAAACGGATTTTGTCATTCCCCTTTCCCCACGCTGCTTCCACTGCCGTTCCGGAAGTAGTAAAGCTTGCGAGAGGATCATCGGTGGGCCTGGCTGTTCTCAGTTCCAGATCACTGATAGTGAGTGAACGGAGTCCCAGGCCAAGTGTACCCCCCATAAAAGGCTGAACAGCAACGACGGAATGACCCCGGGCATCTGCCAACCAGGCATTATATCCGAAAAAAACTTCCGTAGCAGGGACTTCCTGAACCACTAACGCAGGATTAAGCCTAAAAAGTGAAGGATCGCCCCACAGGGCCGTCCCAGCACCTCCCAATGCCAATTGACGAGGTGTAAAGGGAACGTTAAGAAACGAAGTTCCGATGCCATAAAGAGGCATGGTGAACAAGGCAACGCTGATAACAGCCTGCCGGAGAAAAACAGTTTTCATTAGAAAGTCAGGACGTAGGTAAAGACGTGGGTCAGCCCTTCTCCCCGGCGACCGAGGATGAAAGCGTAGTCCACGTATGCATCGTCCCGCTGGAGAAGTGTATAGTTGAGACCCAGACCCACCGTGGGTGAAAAGTTGTTAATCCCGGCACGGACTGCCACCCGCTCAATAGGTCTGTATTCACCGCCAGCACGAAGACGATGGGCCGAAACGTGCTCTCCCATACGGAAGTAGGTATAATCACCAATCATATCAATGAATCCCGGCCGGTAGGCAAAACCGGCGCGTACTTGCAGCGGAAACTGATCTTGATAAGTACTTCCCTTCTCTTCAAATACATCTCCCGTGTTCCAAGCATAGGCAGCGTTCCAGTCCTGGACCACCAATCCCATTTCAAAATTTTTGGATTGCCTGTACAATAGCCCCGCATCAACACCTATCCCCTTACCATTTACTGTCCCTTCCATAGGAAGTATCTGATAGAACATTTTAACATTTACACCGAGACTAAGCCCCGATAGCAGTTCATTAGCAAAACTGACGTAGACAGCGTACTCCTCAGTTGATAAAGTTCCGGTCTTATGGCCTGCAGCATCCCGGCCGTCGATCTTATCCACACCAGCATTGACGATACCGATTCCAAGGCCAGCTGTTGGAGGCAATTTAGTTGACAAGGAAGCGGAGACGAGGTAACGATCCAGCGGCAAAAAATGATGAAGAACGGAACCACTTCTTTTATCCATAAAAGCGATAGCGGCAGGATTGTGATAACCGGGAAATCCGGGATCGATGGCCGCCGTGAAGCCGCCACCCATGGCCATGGAGTAGGCAGTGGTCCCAAACCGGAGAAAGCTGCCGGCATAACCGCCGATTCCTTTGGCTGAGATAGTTTGGAGCGTTAGCATTATGAAAATGATAACTGTTAAACGTCTTTTCATTTCACAACCACCACCTTCACCCAATGTGAAGTATCATCGTAGAACAGATTGCAAAAATATGTGCCATTTGCCACCAGGTTCCCCGCTTCATCCCGACCGTCCCATTTAAGAGCTCCCTGCCCTTCGCCACGAGTAAAATCAATAGCCCGAACTTCTTCCATGGCAAAGCTGAGAACGATCAGTTTGATAAGGTTTGATTTTTTCACCTTGTAATAAAACCTCACATAACCGTCACCATCCAGCTGGTTGTGGAGCGTTGGTGAGAAGGGATTGGGATAAGCATAAGGTGTATTTGAGGAAACATTGGACCTGTAGATCTGCCAGATAGATTCGTTGGAGCTAGGTGTATGTGACCGTGCCAGACCGTCCCCGGTCCCAATCCACAAAGCATCATCATAAAAGGAACGTTTATCATGCAAAACAGCATAGACATCGTTATCAATAATCTCATCACTTCGCGCCTTGTCTATAGCCGGTCTGTAAAGGGCAAAACTTTTACCGTCCTGGGTTCGCCAGAGACCGTTACGTGTGGCGATATAAACCAGACTGTCTACAGTGAAAATGTTATAACCGTATTCACCCTTCAAAAGAGATACCGTTTGCCATGTTTCACCATCATTCTGGGTAAAGCTGATCCCATTCTCTTCACCAGCCTGATCGGCGGCCCGAGTTACAGCCCAGATGGTGCGCTGACCTTTCCACTCCTGTTTCTCAATAGCAATAACCCAGTTCCCGGATATTGAGGATACAGGAAAGGAGTAGTGCTTCCAGTCTAAACATCCGGAATCGTCCAGAATACCGCGATTGATTCCATTTGCGGTACCTACCCAGACAGTATCGCCGTAAGTCATAACGGAAAATGCTTTGTGGTTATGGTTACCCTGAGGCGGATCCCGAGGATTGAGCTGGTACCCATCATACTGCTGACCACAAAGAAAATCGGTCCTGTTGTCATCCGGAAGAGGAACACGCTTCCACCCATTTAAAACATCGCTTTTATTTAATCTCCTCAATCCGCCGGCCCAGCTGGCAGCCCAGTAATACCGTTTTCCGATCGCAATATCGTAGGTAACATTATTCTGTGGTACTGTTACGGGGAGAGCCGTAAGAGTAACGCCTCCCCAACTTAGAGTGCTGTCACCACTGCTATCTTTAGGCTGGTCAAAATAACTCCAAGTAGTAGTCGTTGGGTCTCTTGAGTTAATGCTCAGTGCAAGTCCGCCACCGGCTATTTCCTCATCGATGGTAGTTGCTACAGATACCAGTAATGTATCTTTACCAGCAACACCCACTGCCGAGATACCACCCTCAGGCAGGACCTGTCCCGTCTCACCTGCTGTTATATTTTTCGAGGTTTGAAAAGTCCTCGCAGAATTGCGGTTGTCCAGGGAATCTTTCTGAACCGATAGTCCCTTTCCCGTACCCAACCAGATTAAGCTGTCACCCTGGGCACGGATCTCAACAACTACATTACTTTGTAGCCCTGGTAATGTACTATCTTCTTCCGCGCGAGCCAGAAAGGTCCCGGGTACCACCTGTGCAGAAAGGGATCCTAGAAAGAGAGAGAATGAAAAAGCCTTTTGGATCATTTTTTTACTAAAACGACCGTGGAGGAATCACTGAATCCACCACCTAAATCTTGGACACGAAACCGCCATTCAAGCTGGCCGGTAGATGCATTATAAGGGAATGACACCAGGGTGGAAAATATACCGTCATTCTTGGTGACATCACCGTAAGTGGTATCTCCTGTGTCAACCATGAAAATATAATTGCCCTGGTTAAGCATGATCCCGTCAGAAAGCCGTTTGGAAGTAAACCCCACCCAGTGGATATTTTTAAGGCCATTAGCGTCTTCCGCCTGAGCACGGACTTGAATCAACTGAGCAAAACCCGAATCTGGCAGAGTGAGTGTATCCGGAGCGTCAATCATGAGGAAACGGGGGAAAATATTTCCTAGGCTGAAAGAGGCGGAGTCAGTGTGACTTTCGGCATCTTCATAATGGGTAACCACTTTGAGATAAACTTCTCCAGTGTCGGATAATGAGATAGGGTTTAACGAAAATGAGGAGGAGGTTTTGCTGATAGCATAAAGGTTATCCCTTTTCAGGATATCACCAAAGTTTCCCGTTATCTCCAAGGATGATTGAGTCCGGCGATCCAGCAGTGAAATTTTTTGTACCGTGCCAGGCCGCGGTCACATACCTGATATTTGCTCCGTTAAAAGGGTTCTTTACCAGGGCACCTATATATATCTTTCTTTCCTCCTGTAAATATGAAAAATCGATGCGTTCGATGGGATCTGTCTGGTCCGGCACTTGCACCGGCGTAGTACATGAGAGCCACCATAACGTGGTCAAGAGAGCTGCTTTTTTCACAGACAATTTCATAAACCGGGTAATATAGAGGTGTCACTAGAGTCTTTCAATTATTTCTTCTTATAAATGTGATGAAGCAGTAGAGTCCCTACAGTAGCAAGGCTACCGGGGCTACACTTGTCAGGTGTATCTTCCACAGTATGCCAATAGTTGACTTTTCCGGTTCCATATCTGAAATCAATGATGTCCACGGATGGGATACCTCCCTCCTCGTAAAGAACAACATGGTCATCCTCAACAAAATAGTCAATGTCCCGCCTGAATTCCTGCAGGTCAAGTATCTCCGCTTCTGTCCAAAGTTGATCCACCAGCTCCGGTGCCTGCTCCGCTGATTTCCCTTCCACCGGAAGCTGAAGATCTTTGTCGCCAATCATATCAACAAGAATACAGTACTCTGGCATAGGTGAGGGGATATTCCTGGCAAGGTAACGAGATCCATTAAAAAAATGTTCAAGATCACCAGCCTTTCCCATATCCTCACCATCCAGAAAAACCAGGTCAACACCTATACTCGGCGACTGTTTTGAAAGGTGGTGAGCCAGTTCCATAAGCACGGCAACACCGCTGGCCCCATCGTTGGCACCCAAAACAGGTTTGGAGCGGTTCTTAGGATTTCTATCCTGATCGGCCCAGGGACGGGAATCCCAATGAGCGGCGATCCAGATGCGGTTTTTCTCAGTTGGTCGAAACCGGGCCAGTACATTGGTCAGTTTGAACAGCTTTCCCGAGTAGACATCCGAGTGGGAAAAAGACTGCTGGATTACCGTATCGGCCAGAGGAGTCACTGTTTGCACTATGTGGCGTAACCCTTTCCTGTGACCGGATGTTCCCGGCACACGAGGACCAAAATCACACTGTGCCTTAAGAAAACCATAAGCACGCCCGCCATCAAACTGAGGTACCTCTTCAGCAAAAATCAAGCTAGAAAGAAATACAGTAATTGTGATAAAGCTCTTCATTATCCTCTGATCGGTACGTTCACATCAAACCCAAAATCTCTGTCCACTTTTCGTCCCACAATCTTAGAATGACTTTCCCTGTACTCATACCAAATGCCTCCAGTCACATTCTTTCCGAATGTATAGGAGATGCGTGGTGAAATTTTCCACGATTCGCGTCGGTCAGTTGTGGATAAATCATACTTCAGGTCGTTACGTTCCTTGGTGGTGGATTGAGAGAAATCAAATGTGAGTGTGAAGTTAACTGTATTCTGGAAGTTAAAATCACGGAAAAATGGGAGCGGAATATTGAGCCCTCCTCGGTGAGCATAGTTTGTGCTGGCAGTCCATGTGTTGTCCGCCTTAACCCGGGTACTGTTTATGCCGCCAAACCGGTTGTCCACCGATGTGACAACAGCGTAACGGCTGGAAATTGTCATCCCTCTTTTGGATGACATGGATAGGCCCACCAGTGGCGCATAGGATGATGTATACTTTGAAGTTTGAAGATCACTGTTCTGCCAAGCCCTTGTCTCTTTTCCGGTGAAAGCGTGTTCCAGTGAAGCTGATCTGGCAACTTTATTGATGAGTGGCCATTTTTCTACACCAGTCCATCGAACACTCCATCCTGCCAGCGGCATTCCTTCATTACCCATAACCCCCATGGGCAAAAAGTCTCTCGTTTGAGTTGTGGTTTTCACCTGGTTACCGTCAATACTCCATGCCTTGTTCTTTGCAAAGTTAAATGAGGTTGTAATCTGCCGTGTCAGTGCCAAGCCTGACCGAACAGAAATATCTCTCTGCCGCTGTCTTGAACCTGTATTAACACCCACCTCTTCACTATAATCGAGGCCGTGTTCTGTATCAAGACCGAGACGATAGGGTATTGTTGCGGCACCCAAAACGCCGAAGGCATTTTCAGACCGATTCTGGCCGTATGTGACGTTAATGGGATTAATCTTGCTTGCACCTGTATGGAGAAGTTTCAACACTTTTTCAATCTGAGGATTCACGGGCTTTTTTTCCTTCTTCTCTTCCGGTTTATCCTGCTGTGTTCTGGACCGGCCCCTTCCTCTGCCACTTCCGCCTTGGGTAGCGGGTGCCGGATTGTAAAAAATCTCCACCAATGCTTTCGGGACCAAGTTAAGCGATGTGGAAAGACGGCCCTGGGACGTGATGGTGGCACCTTCCTGGGTACTCTCCAGCGGCTTAGCCCATCGATAGTTCGAGGTGAAGTTAATGTTTGGCTTAAGCCAATCGGCTATTGCCGGTGAAAAAGTGGCTGTTGAACTCTCATTGATATTCGTTACAGTACCAGGATTCATATCTTTAACAGCTTCAAGATAACGATTCCTGAAATGATCCATATCACTCTGGATAACCTTTGTGTAGTTAGTGGTAAGATTTTCCAGGATCTTGTAGCCGAGACGGAAATTTCGATTAAGACCTAGATTGTATATAGTTTTGGGGTCGCCCACCCGTGGAGTGGTTTCATTCACTGTTTCACTCACCTTTCCCGTCATTTCAAACGATGAGGGGGTATAATAGAATCTCGTTTCGGAAAGCTTCTTTCCTAACAAAGGCATTTTCTCCAGCCGTCGGAAGGGTGTGAAATAATTGTTTCTACCAAAGCTAAAAGTATAGCTAGCTCCTCCGGCACTGTTCCTGTTCAGTCGTTGGGCGATCTGAACGTCAGAATTAAGATTCTTTCCGGCTGAATAGTTGAATTTCAGATTGTCCAGGGTATAGCGCGTTAACAGGTTGTCAGATTTGGATCCCTTTGAAAAGGAAGTATTGTAAGAAAATTGCCGCCCCTTCGTCAGCACACTGTCCGGTGGCGTCTCATTGATCATTCTGATGTCCGTCCCCGGTAAGTATTTAGGCGTGGTAGTATTTTCAGAAAAACTGACATTGAAAGGAATTTTCAGCCCCCACCTCTGTGGTAAGAATTTACTGACCTGAAGACGAGTGTCGGCCCGGAATTGCTCGCTAGTATTCCCCGAACCGAGCCTTTCCTGGAGAACGTGAAAATCGGCATTCCGGCGATTGTAAGAGACAGTGGCGTTACCCACGTCGGCCACGGCAAGCTGGGACTGAAACCGGACAGCGCTGCCAGCATCTTTCCTCACTCTCGAAAGCCGTAACTCATCAATCCAAACTTCACCAGATACCGGTTTCAGCCTGTTTCTGTTCTTTACCCCTACCACAAAATACTGAATGCGTGAAAGAGCCGGATCGCCGTGAATGGAATACTGGCGGAGGGTGTCTTGTCCGAAATTGGCTGTAGCAGCATAAATTCTAGTGGAATCGGTGATTTCGAAACGGTCATTGTCATCAAATTTTCGGTAGCCTTCCTCTTTGCGCTTTAATCCTGTAAGAAAGTCCAGATCAACCTCAAGATAATTTCGCTTATGTTGCTTGTCCCAACCTTCATAAACGGGATATTGAACTTCATAATAATCGTTGGCTCTCCCAAATCGAATGAAAAAATCTACATCTGTATTTTCGGCACCAATATCGTCACTGTTACCATAGATGAACATTCTCATTTTTTTGTACATGAGATAGCTCTGTGCACGAGCACCTTTGAGCTCCATGATATTTTTCTGTGCCGCTCCTTCGTAGCCCGGCTTCAACTCATTGAATTTGAGAACCAGTGACTGCTCTTTAAGTCGTATTTCATTCAGCCTATCGTATTCCCCCTGCACCCCGATTTCCTCCACGCTTCTTGCATAGTCGGTGTTGTCTTCCGTGTTGATGACAGTCACGGCAAATACACTATCATCCTCCGCATATGTTGACAAACTGGGGCCACGGACACCCAACTCTTGCCACTCATTTCCCACAATCTCTACCTTTGCTACCTGAATCATATCTTTTTCGTTGATCCCGGATAGGGTGATGCGGAGGAATTTTATGGTGTCCCAGGTAATGTTCCCATTTTCACGTAACATCTTGAACTCATTAAGAGGAATTCGATAAAGTCGCCACTTCCCCATGCGTGTTTGATTGTAGCCACCCTGGTACCGCTCCCAGTCCTCACTGAAAGGACTCAGGTCGAAAGAGGCGGTAAAGTAATCATCTTTAGCATCGAAATTCCCGTCTCGATTGATATCTTCTGTGTCTGGATAGCGAGCCCCCTCCAGCGGCCTGTCAGAGGTACCGTTACCCTCAGTACCGTTGATATCACGGTATTTTTCCGGACCTTCTGAATCTTCTTCTTTGAATTTCCAGTTATCATTATTGGGATCAAGAGTGTCCCGATCAGTGCCGACATAGACAAGTTCAGACATTTCGGGATCTCCCAGTGCTTGGGCGTAAGTAATACTATCTGGTAAACAACCGCCGTAACCATCTTCAAAAGGATCCGTGCAGCCGTCCAAACCGATATCTTCATCGTCCTCAAGTAACGTGTTACCTATTAGAAGACCTGCTTCAGGTCTATCTTCCGTATTAAAAATTCCATTGTCGTTCTGGTCCTCGCTGATAAATCCAAGATCAACTGTCATAGTTGCATCTGTGTTATCCGAACTGAGAAGCCAAATCTCGAAAAACTTGCTCTGCGACTGGTTAAAATCGCTTGAGTAAAGACTTGCAGTAACGCTTGCCCAGTTGGAATCGGGATCAACTGTTTGCCGATGAAGATCGCGGCGCATGTAATTAAGAACAAGAACATCTGTAAGCTGGTTTTGGGCACGAATGCTCGTTTGCTGGTTTGGCCAAATGTCCTGAGTCAACACCTGCGTCCAGGGGTTGTACCAGAACATTTCCGAGCGGTGTTTTGGATTTCTGCCAAGAGGTATGGAAGATCTGGACCAGAAACGCCGACGCACGCCCAGATTAGTCGTCCTTTTCGACCCTTCGAAATCATCAATGAATGCGATCCCTTGGCGATCCCCCAAGGCGGGATTATCAACGGGGTTGGGGTTTGGCAGCACCTTCGCAAACTCACCTTCAAAATTGAATAATGATGGCTTGTCAGTTGTGATGAGTGGAAGTTTATCTATGGCTCGCGTCAGACCGTCCAGTTCCATAGAATGCCGGCCGTTCAGGTCCCAAATGAAGTTGCGAGTCGGTTCGTATCCGACCTCGATCTTTTCATTAATCACTGATTGATCGTAAAAAAGCGCCGTGGCACCGATGAAGGACCGTTCCCCAAAATCCATCTGTGCCCGCGCGCCGACAATACTCTTTTTGTCAAATGAGACAAGTTCGTGCTTGTCAAACATGACTTCCAGTTCGGCTCCGGGCTCATTGTATGCTTCTGTCAATAGCGTTAGACTACCGGTAAAATAGTCAATGATATAATCCTTATCCTTCACCAGCGGGACCTTGTTGAGATAAACTTCCTCACTCCCCTCTACCAGCATGAAGCCACCCAGATTGATGGTAGCACTTTTGTTCTGGTAGGCCACCTTAATGTCAAATTGTGACTGGTTTCTGATAAGTTGATCACTGAGACTTCTATAGAGAGCCGCAGAGTCAGGCAGTATATCCGATAACTCCTCACTTCGGTTACTTTCTCCAAAAAAATCTTCGGTACCAGCTGCCTGGTCCATTTCAAAAGGGTAAAGCATGGGGAAAAACAGTTCACCGCTACCCAGGTTCACAATATTCGGATTCATCTTGTCAATAAGGTCATCAGGCGTAAAGTTGGCGCTGGCATCAAGACTGTCCAGACCGAATAGGTTCATGAATGTTTTTCCGCTCACTTCGTCCCGTTCATTATCACCCAGGCTTCCATTCTTGTAAGTGATCTGAATGTCAAACCCTTCCGGCATAATGTTGGATGCACCGAGGTAATAGACATTCTTGAATTCCAATGGCCAGGTAGGGTGACCAGGATTCGGAGTAAGTGGTTTAATCAACTTCAAATGAATGGTATCCCCCTCCACCACTGTTGTGCTCAATTCACCAATTGTTCGAATTAGATCCTGATTACCTCGCTCAACAAGGGAAAAGGAGACGGCGAGGATTTCATTCTGTGTCGGAGATGTTAGACGGATATAGCCGAGATCTTCACTAACGATATAATCCTGATTCCGAATGAGACGGGTAAAGAAACTTCCCTCCGTATCACCTGAGTACTGGGGCTTTGCCTCACTCCATTTGTTGTTTACTTCATTGTAATCCGGCTCAACATATGCCAGACCATAGATTGTCCCCGAACCGGCAGCCGCCCCCACCGATTTGTAAATCTCTATTTCATTGATGAGCACATTTCCGATCCGGTGTTTTCCATCTTTCAAAGGATAAAAACTCGGCAGAGCGAGAATACCCGTTTGCCCCGCAACAGGCGCACCATTATCATCCAGAATAAGACCACCATCCCTAAACAACCGATCAACGAAAAAATACTGGTTCTTCTTGTATTGGTAATCAGGTACAGCTTGCCCTTGCGACTCCGCCCCGGAGGTGATCTTCTGTTTTTCTTTCTTTGTTCTTTCTATTGAAGCTATGGAGGTGATATCCACCGGGCCCAGTTTCATAAGTGATTTGATTCCAAAAAGGCCTTGGCTCTGCCCGGAAAAAGTGACAAACTGAGTAGAAGGGAGGGAGAGTGAAATGTTTCCTGCTTCAATCTTTTGAACAATTTCATCTTCTGGTCCGCTGTAATTAATACGGATGTTGTTCTCAAAGTCAAAATCTCTCTCACTGTTGTAATTGAGATCAACACTTACCCGGTCACCAACCTTTCCTTGCACTACGATCTGCTGAGTTTCGTCAAATTCAAAGTGAGTCGTTTGAGCTTCCCGGAAATTTGATCTGGTCAATTCCTGATCCTGAAACAACAGTTTACCCGTCAAGTTAACATTTCCATTCACTGTAAGCGTAGCTCGGCCAAGACTCGTTTCTACTGCCACCAATTCCACCCCTTCTCCTCCTCTCGTTGGCCCGGCCTCTTGACCCGGTTTTCTCATTGTTACGAAGTTCTTGATTCTCCGACGTCGTAGCTGCTCATTAACGTACCACTCCAAAGGTGCCTGGAAAGGAAGACGAAAATATCTGTCGTAGACTGACTCATAGAGTAAAATTGTCTGACCGTCCGAGGAGAATTCCGTCCATCTGTCAGCATGCTCGAACCTGACTTTAAGCACACCACGCAACGATGATACAGAATCCATGGAAAAGAGTGATCTGTATGGTAAATCTTCGAACGGACTCACCATCCACGGCGATTGAACCTCAGGAGTGAGAGGTTGGTCAAAATAGAGAGAGTCCTCCTGCTGCGCATAGATTGTGGTGAATGCAATCATACACAGAAGCAAACAGACTGTCCCTGCTTTCCCGGCTGATCGCCGGAGAACTAGATTCATCTCTTCTCCGATACGTATCGTTCCACTCCCGAAACAACGACATCACTGCTGTTCAGGAGTCAAGCAGGTAGCTATATGACTATAAGGGTGTTCTCCTAGATTGTCAGGAAGGATTGTCCGCGATTAATCCATTTTCATGGAGTTTCTCAATGAGACTCCTAATGGCCTTACCTCTATGACTGACTCGGTTTTTCTCCTCGTCAGCAAGTTGTGCATAAGTCTTTTTCATATCCCACACGGAAAATACGGGATCATAACCGAAACCACCAAATCCTTCTGCTTTTTCGGTAATTACCCCTTCAACGACCCCTTCAGCGGAGAGTTCCGTCTCTTTATGGACATAAACAGCAACTGTTTTGAAGCGAGCCGTTCGTCGGTCATCAGCTACATCAGACAGCTCTCTGAGGAGTTTTTTCACATTATCCTCATAGGTACAGTTCTCTCCCGAATACCGTGCTGAAAAGATTCCGGGGGCGCCTCCTAAAGCATCGACCTCCAGGCCGGTGTCATCGGCGACGGAAGGCAAACCGGTCGCTTTGGCAATGGCATGTGCCTTCAGGAGAGCATTCTCCTTGAAAGTTGTCCCAGTCTCCTCCACTTCAGGGATTTTACCATCAGGATCAATTTCATCAAGTCGGACAGCATCATATCCGACTCCATGGAGAAGAGTTTGCAATTCCACAGCCTTGTGCCTGTTACGTGTTGCAATGACGATCTTCATAATTCATCCGAAAAAGCGCGTGAACATAGAGCCTCCATGAGGGTCGAGCAAGCCATTTAGCAAGATTATGCGGTTGCTTTTCGACGACTAAGGGAACTAATTTTGCCGGGCAAATCAAGGCTCGGTAGCTCAGTCGGTAGAGCAGTGGACTGAAAATCCATGTGTCGCTGGTTCGATTCCGGCCCGAGCCACTCCTTCCTAAACGACAAACTAGGCTTGCCAGTTTTTTCTGGTACACCGGTGATGAATGACAGGGTAAAATTAAATTCGGGGCCCAAAGAATCAGGCGGTCATGGGCGTTGGGAAGCATCCTCACCGAAAATGACCAAAAGCAAAAGACCACAACTGCGGCGGGCCATCCGTCTGCCACATGCTACCGCAATGGTTGTGGGGACGATTATCGGATCAGCCATCTTTGTCCAACCTTCGTCAGTTACCAATCTGGTACCATCAGTGACCGGTATCCTACTCGTCTGGCTGGCATCGGGTATTCTTACATTATTCGGCGCCCTAGTATGCGCGGAATTAGCTTCTACCTTCTCCCAATCAGGGGGGGTCTACATTTATCTGAAAGAAGCCTTCTCCCCGGTTTTCGGCTTTTTATGGGGCTGGGCCATGTTTTGGGTAATGCATTCGGGGATCATTGCGGCGGTGGCAGTCATCTGTTCTCGGTATGTTGCGTATTTCATTCCCATGTCCGATGGAGGAATTAAAGGTGTCGCAATAAGTATTGTTTTGATACTGTCCCTGGTGAATTACCTCGGGGTGAGGCCGGGAAGTATGCTACAGACGGGGATCACCGTTGTGAAGATTCTCGCTATCATCTTGATCATTATTGCCGGTTTTATCCTGGGATCTGATCTTCCACAACATTTTGCCGTAGGCAACCTTCCAGACACGGGCGTCACATTGGAGAATTTCCTTCTCGCCATGATCGCCGGACTGTTCACCTTCGGCGGATGGCACATGGTCACCTACAATTCTGAGGAAACTGTTGAACCGCGAAAAACCATACCGCGCTCCCTGATTCTCGGCATCATTATCGTTACATTCTGCTACATGGCCATGAACGGTGTGTATCTCTACTTATTACCACTGGAAACGGTGGCTGCCTCCACACGAATCGCCGCTGATGCGGCTGACAAGCTCCTAGGTTTCGGAGGAGGTGCTTTCATGTCAGGACTCGTCGTCTTCTCTACCTTCGGCGCTCTCAGTGGGATTATCCTTGCCGGACCTCGCGTCTACTATTCCATGGCACAGGATGATATGTTGTTTGGATGGATGGGCAACATTCATCCTAAGTATCTCACGCCCGCCAAGGGCCTCATGATCCAAGCTGTCTGGAGCAGTGTGCTGGTATGGACAGGGACTTATCGTGAGCTCTTCACCCGCGTGATCTACACCGAATGGATATTCTTCGGGCTAATGGCTATCGGATTGATATTGCTACGGCGCCGCTCTGATCTCAGCCGTGAATATCATATCTGGGGCTACCCTGTAGTCCCCTTGCTGTTTGCCTTTTTTTCATTTCTCATCGTCCTGAATCAAGTTGTTTCGGATCCCGCCGAAAGTGTAGTTGGCCTATCACTCGTCTTGACAGGATTACCGGTATATTATTTCTGGAGCAAATCAAAATAGAAAAGGAATTAAAAAATGCCAATCATCGACTTCCATAACCACGTCTATCCCACAGCTTACATTGAAGCTGTGGAAGCCGGTCCCAGTGCTTACACCATTACCTATGACGCTGACAACAACCCCGTGTTCCATTCACCCGGGGATTACAACGTTCTGGTGCCTGGGCACAGAAATATGGATTTCCGGAAAGAGGTCCTCGATAAGGTTAGTGTCGATATGCAGGTGATATCATTCACCGCGCCTGGCACCCTCATTGAGGCGCCGGACCGCTCAGTAGAGCTATGCAAGATAGTCAACAACAGTTATGCCCAGATCCAGACCGATGATCCCGATCGCTTTGCCACACTGGGAACACTTCCGTTGAACAAGCCAGAAGTGTGCGCCCATGAGTTTGAACGGGCCGTTGTTGAACTGGGTCTTAAAGGAATTACACTGTTCAGTAACGCAAACGGAGTACCCTTAAGCGACAGTCGATTCTGGCCCATCTATGAGATCGCGAACGACCTAAAGAGCGTATTCTTCCTCCACCCTACCTATCCCGTGGGTGTCGAAGCCATGGAACAGTACATGCTCATGCCGCTGGTCGGATTCCTGACTGATACCACATTGGCCACAGCCAGCCTGATCTTCAGTGGTGTGGTAGAACGATTCCCGAACATACGGTGGGTGTTGGGACATCTCGGGGGTGCAATCCCGTACTTTGCGGAGAGATTAGACCGTGGTTACGAAGCTTACGATCAATGCAGGGAGAACATCTCAAGACCGCCCACTGAATACCTGAAGGAAAACTTCTATTACGATACCGTCAATTTTGATGTGAAGGCACTGGAGTTTGCCATCAGTTTCGCTGGTGTCCATCACCTGGTGGCCGGTAGCGACTACCCACACCAGATTGGCAGCATCGAAAAGATGCTCAAAAGTATTGAGGCGCTGAACGTCTCCAAGGAGGACAAAGCCAGTATATTGGGAGGAAATACGGAACGGCTCCTCGGAATGTAGTCAAAATTTCTGATTTTAGAAGCGACATCCCCCGTTGCCTTTGATCTTATCCTCCCGGTAGGAATTATTTCAATAGCAGCGTCCTGATTTCACGACCGCGAATTCGGTCGCTATTAAACTCACAAATAGTAATCTAGGAATGTAATGAGTACTGTCACTGAAACTTTCAACGACTTCATTTTCGTACTTCCCAGCACTATTGATAGATCAATCAATAACCAGACATTCTCAATCCAGTTTAAGTCGGTTCGCCTTTAGCACTTCGTAGTATTCTGTCGCTTCTTTACAGAGCGGTAAGAGTTCATCAGGCAAATCAACAGTTTTCTTTTTATAAGGCAGGTAGCCGATAGACTTCTCAACTCGGTCGTACCAATGCTTTGCCCAAACTCCGTCCGTTTCTCGCCTCCCCGCTGGCCAGGAGAGCATCCGTTCAGAAAAATCCACACCCACCCTTTCACAGAACAAACTCAGCATCCGCTTCGGGTGATCCAGCACGTCTCGTGAGTCCAGAACTGGCGGAATTTTCCCTGTTATTTCTTTCTCGTATTCAAACAGTTCCAACTGCTGACAGTAGCCGATTTCAGGCAATGATACATTCCCTCTTTTAGCTGTGTATGAAAGGAGCACTTCTCTCGGTTCCCTGATGAGAAAACAGTTGATAAGACCAGAGGTCCATTCTTTCTCCATCTCCGGCAGAAAATGCTGGGCCATATGCTTCTGATACCAGACTGAATATTCATTTTGTGGAGAGTCCGTGAGCCAGTCCGCAACAAGGCGCCAATCAGTCTCCTGCGAAGCAATCACCTCCTCTTTTCCTGGATGATCCCGACCTGTGGATAAAAGATAGTACGCATAGAAAGGCTCATCTGTTACAAAAGTGTCACCACGACTTTCCCAGGAACGCATAAGGGTAGTTGAAATATTTCTGGGACCGGACCACATGGCAATCCTAATAATATTGTCAGTCACTTTTACATTCCCGTTTAATCAATTCAATATAGAGCTTTTGCAGACGTCCGGTCATAGGTCCACGCTTCCCATCAGAAAGCTCATGCCCATCCACTTCAGTCACAGGGATCACACCAGCGAAGGTCCCTGTTACAAAAGCCTCATGGGCACTGTGAACTTCCTCTACTGAAAAATCTTTCTGGAATACTGGAATATCGTTCTCCTCGCATAGCCTGATAATGTTCCCTCGAGTGACACCCGGAAGACAATATTCTCCCTGAGATGTCCAAACCTCACCATCACGGGCGATGAAAAAGTTGGTAGAATTGCATGTGGAGACGTGGCCGTTCACATCCAGCATTAACCCTTCATCGTAGCCGAGGCGGTCGGCCTCTATACAGGCGGCGATGCAGTTGAGTTTGCTCAGTGTGTTTAGACGAGGATCCTGAGTGTCAGCAGTCCCCCGCCGGACGGAAACAGTACCGAGCCTGAGGCCCTTCTGCAAAACTTCCTCGCTGGCAATCTTGTACTCCGGAATGATGACGATAGTAGATCCGCCCACGTTCGCATTGGGGTGCTGGTAGGGTGTTTTCTTAAGACCGCGGGAAACAATAAGGCGGATGTGGACGTGATCATTCATACCGTTGGCATCCAGAGTCTTTTGGATGAGTTCAGTCATTTCGTCTCTGCTCACACCAATATCTATGGCCAAATCCTTCGCTCCGCTGTAGAGTCGATCCAGATGAACATCCAGAAAAGCCAGTTTTCCGTAGTGGAGGCGGATTCCTTCCCAGACACCGTCACCCAGTAAAAAACCACTGTCAAAGACTGAAATCTTCGCCTCGGGCCGGGGAACAATCTCCCCATTTATATATATCAGGACATTCTCATTCCTGGGATCTCCAACATACTCATGTGTTCCGGCTACCATTTTTTCCTCTTGCGAACGCTTTATTAAGTTAAGGAATATACATTGATGGATGTTGTTTGTGCCAATCAGTAGCATCCTGATATGCTTTGGCCACAGCCAGGATTGTCCCTTCGTCGTAAAGCTGACCGATGAAACTGATGCTGGTTGGGCTCCCGTTCTCCTTGAATCCGTTAGGCACTACCACGCAAGGATGTCCTGTGAGATTGGTGAGCAAAGAATTATTACCACCAAAAGAAGGTGTTACATAAAGATCCACTTTTTTCATTTTCTCAGCCATTTCCTGCTGCAGCATATGTCTCGCCCGGTTTGCCTGAATATACTCCACAGCAGGAATGAACCGGGATGCCCTGAAAACATTTGGCCACGCCTGGCGTTCCTGCCTCACCATAAGGTCATCCTCACCTGACAAAGTAAGTTCATCAAATGCTGATGCTGCTTCGGCACTTAAAATGAAAGAAAGATCCTCAACAGGAAAATCGGGCAGGTCAAACGGAATCAGATCTGCTCCCAGCTCCTTTAGCACATTCAAGACCTTCTCATCATTTTCTTTTGTGGGATAGTCTTCATCAAATGCTGACTTGAAGTAACCGACGCGCAGATTACTGAAATCCACTCTCGGTCGGTAGTTGAAAGGAATATCCGCTACCGACTGATCTTGTCCGTCCGGTCCATAAATTGCGTTGAATACCATTGCACAGTCTTCCACAGTTCGGCACATGGGGCCGATCTTATCCATAGACCAGCTGAGAGCCATGGCCCCTGCTCGGCTAACCCTGCCAAATGTTGGTCTCAGGCCGGTCACACCACACCGTGTTGACGGTGAGACAATAGAACCCCACGTTTCCGTACCAATGGCAAAGGACACCAGACCTGCCGCGGTTGCAGAACCTGAACCGGCGGAGGACCCGCTGGATCCTTCTTCAAGATTCCACGGATTCTTTGTCTTCCCGCCGAACCAGACATCTCCCCAAGCCAGCGCGCCCAGCGTCAATTTTGCCACAAGAATTGCTCCTGCTTCCTCAAGTTTCTTTACAACTGTCGCATTTTCATCAATCATCTGATCCTGGTAGGGCATTGCGCCCCACGTTGTCTTATACCCTTTCACCGCAAGAAGATCTTTCGCGCCGTAGGGAATTCCGTGGAGTGGCCCTCGGTATTTGCCTGCGGCGATCTCGACATCGGCACGGGCAGCTTGTTTCAGGGCAAGGTTCTCTGTCAGGGTTACAACGCATTCCAGTGTGGGCCCGTGTTCTTTCAAACGACTGAGGTACATTTTCGTCAACTCGGTTGAGGTTACCTGACGAGTCCGGATCAGCTCGGCCAATTCCGCCACAGACGCAAATGCCAATTCTTCAAGATTGCCCGGCCGTGAAACTTCCTCGATCGGACTCCACCGGATTGTTCGTTTGATATTGTCAAACTGAACTCCAATGGGTGTCGGATTAAATTGAATTGAGGGTTGAACTGAATTTGGAATCTTTAGATTACGAATGCTTTCATAGTTCTCAAGGTTGCCGGATAGATCCTCCATCATCAGTTTCCTCTCAGTTGATTCAAACTGCAGACCGGATAGTTTCTCAGCTTGCCTTATGGAACTCTTCCTGAAAGGGACAGAGTTACCTTTATCCCGGGTAAACAAAAAAGCTAAGCCAGCAACTATCAAAACGAATATCACAATATCTCTGGATTTATTCATCAGAATACCTCCGCCACTTTTTCAAATGTTTTTTTAGCTAAATCAGGCACCTCTGCATCTTCCGCCGGGTATCCCACAGGGACGAGAAGAAAGGCTTTCTCATTTTCTGGTCTATTTAGGATTTTCGCAAGAAAACCCATGGGACTCGGTGTATGTGTAAGCGCCACAAGCCCTGTTTGGTGAATTGCAGTCAACAGGAAACCGCTGGCAATACCCACAGACTCATTAACATAATAATGTTTGAATTGTTGATCCCCGTCCATACCATAACTCTTCTTGAACACTACTATGAGAAAGGGTGCATCTTCAAGGAACGGTTTTTGCCAACCCGTTCCAAGGGGTTCCAGATCGGCAAGCCACTCATCGGTCGCACGATGTTCGTAGAACGCTTTCTCTTCTTTCTCAGCCGCGACCCTGATCTCACCCTTCACTTTGGGGTCCTTCACAACCACAAATGTCCACGGTTGCTGGTTGGCACCGGAAGGAGCCGACGAAGCTGTCATAATCACATTTTCGATCACTTCCATGGGAACTTCCCTGGTTGAAAAATGGCGGATACTGCGCCGAGTGGCCAACTGTTCCCGAAAAGTGGCAGAACGAGTGATCAATTCATCCTCTGGCAACGGTTTAAACTGTAACGGTTTAAATGACATAGCTGATATCTCCAATTTCAGACAAGGTTAGAAGGTAAGTGAGAAACTTTCTGTCAACAACCATTTCATAACGAGACCGGTTGCAATCTTCTGTTTTCCCTTTTAGACTTGTAGTGGAATGCTGGATCAGATTGAGAAACAAATACGGACCAATCTTGATGTCTCTCACTTCGAGATTCGTGATGATTCCGAAATGCATGCTGGTCACAGCGGCAACTCATCCGGGGGTGGTCACTTTACAGCACTCATCGTTTCAGCTGATTTTCACGGTCTCCCGCTGCTGAAGCGGCACAGGTTGGTCTACCACGCCCTTGGCGATCTCATGGGCGGGTCAATTCACGCCTTCTCCATGAAGACACTCACACCGGACGAAATTGATTCCGACTGATGGATCCACTAATGCGCCTCGGTATCTTTCTCCTGCTGTTTGGGATGATTGTGTTTGGATCAAAATATCTATTGAGCCGGCGTACTGAGCAACAAATAGATGACCTGGATGACACAATTCCCTCCTACTTTCGCACGCAAACGGGTTGGATGGTGCGTCTCGTCATATTCTTGGTGCTCATAATAATTCTCTACCTGATCATGTCCCGTTCATCATGATACACTATATCATTGACGGGCACAATACCATCCATTCCATTCCAACCTATCTGGAAATTCTGGATCGAGATTACCCTTCCTGCCTGCAGAGGGTCATTAGTGACTGCGCTGCTTACTGCGACAGTCGGAATGTTAAGATAGTCCTCGTTTTCGATGGCAATCCACCATTTGAAATACCGAAAGGCCATGGCAGTCTCAAGGTAGTCTTTAGCGGAAGCAAACGGGATGCTGACAGTGTAATTGCTGAAAAAGCACAACTGGCGAAAAGTAATATCGTGGTCACGAATGATGGTGGACTGAAGCGCTTGATCACTGCCAATGGATGCCGCTACTTATCGCCTGAACAATTTTATGAATTGTACGCAACCAGCAAGAAAAAGAGAGCTCGGAAAAGTAGTCAGTCTGGTAAAGAACGGGGATTAATGCCACAGGAGGTCGCCTGGTGGAAGCGCGAAATGAACGAGGCTCTGAAAAATAAGAAATAGTTCTCTTCCATTCACTTGAGAGTAAAGGCCTCCTTTAGTAACTTGAGTAATCATGTTCTCAATATCTAAGTTGTTTGCGGGCAAGCCAAATCAGGTTCTCACATGAACTTTCTGAATAAACTGTTTCAGATGAAACCCGGCGAAGGAAAGAAAGTGCTACCTTTCTTCCTTTGCTTTTTCTTTGTCATCGGTTCATTCATGTTCGGCAGGACCGCCCGGGACACCTTCTTCCTGAGTCGTTTCGATCCTGCCTATCTACCTCACATGATGATAATCACAGCCGTCATGATAGGAATTACCATCGCCATCATGACCAAGTTATCCGCCAAAATTCCCGTCGTTCCGCAGATTATAGGAACATTTGGGATCGGCGCCACCTCATTCATAGTTATTCAACTTTTATTGGCTGAATGGATTTATCCAGTTCTCTACATCTGGTTTGAAGTAATAGGCACCGTAATGATGATCCAGTTCTGGATGCTGACCGGTTCTGCTTTCACAGCCAGAGAGGCCAAACGGCTGTTCAGTCTCATTGCCAGTGGCGCCGCTATTGCCAATACTATACTCGGTTTTTCCATGGGAAGTCTTGTTGATGCATTTGGAACAAACTTCCTGTTGCCTTCCACCTCTGTGTTCATCGGCTTTGCCATTGTGGCTGCAATTTTCGGCGGCCGTTTTATAGAAACAGAATCATCTGCACCATCCAAAAGTGCGAAACCAAAAAAAGAGACAAAAACTAAAGGAGGCATGCTGGCATCGCCATATCTGAAAGTGATGACGTTAACCATAGCATTTGCGGCCGTGGTAGGCGCCCTGGTTGACTATCAGATGAAGATCATCGTCAGTGACAATTTGGATGAATCGGAAATGGCGGCTCTTTTCGGAACCTTATACGGTGCCATCGGATTTGTTTCCATTTTTATGCAATTCTTTGTGACGGGGAGGTTCCTCTCCAAATTCGGTGTTCTTTGGGGACTCATGTTTCTTCCTGCCGTTCTTTTACTGGGTAGCGGGATGGTATTTCTTGCACCGGTTGTTATTTCAGGTGTACTTGCAAAAGCAGGGGACCAGATCTTCAGATTTACTCTACACGATACATCCAGTCAGCTTCTCTGGTTGCCCGTTTCCCCTCAGGAAAAGAGTAAAGCTAAACCTTTTATAGACGGGACAGTAAAGAATGGAGCAGCTGGCATCGCCGGTCTGCTTATCATCGGTTTATCGTTTTTTGTTGATGATATCAGGTTACTCTCCATACCCTCGGTAGTAATGCTTGCGGTCTGGCTGGTGGCAAATTTCAAGCTGAAAACCGGTTACGTGGCGGAACTGAGAAAAGCCATCGAAAAAAGACGACTCGATTTTGAAGAGCTTGAGATAGATGTTACAGATCCTGTTATTGTTGAAACCATACGGAAAACGTTGACCGAAGGCGATGACCACCAGAAACTGTTCGCCCTCGATACCATGAAAAACCTCCCTCTGGCACCGTGGAAATCAGACATTCTTGAATTATTCGAGAGTGGCTCACCTGTGTTGAAAGGCAAGATTCTTGTTATGACCAGTAAGCATCCCGATATCATTCCTGATGAGGTGATAACTCCACTCATCGATCACGAGGATGAGAGCCTTGCCGCTCGCGCCATGATCAGCTGCGGCATCCGTCGAAATACATCCACAGCGGGACAACTAGTTGAACTACTTTCGAAAAGTAGTAGAGAAAGAAAAGCTGCCGCGGCGGCAAGTCTGATTCTCATGGAAGATTCTTCTTCAACCCAAGCTAATGAGACAATCAACCAGATGCTTTTCGATGAAGATAAGTCTACTCAATTGGCCGCTCTCTCTTCTGTTGGTCATATCTCGGGTATTTTATCAGATGAGGGTCTTGCTAAACTGTTGAATGATGATTCTCCGGATGTGAGAAGCAGAGCCGCTCAACTGGCGGAAGAAAGAAGTGATGAGTCTCTCATATCTCCACTTGTCAGAAATCTGGACGACCCACACACCCTGCCGGCAGCCAGACGGGCCCTGAAATTCTTTGATGAGTCAACCGTCGCAGAAAAACTGGGGGATGTGCTGAATGATGAGGAAACATCTGCAACACTATTGATAGGAGCTGTTCGTACGTTGAGTGATTACAGGGATCACGCTGATTTGGAAAAAATTATTGAACAAGGATCAAGTGACAAACTCGATCTCACGAAAGAAGTTGTAGACAGTCTGCTTAAACTGGCACGACAGTCACCTTTACCTGAAGAAATAATTCACAAGAGTGACGCACTTCTAAAAGAAATGGCTGAAGAGACTTACTCTGCCCTGACACTTTTCCAGATGTTCGAAGATGACGAAAAGGGGTACCTGATTAGAGATTTCCTTTCAACAACTGTCACCAAACGTAAAGGTTTAATTCTAAAACTGGCACTTTTGCCTTTTCCCGATAGCCCTATTGAAACTTACATGCACGCTCTGACGGCCGGCGAGAGCGGTGCCCAATCCAACGTACTGGAAATTCTCGACAACCTGCTGTCAATTGAGATCCGGGAATTCATCATACCCCTGTTTGACGACTCTGATCTGAGCGAGAAAGTGGACAGGGGCAATCAGTTTGTCAGCAAGCAAGCAGATGCCACTGAAGCAGTTGCCAATTGGCTCTATTCAGGAAATCCCTGGACATCGGCCATCGCACTGGACTATTCGCTAAACAGCAATACAAATAATGAAGAGTTGGACTGGACCAAGATACCAAGGGATCAAACTATTCGCGAGGTCTGTTCTGCCCAGTGGGCTAAAGACAGTTCTCCACTCAAAACAATGAAGGACTTCCCAACCGAAGAATTCATACTTAAGGAGGCATCTATGTACTCTACTCTGGAAAAAACTATTTTTATGAAAGGTGTTGATCTTTTCCGTGACATCTCTGGAGAGGAGGTTTCACATGTTGCCCAAATTGCCGAGGAGATAGAATATGGCTCAGAACAAACTATCTTTGACGAAGGTGATGTCGGCGACTCCATGTTCATTATCATAGACGGCGCCGTAAAAATTCACAAAGGCGACAAGGAATTGGCTGTTCTCTCAAAAGGTAAGTTTGTCGGAGAGATGGCACTGCTGGATCAGGAACCGAGATCAGCTTCAGTCACTTCTACAGAAGAGACAACCTTACTTGAGATTAACGGTGAAGACTTTTATGACCTTATGGCCAGCAGGATGGAGATTATGCAAGGTATCGTCAAAATCCTGACACAACGTCTGCGTGAGGCTAACGCTTAGCCACTACTGTCTTGATGGACTGAACTGGTATCCTCAAAAAGCTTCTCCACTTTTTCCTCCATCAATTCTGAAGTCTTTTTCTTGAGAGAGCGATTCATCTCTTTCACCTTTTGGTCGATCACCTCTTTCCCTTCTTCAACTTTCTCCTGAATCGTCACTTTCAGTTCATCAGGCGTCGTAGGTACTTCCTTGCCGGTGTACGCCAGGTATCCGAGATAAAGTGCGAGAAGGGCAACAGTCACCAGCGCCAGTTTGATGAGTTTTTTTATGACGGAGAAAAGGATAAGGATTGCCAGTACCATAACCACCGCCAGCATGACGGGATTGGTGGTCAACTGTTCAATCAGAGATTCCAAAGGAGAATGTTACTGTTGAGGTATCCGCAGTTCTATCCCTACCAACAGCTGATCCGGATCGGAGAGCGTTTCGCGGTTCGCTTCATACAGTTCGTTCCATCTATCCCCCTCACCAAGGTAACGCTCTGACAGGGACCAGAGTGTGTCACCTTTACGCACCGTATGAGTGGTTATATCAAATGTTTCGCCAGAAATGACCATTTCGCCTTCCGCCAGGGAAACCTCTTCCGCTTCTTCTATTGTGGTTTCTGTAACTGTTTCAGTTACAGGCTCTAGGAGAGGATGTCTACTTTTTTCCATGAATGAAGTGAATGCGAAGCTGGGGCTGTTATCCTCATCGTGACAACGGAGACAATTCGCCTCTTCAATCGTTTCTGTTGCAAAGGCGGCCGGTTCAGCCAGATGGCCTGCAGATGCGTAGTGGCACTCCGTGCAGTTGACATTTTTGAGTTCGGACGTGATGTTATAATTGAGGTAGCCGTCATCTCTGCCGAAACCTGTGGTGTGGCAGGCCAGACACTCCGGCGATTTTTCTTTGTGTTCACTTTTAAGAGTCTTGAGCGATGCCGCGTGACGGGAAACTTTCCAGTGGTCATATTCCGAAGAATGACAGGATGCACAGGCTTCTGAAGAACTGACAACAAACTCAGCCGGTACTGGAACAATCCTCTCCACTCTGGATCCGGCCCGCTCCCGACCGATGCGGTTGTAATCGACAATCATGCCCACAACCGCAGGATCGTTGGTTAAGGAGATATCCATAGGGATGAGCTCTCCTTCATGGGAAACAATGTTCTTTTCACTGTCTATCTGAAGAGTAAGGTGACCCACATAATAACCGTCCTTACCACCCTGGACGATGATGGTCTCTCCCACCACTTCCGGCTCCTCCTTGACCGTCTGTGTATGACTGCCAACAATGACATCGATACCGGTGTATGACTGGGCGATCTGGCGGTCTGCGTCTATGCCGTTGTGAGAAAGAAGGATCACAATATCTACTTTTTTCTTTCAGCTGATCGATCTGAGACTGCAAGGTGGAACTGAAATCGGTCACAGCCACTTCGTCTTTCACTCGCTTGGGAATAAAAAGGAAAACACCGGGATCAATAACTGATAGAACACCAAACTTGATACCATTTCGCACAATAACAATTTCGCGTTTCAAATCTGCCAAATTCGGTTCTTCCAGGTTCGTTGAAATAAAAGGCAACGATGAACTTTCCATCAGATCACTAAAAAACTGTGCTCCTTTGAAAAACTCCTGATCACCGAGCCCAATGGCATCGTAAGCCATCATTTCATAGATGCGGAAGGCGATACTGTCTTTCAATGCATTTCGGGTAGGCGAAAGGAAATCTCCAGCATCCAGAAGAAGAGAATTGGGATTGTCCTCGAACCATTCGCGAATATAAAGGACGCGTTTCTCAAGCGATCCATAAGCCTTATCAGGGCAGAGACAGTTTTCCAACGCTCCGTTCGTATTGTTCGTATACAGAATTGAAATCTCTGTCTCAGCTGAAACAGCAATCGGACAGACCATAAAGAGAATCAGGAATAAGAGTTGATTAATGAAGTAAGGCTTCATCATTAGTGAATATCTATGGAATTGGGCTTTATTTCAAGCGTAATTTTCAAACAATGGATTTATGGGGGAGATTTTTTTCTTCACTTATTCTAAGCAGTATTATCTGCTTTGCCCAACCTATTCATCCAGCTGATTCACTTCTTTACTCCTCGAATACTCCTTTGGTCCGAAAAATGGCCATTTCACCCATCTCACTTTGGCAGCGGCTCAGCTACAGAATTGATTCTCTAAATTGTCAATTTTATCCCAGCTGTAGCAACTACGGAGCACAGTCCATCGCCCAACATGGCGTGATCCTTGGTAGTGCGTTGGCAGCAGACAGGATTGCCCGGTGCAATCCCATGGCCTATCACTATCACATTAAAGCAAAAGAACCCCTGTTCCACAACGATGGCAGACTATTGAACCACGTACCTATTAAACTGTTCTCAGATACCAAAGGAGAAAAATCACCTGCCGTCGCATCTGTACTATCAACTGTTGCACCGGGACTTGGCCGTATTTATGCCAACCGGACCTGGGATGGACTGTTCGGATTATTGACTTTCGCAACCATGGCGAATCTCACCTACAAAAGCCACACAAATAACAGTTCAACTGGAACAGTTATTTTTGGCGGTCTGACCGCTACCTTTTATCTGGGTGAAATCATAGGTGCATACCTGGCGGCTGTTGAAGCCAATAATCGTCCTTGAGAGTAAAGTGAATGTCTGTAAATTTTCTTGCCAATTCCGCCACCGTAGCTCAGTTGGTAGAGCAACGCATTCGTAATGCGTGGGTCGGGGGTTCAAATCCCTCCGGTGGCTCAACCTCATTCTTCTATTTTGGCATTTGCTATTTTTTCTGGTCTTGTTGCACTTTTTCTAGGTGGGGTGGATTTTCCAAAATCTGACAAGCGCTTTTCCAGATTAGTATGACGTTTCCACCCTAACAGTACAGATCCGGAAATCTCGGGAAATTAATTTGCTTGTTTAGGCTTTAGCCAGTTCGCTGCAAACCACCAGGCTGTGGTTTCCAAAACACTTTTTGTTTTTTGCTTTGATAATAGAGTGGATATACCGGTGATCTTTATATGAATAACCAGTTTCAGAT
>FUWD013229998.1_pt1 | contig 30158 bp, 30 predicted proteins | sample 1063281 | NCBI WGS metagenome assembly FUWD01 (sample SAMEA79048168, study PRJEB19326) | metagenome | biome: marine | reverse complement strand
AAGACGTCCTTTTCTTCTAGTTTTTCCCTGTATGGAAGATCGATATCAAGGATCTCGCCATAGCCTGTGTTAACCAGAAAAAAACTAAATTCGTCAATAGCTTTTGTTTTTAAATCATTTCTAAATGAAGAATTAACAACAAGTTTGGGCATTTCAAAATAAGCGATAAGCCCTGAAACAATAGCCATGCTTTTTCCATAATGATCAGCAGATCCTTTTTGATAATTTTTAAGGTGATATTCTTTATATTTTTCATGGATGGTTGGTTGGCCACGCCGTAGTTTACTTTGGTCGATAATGTCATCATGGATAAGGAGCGCTGAATGATTTAATTCAATGGCCGCCGAAATAGGAAGGAGTTCTTTATCTTCGGGTTTTTTAAAGCATTCATAGCCTAAACGGATTAAATTGCCACGGATCCTTTTTCCTCTAATAATAATATCTTTCATATTTTTCCATAATAATGGTAAAGAAGAGTTAATATTTTTAGATTCTTTGGCTTTTTTTTGAAGGAAATCTTCTAAAAAACTGTTTATTTTTTTTGTGTATGGGGAGAAATATTGTTTGAAATCCACGAGAGCATTCTATCATAGGGGTTTTAGAAAAGGAAGATAAGTCTTGACTTTGATTAGGTTTTGCCTTTAAATTTAATTAAATGGCTTTTAGGCGATTGTTCTGTCTATCCAAAAATAACTCTTCTGCCTCCAAAGATTCAGGTCAGACTCTTTTAATTATTTTATTAGTTACTGCAGTAATTTTGACAATTGGTTTAGCCGTTGCCTCTTACTCAATTACTAATATTAAAATTTCCCGTTATGAAGAAGAATCAGCCAGAGCATTTTCAGCTGCTGAAGCTGGAATTGAAGAAGCCTTAAAATTAGGATCAGCTCCTGAAAGTGGTTTAGTTGATATCGGTGATATTACGGCTGAAGTTTCTGAGACAGTCCAAGGAGGTGGAACAGATTTTGATTTTGCTGGTTCAAAATTTGAATCAGAAGAATTGGCTAATATTTGGTTAGTAGGACATACGGATGAAGGAGCTCTAGATCCAAGTACTTACTTTCCTGCCGGTGGAAGTATAACTATCTGTTGGGGGGACGATACGGTTATTGATGATAACACTCCAGCCATTGAGGCGGCTTTACTCTATCAAGATGCAGGGACCTTTAAGGTTGCCAGAGGAGCTTTTGATCCTAAGGCTGATCGAGGTAATGGTTTTGATGTCGCTGATAGTACAGGTGGTGGCAATTGTGGAGATTTAGCCTTTGCTGAAGATCTGGATTTAGTGGCTGATTTTGGTATTCCAGGTGGGGCGATTCCTTACAGTTTAAGATTAAAACTTTTTTATAATCCTGAATTAGAACCTATTGCTGTTTCGGCCAGTGAGGATTTGCCATTACAGGGTAAATGTTATGAATCACAAGCAACCATTGCCGAATCAAGTGTCAGTAGAAAAGTTCGACAATGTCAGTTTTATGAATCACCACCAGGAATTTTTGACTACGTTTTATTTTCAACAGGAGATTTAGTAAAATAACAGAAAGACTGCCCAAATGGAATTTTTCGGTTTAGATATCGGTTCCCATAAGATAAAGATTGTTCAGGTTCAAAAAAGCGGAGATAAATATCGCTTAGTGGCCTTAGGCAGTGCGCCTTCTACTCTAAAAGGAATTTTATCTGATTCTGAAAGTGACTTGACCCAATTAGCGATAATTATTAAAAAACTTCATCAGGAGACTAAGATTAAGACAAAAAACGTTGTTACTGCTTTGCCTCAGGATCAAGTTTTTACTCAAGTAATTACCTTACCTCAGCTTTCTGAAAATGAGTTAACTTCAGCTTTAAAGTGGGAAGCAGAACAATATATTCCCATTCCTCTTGCAGAAGCAACGATCTCCCATCAAATAATCGGGAGGATCAAGGAAGATGCTAAGGAAAAGATTGAAGTTCTTCTGGCCGCTGCCCCAAATCGTTTGATTGACAAAACAATTAAGGTTGTTAAATCAGCCGGTTTTAACACTGTTAGTTTAGAAACAGAAATTTTGGCTGCAGCTCGTAGTTTAGTTATCAATCCTGAAGCGGTTATGGTTATTGATTTTGGAGCTAAGGCAAGCGATATTGCTGTAGTAGAAAACAAGCAAATTATTTTTACTCGTTCGATTCCAACTGCGGGTGAAGCTTTAACAAGAGCAGTGGCCTCAAGTTTAGGGCTACAACCGGCTCAAGCAGAAGCTTACAAGAAGGCTTATGGTGTTGACCCACAGAAATTAGAAGGGAAAATGATTGAGGCAATGATTCCGGTAATTGATGTGATTATTAGAGAAATAGAAAAAATACTTAATTTTTATCGAGTAGAAAAGAAAAAGACTATTTCAAGAATTATTTTAACTGGTGGTACAGCTACTTTATCTGAGATATCTTCACTTATGGTTAAAAAATTAAATTTAGAAATTCAATTAGGCAATCCTTTTTCACAAATGTCTAAAGAGAGCTTACCCAAAAAACTTCCGACATCAGAGATTCCTTTATATGCTATTGCAACTGGTTTAGCTATGAAGGAGATAAAATGAAAAATGAAATTAACTTTCTTTCTGGTCAAAGAGCTGATTCAGAAAAAAAAGCTAAAATTTCCAGAATAGCTAAGATAGCCAGTTTTATTGTCCTAATCACCTACTTTCTAATCGTAGGAGCAGTTTTTTCTTACTGGGCTTTTTTAAATAATCAAATAGAAAAAACCTCTTCACAGATCACCTTAAAGAAAGATAAAATTGAAGATCTAAAAGAGATAGAGTCATTACAGGTTTTATTAAAACAAAGATTATCTTCTCTAAATAAATTTTTTAGAAATGATAAAAGACCTAATTTTGTTAGTTTTCTTTCTTATTTTGAAGATATTCCTCAAGGAGTAAAGATAAAAAATTTCATGGCCGTGAATACTGGCGAATTAACAGTTTCTGGTGAGTCTTCAAATGTGGTTGCTTTGGGTGAATTTTTAGATAAGTTCAAGGAAGATGGAACAAATTCTTTGTTTTCAAATGTCACTTTGTCAACTTTAGATAGACAAGAGAATGGTTCTTATATGTTTGTTATTTTTTTAGAAGCAAAAGATAATGTTTAATATAAACTTAAAAGAAAACAAAATATTTTTAATTCCAGTAGTTATTTTATTTTTAATTTTGTTGGCCAGTCTTACTGTTCTTAGGCCTAAAATTTCAGATATTTTTAAAGCTAGGAGAGAACTTAATTCTAATAGAAGACAATTAACAATTTTAACTGAAAAGTTGTCTACCTTGGAAGGATTAGCAGGAGTTGAGCTTAATGAAAAGGTTGATGATGTCTTAAGAGTTTTACCGATAGAAAAAGATGTTGCTAAAAACCTTTTTGTTTTGAAAAGACTAGCTTTGGATTCAGGTTTAGTTTTTAGTGGAATGAATTTGAGTGAGGTTGGTGAAATATCTACAGGGGCAGCAAAGCCAAAGCTTGTTGGAGGAGCAATTTTACCTTCTTTAGCTTTTGATGTATTAGTAATAGGTACTCAAGATAAAATAAAGAATTTTTTGGTTAATTTAAAAAGTGTGTCTCCTTTAATGAAAGTTGTTCAATTATCTACTACTCAGAGGAAAGAAAATGTTCCTGAGAGTACTGTCCTTATAGAATCTTTCTATCTTCCCCTCCCTAAGACAATTGGTAAATTAGTAGTTCCAATTACTCCTATTAGTAGAGAAGAAGAAAATGTTTTAGTTAAGATTTCTGAATTTAAAATTTTTAAAGATGAAGAAGAATTTTATTTTGCCACTGGTATTAAAGGAAACCCTTTTTCTTTTTAAGAAACGTTAATTCTGATTCTCTTTTTTTCTTTAATGGCCTTTATTTTAACAAGTTCTCTGAGGGCTCTGATTGTTTTACCTTCTTTACCAATAACAATTTTAATATCTTCTGGGTTAACTTTAAGTTCGAGGACTAATTCATTTCCTTCCCCATCTTGATTCTCTTGGATACTGACATCTTCAGGGGAATTAACAATAGCTTTGACTAAAAATTCAAGAAGTTTTTTCATTTTTTATTAGATCTTTAACTGCTTGTGTTAATTGAGCTCCTTGCTTGACCCATTTATCAAATAATTTCTGGTCAATTTTTACAGTTGGCGGTTTTGTTTTTGGATCATAAAATCCGATGGTATCTAAAATTTTTCCGTTTCTTTTATTTTTTGATTCAATAGCAACAATCCTAAAAGAAGGTCTTTTTTTAGCACCAGTTTTGGAAAGTCTAATTTTAACCATAGTTTAAATATTTTACTTTTTTAGGTTCAATTTTTCAAGAGCCATTTTAGCCGCCTCCTGTTCAGCCTTTTGCTTGCTCTTGCCAACTCCAGTAGCAATTAAGCCACTTTTGGGGTCATAAACATTGATAGTAAATATTTTATTATGTTCTGGGCCCTTTTCATTGGTTATTTTATAAACAGGTGATTTTTTCTTTTGAGCTTGAAGTTTTTCTTGTAAAAGGCTTTTGTAATCTTTAAAGTTTCCCAAGGCAACGAATTTTTTTAGAAGATCTTCAAAATTATTTTTAATAAATATTTCAATTGCTTCAATTCCTTGGTCGATAAAAATAGCTCCAATAACAGCTTCTAGGGTATTGGCTAAAAGAGTTGGTTTTTGATATCCTGCTGACTCTTTTTCTCCTTTACTTAATAAAAGATAATCCCCTATTTTAAGTTTTTTAGATATTTTAGCTAATGTTCCTGTTTTAACTAGATTAGAGCGAAGATTGGTCATTTTTCCTTCTGGGTATTTGGGAAATTCACTAAAAATCCAGCTTGAAACAACGAATGATAAAATAGCATCACCTAAGAATTCCAATCTTTCATTAGAAACCATTTCTTTGTTTTTAACCTCATTTAAAAAAGAACGGTGGGTTAAGGCTCTTTCTAAAAAACTTGGATTCGTAAATTTAACTTTTAGTTCTTTTTCAAGATCTGTTAGATTCATTTTTCTTTTTAATTCCTTTAAAAACTGTTCCTAGTACTCCATTGACGAAAGAAGAGCTTTTTTTCACTACCATAGCTTTTGGAAAGTTCAACTGCTTCGTCAATAACAACCTTAGGTGGTTCTTGAATGTTAATGGTTAATTCCCAAATAGCGAGTCTTAAAATAGCCAAGTCAACTTTATTTATTTGTTCAATTGGCCATTCAGGGGCTGAGTCAGTAATTATTTTGTCGATTTTTTTTATGTTTTTAATGACTTTTTTGGCTAATTTACTTTCAGGTTCTTTGCCCTTTCGAAAGGAAAAAGCAAAAAGCTGTTTGACTGATCTTTCTCTTTTTTTATGTCTAGGATCAAGAGCTGTTTTCATTTGCTCAAAAATGAGGCTTTCTTTTTATTAACCATAGAAAGAAACTTGAGTTTAATAGCTGCTCTCCTTTTTCCTTTTCTATAAGTGGAATGTCTTCTTTTTGGTTGTGCTGCCATATAAATTTAATTAGGTTTAATGTCTCTAATTGTATCTTTTTTGAGCCTAGCTTTCAAGAGAGAATATTTGTTTATTTGAGGGAATATATCCTCAGCAACTTTTTTAGATAATTTGATAAGACTGAGATCGGAGAAGGAAGCAACTTTAAGATCAAAGAATCCATGTTGTGATGTCCCATAAATTTCTCCTGGCCCCCTTAATTTCAGATCAAATTCAGCCAGTTCAACACCAATATTCATTTTTTCTAATGATTTTATTCTTAAAAATGATCTTCCTTTGAGTATCTCTGTGAATAGGAGACAATAAGATTCTTTGTCTGACCTGCCGACTCTTCCTCTTAATTGATGTAATTGTGATAGTCCAAACCTTTCTGACCCTTCAATAACCATGATTGTTGCTTGGGGGATATCGATACCTACTTCTACCACCGGAGTGGAAATTAGAATATCTAATTTTCCATCTTTAAATTTTTTAATCATCCCATCTTTCTCTTTATTTTTCATTCTTCCATGAAGTAGCCCTAATCTAAGATCAGGGAAAATATCTTTCTTAAGCTTTTCGTATTCTGCGCTAGCTGCCTTAACTGTTTGTAGACTTTCCGAGATTTCAATTAGTGGACAAACAATAAAACATTGTTCTTTGGTATCTTTTACTCTTTTTTTGATCCATTTGTAAGCGTCCTTTCTTTTTTGAGGAGGAACAACAAAAGTCTTAACTTTTTTCCTTCCAGGAGGAAGTTCATCGATAACAGAGAGGCTAAGATCTCCATATAGAGTTAAGGCGATTGTTCTGGGGATAGGAGTGGCGGTCATGGTTAAGATATGAGGAGAATAGCCTTTTCTAACATTTTTTTGAATAAGCTTAGCTCTTTGTTCTACCCCAAAACGATGTTGTTCATCAATAACAATTAATCCTAATTTTTCAAATTGTGCTTTTTTATATAAGAGAGCATGAGTACCAACAAAAATATCTATTTTTTCTTTATCTTTTTGTTTAGTTTTAGGATCTCCGGTGATAAGTTTTATTTTTATTTTAAAAGACTTAAGGAGATCATTTAAGGTTTGATAATGTTGTTTGGCTAATATTCCCGTCGGGGCCATAATGACTGATTGGGTTTTATTCAAGAAGGCAATGTAAATAGCCAACGCAGCAACGACTGTTTTCCCGCTACCAACGTCTCCTTCCAAAAGCCTATTCATAGGAATATTTCTTTTAAGATCGCCAAGAATTTCTTTGATAGTTCTTTTTTGGGCGTTGGTAAGTTCAAAAGGAAGACCTTTTATAAATTCTTTGTTTTTTTATCATCAACTAAAAATTTAAAAGCTAATTTCTCTTTTTTCCAAGATTCTTTACGTTTTAAAGTCTGTAGATGTAAAAGAAATAATTCTTCAAAAGCAAATCTTTTTCTAGCTTCTTTAAAATCTTTTATATTTTCAGGAAAGTGAATTTTTTTTAAAGCCTTTTTAAACTCTAGAAGATTATTCTCTTCCAATATCTTCTTAGGAAGAAATTCTTTAAGTTGATCTGGAAATTTTTCCATCATCCAAGAAATTCTAGAACGTAACCATTTAGAACTTAATTTGGCTGTTTCATGATAAACAGGAATTAACCTGCCGGTATGAATATTATCTTTTTGTTCAAGACTTTTTTCATACTCTGGTGAGGTCATCACTAACTTTCTGGCAAATTTGTTAACTTTGCCAGAAAAACGGTACCCCTCCCCTACCCTGATTGTTCTTATCAGAAAAGGTTGATTAAACCAAGTAATTTGTATTCTTCCACTACCATCATCTATTTGAGCTCTTTGTATTTTTCTTCCTCCCCTCAAATATTGATTTTTAATAGAAAGAACCTTTCCTTCGATGGTGACTATTTCTCCTTCCTGTAATTTATTAATAGGAGAAATTAAAGAATAATCTGTATAACGGAAAGGAAAGTGATATAAGAGGTCTTCTATGGTATTAATTCCAAGCTTAGATAACCTTTGAGCATAATAATGGCCAACCATAAAAAGGCTTTTGATCGGTGTTTCTAGTTTCATTATTCTTTAAAAAAAAGAGTAAATAAACGGGAGCATCGAAGTTAAAATAAGTGCTCCACCGGCGATCACGACTAGAACGATCCAAAATTTCTTTTGTTTTTTAGTTAAGATCATTTTTTAAGACTTATTTTTATAAATTTGGTTTTACCAATTTTAATAATATTGCCTTCTTTAGTTTTAAATGAAAATTGAATATCAGTAATTGGTTTTCCATCTAAATCTATTCCACCTTGTTTGATTATTCTTTTAGCATTACCTTTTGAAGAAACCAAATTATTTTTCACTAAAATATCTATTAATTTATACTCTTTTTCTTCACATTTAATAGTTTTTGTTTTGGTAGGTGCTTTTTTCTGCTGAAACACATTTTTAAATTCTTCTTCGGCTGCTTTGGCTTCTTCTCCTCCGTGATAGGTTTTGGTAATTTCAAAGGCAAGTTTCTTTTTTAATGCCATAGGCTCTAACTCTTTCTCTACTGATTTAATTAATTGGAGTGAAACTGTAGTTAATAATTCAAAAGCAAGTGGGGTCACATCATCTGGGAAAGACATAATTCCGCCATACATCTCTTTTGCCGAAGAGTTTAGGAAAAGTGCATTTCCAGTAGTTTTCCCTACCTTTTCCCCCTTCGAATCAACCAAAAGTTTTGTGGTTAAAACGAATTTCTCTTTGTTTTTTAGTTTTTTCATTAAATCACGACCCACTAGCATGTTAAACATCTGGTCAGAACCACCAATTTCTAAATCAACATCCATGTGGACTGAGTCGTAACCTTGCATTAAAGGGTATAAAAACTCATGAAGATAAATATTTTTATCTTGCTTTAGCCTTTTTCGAAACATGTCTCGCTTAATTGTCTGTTGGTAAGTTAGATGATGAGCTAAGTTGAGTAATTCAGCAAAAGAAAGACTAGAAAGCCACTGGCTGTTGTAAAGGAATTTAGCCGGATTCTTACCGCTAAAATTCAAGACCTTGCCTGCTTGTTCTTTCCAGTTTTTACAATTTTCTAAAACTTGCTTTTTAGTCAACTGCGGTCGTAGAGATTTTTTATCGGTTGGGTCACCAATCATTCCTGTAAAATCACCTACCAAAAAAATGACTTCATGACCAAGTTCTTGGAATTGTTTTAATTTTAAAACTCCAACCATGTTACCCAAATGGAGATTGGGCATAGAGGGATCAAAACCTTGATAAAGACGGATTTTTTTACCAGAACGTAAAATTTTTTCCAAAGCCTCTTTGGAGGGATAAATTTTTTCGACTCTTCTAGTTAAAACTTCGTCAATTTTATCCATGGGTTAACTCTAAATTATAAATTTTTCTATGCTATAATGCAAGAATGAGCCGCTGGCAGAAAATTTGGCATCAGCGTAATTCTCACAAAAGATATTATTCTCGTCGTGTTCGTAAAACGAAGAGTAAATTTTTTGCTAAAGGAGCAGTCTTTGCTTTTGTCGCCCTGATTGGTTTTATTGTTTTTAGCGCTGGTTTGTTTGCTTTTTACGCTAAAGATTTACCTCATCCTGATAAAGTTGTTCGTCGGGAAGGTTTTTCAACTAAAATTTATGATCGTAATGGTGAGCTTCTATATGATATTTTCTCCAATGAAAGACGTACTCCGGTTGAGCTTGAAGAAGTTCCTGAGCATTTAAGAAACGCGACTGTTGCTATTGAAGACAAAAACTTTTATCAACATAGTGGATTTGACGTCTTAGGTATTTTTAGAGGTTTAAGTAAAGTTATTTTTAAAGGTCGGGCTCAGGGTGGTTCTACTTTAACGCAACAATTAGTTAAAAATGTTTTACTTACTTCTCAAAGATCAGTTACCAGGAAGTTAAAGGAATTTATTTTAGCTGTTCAGATTGAAAATCGTTATTCTAAGGATGAAATTTTACAGATGTATCTCAATGAAATTCCTTATGGAGGAACGGCTTGGGGAGCACAAGCTGCTTCAGAAATTTATTTTGATAAGGAAGTTTCTGAATTAAACTTAATAGAATCGGCTGTTTTGGCTGGTTTACCTCAAAGGCCGACGGCTTATTCCCCTTTTAATGATGATAATGCTTACATTGGGAGGACAACTCAGGTTTTAAGAAGAATGAGAGAAGATGGTTATATTACTAAAGAACAAGAACAAGAAGCTTTAAAACAGTTGGAGGAAGTAGAATTTGCCTCAGAGGGAGTGAGTTTTAAAGCCCCTCATTTTGTGATGTATGTGAAGCAGCAATTAGAGGATCGTTACGGTGAAAGTTTACTTGAGGGGGGCGGCTTAAAGGTCCACACGACCTTGGATTTGGAGCTACAAGAAGAAGCACAAAAAACAGTCTCAGAGGAAATTAAAAAAGTAGAATATCTTCATATTACCAATGGAGCTGCTTTAGTCATTGACCCTAAGAATGGAGAGATATTAGCGATGGTCGGTTCTAAAGATTACAATGACCCTGACTATGATGGAAAAGTTAATGTAACTCTCTCTTTACGTCAGCCAGGTTCAGCTATTAAACCAGTTACCTATGTTTCAGCCTTCAAAAAGGGATATACAGCTTCTTCCTTATTAATGGATACGTCAACCGTTTTCCCCGGTGGGGTGGGTTTTCCAGATTATAAACCAGTTAATTATGATGGTGAGTTCCATGGTCCACTTCAAGTTAGATATGCTTTAGGAAATTCCATAAATATTCCTGCCGTAAAAATACTAGCTAAGATAGGGATTAAAGAGATGCTTAATACTGCCTATCAGATGGGCCTGAGTACTCTGGAGCCGACTAATGAAAACCTAAAGCGCTTAGGTTTATCAGTTACCTTAGGAGGTGGCGAGGTAAGGCTCTTAGAATTAGCTACAGCTTATTCTGCTTTTGCTAATAGTGGTTTAAAAGTTGAACCAGTTTCAATTCTAAAAGTTACTGACAAAGACGATAAGGTTTTATTTGAGCATAAGGAAATTTCTGGTAAGAGAGTTTTAACTGAAGAACAATCTTTTCTAATTTCTCATATTCTTTCTGATAATAATGCTAGATTAATTACATTTGGAGAAAGAAATGCTTTGATAATTGGCAGTAGGAGTGTTGCTGTTAAGACAGGAACGACCAATGATAAAAGAGATAACTGGACAATTGGCTGGACTCCTCAAGTTATTGTTGGAGTTTGGGTTGGTAATAATGATAATACTGAGATGAAAGAAGTTTCCTCTGGAATTTCTGGGGCTGCTCCAATTTGGCGTAAAATAATTAATACTGCTTTAGAAGGTAAAGCTAACATTGGTTTTAGTGTTCCTTCAGGAATTGTAACTGCGGAAGTAGATCAAACTTCGGGTTATCGAGCTCATGATGGATTCTCCTCTCGCGTAGAATATTTTATTAAAGGGACAGAGCCTCAGGGAGAAGATCCAGTTCACGCTAAACTTAAAATTTGTAAAGGGCAAGATAAATTAGCTACCATAGCCCAGATAGCCAGAGGAGATTATGATGAGAAAGAATATTTTGTTTTCAAAGAAGATGATCCTTTTTCTATTGATGGAAAAAATCGTTGGCAAGAAGGGATTGATGGATGGTTAGGTACTCAGTCTGATTCTCGTTATCACCCACCTACAGATTATTGTGGGGCCACAAGTGAAATTGAAGTTAGAATCGATAATCCTGGTCATGAATCTCAGGTAAATAATAACGATGTTCAAGTTTCAGGAAAAATTATTGCTGAAAATAATATTAAGAAAATAGAAATATTAATTGATGGGGATGTAAAAGAAACGATTGAAAACAACAGTAAATTCGATAAGATCTTCCATCTTTCTGATGGGACTTACTATATTGAAGTTAAAGCTTATGATGAAAAAGATAATAAGGGGGAAAGAGGAGCAAGAATTGGGGTAAACGTTCCTTGGGATTATGAACCCACTCCTTCTCCTATTATGACCCCAACACCAACTCTAACACCTTAAATTCAGAAATCTCTTCCTTAAGTGTTATAATATGGCTGTGGTTGAGTCTTTATTAAAAAGTAAAGAAACTGCCCTAAAATATTCTTCTAAAAAAGAATCTTCTTTTGGTGAAACAATTACAGAAAAAGAAGAAAGAAGGAATAAGTTTATTGGCGATTTAAAAAGTTTAGTTAAACTTCCTGGTGATTTTGTAAAAGCAAATAAGGATACTAAGACAAAAATAGCTGAAAAGGGCATAACTTGGATAGAAGAAAAGGCCTTTAATAATTTAAAAGAAGATGAAGGTAAAGAATTTAATAAAGAAGAAAAGGTTTGTTTTTATTGTTTTAAGAAAGAAAAAACTGAGATGATGTATGTTTATCTTTATTTTCTTTTAGTTACCAATAATAATAAATTTGGGAACCTTCTTGAATTAAATGAAGAAAAGGAAACAAAGCTTAAGTTTATAAACAATCTTTTTCCAAAAAAGGATACTTTTTAAAAAGGAGTATTTAGAGGGAAAGGTAAGAATTATTAACTTTTTATTTTTATTTTAAGCTTATCTCTAAGATTTTTTATTATTTTTTCTCTTACTTTTTTTACTTCTTTATCGGTTAACGTCTTTTTTTCATCTTGATAACTGATTCTTAGAGTAAAATTTTCCTTAAAAGAATCAACTAAATCTACGGTTTCAATAATTAAACTAGTTGATTTAATCAATTCAATTATATCTTCGATAGGAACATTTTTATCAATAACTAACGTTAAGTCTTCGATAATGGCTGGATATTTAGGAATAGGCTTATATTCTTTAATAGAACTAGCTGATTTTAAAATTTGGTCAAGTTCAATATCTACAATAATAGTCCTTTCTTTAATATTAAAATCATCTCTTATTTTATGATCTAGCTCCCCTATCACCCCGACAGGTTCTTTATCCACGATAATTTCAGCTAGATTATTATGTTTAAATATTTTACCGTAAGTGGTTTTTTCAAGTTCATAAGGATTAAATTTGTAATCTTTAATATTAAGTTCATTTAAAAGTGTTTCTAATATTCCCTTAACTGAATAAAAACTGTCTTTCGTAATCGCTAGAGTTAATGTCAGATTTTCTTCAGGTAATTTATCTTCTTTGATAAATAGGTAAATATTAGCTATCTCAAAAATTCTTATTTTATCTTGATATTTTTGATTATTTGAAATTACCGTAAGTAATGAGGGGATGAGAGAGGGTCTCATAATATTTTCTTCAGTTAGTGGATTATCAATTTGGATGCAATCACTTTTTTCTATTTTAACTTTTTCGAGAATTTGAGGACTTACCATTGAGTAATTATAAGTTTCATTAAAATTTAAAGATTTAAGTACATCTTTTATTTTGCTTTGCCAATTAAGGTTCTGATTTCCTCCATCTTGAGGGATATTGCCAACAAAAAGATTATTAGGGATATTATAATAGCCGTAGATGCGAGCTATTTCTTCAATAAGATCTTCAGGGATATTTATATCTTCCCATCTCCAGTGAGGAACTAAAGCTTCTATCCCATCCTGTTTTATTTTAGTTTCAAAGCTTAAATTATTAAGAATCTTTCCAGCTTCTTCAAGACTGATTTCAATACCAGTGACCTCTTTTAACTTATCTTTTGTAAGGGATACTTTTTTGGGTTTTTGGGGATTTGGGTAGATGTCAATAAGATTGCTAGCTATGGAAGCATCGCAATTATCCTTAAACATTTTAATCGCTCTTTTCATGGCTGGAATTACTCCTTCGGGATCAACTCCTTTTTCAAAACGAGAAGCGGCTTCTGTTCTGAATGATAATTTTTGACAAGTTTGACGAATCTTAATAGGATCGTATGTTTGAATAAACAAAAGAACTCTCTTAGTATTTTCATCTACCTCTGAGTTAGCTCCGCCCATGATTCCACAGAGGTCAATGAGTCTTTTTTCTCCATCTTCAATAACAATGGTTCCTTTGGGGAGTTTTCTTTCTTTATTATCAATAGTTACAACAGTCTCCTCTTCTTTTGATTCTCTTAACGTCATTTTGTTCTTTTTAATTTTATCGTAATCAAAAGTGTGCATTGGTTGTCCAAGTTCGGTCATGAGGTAGTTAGAGATATCAATAACATTATTCAAGGCCCTGATACCTGCTTTTTCTAGCCTTTCTTGGGTTATCTTAGAAGATGGCTTTATTTCGACGTTATCAAAGATTAAAGCAGTAAAACGGGGGCAGAGACTATCTTTATTAATCTCTACTCTTAACTGAAGAGGCTTTTTAATTTCAGAAAGTTTACTTTTATCTTCTTTGGGTTCTATCAGTTCTGCTTTGATATTGAATCTAGGCAAAATAGCATTCAATTCTCTGGCTATACCATAAATAGATAAACAATCAGGTCGGTTACTAGTTATTTCTATTTCGTAAATGGAATCATTCTTTGAAGGAATTATTTTTTCGACTGATTGGCTACACAAAGAAAGATATTCAGCAATTTGCTTCACACTTGCTTTTGTTTTTATAAAATCTCTAAGCCAAGAATCGGGAATTAATATATTCATTTTAAAATTGGTTTAGGAAGCGAAAATCGCTATTAAATAATAATCTGATATCATCAATACCATATTTCATCATCAAAACTCTTTCTAATCCAAAACCTGAGGCAAAACCAGTGTATTTATTAGGATCAATTCCCCCATTTTTTAGGACTTGAGGGTGAACCATTCCGGCCCCTCCAATTTCCACCCATCCTTCCTTGCATACCTTACATCCTTTGCCTCCACAAACTGAGCAAGTAATGTCAACTTCAAATGATGGTTCAGTAAATTGAAAGTGAAACGGACGAATTCTTGTTTTTCTATCTTTACCGAAATATTCTTTAACAAAATAATCTAAAGTTCCTTTAAGGTGAGTAATATTAATTCCTTTATTGATTACCAGAGTTTCAAATTGATAAAACATTGGTGCGTGTGAGGTATCAATTTGTCGACGGTAACATTTGGCAATATTTAACATTCTTATAGGTGGTTGGTGTTTTTCCATCTCCCTTATCTGTCCTGATGATGTATGAGGAGTTAAAACTGCCCCTCCGTATTTTTTGTTTTTTAATCCTTTAATAAAGAAAGTTTCCCATTCATCTCTAGCTGGGTGGTTTTTTGGCATGTTGAGTTTTTCAAAGGCGTACCAATCCCACTCAATTTCTGGATAAGAAACTTGTTTAAAACCTATTCTTTTGAAGATATCACTTATTTCTTGAGAAGCTAAAGTAATCAGATGAAGATGTCCAAGGTTGGTTTTTTCCCCAGGCATGGTAACATCAAACCATTTATCATCCTTATTTTCTTTTTGCTTTAAAATAATTTTTATTTGTTGTTTAATACCATCTTCAACAACTTTTTTTGCTTCGTTGATAAGTTTCCCAATTTCTTTTCTTTCTTCTGGTTTTAATTTAGGAACTTCTTTTAATAAATTTGTTATTCCACCCTTACGTCCCAGGTAACTAATTCTTATTTGTTCTAATTCGTCTTTTGTATCTGCTTCAATAATGCTAGATAAAGCTTGATTCTTGAGATTTTGAATTTTATTTAAATCCATATTTTAATGTTGGCATAAAAGTAGCTAATAAACAATATTCCCTTAAAAAAATCCTCCTTACGGAGGTTATTGTTTTTAGGTCTATAAAAAGCAAAATCCAACCTCCCTTAAAAAACAGCTTAGGCAAAAAATAATAAACCTTCATTTGCTGTCCAGGTAGTGGTTGGAACTTGCATTAGGTGCAATTATAAAGGAAAATGTGATTTGTTGTCAAGAGGTTTTTTCAACTTTTTTGTAGATGCTGTCGAAGGCCTTAGGATCAGAGCTAATTATTTCACAAAGCATTTTGCGATTAATTTCAATTTTATTTTCTTTTAGGGCATTAATAAATCGAGAATAGGAAAGATTTTTATCGGATAAAGCAGCATTTATTTTCATAATCCAAAGTTTTCTGAAGTCTCTTTTTTTGAGCTTGCGTCCAATAAAAGCATATTGACCAGCATGAAGATCAGCTTCTTTAGAAACTTTATAAAGCCTTCCTTTTGTCATCCTAAAACCCTTAGTACGTTTGAGGACTTTTTTATGTTTTTTAGATCTGGTTATTCCTGTTTTTACCCTCATTTTATTTACCTAGTATTTTTTTAATCTTCCCCTTCATCTTCCCTTTCATTTCTTTGGGAATTTTCTGGCTTCTAACTTGGCTTTTTTTCTTTTTTCTTCTTAAGTGTCTAACGTGAGAACCACGAAACAGAACTTTTCCGGTTTTAGTAACCCTAAATCTTCTTTTAATTGATTTTTTAATCTTTAATTTCTTTTTTTTCATCTTTTTTAACTTTCTCTGGTACTAAAGTCATCTCTAATCTTTTACCAGTAATTCTTGGCTCAGTTTCGACTTTAGAGAAAGCACCTACTTTATCAATAACTTTTCTGAAAAGAGTATAAGCAAGATCTTTTTTTGTTATTTGCCTACCTCTTAACATTAAGTTTATTTTTACTCTATGCCCTTCTTTCAAGAACTTTTCAATTTTCTTAATTCTAAAGTTAAGATCATTTTCAGCAATAAACAATGTCAATCTTATTTCTTTTAGCTCAGATTTCTTAGTCCTCTTCTTTTCTTCTTGTTGTTTCTTAGCCTCTAGATATTTAAATTTTTTAAAGTCAATAATTTTACAAACTGGTGGGTTTGCTTTTGTGGCAACCTCAACTAAATCTAGTTTGGCTTCTCGGGCTTTAGTTAAAGCCTGGCTAAGACTTAGAACTCCGATTTGCTTTCCTTCTGCGTCAATAACCCGGATCTTTTCGGCACTTATATATTGATTTATACGATAGAATTTTCTGGGTTTCTTATACAAAGTTTTAATTAGTTTATCAAATTTGTCTCTTTTTATCAATATCTTCCTTGAGAAGGCTAATAAATTTATCTAATTTCATATTTCCAATGATCCTACCACCTCTGGTTCTAATACTAATGTTTTTACTCTTAATTTCTTTTTCCCCAACAATAATCATATAAGGAATTTTTTGCATTTCAGCATCTCTTATCTTTGCTCCGACCGTTTCACTACGATCATCTAGATTAACTCTTATTTTTTCTTCTTTAAGTTGTTTTTGTATTTTTTGTGCATAATCTTTTTGTTTATCAGTAATAGGGATAATAATAGCTTGTATGGGGGAAAGCCAAGGAGGAAAGGCACCTACAAAGTATTCAATCAAAAGAGCAATTAAGCGTTCATAAGATCCCAGAATTGCTCTATGGACTATTACTGGTGAGATCTTTTTTCCATTTTGATCGATATAGTTTAAACCAAATCTTTTAGGAGTGGCAAAATCTAGTTGAACAGTAGGGATTTGGATTTCATTTCCCAAGGCATCTTTAAACATAAAGTCTAGTTTAGGGCCATATAAGGCTGCTTCTCCTTCACGTTTTTTAGCGTCCAACTTCATTTCATTGGCTACTTCTTCCAGTATTCTTTCGCATTCGTCCCAGTCCTTGGCTTCGCCTATATATTTTTCTAAATGACCGTAGTCTCTAACAGAAAAAGAAACCCAGTGTTTCCCCCAAAGACCAAGACCACCGTAGAAATCTTTAATAATATTAACAATATTGATTATTTCATCTTTTACTTGATCGATTCGACAAAAGGAATGGCCATCTTCAATAGTGATTGCATAAACTCGATTTAATCCTCCGATTTCTCCAGTCTTTTCAGCTCGGTATTGTTTTTCCGATTCCATGTATCTTATAGGTAGATCACGATAAGATCTTGGTTTTGAAGCATAAATTTGAGTTTGATGAGGGCATAGGACTGGCCTCATTACAAAATCATGACCTCTTGGAGAAGAAACACAAAATAATTCTTCCCTAAATTTGTCTGCATGGCCAGATAATTTAAAGAGTTCTATTTTTGCTAAATGAGGAGTCATCACCTTTTCAAAACCATAGTGTTGGCAAATTTCTTCAACATATTTCTGTAATTCGTCTTTAAGGATAGTACCCTTCGGAGTATAAAGAGGTAACCCTGCACCAACTAAATCAGAAAAGCAAAAAAGGTCTAATTCTTTACCGATTTTTCTATGGTCTCGTTTTTTGGCTTCTTTAATTACTTTTAAATAGTTATTTAATTCTTTTTTATCTTCAAAACAAGTACCGTAGATACGGGTAAGCATTTTATTTTTTTCACTTCCCTTCCAATAAGCACCAGCTAAAGAAAGAAGCTTGAATGGTCCTATTTTTGAAGTATTATTTATGTGAGGACCTTTACAAAGGTCTGTGAAACTAGTATTTTTATAAATAGAGATGCTATTGCCTTTTTCTTTTTTAATATCTTCAATTAATTCTAATTTATAGGGTTGGTTTTTAAATATCTTTTTTGCTTCTTCATAAGTAATTTCTTTTTTTTCAAAGGTAATAGCTTCTTTTTTAATTTTTTCCATTTCCTTTTCTATCTTTTCAAGATTTTTTTCAACAATTGGTTTTTCAAATTCAAAATCATAGTAAAAACCGTTCTCAATCGCTGGTCCAATCCCAAGTTTAGTTTTAGGAAAAAGTTTAAAAACAGCCATGGCCAGAAGATGGCTACAGCTATGCCTCATTATTTCTAATTGGTTATTTTCTTTCATCTTAATTTAAGTTTGCGCTTCTAATTTCCAAAGCTTTGTTAGTGACTTCGATTATCTGCGCAAAGAAGTGCCCAACTACAGGTAGCCCGCCTAACCATTTAAGAATCATCCCAAAGAGGGTAAAGAAAAGAGCAAAACCAAGAGTTGCCCCAATGGCCCAGAATAACCCGGCAGAAAAATATTTGGCGAAATGTTTACTGTATCTTTTTGTTTTCATAAAAATTAGTGGGTGGTACAGGAGTCGAACCTGTGACCTCCACAATGTCAATGTGACGCTCTAACCAGCTGAGCTAACCACCCTTCCTATAAATATTGTACTAAAAAGAAAAAACTTAAGCAAGATTATCCAACCGAAGTAGCAGCATATCTTTCTCCAGACATCGACCATTGAGTTCCAGTTTTTTTGAAAGAAGACCAATAGTTTTTCTTGGATGTTCTTCCATTGAAAACTTCTAGCCAGCTGTTGGTTTCTTCAACTGTTTTCCTTAATAAGATAAGATTCTCTTTAATCTTTTCAAAGAAATTAATATGATAAGTACCTATAGCTACGGGAGCTTGTTCAATAGTTTTATCAATCTCTTTGTCTAAATTTTTAAGACCTTTTTTAAGAGTTTTGATTTCCTCTAATATCTCTTTTATTTTTGTTTTTCTTCTTGGTCTTTTTGGGTGTAAATAAGCTTTTCTTGGCTTTTTACAAATTGAAGTTGTTCAAGCTTTTCTTGAACTTCTTTAGAATTCTCTTTCAAAGGATCCAAATGATTGTCGCCTTCATTGCGAATAATCTCTAGGATGCTTTGATTGAATGCTCCCCCACTCTTTTTTTGAGTTTTATCAGTCATGTTGAGAGGCAGGTCGTTGTTAATATATTACAATTTAGAGAAATTGTCAATGACCTGTCGTTTCCTCAAAATTTGCCTAATATAGGCCTTTTGAGCTTCATTTTTAAATGACTCTTGGGTTTCTTTTTCAGGGATAGATTTGATCATTTGCTCTACTTGATCATCAGTTACTTTTATTTTCTCTTCGTCAGCAATTTTGGATAAGATCAGTTCTAGTTTGATAGTTTGTGCAGCTTGATTTTGATATTCTTTTTTAATCTGGTCAGATGTTTTTCCAGAAGAAGCTAAATATTGTTCTAACGTTAGCCCTAATTGATTGGTCTGGTCAATTAACTTGGAAAGCATTTTATTGGCTTCTTCTTGGATTAAAATTTCAGGAACTTTAAATTTAATTGATTCAATTAATGTTTTAAAAATTTTATCAAGCTTTTTTGTTTCTGTTTCTTGTGTTTGTTTTTCTTTATCTTCACCAGGAACCCAGATTTTATCTGAGGCCAACACCTTTTTTATTTCCTCTTTGTATTTACCTAATTTTATCTCTGGAATTTCGCAAGTAGTTGCTTTAATTTGCCAGTCTTTGTTTTCTTCTAAAGAAACGACACTTATTTGAGGATTAACAATCGGTTTAAGTTTATGTTCTTTGACGGCTTCTAAATAAAGATCAGGAATGATTTCTTTTAATATTTCCTGGTAGACAGTTGTTTTATTAAGTTGTTTTTCAGCCATTTTTACAGGAGCCTTACCTTTTCTAAAGCCTTTAACGTCAATAACCTTGGCAAGTTGTTCTAATTTTTTCTGATAGGCCGTTAAAACCCTTTTCCAAGGGATATTAATGGTGATTTCGATTGTCCCATCGGGAAGTTTATTTAAAGCTGATATCATCTATGACCTCCAAGACTTCTTGTTCTTTGTGAGGTAGTCTGATTTTTAAAAGAAAAACTTTTCGGTTTTTTCTCAAAACTTTGAAAAATTTCCTTTTTAGACTTTGATGAATTAACAATTTTTTTATTCATAAGTTAAACCTATTATAACAGAAATAATTACTTGTGAAAAGTAAGAAATAGAGAGGCTTTCAATAAAAAGGCTATTTCTTTTTACTGGAAGTTTTTAGAAAAAGTTTTTTCCATAACTTTTCCTCTTTTTGAAAGAAAAGTAGATAAACAATTTCCAGAATACCAAGAAGGTTAATGATTAAGATGGCGATATACCAAATTTTTTGTTTGTTTTGGGCAGCTCGCCACAAAGCCCAACCCTTCCAAGCAAGACCCCAGAGTAAAATAAAAATGAAACGAGGATCGTTGATATTCAAGATTTGATTAATATTTTCCACTTTTTTTTATTCCTCCTCTATTGTTTTTTCAATCTCATCTAATTCTTTGTCAATATCAGTAAAATCAGTAGTTTGTAAATCATATTCTATATCTTCTATTTCATCGCTTTCTGATTGCTGATCTAGTTTTTGGGTAGCTTCATCTGTTTCTTCTTGTTGAATTTCTTTAGTTATTTCTTCTTGTGGAGGTGTTATCTGCACTTTTTGGTTTTGTTTGGCCTGGTTTAAATTTTGATTATTCATCCATAAAAAAGTAATTGTCCCCAAAGAGAAAACAGCAACGACAACAAAAATATACCAGAATCTTTCTAAAAAATTTTCTTTTTCTTCCATTTTAATCTCCTCTTAGTGATTTTAATTCTTTAATAATTTCGATTAAGTCTTGATGAATAGTAATGATATCATTTTTGATTTCTTTAACTAACTCTTTCAATTCTGGTAAAATTTCTCTAGGGTTTTCGCTGTTATTCATTTCTTCAAGCTTCTCTTGTGATTGAGGCATTAGCTCACTTGTGATTTTATCAAAATTAATTTTTAAATCCTCGATTTTTTCTTTTATATCACTTGAATTTATCTGTTCATTTTCTTCCTCGATTTTTTCCATTCTAGACTCAATTCTGCCTAGGATAATCCCTAGTCTTTCTGTAGCAGTAAAAAGTCTGTTCATCATCTTATAGTAGCGGTTTTTAATAATATTTCTTTTTTGTTCAGTTAAGCGGGCTGTGCGCGTAGCTGTTTGTTCTTGTATATTAGATTGGACAGTTTCTTGCGTCATTTCGGTTTTTCTCACTTGAGTATCTGTTGGACCATCATTTTGAGCCAAGACAGGAATAACAAGGAAAAACATTAAAGGGAGGATGATGACAGTTGTAAAGATATTTTTCATAATATAGTTATAATAGTAGGTCATTTTTTTAGGTACTGTCAATAGCTAGTCTTCCATTTCAAATTTAATGTCCATATCAAGCAAGGGAGGGTTTAAACTGGCCTCCTTTAAGTCAGTTTCTTGAAGTTGTTTGTCAATTTCTTTTAAATCTTTTTTCTATTTTTAAAATAATTAAATCATCAGCGTATGGTGAAGGATTACTGATTTCTTGAATTGCTTCAGGGATAGGAGTTACAAGCTCTTCAATATTTTTTTCTAAAAGATCAATTTTAGTTTGTTTAAACCAAACAAAATAGCAATTATAAGTAGAGCTATTAACGTTGCTCCAAAAATACTACTGAAAATAATTAGAAATTTTTTACTTATTTTTATTCTCATTTTAATCAGCTGTTTTGATTTCTCTCATAACTTCTTGCAATTGGTTACTAGACTCTTTTAGATATTGATGTGATTGCTCAAAAAGATATTGAGCTTCATTATAATCTTTGTTTTTATATTTATCAGTTGTCTTTATTTGAGACAAAGTCTGTTGAGCTTCAAATTCTTTTTCTTGGCTTTTTAGAAGACGACTTTCAGCTTCAATCAACCAACGTTCTGCTTTTATTGTTTGTTTATCTCCTTTTTGTCTTATTTCCCCTAATTTTTCTTTTAAGAGAGTTACTTGTTTATTTATTTTATTTCTAAAATTGATTTCCTTACTAGCAAAAATACTCCCCAAGGTTTGATAACTTAAGGTTTCTGTTATTTTATAGCTTTCTTTGTTTTCTTGAGCTAATTTTATTAAATCTTCTAAATTATCAGCGGCATTAATGCTGTTTTGGTGAGTCGAATACAAAGCAATGTTTTCATCTAGCTTAAGATAGATGATACTTTTTTCATAATTAGAAATCCCCGTTGTTTCTGATAGTTTTAACCTTATAGCAGCAAGATAAGTATGAATTACTTCATCTTCATTAAGAAGCATTTTTGCAGTTTTTTCTTTAGCGGTATTTTTACTGGTGAGGGTTTTATAGCTCAGGTAAGCTTCTTTAGCGGTTACATATTCATCGTGTGATTCCCTATATTTATTGAAATTAAAAAGATAATCTTCATAAGCTTTTTTGAAATTAAATTCTTGTGCATAAGCGAAAGAAAAAGTGAAGAAAAAAAGAATGGTAACAAAAAAAATGAGCAGTTTCTTCATGATTTCATTTTATCTTTTAAAATTTTGTTTGTCTACTTATTCGTAACGTAAAGCTTGAATAGGATTAAGTTTAGCTGCTTTTCCGGCAGGAACCACTCCAAAGATAACTCCAATCATGACAGAGACAAAAAATGCTAGTAAGATTGACCAGAAAGTTATAACGGCTGGAAAGAATTGATTTATTAGAAGGGTGCCTAAAACTCCAATAGTAATTCCTGTCAGTCCCCCACCAACAGAGAGAACAATAGATTCAATTAGGAATTGGGTAAGAATTATTTTAGGAGTTGCTCCGAGAGCTTTTCTTAAACCAATTTCCTTTGTCCTTTCGGTGATAGAAACTAACATAATATTCATGATTCCAATTCCTCCAACAATCAAGGATATGGCAGCAATTCCAGATAGGGCAACGGTCAAAGCACCAAGAATTTGTGAGACAACAGATAAAAGACTCTCTGTATCGATAACGGAAAAATCGTCATCATCAAGAGTTCTTAACATTATTTTTCGGCCTCTATTTTAGCTTGTTCAATTGAATCTTGATCATTGGCTTGGAGCCAAAATCCATGAATATTTTCCATATCAAAAGTACTTAAAGCGGTAGTCACAGGAATAAAAATTTGATTATCAGTATCAACACTACCGATAGATCCTTGAGGGCCCAAGACTCCTAAAACGGTAAATCTGTTTTCAGAAATAGTAACTTTTTTGCCGACAGGATCACTTTCATCGAAAAGTTTTTCAGCAACACTTTTTCCTAAAATGACAACTTTTTTAGCTGCTTCTTGCTGAGAAAGAGTAAAGAAGCTCCCAATTTCTGGGTATTCATCTCTAATATCTGGATATTCATAACTAACTCCAGCCGCTTGGGTGATTTTGCTCTTCCCTTTATAAGAAACGGTGGCACTATTTTCTGTATAAGCCATAACTCTTTTGATACTGGTACTTCTTTGTTTTAATTGCTTTCCTTGAGCAATGGTTAATCTAGAAGCGGCCATTCCTGCTCCTTGGATACCTCCGCCTTCTCCTCCAGGATCAAATTCACCAGGCATGATATATAAAATATTAGAACCAATACTTTCAAGTTGAGAAGTAATGTAAACTTTTAAACCTGAACCAATGGAGATAAGAAGAATAACAGAGGTTACTCCAATAATTACTCCAAGCATAGTTAATAAAGAACGCATCCTATTTGCTTTAAGAGTAATAAAAGCTAGTTTTAATGTTTCAAACAATTTCTCCATCATAAATTTTGATTATCTTTTTGGCGATTTGAGCTATTTTTTCATCGTGAGTGACCAAGACAATAGTGTTTCCATCCCTATTCAGTTTTTTAAAAACTTCAATTATTTCTTTTCCAGTTTTAGAGTCTAAGTTCCCTGTTGGCTCGTCGGCTAAGATAATGCTTGGTTTATTGACTAAAGCACGAGCGATGGCAGTTCTTTGTTGTTCTCCTCCTGAAAGTTGGTTAGGAAAATGAGTGATTCTTTCTTTAAGTCCTAGCAATTCGAGAACTTTTTTAGACCTTTCTTGTCTCTCCTCTATATCAACTCCAGCATAAATTAATGGAAGTTGGACATTGTCTAAGGCTGTAGTTCTTGGGATAAGATTGAAACTCTGAAAAACGAAACCAATTTTTTTGTTTCTTATTTGAGCAAGTTCTCCTTCAGAGAGCTTGGAGACATCTTTGTTTTCGAAAATAACTTTTCCTGAAGTTGGAACATCTAAACAACCAGCAATGTGCATCAGAGTTGATTTACCGCTTCCAGAAGGACCCATGAGGGCGATAAAATCACCTTTTTTTATTTCTAAATTAATTTTTTTTAGAACAGTAACCGAGTGAGAATCAGTGCCATATGTTTTAGAAACATTACTTAACTGAAGAATTTTCATTTTTATTTTTTAGCCTTCTTGCGAAGAATGACTTTTTGGTTTTCTTCAATTCCTTTGACAATTTCAGTTCTAATGTCTGTTTCAATCCCTGTTTCCACTTCAATATCTTTTATTTCTTTGTTTTCAACAACCTGGACATAAGTTTTATTATCCTTTTCTTTGATAGCTTCGCTTGGAACAGCCAAAATATCTTTTTTGTCGTTGATAATTATTTCCACGTCGCCGTTCATGCCAATTCTAAATTTAAGGTCTTCATTTTGAGAAAGGATTATATCAATTGGATAGGCTGTACCACCACCAGTAGTTCTAACAGAAGAGAAAGAGACTTTATCAATTTTCCCTTCAATTATATCTTCAGGATAGGCGTCCAGAATGATATTAACTTTTTGTCCTAGTCTAATTTTTCCAATATCTACTTCATCAATATTAGCGATACACTTCATATTATCTGGATCAGCAATGGTAAAAACAGCCGTGGCGGGAGTAATATTGATACCGGCTATTGGCGCATCAATGTTGGTAACAATACCTTCTATTGGAGAGACAATAGTTGCTAATTTAACAGAGAGGTCAGCGAGTTCGTAGTCTATGATAACAGAATCAAGATCAAACTGAGCTTTTTCTAATATTCTTTTTATTTCATCAGTCACAAGATATCTCTCTTTAGTTTCTTTATAATCATCTTGTGTTTGTTCAAAATCCCAACGCTCACTCATAAAATCTAGCATTTCTTTCTTTAAACTTTTTTGTAAAGATCTTTTATCTAAAGAAGCGATGGCTTGCCATTTTTTGACATGATCCCCTTCTTTAACTCCTACCCATGTTAGAAGACCAGAACCTTGAAATTTTAGATTAACCTGACTTTCAGATTTGATAACTCCAGAAGCATCAACCATTTCAGTAAGATCATATTTTTTAGCAGTGCCTATTTCATATAAGGCAGCAGGATTATAAAAAACGGTCTTTTTAAAACAACAAAGAGAATAGTAATGACAATAATACCAAGGAAGATGAAACTTATCTTTTTATGTCTTTTAAAAAAAGAAAATATTTTACTCATAAGTCCAATTAATTGTATCAAAAAAAATTAAATTGAGAAGACTATCCTTTCTTTTTTAAGAGATACCAAACAATACCGATAATAATGATTGAGAGAAAAAAGATGGCGACATACATTTTTAAATTCCTTTATAGTTTATAATAACAGAATTACTAAATCCAACCTAAGACCATAGCTAGCCCTAGTAAGAAAATAATTAAACCTGAAATTAAATGAAGGTATCTTATATTTTTATCTTTCCAACCGGAAACATTTTCAACGGTGGTAAAACTGATATAACAGATAAAAGTAATGGCAATCATAGGAAGAATAAAAATAGTATTATAAAGTAGTAGCCAAGGGATAGTTTTCATCAAAGCCAATGAAGAAAGAATTCCCCCAGTAATAATATAGGGTCCAATAGTACAAGGAAGTAAAAACAAAGTGACTAAGGCACCGATAACGAAAGCCCCTTTTGGAGAAGTTATTTTAAAGAGAAAGTTTTGCATTTTGGGTCTTAACCAGAGAGGCATCTCGGTTAGAAAACCACCCGGTTTGTATTTTATAAAGTCCTTGATGTTTAAAATACCGATAATAACAGCTGTTCCTCCTAAGATTTTATAGAGTAAAATTCTAATGCTTGTTAATGCTTGGATAAGCTGAAAAGATTTAATGATTATCAAACCATAGAAAAGGTACATGATAAAAACAGCCAGGCTGAAAAGTAAACCCGCCAGAAGGACGTCTTTCTTCTTTTTAGGAGAATAAGTTAGAACAGCTAAGAGGATTAAAGTTAGAACAGCTAAGGCACAAGGATTGATAGCATCAACAGTTGCCAAAGAAATAATTTTGGCTAGAGTAAAAGAACGTGGCTCTTTAATTTCCTCTTGTGGCTGGATAACAACTTCAGTTTCTTTTTCATCACTTATTATTGGGCTTCCGTTCCATTGGAAAATCCAATTGTTTATTTTAATGGCGTTTTGAAAATTTAAGTTTTTTCCAGATAGAGGAACTTTTTCTGGTTTGATAATTTCATAGTCAATGCTTTCTAAAATCAAAGAAAGATCATCTTTAAGTAAGAGATTTTTTAAAATGTCATTTTCTATTTGTTGATTTTTAGTTTTGATTAACACTCTTTCTTTACTCCAGATAGTTGGCCTTCCTGGAATTGCAGAAAGATTAAGATCACCAAAATTTATTTTTCCCTGAAGAGATGGAAATTGATTAGATTTTGTTTTTATTTTTTCTTCAATATTTTTTAGAATTGGTGAATCACCAATAAGAAAATCATCCTCTCCAAAAATAGCTAAAGGAACACCAAGATCAGAATTATATTTTTGATTATATTGGTAAAGCAAAGGGGCGTTGTCTTGTTTTTGGTAGATTTCATATTCGAAGATAATAAGATTAGGATATTTTCGTGGTAGTTGTTCTAAAACAAAAGGATCTACTTCAGCACAGTGAGGACAGCCAATACCCGTAAAATAAACAAAGGAAAACGATTCTTTTTCTTGAGCTTTAATACTAGAAAAAGGATTTAGAAAAAAACAAGCTAGAAAAACAAAAAAAATAAGTAGTTTCTTCATTTTTTTAATAATAAAAGATTATAATTTTGTTTGCAACTATAAACAGAGTAAAAACAAATAAGTGCCGCAGGAGAGACTCGAACTCTCACGGGTTTAACCCCACAGGATCCTAAATCCTGCGCGTCTACCAATTTCGCCACCGCGGCATAGGTTTATTTTACCAGATTTTAGGATAAATTTGAATTTTTAATGAATTTCAGCCTTTTTCTCTTTTAGGAAGGAGCTCCAACTTTCAATAAAGTTGATGAAGGCCAAAAATGGCATATCAATTAAAGCGGTAACAAATACGCTAACAACATTATATTTTTTCCATTTAGATGATAACCATTGACCTAATTTAGCAACAGGAATAGATAAAACGTCTAAGACAAACTCCCAAACAGTTGATTTTTCATCAACGGTTATCTCTTTAGCTCTTTGTCTGATTACTAATCCTGAGAAGATGATAACGGCCACAATCATAGTGTTAATAAGGATGGAGGTTGGTGGTAGGCCAAAAAAACGAAGAGCCCAAATAATAGCTCCTAGGGAAATGACAACAGCTACAAGATAAAATAAGGTAATAAAGAAGTTGAAAATATAATTTATTCCTTTGGAGACTTTAATTTCATAGATGTCATTTCTTTTTTTGGAATAAACAATTTTACCTATTTCTTCGGTAATAACGGCTAAATTATTTTTAGGTGGTTTTTTAGTAGTAATAGTTAGAAATAACATTAAGATAGTTGGAGCAATAATATCAGCTGCCATGGCTTTAGGGTTAAAATGACCATATAACCATTTAGCTAATGGGACTTCAACTAAAAATAAGGAAACACTATTGGCAATAAGAATCGATAAGGTAGAAAAAATGGCCATTTTAATTAGTCGTCTTCTTAATGTTTTAAGCCTTTTATCATAGGCTTCTCTTAAAATATTTTTTAACGCTTTTTGATCATTCAACTTTTCCTTAATATCCCCCTCTTTTTTAATGAGACTATCCAAAATATCCTTTAAAAGAAGCCATAAAGTATCATACCTTTCACAAATTTTAAAGAATTTACCCGAAAGTGGATGATGTAAATCTTTATCAAGATCTTTACGTATTTCAGTGATATTATTAGCAATTTTTTCTATTGTTTCAAGAGAAGCATCATTCCAGTTTGAATGACGATATTTTAATAGTCGGTAACTAATAATAGGATCATCCAAATGGAATAGAGTGCGGTGAACAGCAATAAAGATTTGAATCCTTTTATCTTCATCATTGATAATATCTAAGGGATTCATTTGGATTCTATTTTCCATTAAGGTGGCCATAGAGGAAATGAGAGTATTTTCTCTAATTGGTGGAGCAAGGGTCTCCTCTATCTCACAGGCAGCAATTTCCAAGGTCCAGTTATAAAATTGGACTCTATTCTTGCGGTTTTTAGAAGAGAGGTCACGTTTAAGAATATAAATATATTTATCTAATATTTTTTGGACAACACCAATTTTATTTTGTGGAATTTGGTCGTTAGGTAAGTGCCCTCCCCTAATAGATTCTAAGACCAGAGCTTCGGCTGCTTTCTCTGAATTAATATTGTTGGCTAATTTCATACCAGAAATTTCCGTAATAAGCCTTCTCTTAAGTTTTCTTTCAATAGCTGTTCTTCTAACTAATTGTTCTTCTTTCCAGTTAATGACCCTAATAACCGTTTCGTAAGCAGAGGCTACTTTAGAGGCAATTTCGTCAACATGAATAACCGGAACCTTCTCTTGAGGTTCAAGACTTTCCTTATAATTTTTGTATCCCTTAATTAGTTCTTGGATATTTGAGGAAAGATTCCTTGAGGGATCTGGTTCATGATTTTCTGAAAAATGACTGGTCTCTTCAGAAAAGATAGTTTTTTCTTCCATAAGATTATTGTATTACAGATAGTATAAATAGAAAAACTTAGATAGTCAAAGACAAAGTTTTAATACAGCCTTCAGTTTCGAAGTTTTCAATTTTATTCATAAAGTAACGAACTTTATTGGCCCATGTTTTGGATGGAGGAGCATAAATAGGACCCATTTTTTCAGGAGTATCTAATCTACGATCAATATACTTCTCTTTTAAGGTTTTAGCTACCTTTTCAAAGGATTTTTCCCAAGAATTGAACCTATATGCTCCATTGGCCCAACCATAGGCATTGTAGGAGTTATAAGGTATTTGTTTCCCAAAGGTAGATTCAACACCTGAAATAGCCGGAATAAGTTTCCAGTCAATTCCGTATTTGTCGGCAACTTTTACCAAGTAAGCAGCTTTATTGGAAAATGGTGAGTTATAGGACTCTAAAAATTTCTTAATTTTTCGATCCTGCAATCCTTTTTATTTATAAAAAACTCGTCTTTTAAGACAGCAGAAGTACCAGCCATAAGAATTTTATCGTTATTAGCATAGGCTGGTTTAGCTATGAATATTACTACAAAAAGAGCAGCAATAAAGGTTAAAGTTATTTTTTTCATAAGTTAAATTATTAATCCAACTAAAAAATCCTAAAGTACAGAAATTAACCTATACTTTAGGATCTGGGGATAATTCTATCAGACGAATTTAATTTTGTCAAGTTTTCCACAATTTGAATATTATAAGAGGATCAGAGGCTTAATAATAGAATAAAGTCTTTAAAAAGTAACGAAGTGGTTAATTTTGGCGTTTTCTTTGAGGTTGTCTATCCAAGATTGAAATTTATTACCCATCTTTTCTTGGAGGAGAACTTCCTTTACTTTTTCTTTATTATCTTCTAATGTCGTCCCTTCTTCGAAATAAGTTTTGTTTTCTTCAAAAAATGTTTCTATTTCTTGATCAGATACTTCAATACTTTCACTAACAAGTTTTTCTATAATAATTTGGTTTCTTAAGTCTTCTTCTAAGTCTTTTCTGGTTTGTTTTTGAGTAGCTAAAATATTATCTAAATTTTGTGATTGAGCGGCTAACTGGTCTTCGATCTCTTTAACTTTTTCTTGAATTTCCTCACTAGTTACTTTTACATTTTTTCTTTTAGCTTCTTGCTGAATTAAAACTTCAGTAATTTGATTGTCTAAAATTTGTTCTCCTAGTTGTTTCTCTAGTTCTCTATTTATGGTAAAACGAGTGATTGGTTGATAATTAACCGTAGCCACAATAAACCAGTTTTTTAGAAAGAGAAAGATACCTAGGAAAACGATAACAAAAATAAGGAGATAAAGATTTCCACCTTTGACGGCATTTTTACAGTATTTACAAAAACCAGCTTTGGTTAGTTTTTTACCTTTAAAAGAAAAGATGTTTTTTAAAGATTTTTTATTTGTCATTTTGTTGATTCTATCATAAAAAAATA
>FUWD013430144.1_pt2 | contig 30169 bp, 25 predicted proteins | sample 1063281 | NCBI WGS metagenome assembly FUWD01 (sample SAMEA79048168, study PRJEB19326) | metagenome | biome: marine | reverse complement strand
ACGTTTTGCTGAAGGTTCAGGGAATTCTGGTGTTTCTAATAATGGTTGGTATCCTGGTGATGAATGGAAAGGAGATGTTGCAAGGATGATGATGTATATGTATGTTCGATACGATGCTATATGTTTGCCAACTAACGTTGGTATTGGTGACAGCAGTTTAACACAAGATGCTATGATAGATCTATTTTTAAAATGGAATGTAGACGACCCAGTATCTGCCATTGAAGTTGCGAGAAATGAATATCACGAAAACACAAATAATTCTGCTGCCCAAGGAAACAGAAACCCATTTATAGACAACCCTTATTTAGCAACTATTATTTGGGGAGGTAACGATAATGCAGAAGACTTATGGGGAATATCAAGTGACGACGACGTTGCTCCTTCTCAACCTGATAATGTTACAGCTAGTAACCAAACAACAACATCCATCGATATAGAATGGAATCCTTCTGAAGATAATGTTGGAGTTACTGGATATAGTATTTATATCGATAATGTTTTAGTATTTCAAACAACGAATAGCAGTTTTCAATTAATAGAACTGACTCCTGATACCCAATATGCTATAGAAATTGAAGCAAGAGATTTAGCTAATAATAAATCCGAAAAAAGTATTGTTTTAAATAGTTCTACAACTGTGGATACTTCTGCACCTTTAGCTCCAACTAATATTACAGGAAGTAATATTTCTGGAACAGCATTTAAAATAAATTGGAATTTAGCGGACGATGATACTGCCGCAACTGGATATAAGGTTTTTGTTAATACAGAATTGATAGCATCAACAGCCGACTTATTTTACACTCTAACAGATTTAACAGTTTCTACCACATATAGTATAACTGTTTCTGCTAAAGATGCGGCGGATAATGAATCTGAACAAAGTGCTCCAGTCAACATTACAACAACTGATGGAAGTTCTAACGGTATTAATGAATTGTTTTTCTCTGAGTATGTAGAAGGTGGTGGTTATAATAAAGCCATTGAAATCGTTAACTTAACAAGTTCTGCGGTCGACTTAACTGGCTATTCAATAAAAAAACAATCAAACGGTGGTGGTGACTGGATAGATGAACTTGCTTTAAATAGTGGTTCTGTTGAAAGTATAACGACGGGTGATGTTTTTGTTGTAATAAATTCTTTAGCTGATTCTCAAGAGTTAAATAATCAAGCTGATTTAATTCACCCTAATAGCTCTCCTATAAATTGGAATGGTAATGACGCAGTCGGTTTATTTAAAAATGGCGTTCTGATTGATATTGTTGGTATTTTGGGAGAAACAGCTAAAAATTTCGCGGATATGACCTTAAGAAGAATGGCTAACGTTTCAGAACCTAATACCACCTATTCAAGAAGTGAATGGGATGAGTTTCCAAAAGACAATGTTGAAGATATTGGAAGTCACACCTCAACTTTAAGCACAAGTGCAATTGCTTTTGAATCTTTTAAAATGTTTCCAAATCCAACCAATGGAAATCGGGTGTATTTTAGTGTAACGAAAGATGCAACTATTAATATTTATAATGTTTTAGGTAAACTGGTACAATCCTCAGAAGTTACTCAAAGTAAAAATAGTATTGATATTTCAAAATTTTCAACAGGTATGTATCTTTTAAAAATTAACTCTGGCACACAATTTATTACTAAGAAATTAATAAAAAATTAATAAAAAATTATATATGAAGAAAAACGACTCCTAACTGAGTCGTTTTTTTAATCCCGAAAAAATGAAAAAAACACTACTCTTATTATCTTTATTTTTAACGTTCATAGTTTCAGCACAAGAAGACTATTATGATGATGTAGATTTAACTGCTGAAGGTTTAGAGTTAAAAGATTATTTAGCAACTAAAACAATTACTGCGCATACAAATATTTTGTCTTATGGTTGGGGAGCTCTACAAGCAACAGACTTAAATCCTACTAATAGTTCTGAAGTGCTGTTAATATATGGTTACTCAGCATCTGGTAAGACAGCTAGAGCAAGAGGTGTAAATCAGAATGGTGGCGGACAAGGAGATTGGAACCGTGAACACGTATATCCCAAATCACTTGGAAATCCAAATTTAGGAACTGCTGGCCCAGGCGCAGACGCGCATCATTTGCGCCCTTCTGACGTACTTTTTAATTCTGATAGGGGTAACACAAAATTTGCTGATGGTTCGGGTGATGCTGGAGACCAAAATAGTGGCTGGTACCCTGGTGATGAGTGGAAAGGTGATGTTGCCCGAATAATGATGTATATGTACATTAGATATGGTAACCAATGTAAGCCAAATGGTGTTGGAATTGGAAGTTCTTCTTCTTCCCCAGATGATATGATCGATTTATTTCTAGAATGGAATGTAGAAGACCCAGTTTCAGATTTTGAAAGACAAAGAAATACATACCACGAAAACACGAATAATACATTTGCGCAAGGAAATAGAAATCCTTTTATAGACAATGCGTATTTAGCTACAAGAATTTGGGGTGGAGATGACGCTATAGACTCTTGGGGCCTTTATATAACTTCAGATACGGAAGCACCTACAATTCCTGTAAACGTCTCATTAAGCAACAATACCACAACCAGTATTAATGCAACTTGGACAGCCTCTACAGATAATGTAGGTGTAACAAAATATGAAATTTACGCAAATAACGTTTTAAACGGAACAAGCGCTAACAATAATTATACACTAACAAATCTAGACTCTGGAAATACTTACGCTATTACAGTTGTAGCGAAAGATATTGCCAGCAATCGATCTGAACCCTCTGCAGCAGTTAGTGGTGTAACTTTAACAGATACTACTGCACCAAGTAAACCAAACAATGTTACCATTACAAACCAAACAGGTTCAAGCTTTAAAGTAAACTGGAATGCCTCATCAGATGATTCTGGTGTAACTGGTTATGATGTTTTTGTAAATGATGTTTTTAAAGAAACAGCAACAGCTATCACCTACACCGTAATTGGTTTAGATCCAAACACAACCTATAGTGTAAATGTTTTAGCAAAAGATAGTGCAGATAACAAATCTGAAAAATCTACAACCGTAAATGCAACAACTACAGCACCTACAACGCTATGTGCTGCTGAAACTTTTGAAAACATGCCAGCAAATAGTAGTTCTTATTCTACCTTAAATTGGACTGGAGATAATGGTATAGATTGGTCCGCAGTTAAATCGAGGTCAGACCAAACACTAAATGGCAGAGCAATTGCAATTGCGCTATTAAGAGACGGAGCAACAGGTTCATTGAGTTCTTCTACTTTTGCTAATGGAATAGGAAGCTTAACGGCATCTACTCTGCGTATTTTTTCAGGAGGCTCTGGCACTATAAATGTATTAGTTAACGGAAACGTGGTTGGAACATTACCTTATAGTGATGCGGCACAAACAACAACAATATCTAATATAGATATTGAAGGAAACATAGAAGTTGAAATTAGAAGAGCTGGCCAAGAGGAAGATCGTGTAATTATAGACGATTTAACCTGGACATGTTACACAACTTTAAGCACACCAGAAGAAAACTTAAAAAATCTAACAATATATCCAAATCCAACAAACGGAAACACATTGTATTTTAACTTAACAAAAGATGTTACCATAAGAATGTACAATGTTCTTGGTAAACTAATTAAATATAATAAGATAAGTTCAAAAAACAATAATATTGACATATCTAACTTAACTAAAGGTATTTATCTGTTAAAAATAAATAGTGAAAATCAATTTATTACGAGAAAAATAATAAAAAATTAATACGATTTTTTCAATTTAAAAAAAAGACGACTACCTAATTAGTCGTCTTTTTTTCGTTTATAAATAAGTGAATAACTCTAGAATTTCACTTAAATAAATCTTAACTATTTAACTGAAAAAAAGTAAATTTGCTTTTTACCTCAACACACAAATAAAACAAGACAATGATTCATTTCTTTGGAAATACAAGCAGTAAAGTATTCGCTGTGCAAGCAACAAAAGAACTAACTGCCACCACAGTTTCTAAATTAACGTGGTTGTTTGCCAACCAACCTAAAATAGACGAAGTAGCTATTGATGCTTTTTTTGTAGGTCCAAGGGCCGCAATGCTCACTCCTTGGAGTACAAATGCGGTTGAAATCACTCAGAATATGGGGATTTCTAACATCCTAAGAATTGAAGAATTTACAGTAGTCTCTGAAGATTTTACGGACTTTGACCCAATGATTTCTGAGAAATTTAATGGTTTACACCAAGAGTCTTTTACAATAGCTATCCAACCAGAAGCTATTTTAGACATCGAAGACATTGCTGCGTACAATGCACAGGAAGGCTTGTCTTTAAATACAGAAGAAGTAGCATATTTAGAAAGTATTGCGACTAAAATTGGAAGAAAACTAACAGACTCTGAAGTATTTGGATTTAGCCAAGTAAACTCAGAGCACTGTCGACATAAAATATTTAACGGAACTTTTGTCATTGATGGCGAAGAAATGCCGTCATCTTTGTTCAAATTGATCAAAGAAACTTCGAAACAATTTCCAAACGATATTGTTTCCGCATATAAAGACAATGTGGCCTTTGTAAAAGGGCCTAAAGTGGCGCAGTTTGCCCCTAAAACAGCAGATAAACCAGATTTTTATCAAACGGAAGACTTTGACTCTGTAATTTCTATCAAAGCAGAAACACACAATTTCCCAACTACTGTAGAGCCTTTTAACGGAGCTGCAACGGGTTCTGGAGGGGAAATTAGAGATCGACTTGCGGGAGGAAAAGGTTCTCTGCCATTGGCAGGAACAGCGGTGTATATGACATCATATTCTCGTTTGGAAGAAAAAAGATATTGGGAGCATAAATTTGAAGCGAGAGATTGGTTGTATCAAACACCAATGGATATTCTGATTAAAGCATCTAACGGAGCTTCAGATTTTGGAAATAAATTTGGACAACCTTTAATTACGGGATCTGTATTGACTTTTGAACACCAAGAAAATTCGGCTTCAAGTGCTGCAAAACCTAGAAAATTAGGGTATGATAAAGTCATCATGCAAGCCGGTGGAATTGGCTACGGAAAAGCAGAGCAAGCCTTAAAAGAGACCCCAAAAGAAGGAGATAAAATTGTAATTCTTGGAGGAGATAACTACAGAATTGGAATGGGTGGTGCTGCGGTATCCTCATCAGATACTGGAGAATTTGCTTCAGGCATTGAATTGAATGCAGTACAACGCTCGAATCCAGAAATGCAAAAACGTGCAGCCAATGCAATACGTGGAATGGTAGAAAGTGAAGAGAATTTTATTGTTTCTATCCACGATCATGGTGCCGGAGGACATTTGAACTGTTTGTCAGAATTAGTAGAAGATACTGGCGGTAAAATCGATTTAGATGCTTTGCCTGTAGGAGACCCTACATTGTCTGCTAAAGAAATTATTGGAAATGAATCTCAAGAAAGAATGGGGTTGATTATCGCAGAAAAGCATCTTGATACTTTGCAAAAAATTGCAGCTCGTGAACGTTCTCCAATACACACCGTTGGAGAAGTTACAGAAGATAAAAGATTTAGTTTTAAATCTAAAAAGAAAGGGGATATACCGATGGATGTGGCTTTGGAAGATCTGTTTGGTTCCTCTCCAAAAACGGTCCTAACCGACAGTACTGTCGAAAGAAATTACAAGAATTCTCGTTACAAAATAAAAAATTTAGAAATCTATCTAAAACAGGTATTGCAGTTAGAAGCGGTTGCTTGTAAAGATTGGTTGACGAATAAAGTAGACCGTTGTGTGGGTGGTAAAGTTGCCAAACAGCAATGTGTGGGTCCTTTACAAATTCCATTGAACAACGTTGGAGTAATGGCATTAGACTATCACGGGAAAGAAGGGGTTGCAACCGCTATTGGCCACGCTCCTATTGCCGCTTTGATTGCTCCTGAAGCTGGAAGTAGAAATGCCATTACAGAAGCGCTTACAAATCTTATGTGGGCACCTTTAAAAGAGAATTTAAAAAGTGTGTCACTGTCCGCAAATTGGATGTGGCCTTGTAAAAATGAAGGTGAAGATGCACGTTTGTACAAAGCTGTAAAAGCTGTTTCAGAGTTTTCTATCGATTTAGGAATCAATGTTCCTACAGGAAAAGATTCTTTATCTATGAAGCAAAAATATGCAGATAGTGAAGTAATTTCACCAGGAACTGTTATTATTTCTGCTGCTGGAAATTGTAATGCAATCACCAAAGTAGTGGAACCTCTTTTGCAAATTGATGGAGGCCATATCTACTATATTAATGTTTCTCAAGACGCCTATAAATTGGGTGGTAGCTCGTTCAATCAGACCTTAAATACAATTGGAAATGAAGCTCCGGATGTAACCAATGCTTCTTATGTAAAGAAAACATTTAACACCATTCAAAAATTAATAAAAGCTGATAAAATTAAAGCCGGACACGATATTGCATCTGGTGGTTTTATTACTACGCTATTGGAAATGTGCTTTGCGGATGTCAACTTAGGTGCAGATTTTAATATTTCGGAATTGAATGAAGAAGATACTATTAAAGTATTATTTTCTGAAAATGCAGGAATTGTTTTTCAAGCAGATGCCTCTGTAGAGTCAGCGTTTGAGGAAATGGGAATTACCGCATTCAAAATAGGAACTGCTAATAATTCAGGAACCGTAACTATTAAAAATAATGAAGAAGCGTTTTCTTTTGATGTTACTGAAATGAGAGATGTTTGGTATCAAACTTCTTTTTTACTAGACAGTAAACAAACTGCTAATGGATTGGCGCAAGACCGCTTTGATAATTATAAAAAGCAGCCTTTAACCTATACATTTCCAAAAAACTTTAAAGGAAACTTGCCAAAAATTAGTGCAAAGGCTTCAAAACCAAAGGCGGCAATCATCAGAGAAAAAGGTTCTAATTCTGAGCGTGAAATGGCAAATGCCATGTATTTAGCTGGTTTTGATGTGAAAGATGTGCACATGACCGATTTAATTTCTGGCCGTGAAACTTTAGAAGACATTCAATTTATTGGCGCTGTTGGTGGTTTTTCTAATTCAGATGTTCTTGGCTCTGCAAAGGGCTGGGCGGGTGCATTTTTATACAATGCAAAAGCAAAAAAAGCCTTAAAGAACTTCTTTAAAAGAGACGATACACTGTCTGTTGGTATTTGTAATGGGGCACAATTGTGGATGGAATTGGATTTAATCAATCCTAAACATAAAGTGCATGGTAAATTAGTGCACAATGACTCTCAAAAGCATGAAAGCTCTTTTACCTCTGTGAAAATTCAAGAAAACAACTCTGTAATGTTATCTTCTTTAGCAGGAACAGAATTGGGCGTTTGGATTTCTCATGGTGAAGGAAAATTTAGCTTGCCTGAAAAGGAAGAAAATTACAATATCGTTGCAAAATACGGCTACGAGGGATATCCGAATAACCCCAATGGCTCCGACTACAACACTGCAATGATGAGTGACTTAACCGGAAGACATTTGGTCACCATGCCACACATAGAGCGCTCTACCTTCCAGTGGAACTGGGCAAACTATCCCGCGGGAAGAAAGGATGAAGTTTCTCCTTGGCTCACTGCATTTATCAATGCTAAAAAATGGATTGATACGTGCAATAAATAAATATTTTAAAACTTAGAAAAAAGGATTCATTAGATAGTTCATCCTTTTTGAGTATCTTGTAGTGAACAAAATTCATTTCAATGACCAAAAAACCAACACGGCTTTTTGATTTCCCCCAATATCAATTGCAGGAATACTCACAAGAAAAATGTTTCGTTTACAAAGAAAATAATATTTGGAAAGATATTTCTACACAGAAATATATCGACCAAGCAAATATGGCAAGTAGAGCCCTTTTAAAACTCGGAGTTCAACCGAACGATAAAATCGCTGTAATTACTGTAAACAATAGCTATACATGGCATGTATTAGACATTGGTATTTTGCAGGTTGGAGCACAAAATGTGCCTTTATATGCAACACTTTCCAGTAAAGATTATGCCTATATCCTAACCCACTCTGATGCGCAGTATTGCTTTGTTTCTGATGATGATTTATTAGAGAAAGTAAATGCAGTAAAGGAGCAAACAAATCTTAAAAAGGTCTTTTCTTTTAAAGAGTTTGAAGGAGACGACAGCTGGAATTCCTTCCTTAGTCTTGGCGAAGACCAAACCTTACAAACAGCAGTTGAGCAACGAAAACAAGAAGTAAAAGAAACGGACTTAGCTACAATAATTTATACTTCCGGAACTACAGGCACTCCAAAAGGTGTCATGCTCTCACATAGGAATTTGGTTCAAAATATTTTTATGACTGCTGATAAATTAGATTTAAAAAGTAATAAAAAAAGAATTATCAGTTATCTACCAATTTGTCATATTTTTGAAAGGGCCTCCTCGTATCACTCTCAATACAGAGGTTTCGAGATTTATTTTGCGGAAAGTCTTGAAAAATTAGGCGATAATATAAGAGAGGTAAAGCCTCATTTTTTAACAGTAGTACCAAGACTTTTAGAAAAAATATTTGATAAAATTATTGACAAAGGAAGCCTGCTTACTGGAATAAAAAAAGCATTATTTTTCTGGGCAGTAAATTTAGGAGAACAGTATAAACCTTACAAGGAGAATAGTGCCTGGTACTATTTTAGATTGAAGGTTGCACACAAACTTATTTTCTCTAAATGGCAGGAAGCCCTGGGTGGAGAATTGGAGTTTATGCTTTCAGGAAGTGCCCCACTACAACAGCGATTAATCCGGGTTTTTTCAGCAGCTGGAATGCAAATTTTTGAAGGGTATGGCATGACAGAATCTGCTCCCGGAGGAACTTTAAACGACTTAAGAAATAATGGCCTAAAGATAGGTACTGTTGGCAAAGCTCTGAATAGAATAGAAATTAAAATAGCTCAAGATGGAGAGATTTTAATGAAAGGACCCAATATAATGATGGGGTATTATAAAAATGAAGCACTCACCCGGCAAACCATTGTGGATGGATATTTGCATACGGGAGATATTGGAGAATTAGACGCTGAGGGGTTCCTTACAATTACCGATCGAAAAAAAGAAATGTTTAAAACTTCCGGTGGTAAATATATTGCGCCTGCTGCCCTTGAAAGTGAATTTAAACAATCGCGTTTTATAGCACAGATTATGGTGATTGGCGAAGGCGAGAAAATGCCTGCTGCACTGCTACAACTAAATTTCGATTTTGTTTACGAGTGGGCAAAAAGACACCAACACAGTATTACAGACATCACTAGGGATGAAAAACTCATACAGAGAATTCAAAAAGAGTTTGACTTCTACAACCAACAATTCGGAAAATGGGAACAACTTAAAAAATTCGAGATCACTCCCGACGAATGGACAATTGATGGAGGACACCTTACCCCTACAATGAAAATGCGAAGGAAGATTATTAAAGAAAAATATAAAAATCTGCATCAGAAAATATATAATTCTTAATTCAAAAGCAATTTATTAAGTATTTGCGAATACCGTGTAAATTTCATATTTTGCAGTTCTAGAAAACAAGAACTTTATGGCAATAGAAATTACACGCATATTTGACTTCCCTTATTATCAGCTTGAAAAATATAATCTTAAAAAAGCACTTACTACAAAATATGATGGAAAGTGGGTTTCTACTTCTACACAGGAATATATAGACAAAGCAAATGCAATTAGCAGAGGTTTGTTAAAATTAGGGGTACAGCCCAATGATAAAATAGCACTCATCTCCACAACCAATAGAACAGAATGGAATATTTGTGATATTGGAATTCTGCAAACAGGCGCGCAAAGTGTGCCCATCTACCCGACCATCTCCAAAGAAGACTATGCCTATGTTTTAAACCATTCAGAAGCAATTTATTGCTTTGCATCTGATCGTGATATCGTAGAAAAACTCAATCAAATTAAAGGAGACACTAGTGTAAAAGAAATATTTACTTTTGACGATATTATTGATGAAAAGAGTTGGAAAGACGTTTTAGAAGCTGGGAAAGACACGGACAATCAAGTTGAAGTAGAAGCGCGAAAAAAGGAAGTGAACGCTGAGGATTTAGCTACGTTAATATATACCTCTGGAACTACAGGAAGACCAAAGGGAGTAATGCTGTCACATGCCAATATCGTCTCCAATGTGCTTGCAAGTGAAAAATACGTACCGCTGGCAAATGGAAAAGACAAAGCCTTAAGTTTTCTGCCTGTATGTCATATTTTTGAGCGGATGATTTTGTATTTATATCAATATTGTGGTACAGAAATTTATTTTGCTGAAGGACTTGAACAACTTACTGATAATGCGCAGGATATAAAGCCAAATGTAATGACGGCGGTTCCGCGCCTGTATGAGAAGATTTATGATAAAATAATTTTAAAGGGGGAAACCTTAAAAGGTATAAAAAAGATATTATTTTTCTGGGCTGTAAACCTCGGTTTACGATATGAACCTTATGGAGCAAATGGTTGGTGGTACGAAAAGCAACTAAGTATTGCAAGAAAACTGATTTTTTCTAAATGGCAGGCTGCCCTTGGAGGAGAACTAAAGCTGATGGTTTCTGGAGCTTCTGCCTTACAACAAAGACTGACAAGAGTTTTTACAGCGGCAGGAATGCCGATTATGGAAGGCTATGGTTTAACAGAGACCTCTCCTGTTACGACTGTGAGTTTTATGGAAGAAAATGGAGTAAGAGGCTTTAGAGTTGGAACTGTTGGTAGAGTAATAAGTGATGTAGAGGTTAAAATTGCTGAAAACGGTGAGATTTTAATAAAAGGTCCTAATATTATGCAAGGATATTATAAAGATCCTGAAAAAACGGCCGAAGTAATTAAAGACGGATATTTTCATTCTGGTGATAAGGGAGAGATCGATGCCGATGGCTTTCTGAAAATTACAGGACGTACAAAAGAAATGTTTAAAACTTCCGGAGGAAAATACATCGTACCACCGTTATTAGAAGGAGCGCTGAAACAATCCTTATTCATAGAGCAAATTATGGTGATCGGTGAGGGAGAGAAAATGCCGGCAGCACTGATTCAGCCAAATTTTGAATTTATAAAAGATTGGATTCTTAAAAAAGAACATAAAATTGGCACAACAAATGAAGAAATTATAAATTCTGAAGTGGTCATTAACAGAATTCAATTAGAGGTAGACAAAGGAAATACTCATTTTGGAAACTGGGAACGCATCAAGCGTTTTGAGTTAACTCCCGACGTCTGGTCTATAGATAGTGGACATCTCACTCCAACCATGAAAATGAAACGAGAAGTCATTAGAAATACCTACCAAGATTTATATGATAAAATTTATTTAAAAAAATAATTCAACACCTGATTTCAAATAGAAATCAGGTTTTTTTTTAACTAAAAACTAAGAGTTCTCACATTGATGGTGTGCTCAAAAAAAATTAACTTTGTTTGAGATTATTATAACAGTCTGGACGTTGCAACCACTATGTTTCGTTGTATAAAACAATACAAAAATGAGCTTTTTAAATGCAGAATGGAGAAAACTTGCGGTAGCAAATTATGTCATTGATCCAAAAATATTGGAGAACTATGTTCCTCCTGGAACGGAATTAGACTTTTGGGAAGGAAAATGCTATGTCAGCTTGATTGGGTTTATGTTTATGAACACCAAAATATTAGGTATTAAAATTCCTTTTCATATTAATTTTGAAGAAGTAAATCTTCGATTTTATGTGAGGCGATTTGAAAATAATACTTGGAAACGCGCGGCTGTATTTATCAAAGAAATTGTACCGAAGCCTGCACTAACCCTTGTTGCAAACACCTTGTATAACGAGCACTATGAAACCTTACCCATGCGCCACCAATGGGAGGAAAATAGTAAAAATAGAGTAGTAACATACGAATGGAAAAAAAAGAAGTCCTGGCAATCTTTTAAAGTAACTGCGGCACTAAATGCTACTGAAATAGCAGCAAACAGCGAAACTGAATTTATCACAGAGCACTACTGGGGATATGCCAAAGTAAACGGTCATGTGACGAATGAATATGAAGTAACACATCCCAGGTGGAAGGAGTATAAGGTGCAAAGCGCTGAGATCAAAGTAGATTTTGAAATGGTATATGGCGCAGAGTTTGAGTTTTTAAATCATCTATCACCTGCCTCTGTGATGCTTGCAGAAGGCTCTGAAATCACCGTGGAAGGTAAAAAAACGCTAAAAATTAAATAGTCTGAATGGTATTTATTTGGAGGAAAAGCGAATACTTTTCATATTCTTTTATAAAAGCTTTGAGCAGTTCAAAAACAGGAATACTATCAATCCAATTCTACAACAATTTCGTTTCTGCGGAAAAACAACTCGTATGGGGGATTGTATCCTAATACTGAAAAGTTAGAAGTGTATTTAATGTTGTTCTTATCTAACAATTGAATTAGCTGCTCTTTATATTTTTTAATTTTCGCATCACTTGCCCACCCACTAAAAGTAATTGCAGCCATTTTCTTTTCTGGAACTTCTAAAAATTTAATATTTATATTGTCTGGTTTTGGTAGGTTTTTCTTCGTTAACCCCTGCGGTACTAAAAAGGACATGGTCATTTTATCCGCTAAGGTCATGGCAACAGGAGAAGTCATAGACATGCGCTCTTGTCTCCCATTCTTTCCAAAAATATATCCTCCTAAAATAGAAAATCCCTTCCCTGAGGCTTGTTTATACTTATCGGTATCTAATTTTACAGTTGTAAATAAGCTCGCTTCATATTTTCTAACTTCAAAACCTTCGAAGGATGTTAAGACATCGTATTGATATCCTTCTATATTATTACTACTCTTATAAAAATAGATTTGTGCTCCCACAAAAAGAAAGAGAAGCGCTCCTATGATAATTAAAAATGTTTTCATATACTTTTTTGATTTAGTGAAAAGAAACGTTCTTTAAATGCTGCGCTGTTTATATATTCATTTTAGTGTAAAATTTTAAAAAGTAGTTCCTTAAGAATATCCTCATTGCTTTGATTTGCTCCAACACCTTTGCTTTTGACATCCGCATCTCTTAAAAATGCAATTACTTGCGCTACCTTTCGCATGGGGTAATTTCTAGCTGCTACAAAATATTCATCTACAAAATAGGGATTAACACCCAAGTTTCTGGCAACAGCACTTTTGGATTTATCTTTCAAACCGTGAAATAGCAGCAGTTGTGTAAAATATCCATTCAAAAGAGAAATTGTCATTATCAATGGATTGTTCTTCGGGTTTTCTCCAAAATATTTGATAATCCTATTTGCTTTAACAATTTGCTTCTCCCCGACAGCCTTTCTTAATTCGAAATTATTAAAATCTTTCGAAATCCCTATATTCTCTTCAATGTGAGTATCACTAATAATTGTTCCCGCTGGTAATACCAGCATCAGCTTGCCTAATTCGTTAGAAATCTTACTTAAATCAGTGCCTAAAAATTCTACTAACATTAAAGACGCTTTCGGCTCAATCTTATAATTCTTTTCACTCAGTACTTTCCGAATCCAATCTGAAACTTGATTTTCGTACAGTTTTTTACTTTCAAATATAAACCCTGTTTTAGCAATTACCTTGTGTAATTTTTTTCGTTTGTCTAATTTTTTGTATTTATAATTTAATACTAAAACAGTGGTTGGTTGCGGGTTTTCTGCATAAGAAACAAGCTTTTCAATATTTCTACTTAAATCTTGTGCTTCCTTAATTATTAAGACCTGTCTTTCTGCCATCATTGGGTAACGCTTAGCGGCAGCCACAATATCTTCTATTGTTGCATCCCTTCCATACATCACTTGCTGATTAAACCCTTTTTCCGAATCCGCTAACACATGCGCTTCTATATAATCAGAAATCTTATCGATATAATAAGGCTCCTCGCCCATTAAAAAATAAATGGGCTTTATATTCCCACTTTTTATATCTGAAACAATGTTCCTTATCTCATTCATTTTCTTATCTCTTCTATTGCTAACGCAAATTCACGAATATAATTCCTCTTTTTTCACTCCACTCCTATTTTAAAAGCTTCCTTGTGTTTGAGTTCTGCAATACCGCGACCTCTTTTCTTAGGAATTTAAAATAAAGTTCTAATAATAGTATCGGTTTCTTTTTTGTAAATCATTTTTATTTGTGATATTCGTTGCAATGAAAATGCAAAAACTGAACTTACCCAACTATAAATTTAAACTCAAAAGTAACGAAAATAAGACGCTTATTTTTGATAATTTGAGAAAAAAATATATGGTTTTAACTCCAGAAGAATGGGTTCGCCAGCATTTCGTGCAATTTTTAATTGAAGAAAAGAAGTACCCTGCGTCTTTAATCGCAATAGAGAAACAAGTACTGGTGAATAATTTAAAAAAAAGAAGTGATATTTTAGTATTTAATAAAGATGGCAATCCAGAAATCATTGTAGAGTGCAAAGCCCCAAAGATTAAAATAACACAGGCAACTTTTGATCAAATTGCACGCTATAATTCAAAGTTACGAGCAAACTTCTTAGTGGTCACAAACGGTTTGAGTCATTTTTATTGTAAAATGGATTTTGAAAAAGAAACCTATCTTTTTTTAAAGGAAATTCCAGATTACAAGTAAATTCAAACGCGCCGTTTTTGTCTTTCAAAATTCACTTCTAAGACAGGTATAATTAAAAAAAGTTTATCTAAAATCTCATTTTTTAACTGTAAATTCACCCCTTGAAAACAGCAATTGTCATATTAAATTGGAACGGACAGAAACTCTTAGAAGAGTTTTTACCTGCAATCCTTAATTTTAGTGCAGATTTGGCTACTATTTATTTAGCTGACAACGCTTCTACAGATAGTTCTATCCAATATGTGAGGACCTATTACCCAGCTGTAAATATCATAGAAAACAAGAGTAACGGAGGATACGCAAAAGGCTATAATGATGCTTTGGCAACTATTGAAGCAGACATTTATTGTCTATTAAATTCGGATGTGGAAGTAACAGAAAACTGGCTTGCTCCTGTCTTATCTGTCTTTGAAAAAGAGCAACAAACTGCAATTATACAGCCCAAGTTACTCGATTTAAAAGATAGAAATAGATTTGAATATGCGGGTGCTGGTGGTGGGTTTTTAGACTTATACGGCTATCCTTATTGCAGAGGTCGTGTTTTTAACGATTTAGAAATCGATGAGGGACAATTTAATGATGTGACTGAAATTTTCTGGGCCTCGGGTGCCTGTCTTTTCATTCGTTCTAAAGTATACCACGAAATAGGCGGTCTGGATGAGGATTACTTTGCACATCAGGAGGAAATAGACCTCTGTTGGCGCGCACAAAATGTTGGTTATAAAGTAAAGTATGTTGGAAATTCCACTGTTTTTCATTTGGGTGGGGCTACTTTGCACGAAACCAATCCACAAAAAACTTATTTAAACTTTAGAAACAGTTTATTAAATGTGGTCAAAAATGTTCCAGCAAAATGGTTTTTGTTTGTTATTTTCTCGCGTTTAATTCTCGATGGTATTGCAGGCATAAAATTCCTTTTTGAACTCAGACCGGTGCATACCTTTGCTATTTTAAAAGCACACATTAGTTTTTATAAAAACTTTTACAAGTTTTTAGGGAAACGAAAAAAGCTTCAAAAAAAACAGCATTACAATAAGCATACAAGTATTGTTTGGCAGTATTTCATTTTAGGAAGGAAAAAATTTAGTGCACTAAAGTAGCACTTGATATTTGTATCCTTGCAGTGATTGCTCCTTTTTAGGCTATACAGCGATAGCACCTTAAATTTTAAGCATTATAAAATATCCAAACTTCCTTTTCCTTCTCGAATAACCGTAGGAATCTCGGTTAAGTCGATGACTGTGGATGCTTCATTATCTCCATAACCACCGTCGATGACAACATCCACACTGTTTTGCCATTTTTCAAAGATAAGTTCAGGATCCGTAGTATATTCTAGCACATCATCTTCGTCTCGTATAGAAGTTGAAACTATCGGGTTTCCCAATTCTGCAACAAGAGTTCTGATAATATTGTTGTCTGGAATTCTAATTCCTACTGTTTTTTTCTTCTTAAATACTTTTGGTAAGTTCGTGCTTCCTGGAAGTATAAAAGTATAAGGTCCTGGTAAAGCTCTTTTAAGAATTTTAAAGGTCGCAGAATCTATCTGCTTCACATAGTCTGAAAGGTGACTTAAATCATTGCAAATAAGAGAGAAGTTTGCTTTTTCTAACTTCACGCCTTTCAGCTGAGCAATTTTTTCCAATGCTTTTACTTTCGTTAGGTCACATCCTAAGCCATAGACTGTATCTGTTGGGTAAATAACCAGGCCTCCAGCTTGCAATATCTTTACAACTTTAGCGATTTCTTTTGGGTTGGGGTTTTCATTGTATAATTTTATAAACGTTGCCATGCTATAAAAATACAAAAAACTCAGCTTCTGTTAAAACTGAGTTCTTTAATTATAAAAATAACATGTATTTACGTTTTCTCTACCAATCGAAACCCTTCACCATGAATATTTAAAATTTCTACCTTATCGTCTACTTTTAAATATTTACGCAATTTCGCAATATAAACGTCCATACTTCTTGAAGTGAAGTAATTATCGTCTCTCCATATTTTTGTCAATGCCAATTCTCTTGGCATTAAATCATTTTTATGAATGGCCAACATGCGCAATAATTTACTTTCTTTTGGAGAAAGCTTAATTGGTTCGCTATCTTCACCTACAGATAAATGTCGTAATTTAGAGTTGAAAAAGAAGCTGCCTACCGTAAACTCAAATTGTTCACTTTCAGGAGAACTTTCCGCCCCCTTTCGCTGCAATATTGCTTTGATCTTATACAACAACACTTCAGAATCAAAAGGTTTGTTTAAATAATCATCTGCACCTACTGCATATCCTTTTAAAACATCCTCCTTTAATGTTTTTGCTGTTAAAAAGATAATTGGAATTTCTTTATTCGTAGCTCTAATGTCTTCTGCCAAAGAAAAACCGTCTTTTCTAGGCATCATTACATCTAAAATACACAAATCATAATCACTGTTTTTAAACATGATTAATCCCTCTATACCGTCCTTTGCGTGCGTTACATTGTAATCATTTAAAGCTAAATAGTCTTTTAAGACGGTCCCAAAATTTGGATCGTCTTCTACTAATAAAATTTTTTTGCTTCCCATTTTTTATTCTTTTTAAATTAAAGGTAATTTTACCGTAAATATACTTCCTTTTCCTTTTTCACTTTCTATCATAACGTTTCCGTGATGTTTCTCTATGATTTCTTTTACATAAGCCAACCCTAAACCATGACCTTTCACATCATGGATATTTCCTTTTTGTTCTCTATAGAATTTATTAAAGGCTTGCTTTTGAACTACTTTACTCATTCCGATTCCCGTATCTTTTATTTTAAATATAAAAAATTTAGCAGTGCTTGCGGTATAGATATCTATTACCGGCGGTCCTTCAGAATATTTTATCGCATTTTCTAACATGTTTACAATGACATTGGTAAGGTGAAATTGGTTTCCAGACAACTCTGACTCTAAAGCTTCAAAATGTCTTTCTACGGTTCCCTTCCGATCCTCCACTAATAAACTTACATGTGAAATAGCATCTTCAATAGTGTCATGAATATCGATCGTTTCTGTACTTAAATCAATTTGGTTTTTCTCCAATCTAGAAATCCGCAATACATTTTCCACTTGGGAATGCATTCTTTTATTTTCTTGTCGAATCATCTCTACATACCTCAAAACCTTTTCATCAACTCCAAGAATTTTTGGATTTTTGATAGAATCTAAAGCCAAATTAATAGTTGCAATTGGAGTTTTAAACTCGTGGGTCATGTTATTAATAAAGTCCGTTTTAATCTCTGCTATCTTTTTCTGACGAATCAGCTGGTATAAAGAACTAGAAAAAGCGACAATAATAATGAAAATAAAAAATAATGATAGGAGTAAAATACTTGAAATGCCAGATAATATATGCTCATTCTCGTTTGGAAACGTAAGCTGTAGGTTATAGCTTACGTTTCCTTGTGCGTCATAAAAAAGAGGGTACTTAAAACTTTCCTTTGTATTTATTGTATAGTATCCAGATTTCAATTTTGTTGCCAATCCGTCTATACTGTAAACGCCATATTTAAAGTCTAATCGAATATTTCTTTTCGCCAGTTGTTCTTTGATCGTTCTATTTAATTCATTGTTACTAATCCTTTCATGAATTAGTTTTCTTCGATTCACATCATTCAAAAGATCTACTGCCTGTAGTTTATCGAAATCTGAATACGTTTTAATAAAAGAGTATCGCTCCTCCGATAGTTTTGGAAAATAAGAATCTACATTTTTTATCAGTGAAGATTTAAAAAAGTCTTTTTTTCCGGTAACTCTTTTATAGATAATAGAATCATTATTCAGGAAATCTGTTGGCAGCTTAAAATTCTCTTCTAAAAAAGTACCTCCAAAAGTGATTTTCTCTTTTGTAGTAGTATCTATTTGCTGAATTAAATAGCTTTTCAACTCTGCTTTATCAGCCAAGCCTTTTTTAGCAATTAAATTTTCTATCTTTTTCTGGAACTCTGCTTGTTCTCGCTCATTGATTCGCTCTGCTGCGGCACCTAAAGACTTTTGAATGTCATTTTTAAATTGGGCCTTTTTACTTTCTACAGCGTTGTTAATCCAATATAGTTGTACTGCAATAATTCCAATTAAGGAAATACTCATTAAAACAACGATCAGGATGAACATTTTTTTGCGCATAACCAAATCTACTACTTTAAGAGGTTGTAATTATTGATTTTGAAATAAATTAAGATAATTAATGAAATTTTAAGGATTAATTAACAATTTAAAGCAATTTTACGAAATAGTAGTCCGTTTTTTTGTTAAAATATTATGAATATGATGAACAGATTCCTGGGTGCTTTCAAGCGTAGTGTTGTAAATGACATAATTAGACAACATCACTTTTTTGTCCGGTCTCCATTGGGCATTCATTCGAGCCAATACTGCTTTTTTTGTAGTCGAATCTCTCTTCAGAACCCTTCGTATTCGCTCCTCAAAAGGAACAAAGACGGTCATTAAAAAGTCAAATTTTTGAGAGCTTTTACTTTCAAATAAGATTGCACTTTCATAAATGATATAACTTTTTCCTGCATTTTTAAGAACAAAATTTTCAAAATCCTTATGCACTGCAGGATGGACAATACTATTTAAGAGCTCTAACTTCTCTTTATTATGAAAAACAATATTCGCTATATACTCCTTGTTTAATTGATTTTCCGCAAATGTTTCTCTGCCAAATGCTTGTATAAGTTCCATTTGAACAAGTTCGCAAGAATTCATTATCCGCTTTGCTTCCGCATCCGCAATATAAACTGCCACCGTATTAAATTGTTGAAAGAGCTTTGCAACTGTTGTCTTTCCACTACCAATTCCGCCCGTTAAACCAACTATCATTTTAGTTCTGAATTAAAAAATCTATTTTATTGGGTATCATTTTATAACTTTTAATTTCTGACGGTTTGTGCACTAACTTCGGAATTAAATAACCTAAATTACTTTCTTTGGAAATGCCATAATCGCATACTATCTGAAATGAATTTTCACTTAACTTATTAAAATTAGACAAGCCAACAATAAAAGTAACCTGAATTTTTTTTGATAAGGTGTTAATTATCAAACCGTCCGGAACATTAATTATTTGATATTGCACCTCAAATCTACCTTCTGTAAATTTTTCTATTTTTCCGGAGATTGTGATTTCTTTTGCGTCAAACTTCAAATTCTTAATTCCCTCTGGTGTTTTAATGGTTGCTTTTTCCATAAAGTCCATTTTAACGTCTTCCAGCGAGATTTCTAAAAGGTCTATACTCGTTACCGATGATATATAATTTTCTGGCCCCGAAACTAAAATACTATCTGGAACCACTTTCATCTTTTCTGAAAGGTCATACCCGACATGGTACTTTATTTTTAAGTTTGGTTTTAAAGCGAGCTTTTTTGTCACCAAACTTTCTACATTTAAAAAAAGAGTGTCTTTTAAAATCTCCTGCAAGACTATACCCGAAGGCAATTGCTTTTGAATCTGTTGTTTTTGTGGTTTTACCAATAAAAAATGTATCGCTCCTGATTTTTTAAGCAACCTACTCGCACTTATTTCAATCTCTTTTGTGTAAAATCTCGTTTTTAATATTTTAAACCCATTTGCTTTCAACACAATTTCTAATTCCTTTGTAGGGATGTCCTGTAACAATTTGTTTTGTGCGATTTGCACATAAGATATTGGAAAGTGAATGGCAATCGTATACTCCTTAGAAAGCGTTATTAGCAGCCAAATAAGAATAGAAGCCAATAAAAAGCTGATAAATGTTTTTGGTACTTTTTTTTTAAGTTTCAATAGTGGTTTTTATAAGCTGCAATTTACATAAAAGCGAACAAATAAAAAAGTGAGTACTGTCTTAAAGACAATACTCACTTTCCATAGGATACAATAAAAGATTTATTTTTTTACTGGCGCAGCATATCTTTGGCTGAGCTCCATAGAAATCACAGAACTTTCAAATTTAATTTTCCCTGCTCCTGTTTCTATTGTAATGGTATTATCGGAAGCATTTACTTCTGTTATTTTCCCGTGAATACCACTAGAAGTTACCACTTTAGTACCTGTCTTAATTTCAGATTGAAAAGCTTTTTCTTTCTTTTGACGCTTCATTTGAGGCCGTATCATAAAAAAGTATAAAACTAAAATCATTGCTGCAAAAGGAAGCATACTTGCTAAACTTCCTGAATCGAATTGTAAAAAAATTGTAGTGAACATCTTTATATTTTTGCTTTTGGTGTTACAGAACCTCTTAAGGTTAATACTTCTCTACCTGAGGCTGTATTTGTAGTTAAAGTAACTGTTTTCATTTGTCTATTTGGCTTCCCTAAAGTATTGAACTTTACGGCAACTTCTCCAGTTTCTCCTGGCTTAATTGGTGCTTTTGGCCAAACCGGAACAGTACAACCACAAGAGCCTTTTGCACCTGTGATTACCAAATCTATTTCACCTGAATTTGTTACGTTAAAGACCGTCTCAACAATCTCTCCTTCCGCTACAACACCAAAGTCGTATTCCCTTTTATCTAAAGAAATAGAAGCTACTCCTTTCTGAATCTCTGCATCTCTAGATTGTGCATTGACTAAGTTTTCCTTGTTTACTTTTGCAGATGCACTTCCGTTTCCACAAGAAGTCATAAATGTTGTTGCTATTAGTACAGCAATTACTCCTGTTATTTTTTTCATTTTAAATGTATTTTGATGTAAAAATAATAAATTAAATAAGTCCCCTCCCAATTTTAACAATTTTTTTATTCGCAATAAACTCTTTGGATATTTTATCCAATACGCCGTTTATAAAAAAACTACTTTTTGAAGTTGAATAATCTTTAGAAATCTCTATGTATTCATTTATGGTAACCTTCGTTGGGATAGACGGGAAATTAAGAAACTCTGTGATTGCCATTTTAATTAAAATCATGTCTATTTCGGCAATTCTATCCGACTCCCAATTGGGTGTCTTTTCGGCAATAGCTAACTCGTACTCCGCCTGCTTCAAAACCGTTTTTCTAAATAATTGTGAAACAAAATCTTCGTCATCCTTATCTTTGTATAAAGATCCTAATACAAACAAACCAGCTGCCTTTTGCTTACTTAACGTTTTCACTACCCAAGTATTTACAAAAGGGATGTCATCAACCCAGGAAATCATGTTGTCTTCATAATACTCTGCTAACTTTTCATTTGGAGCTATAATTTCCTTAAAAAAATCAACTACAAAGTTCTTATCTCGTTTAAAAGAATGCTCTTCATCTGCTAAATACTTTTCATACAAACTACTCTGAAGAAGCTCTTCAAAAATAATTTTCACATACTCATCATTTTCCTTCCAATTGTGCAGTTTATTCAACTCAACATATCCCTCCAGACTAATGCTCTCTGAGATGGTGCGAATTACCTTATTGTTTATAAATTTGATATTTGGGTTTAAATCTGACGCTGTAGCAAGAATTTTATTTTTAGAAAGCGCCATTTTTTTTGCAGCTAATTTCTGAACAGCTACCAATAGTTGGATATTTAATACGTAGAGATCAAACATTTTTAAGACACTATGCTTTACGAATTTCTCTTCCTTAATGATATCGTCATTATGAGATTGCAGCATCGCATATACAGATTGCATTACTTTTACTCTAATATGTCTTCTGTTAATCATTTTCTAAAGAACTTTTATTAAATAAAACAAATGGGTTTGTTTTCATTGGCAAAAATATATTAATTTATGTTTAATTAAGCATCAATATTAAATTCTTTTAACATTTTATTTTCGTGATTGCAAAGCGCTTTAGAAGCGGATACATTATATATAAAAATGTATCTTCGTTGCGCAGATAAAAGAGGATTTATTGTATTTTTTTAATAAAAATAAATTCTGAGAATTATAGTTATATTATTTAAAATATCAAATCTACATTGAGAGCTTTAAAATACATAAATAAATATTTTGTCAAATACAAGTGGCGCTTACTAATTGGTATCTTTATAACTGTGCTGTCTAAATTATTAGCGCTAAAAGTTCCACAAATTGTTGGAGATTCTTTAAATATTGTTGAAGATTATCAAAGCGGAAAGATTACGGATTTGAAAGCCGTAGAAGAAGAACTTTTGCAAAATGTTCTTTTACTTATCGGAGTCGCAGTATTGGCTGGTTTTTTTACATTCCTGATGCGTCAAACCATTATTGTGACTTCTCGATTAATTGAATTTGATCTTAAAAATGAAATTTACCAACAATATCAGCGGTTATCTCTAAATTTTTACAAGAAAAACCGAACGGGAGATTTAATGAATAGAATCTCTGAAGATGTTTCAAAAGTAAGAATGTATGTAGGTCCAGCAGTGATGTATAGCATGAATATGATTGTGCTTTTAGTGGTTGGATTTACACAAATGATTCGCATTGATGTAAAACTTACGATGTATACTTTATTGCCCTTTCCACTATTATCGATTGCTATTTTTACCTTGAGTAAAATCATTCATAAAAGAAGTAGTATTGTGCAGGAATACTTATCAAAATTAACCACATTTAATCAGGAATTTTTTTCTGGAATTAGTGTGGTAAAATCCTATGGAATAGAAAAATCTATTATTAAAGGTTTTGATGAAATTTCTGATAAAAGCAAAGAAAAAAACATACACCTTCAGCAGGCAAACGCCCTATTTTTTCCGTTGATGGTTTTTTTAATAGGAATTAGCAACATCATTGTTATTTATATTGGAGGACAGCAATACATTAACAACGAAATTCAAATAGGAACTATTATTGAATTTATGTTGTATGTAAATATTTTAACCTGGCCGGTAGCAGTAGTCGGATGGGTAACTTCTATGATACAGCAAGCGGAAGCCTCTCAATTGAGGATTAATGAGTTTTTACAACACCATCCGGAAATTCAGAACCATAGCACAGCTCCGATTACATTGCAAGGAAAAGTAGACTTCAAAAATGTAACTTTCACCTATGACGACACGAATATTACAGCCTTAAAAAATGTTACTTTTTCGGCAGAAGCGGGAGAAACCGTTGCCATATTAGGAAAAACGGGAGCTGGAAAGTCTACTATTATAGAGCTGATTGCGCGCTTGTATGATACCAAAGAAGGCAGCATACTGATGGACGGTAATTCTATTGAAACGATCAATCTAAATGATCTTAGAAATCAGATTGGTTTCGTTCCTCAAGATCCTTTTCTATTCTCTGAAACGATCAGTAGTAATATAAAATTTGGTAAAGAAGACGCTTCCAAAGAAGAAATTATACAAGCAGCAAAAGATGCAGTAGTCCATGAAAATATTATAGACTTTCCCAATGGGTATGAAACCATTTTAGGAGAGCGTGGCGTAACGCTTTCTGGAGGCCAAAAGCAGCGTGTTTCAATCGCCAGAGCAATTATTAAAAATCCAAAAATATTAATCTTTGACGATTGTTTGTCTGCTGTTGATACAGAGACGGAAGAGCGTATCTTGTCCAACCTAAAGAAAGTTTCGAAAAACAAAACAACCTTTATTATTAGTCACCGTGTTTCATCTGCTAAAAATGCAGATAAAATCATTGTTTTAGAAGGCGGAGCAATCATTCAGCAAGGGTCTCATAATCAGCTTATAAACACTTCAGGATACTACAAAGAGTTGCATGATCAGCAACTTTTAGAAAAAGAAAATTAATCTTTAACATTGCTACGTAAAATATTTTATTAGATTTGTTAGAGAAATAAACGATTTATACAATCACTATATTAAAGATCATGGCAGAGAGAGTTGAACAAGAAGAAATTTTTTCACAGGTATTAAGAGCAGGAAGAAGAACCTATTTTTTTGACGTAAGAGCAACAAAAGCGGACGATTATTACTTAACTGTCACGGAAAGTAAAAAATTCACACATGACGACGGTACCTTCCATTACCAAAAACATAAGATTTATTTATATAAAGAAGATTTTACAGACTTTCACGAAATGCTAAAAAAAGCGACGGATTATATCATCAATGAAAAAGGAGATGAAGTAATTAGCGAACGTCATCAGAAAGATTTTAAGAAAGAAGAGGCAAATTCGGAACCCATAGAAAAGGAAACACCAAATGCTTCTGACTTTACAGATATTTCTTTTGATGACATCTAATTGACAGTATTCTTGCTAACGGGTGCTATGTTCCAATTAGTATGGAAAAAGATTTATATTTCGCAGCCGCAATTTAGATATTACCGATTTAATTCAAATTTACACAAAAGTTGAAAACCATAAATTTTACTATTTATGGTTTTTTTTATATACTAATTCCGTTTATTAAAATCTATTTCATTGGTGCACCACTGCATGTTTCAAAGCGCTACTCGCTGCTGCCAAATAATATCTTTTATATCAAAAATTTAGAAGTTTATAAATGTCAAATAACACCGCTGCAGAAAATACTCTTAGTACTTTCAGAGAACCTCTAAGTCCAGGATAACAGCAGTTGCAGTCGCATAAAGCAAAACTTTTAACTACAAGACACACTTCATTGTTTTTGATTTGGAAATCGTCTCCTCCCACTCCCGCTCTGCATTGCTATCTTCTGTAATTCCACCACCAATAAAAAGAGACGCACTGTTTTTATCATTAATTTTCATACAGCGTAAGTTTACAAAAAGAACCGTTTTTGGTAAGGATGATTTTTCCTTTTGAAGATTTAATTCTCCTAGAAACCCTGTGTAATAATCTCTTTCATACACTTCATTTTTTAAAATAAAGTTCCGTGCAGCTGCTCTTGGTAATCCGCAAACGGCAGGTGTTGGGTGCAAAGCACAAATTAATTCTTTTAAACTTGCCGAATGTTTTAAACTTCCAGAAACCTTTGTTCTTAAATGCAGTAAATTCCCAGCTTTTACAGTTTCTGTTTTATCTACCTCCAGATCCGTAGCAACTTGCTCCAACTGTTTTTCAATAAAAGTAGTCACTAATTGTTGCTCTGCTAATTCTTTAGATTTCCAAGTTGTCTTTTTATTGTCTTCATATACTTGCGTTCCCGCTAAAGACATGGTCGTAAATGAAGTGTGTTCTGTGCTCAGTAATGTTTCTGGAGTTGCCCCTAACCACAAACCAACCTTCGGATGAAACCAAGCATATACAAATGCATTTTTATAAGTAATCAATAATTTTTTATACACTTCTATCAAGTTGAAGTCTGGAATCTTTAAAAGCTCTTCTCTAGAAATTACTACTTTTTTTAAATGCCCCAATCGTATTTGTTGAATTGCTTTTTCAACCGTTTCTAAATATGCCTCCTTATCTGCTGTATCCGTTTTAAAAACATCATTCTTTTCTTTATAATTTTCTAAGGTCAACTCTTCGGAACTTATAAGTGCGTGTTCCATTGGAAATAGAATTGCTTTATCTATCGAACTAAAAGGTGCAAAAACAAAACCGCCCTCTTCAAAATCAGAAACAAATCGAAGTGTAGTTTCTTGCATTAAAAAAGCAGAAACTATAGAATCATTGGGTTTTCTATAAATTACAAAAGGTAATGCATGCTTAAAATGAGCACTAATATTATCTAATAAGGTAGTCAAAATCTAAAATTATTTTTTGGTGCTATTTAAAACAATGTTGGTCATTTTTGCAATCGAAATTAAAAGATCGTCTTCATCTACAATCCGAACTTCCCATAAGTGTGTTGTTTTGCCTTTGTGAATATTCCTTGCAGTTGCAAAGACCATTCCTTCTCGCTTACTTTTAATATGGTTTATAGAAAGCTGAATTCCATTTATAAACTGTGTTTTGTTGTCGATAAAAAAATTAGAAGCTGCACTACCTACACTTTCTGCCAAAGCTGCTGTGGCGCCGCCGTGCAACTGCCCGTAGGGCTGATGAACTTTTGAATTTACAGGCATTTTAGCCGTTAAAAAATCACTACCAATAGCAATATATTCAATATCAAGAGTTTCCATGAGCGTTCCTTTCGAATACCCGTTAAATGTTTGTAAAATTGCAGCTTTATCCATTTCCTATCGTTTAAAGCGTAAAAATACACATAAAAAATTGTATTTTTGTATTAGAAAAGTTAAAGCATTCTATGTATAAAATACGCATAATTTTAGATACAAAAAAAGACGTTATCAGAACTATTTTAGTGGATAACCATTTAAACCTTGAAGACTTACATTTAACAATTGCAAAGTCTTTTGGTTTTAAAGGCCAAGAAATGGCTTCCTTTTATAGAACGGATGAAGAATGGACACAAGGAGAAGAAATCCCACTATTCAATATGGAAGAAGTTGGGGTTGGAATTTCTATGAAAACCTGTCTACTCGAGCAAACTTTGCCGGTAACAAATGACAAACTGATCTATGTTTATGACTTCTTGAAAATGTGGACTTTTTATGTAGACGTCGTTGAAATATCCAATGAGAAACCCACAGGTTTGCCAAAAATTATTTTAACCGTTGGTGAAATCCCCGATGAAGCTCCAGAAAAAGAGTTTGTAGCAGAAAAATTAGATGACGGCTTTACGGATGAAGATGACAACGACGATGAATTCGGAGATTTTGACGAATTTGATTACAATGAATATTAAAAGATTATAATCCTCATTTAGTTTAAAGACTTTTAACTATCCAAACTTAATTTATAATAATATTTATAAATTATTTACTTAAACATAAAATAATAAAAGAACTAGGTTCTAAGCTTGGTGCTGATATATCTATTGCCAACCAAATAGGCGAAACTTTTACTAAAACGTATGCCGTAGCATTTTCTACCATTACAATTGTATCTACTTGGGCATTTATCTTTATTTATAGTTCTTATACGTTGTTAAAAAGGATCGATTTATAATTCTTTTGCGTTATATTTGAATTTTATGATATACTTCTCTTTTCGATATGCAACAAAAACAATTTTTTTTTCTTACCCTATTTTTAAGTTTATATCTATCAAATTATGCACAATTAAGTACTAAACACTATATACCACCAATAGCAGTTGGTAATACCGCTGTTGAAGAACAATATATTTATATTTCAACTCCAAATAATAATAATGTTTTTTATACCATTACTTATATAGGAACTGGATTCTCTGAAACAGGTTTTGTTTCAAATACTAGTCCAAATCAAATATCAATAAAAAATCCAGTCACCGGAAATAACGATTTTACCTCCGATACTCAATTTGTTGTAAGTAACAACTTAAATCTTACTAACACGCCATTAAATAACCGTGGCTTTATTATTGAATCTGAAGATGTTATATATGTCTCTGTGCGTGTAAGATCAGCAAACACATATCATGCTGGAGCACTAGCTAGTAAAGGCCAATCAGCATTGGGAACTGAGTTTCGTGTAGGGGGCCTCGTTAATGAAGCAATAGGGGGTAGTTTTCAAACTTTTTTCTCTCTAATTGCAACAGAAAATAATACAGATATTTCAATTACAATAAACGGAGCAACTAGAACTGAAACTCTACAAGAAAATGAGAGTTATATTGGTTCTTATGGTTTTGATAATGGTGATAACCCAAATGATATAATTGGTGCACTAATCAAATCTAACAAAGCTATTGCAGTAAACACAGGTTCTTTAAATGGCTCTTTCACTAATGCTAGTCTAGGTTCAGATTATGGTTTTGATCAAATTGTAGATGCGGGTGGAATTGGTAATGAATATATTTTTGTAAGAGGTGAGGGCCTAGATTCTTTTGAAAACATATTAATTATAGCTCATGAAAACAATACAGACGTTTTAATAAATAACTCTACTGCCCCTATTAACTTAGTAAATGCCGGAGATTGGGTTGTTATTGAAGGTGATAAATATACTTTAGAAGGTAATCTATATGTAGCAACATCTAAAGATGTATTTGCATATCAAGGAATTGGTGGACAACAAGGAAGTCCTGCTTTCCCTGCAGCCAACCAAGGAATGTTTTTTGTACCACCTCTAAGCTGTGAAAATAGTGGAGGTGTTGATAATATTGCTTTCATAGATCAAATAGGGTCTACTCCGTACCCGGGAGGTATATCTATTGTTACTAATAAATTATCCACAGTTACTATTAATGGTTCGCCCATTAATGATTTTGCACCTCAAGGGCCTTTCTCTGTTAGTGGTAATCCAGATTACGTCACTTATAAAGTAACGGGACTTGCAGGTAATATATCTGTTCAAAGTACTGGTGAACTTTATTGTGCCTATTTTAACCAAAATGGATCCTCTGCTACAGGTAGTTTTTATTCTGGATTCCCATCTCCTCCGGAAATAAAACTTAATATTAATATAGGTGCCATAGGTTTTTGTATACCAGACTTAAAGTTAGAATCAGTAAATACTGGTTTTTTGATGGAGGAGTTGAATGGTTTTATGATGATAAGACTGGGGCTGGTTTTGTAACTACAGGAAATACCACTGGTACTTTAATTCCAAGTTTACCTGGAAACTTCATGCTAAGAGGAACGCTAGTTTGTTCAGGTAGAACTTTTGATTCTCAAATAATTCCAGTAAGTATTTGTCCTGATGATTTAGATAATGATAAGATCATAGACAATATAGATATTGATTTAGACAACGATGGAATCCTAAATTGTGATGAATCTAAAGAAGATACTAATATAGATTTTACAGATATAAATTCACCTGTTCTGAGTTTTCTAGACGGTACTGCAGATGCTTCATTTATTTCAGCTACTACAAGTAGTTCAGACATAACTGGAGATAATAATAGTAATTTTGAGTCAACTATTATTGCTGGCACAGTCTCGGAAAACGTGTACACTCTTAATTTTAATAAACCATCTAATATTAAACTAACCCCAAACCCCACAAGTACTCATACCACAATTACAGGTGAAGCTTTTATATTAAGTGTGGGGCCTAGTACAAAAAATATCACTGTAATAGATCCTGATAATATCCTATTAATTGACACTGATTTTGATGATATTTTTGAAACAGGTATCAATAACTTTTCTGCATCAGAAATTCGTTTTAAATACAATCCAACACCAAGTGGAACTGCACCATATAAACTTGTAGCTAATAGTGTTGATCTAATCACTTTTAAACACCAACTTAATGGAACTGGCAATTCAACTTTTGAAGGAAACCTTATTTTAACTTGTTTTGGTATAGATAGTGATAGCGATGGAATAAATGATGCATTTGATGCGGATAGCGATAATGACGGTATCCCAGACATAATAGAAGCGCAAGGAATACCGGTTACACTTTCAGAAACTGACGCAGACTCAGATGGTTTGGATGATGTCTTTACCACCCCCATAGTCCCTATTGATTCAGATGGTGATGATGTTTTTGATTACTTAGACTTAGATTCAGATAATGATGGAGTCTATGACTTATGGGAAGCAGGACATCCTCTCGAAGATGTAATTCTTACCGATGGTCAAATAGACAACCTAAGTGCTGGTGTTAATGGTTTAGATGATAGATTAGAGACGGCACCTGATAATTTTATTTTAAACTATTCCGTATCAGATCCTGATAGTGATGGTATATTTAGCTACTTAGATGTTGACAGTGACGGAGATGGATGCCCTGATGTTATAGAAGCTGGGTTTTTAGACCCTAATAATGACGGTATTATTGGACCTATACCCTTTGTAGTAGATGAT